>Ga0209810_1001443_pt1 | contig 35819 bp, 29 predicted proteins | sample Coa_R1_7_FD_187159 | JGI IMG/M metagenome (GOLD analysis project Ga0209810, IMG submission 187159) | Surface soil microbial communities from Centralia Pennsylvania, which are recovering from an underground coalmine fire - Coalmine... | ecosystem: Environmental > Terrestrial > Soil > Unclassified... | reverse complement strand
GTCGACGCCAGCGCGCTTACGGAAAGTCGTGCAAGCCCGGCATTGCGTACCTGCCTTCATGCGCTGGCGGCACGGACGGCGCAGCTGCTCGCGCAAAGCCGCGCGCTGCCCCACATGGTGAACGACGCGCGGCTCGCCCTGGAAATCGCCGTCATCCAGCGCCTGGCCGCGCGCCTTGTCGTGTTGCTGCAACGGCGCGATCCGTTGTCCGAACGCGTCCACCTGGCACGGCCCGCGGCCCTGGCGCTGGGGATCGGTGCCGTGATCGGAAGCCTGTTGGCGCGCTTCCTGCGCGTGGTGATCACCGCCGAGCGGTTGCAGACGCCATGACCATGGCCCTTCCGCGCTCCGACGCAAATCGCCTGGCCGCCGCGGCGCGTGCGGGGGGCAGCTCGTTTTATTTCGCCATGCGGATTCTCGGGCGCGAGCAGCGCGACGCGATGTTCGAGATCTACTCGTTCTGCCGCCAGGTAGACGACATCGCCGATAGCGATGCCCCGCGCGAGTGGCGCCTCGCCCGTCTTGATCAATGGCGCGAGACGGTCGAAACGCTCTTTGCGGGTTCCGCACCGGGCGAACTACAGGGGCTCGCGCGTGCGGTCGAACGCTTCTCCCTGGCCAAGGCGGATTTTCTTGCGATCCTCGACGGCATGACGATGGATGCCGTGGAAGACATTCGTGCTCCCGATCTCGAGCGACTCGATCTCTATTGCGACCGCGTTGCCAGCGCGGTCGGCCGGCTGTCGGTCAGGGTTTTCGGCATGGAGGAGCGAAACGGGCTCGCGCTTGCCCATCATCTCGGTCGGGCGCTGCAATTGACAAACATCCTTCGTGATCTCGACGACGATGCAGTCATAGGCCGGCTTTATCTGCCGCGCGAAGCGCTGGTGTCGGTCGGCATCGAAGCGACGGATCCGCACGTCGTTCTTTCCCATCCGGCTCTCGGTCTTGCCTGCGCGCATGTCGTGGACCGCGCGCGCGGCCATTTCGTCCGCGCGGAAAACATCATGAGGCTTTGCCCGCGCCGCACGGTGCGGGCGCCTCGGATCATGGCAGCCGCCTATCGGCAGATGCTCGAAGCCATGGTGGCGCGGGGCTGGCGCGCGCCGCGCCGACGCGTGCGCATCAACCGTCCACGCCTGTTATGGATCGCGTTGCGTCATGCGCTCGCCTGATCGGGGAACCGTCCATATCGTCGGTGCCGGACTTGCCGGGCTTGCGGCCGCCGTCGAGCTCGCGGGTGCGAGCCAACGGATCGTGATTCACGAGGCGATGCGCCATGCGGGAGGCCGCTGTCGCTCCTATTCCGATGCCGCGACCGGGATGACCATCGACAATGGAACGCATCTCGTCCTGGCGGGAAACAGGTCCGTGCTTTCCTACGTGCGAACGATCGGCGCAGAGGCGGAATTGCATGCACCGACCGAGGCGCAATTTCCCTTTGTCGACCTCGCCGATGCTCGACGGTGGATATTGCGGCTCGGGACGGCACGCCTTCCCTGGTGGATCCTCAGCCGACGCCGCCGTGTGCCGGATACCAGGCCGCGCGATTATCTCGCACTGGCGCGGCTGCTCGCATTTTCAGCCGATCGGCCCATCGGGACTTTGCTCGACGGCGGAAGCAGGCTCTACCAGCGCCTGCTGCGGCCGTTCCTTCTGGCCGTGCTTAACATCGATCCGCGCGAGGGCTCCGCCGCGCTTGCCCGAACGGTCATGCGCGAGACGCTGATGCAGGGCGGCAGGGCCTGCCGCCCGTTCCTCGCGCGCGGTGCGATCGGCGATGCCCTGGTCGAACCTGCCCTCCGCTATCTCAAGGCGCGGGGCGTGTCGGTATTCTTCGGCGACGAGCTGGTCGGTTTCGACGCCCATGACGGCATGCTGGCGCGGCTCGATTTTACCGCCGGACCGCTGCATCTGTCGGCCCATGACTCGGTGATCCTTGCCGTGCCCGCCTATGTCGCCGGCAGCGTCGTCCCCGGCCTGAGGGTTCCGGTCCTGTTCCGCGGCATCGTCAATGCGCATTTCCGCATCGATCCGCCGGCAGGCGTGCCGCCGATGCTGGGCGTCCTCAACGGCACCAGCGAGTGGATCTTCGCGCATGCGGGACGCATGTCCGCGACCATCAGCGACGCCGGTCGCCTGTTCGACCTGCCGCGCCAGCGGCTTGCCGAGATGATCTGGCATGACGTCTCCCGCATCCATGGTCTTCCGGAAACGCTGCCGCCGTGGCAAATCGTACGCGAACGGCGTGCGACCTTCGCCGCCACGCCGGAGCAGAATGCGCTGCGCCCCGATGCCGTGACCCCGTGGCGCAACCTTTTTCTGGCTGGCGACTGGACCGCGACCGGCCTTCCGGCGACGCTGGAAGGCGCCATTCGCTCGGGTCGTCGCGCCGCCCGGCTTGTCGCTGCCAGAGTGAGAGCGATGCCATGAGAGTTGCATTCAACGAGCCGCAGGCCGCGAAGGACCGCGGAAAGAATATCCTCGGCGCTGCCGAGGCGGCGCTCGCCTCTTTGCTGCGCCGGCAGAACCCCGACGGACATTGGGTGTTCGAGCTCGAAGCCGATGCCACCATACCCGCCGAATATGTCCTGCTGCGGCACTTTCGTGGCGAACCGGTGGACGCCGCGCTCGAGCGGAAGATCGCGGCCTATCTGCGTCGCATCCAGGGCGAACACGGCGGCTGGCCGCTTTTCCACCAGGGCGACTTCGACATGAGCGCGAGCGTCAAAGCCTATTTCGCGCTGAAGATGATCGGCGATGACCCTGAGGCGGATCATATGCGGCGCGCACGTGAGGCGATCCTGGCGCGCGGCGGGGCGATCCACTGCAATGTCTTCACACGCGTTCTGCTGTGCCTTTATGGAATTCTCGACTGGCGCAGCGTGCCGGAAATGCCCGTCGAGATCATGCTGTTGCCGCGCTGGTTTCCATTCCACCTTTCGAAAGTGTCGTATTGGGCGAGGACCGTCCTCGTCCCCTTGCTGGTCCTGCAGGCGCTCAAGCCGCGGGCAAGCAACCCGCGCGCGATTTCGATCCGCGAACTCTTCCGCGAGGCGCCGGAAAACATCGGCCTGGCGCCCAAGGCCCCGCACCAAAGCTGGTTGTGGTTTTCGTTGTTCCGGGCCATCGACATCGTGTTGCGGCCGTCGGTGCGCCTCTTCCCGCGGCGATTGCGGCAGCGCGCCATCGATCAGGCGGTGACATTCGTGACCGAGCGCTTGAACGGAAAGGACGGTCTGGGCGCAATCTTTCCCGCGATGGCCAACGCGGTCCTGATGTTCGACACGTTGGGACAGCCCGCGCTCGCCAGCATCGCGCGCGAGTCCATCGAACACCTGCTCGCTGTCGGAAACGAGGAGGCCTATTGCCAGCCCTGCGTGTCGCCGGTCTGGGATACGGCGCTCGCCGCTCATACGCTTCTGGAAATCGGGAGCGAAGAGGCCGTCGCCTCGGCCATGCGCGGCCTCGATTGGCTCGTCCCCCGGCAAGTGCTCGACGTCTCGGGCGACTGGTCGGCTCGACGGCCGGACGTGAGACCCGGCGGTTGGGCATTCCAATATGCCAATCCGCATTACCCTGACCTCGACGACACCGCCGTCGTGGTCATGGCGATGGATCGCGCGCGGCGCGCCGGCGCCGGCGATCGTTATGACCGGTCCATCGCGCGCGCCGTGGAATGGGTGAGGGGACTGCAAAGCAGCAACGGCGGCTGGGCGGCGTTCGATGCCGACAATACCTACGATTACCTGAACAACATTCCTTTCGCCGATCATGGTGCGCTCATCGATCCGCCGACCGAGGATGTGACGGCGCGCTGCCTGTCGATGCTGGCGCAACTCGGCGCGACCCTCGACACGGACGACGCGGTGCGCCGGGGCGTCGCCTATTTGTTGGCCCGGCAAACGCGCGACGGCAGTTGGTACGGCCGCTGGGGCATGAACTATATCTACGGCACCTGGTCGGTATTGTGCGCGCTCAATGCCTGCGGCGTCCCCCACGATTCGCCGTCCGTCAGCAAGGCCGTTGAATGGCTGATATCCATTCAGAATGCGGACGGCGGCTGGGGCGAGGACGGCACGAGCTATCGGCTCGACTATCGCGGTCACGAGCCCGCGCCGAGCACGGCTTCACAGACCGCCTGGGCGTTGCTGGGCCTGATGGCATGCGGGCAGGTGGGCCACGCCGCAACCGCCCGTGGCGTCCAATATTTGCTGCGTATGCAGGGCGAGGACGGGTTCTGGAAGGAGGAGAGGTTCACGGCCACCGGATTCCCGCGCGTCTTCTATCTTCGGTACCACGGCTACAGCAAATATTTTCCGCTCTGGGCGCTCGCGCGCTATCGACACCTGACGGAGAGCAATTCGCCGACGGTGACGAGCGGCATGTAGGAGCCGACGCGCCGACGCACGGTCCGCGATCGCTGCTTCACGGCCCTTTTTGCGGGGCATGAGCGCATGGCGGCGTCAAAGGTGCATGCTTATGGGTGTCTATTCGGTTCCGTAAATCGCTCGGTTCGGAGACGTCAGCATTCCCGGTCAGGACCGAACGGGCAATCTCCTGAAACTTCGCCTCTAGCGTCCAAGCGACGAGAGGCGGGTTTTCTGATCGTCGTTGAGGTGCATGCGCAGTCCGTTCAAGGCTTCGCGGACGGCCATGGCGGCGTAGTTGATGCTCGCGAGCTGAGTGTTCGCGGCGTCGAGCCGGCCGAGCGGATCGGCGGGGACGGGTTGCATGCAGCTTGCCGACAGCATCTTCGCCATGTCGCTGGAAATGCTGCGCAGCGCCGCCGTCGCCTGCGTCTCCTCGGCCGGAAGTCGAAGCGCCGCCTCGATCTCTCCGTTCAGCCTCTCGGCCGCCTGCAGGTTCTGGGCCGCGCATGCGCGATACTGGCGGTTCATCGCCTCCTTCGCATTCCTTGCACCGCGTGGTTCCTCGTTCGGCGAAGCCGCCCGCAGCTTGGCCTTCTGGCTCTCGCTCAGCGTTTCATAGAATGCCTGGAGCGGCGCCCGAATATAAATCCCGGCGTCGCGAATGGCCCACAGCCGCTGAACCATGGCCTCGAGGCGGGCCTCGGGCGTCGCCGCCCGGTCCGGACATGCGGCCTTGTTGAGACCCGCCACCGCCTGATTGATCGCCTGCTGGAGCCTTTCGAGCGCGGCGTCCTGGACCGCATTGAGCTCCAGCATCTGCCCGACCTCGGCGCTCGGCCATCGATCGTCGGTCGCCTGCGCATCGCCACAGCCGGCGGCGTCGGCCGCGGCCACCGAAGGCGTCGCGGCCGCGACGCGGCTCGCGCGACGGTTCGCGGATGCGCCCGTCGTCGTCGTGACAATGAGATTGAACCCCTGCGCGCGGACGAGCCGCGCGCCTTCCGCCGGCCAGAAGGTATAGGTCACGATCTGTTCGAAGGCGTCGGGCCAAGCCGACAGTCCGGAATGACCGAAATGGGATCGGTCGGCCCGCGCGTCTTGCGGGGCGGAGGCCGCATGTCGGTCCGTCCGGTCGCGCCGAACGTGGTGCCGCCGGTGATGGCCGAGGATCCCCATCATCTCGCGGAACGGCCGCGTGACCGCTCCGAACACGCCGCCGGGCGAGAGCTGCGCCATCGCCCTATCACCGCCGAGCAACGGCGCGGCGAGCAGAACGGCGGTCAAGATGAAGAAGATGCCGCGCGCGCGCATCGTTCTCACCTCCCAACCGGAAGATGCTCAGGGCTAACGAGCGTGCCCGTCGGGCGGTTCCTGCCGGTCGCGCTATTTTGCCGCGGCCGGTTCTGCCCGGCCGGCTCCGCCGCTGCGCTGGCGAATCTCCTCCAGCTTCTGCGCCACATGCTGCGAAAAAACATATTGCGCCGGCCGTTGCCCTTCCAGCGGAATGTCGGGAACCATGTCACCCTCGGTGCGCACGCCGCGCCAGGCAACCCCCAACGCCTTCAGCGGGTGACGGACCGCATCGGCGACGGCAGAGGCTTCATAGCCGCAGTGAACCATGCAATCCGCGCATTTTTCGTAGTGGCCGGTGCCGTAGGCATCCCAGTCGGTTTCTTCCATAAGCTCGCGGAACGTTTTGGCATAGCCTTCGCCAAGCAGGTAGCAGGGCCTCTGCCAGCCGAAAATGGTCCGCGTGGGATTGCCCCATGGCGTGCAGTGGTAGCGCTGGTTGCCGGCGAGGAAGTCCAGAAACAGGCTGGATTGGCTGAAGGACCATTTCTTGCCGCCGCGGCCGCGACGGAAAATATCGCGAAACAGCTGCCTCGTACGGTCGCGATGAAGAAAGTGTTGCTGGTCCGGCGCGCGCTCATAGGCATAGCCCGGCGAAACCGTGATGCCGTCGACGCCCATCGCCATGACCGTATCAAAGAACGCGGCCACGCGTTCCGGCTCCGCGGTGTTGAAGAGCGTGCAATTGATGTTGACGCGGAATCCACGCGCCTTGGCCTGCTTGATCGCGGCCACCGCGCGATCATAGACGCCGTCCTGGCAGACCGACGCGTCGTGCATGTCCTTGTCGCCGTCAAGATGCACCGACCAGGTGAAATACGGGCTGGGCCGGTATTGGGACAGCTTCTTCTGCATCAGCAGGGCGTTGGTGCAGAGATAGACGAATTTGCGGCGCGCGATGATGCCCTCCACGATCTCCGGCATTCTTTTGTGGAGCAGCGGCTCGCCGCCGGCAATGGAAACGACCGGTGCCCCGCACTCGTCGACGGCGCCGAGTGCCTCTTCCACCGACATTGACTGTCGGAGAATCAAATCGGGGTAGTCGATCTTCCCGCATCCGGCGCAGGCGAGATTGCACCGGAAGAGCGGCTCCAGCATGAGCACGAGCGGGTAACGCTTTCGGCCCGCCAGCCGCTGGCGAATGATATAGCTACCAACCGACAGTTTCTGAATGAGTGGAATGCCCAAGATCGCCATCCTTACTGATTTTGTCGGCTCCGGTGACGTCGAGCAGCTCGAACGGAACCCGAAATTTGATGTTTTCCTCTTCGCCGGGAAGCGTCGTGACCTCGACGGGCGCGAGCCTACGCAAGGTATCGATCACGTCCCTGACCATGACCTCGGGTGCGGAAGCACCGGCGGTGATGCCCACCACCTCGACGTTCTCCAGCCATTCCCGTCTGATCTCTCCGCCGTTCGCAATCAGATGTGTGGGCTTTCCCGCTTCCGCGCCGAGCTCGCACAGCCGGTTGGAATTCGAACTGTTCCTTGCGCCGACGACGAGTATCACGTCAGCCAGCTTCGTCAGCTCTAGGAGCGCGGTTTGGCGATTCTGTGTCGCGTAGCAGATGTCCTCGGTGCCCGGACCGATCACGTCCTGGAAGCGGCGATAAAGCGCGGCGATGATTCCCCGCGTATCGTCGACGCTCAGCGTGGTCTGGGTGACATAGGCGATCGGCGTATCCGCCGGCAGATCGAGCGATTCGACGTCGGCCTCGGTCTGCACGAGCATGACCGTTCCGGGAATCTGCCCCAGCGTGCCTTCGACCTCCGGGTGCCCGGCGTGCCCGATCAGCACCACGGTACGTCCCTGCCGGACATAGTGGCGCCCCTGGGCGTGAACCTTGGAAACGAGCGGGCAGGTTGCGTTGATCACGCGCAGGCCGCGCGCCTTCGCCTCGTCCTCGACCGCCTTCGAGACGCCGTGTGCGCTGAATATCGTGATCGCGTTGGCGGGCACCTCGGAGAGGTCCTCGACGAACCGCGCCCCCCGAGCCTTGAGCGCGTCCACCACCCACTTGTTGTGCACGATCTCGTGTCGCACATAGACCGGCGGTCCGTATTTGTCGAGCGCGCGTTCCACGATCTCGATCGCCCGCACGACGCCGGCACAGAAACCGCGAGGCTTGGCAAGAATGACTTTCATGCGGCGCCTCCACTCCTCATGGCCAGGTCTATGCTCTGCGCGCAGCACGCGCGGCAACCGGCCTCGACGGCCCGCCCGGCCCGCGGTGGTCGGAAGAGGTCACCGGGCCCGAAGACAGCAAAAAACCCCCTCGTGTCACCCGCCGCATCGATAGGTGGCGTAGCACAGATCGCGGCTGCCGTGTCATGATCGCCGAAGGCATCAGGTAGAAACGCGCCGCGTGACTGAGCGCTCGCGAATGAAAGCGCTGTCTGGCGCAGGCGCCCCTGCGCGCCCTTCGCCGCGATCGGAAGAGGGACCGCGGCGACCGCGCCCTGCCATGGCTGCGCGACGGGGCGGCCGCGCGCCGTGCGCGGCACGGGATGGCGACGACGTAGCCCGTTGCGCGCACCCGTCGTTCGGGGCCGCGGGCGGTCGGCCAGTGCTGTTGCGGTGAAGGTCGCGATGGGCCCATGCATTTGCCTGACGCCTTTCAGCCATCAACAAGCGCGAGAGGATCCGGCCGTCCCGAACCACCCCTCGAACCAGTCGCTACCCGCTAAGGGCTTGTCCTGCCTGCCCCCAAAAGGCTTTTGTCTATCAATAATTTTACTCTGCGGCCAAAGTTCCGTTCAAGTTTTGCCGATTTTGGCCGTCGCGCGTTTCTCGTGGAGACGCGACGAGGTCGCAACGAGGGCTTTCGACGCATGCTGGCCGCCGCCGTGATCGCCATCGTCCGGTTCTGCACAAGATTCCCTTGGCTGATCATAGCGTTAGCCTCCTGCTCCGCCGCCGCATCGGCGGCCTATGCGGCGACGCATTTCGCGATCAATACGGATATCAACAAATTGATTTCGCCGGCGCTGGATTGGCGCCAACGCGAGCTCGCCTTCGAGAAAGACTTCCCGGGACATTTCGGGTCGACCTTGATCGTGGTCGACGCGCCGAGCCCGGAATTCGCGGCGCGGGCGAGTACCGAACTTGCGGCGCGTCTTGCAGCGCAACCGCAGTTGTTTCGCTCCGTCGACGCCATGACGGGCGATGTGTTCTTCCGTCGCAACGCCTTGCTGTTCCGCCCCACCGCGCAGCTCGAGCGGCTGGCCCAGGGTCTCGAAAAGGCAAGCACCCTCATCGGTACCCTGGTCGGCGACCCAAGCCTGCGCGGTCTTACCCGCATGGTGTCGCTGGTCTTCATCGGGGTGCAGAACAAGATGATCGCGCTGGATGCGCTCGCGCGTCCGTTTTCGATGGCGAGCGCGACCATCGAGGATGCGCTCGCGGGCCGGCCGGCTGTCTTTTCCTGGCAGGAATTGTTGAACGGCCGAACATCCGAACCGAGCGAGCGCCGCCGCTTCATCGAGGTCCATCCGGTGCTCGACTATTCCTCGCTCGAGCCGGGCCGGCGTTCGAGCGAGGCGATTCGCCGCGCGGCGGCCGATCTCGATCTTGCGGGAAAATACCAGGCACGCGTGCGGCTGACCGGTTCGGTGCCGATGGGCGACGAGGAGTTTGCAACCGTCCAGCACGGCGCCTTTGTCAATGCCGTCGGGACGGTCGCCGTGGTGCTCCTCATTCTTTGGCTGGCGTTGAAATCCGGACGGCTCATCGCGGCGGTTTTCATCAATCTTTTCGTCGGGCTTGTCGTGACCGCCGCGCTTGGCCTCCTGATGGTGCACGCGCTCAACATGATTTCCGTCGCCTTCGCGGTGCTGTTCGTCGGACTCGGCGTCGATTTCGGGATACAGTTTTCGGTCCGCTACCGGGCCGAACGCCATGACGTCGACAGCCTGCGCGAGGCGCTCCTGCGCGCCGCGCGCAAGGCGGGCGTGCCGCTGACGCTTGCTGCCGGAGCCGTCGCGGCGGGTTTCATGTCCTTCCTTCCCACCGATTATCGCGGCGTCTCAGAGCTCGGTGAGATCGCGGGCGTCGGCATGCTGATCGCCTATCTCTCGAGCATCACGCTGCTTCCTGCCCTGCTGACGGTCATGAATCCGCCGGGCGAGCCGGAGCCGGTCGGCTATCGCTTCCTGGCACCGGTGGACCGCTTCCTGCAGAAACGCCGCGTTCCCGTCATCGCCGGGACGATCGCGGTCGTGCTGATCGGGCTGCCGCTTCTGCGCGATCTTTCGTTCGACTTCGATCCGATTCACCTGCGCAGTCCGCAGGCCGAGTCCATCGCCACGCTTCGCGATCTCGGCGACGATCCGCATGTCGCAATCAACGCCATCAACGTCGTGATGCCGTCGCTGCAGCAGGCGATTGCCGCTGCCGACCGTCTCGGCAAGCTCCCGGAGGTTTCGCGCACGCTCACCCTGCAAAGCTTCGTGCCCGAGGATCAATCGCGTAAGCTCGCCGTCATTCAACAGCTTGCCGGCAGACTCGAACCCTCGCTCCGGCCGCCGCCATCGCCGCAGCCGCCGAGCGACCGCGAAAACGTCGCGGCCCTCAATGGACTTGCCGACCAGCTCGATCAGTTCGCCGGAAAGGAGGAGGGGACAGGCAGCGAGGCGGCGAAACGGCTTGCGGCCGATGTCCGCAAACTGGCACGCGCGGATGCGGCGACGCGCAACAGGGTGCAGGACGCTTTCATCCTGCCCTTGCAAAGCGATCTCGACGACCTGCGCGACTATTTGCAGGCCAAGACCGTCACGCTCGACAATTTGCCGGAAAGGATCAAGCGCGAATGGCTGACTGCGGACGGGCGGGCGCGCGTGGAAGTCTGGCCGAGCGGCGACACCAACGACACCGCCGTGCTGCGAAAATTTGCCCGGACGGTTCTTGCCATCGAGCCGACCGCGGTCGGCGGGCCGGTCTCCATTCTGAAATCCGGCGACACCGTGGTGAAGGCGTTCGTCGAGGCCGGCGTCTATGCCCTGCTCTCGATTGCCGTGCTGCTGTGGATCGTGCTGCGCCGCTTCGGTGACGTCCTGCTGACGCTCGCGCCGTTGCTGCTCGCGGGCGTCGTGACGCTCGAAATCTGCGTGCTGATCGACATGCCGCTGAATTTTGCCAACATCATTGCGCTTCCGCTGCTGCTCGGCGTCGGCGTCGCGTTCAAGATCTACTACATCATGGCCTGGAGAGCGGGGCAGGCCAACCTCCTGCAGTCAACGCTCACGCGTGCCGTCATCTGGAGCGCGCTCACCACGGCAACGGCGTTCGGCAGCCTGTGGCTGTCGCAGCACCCGGGCACCTCGAGCATGGGCAAGCTCATGGCGCTTTCGCTCGTGTGCACGCTTGCGGCAGCGGTGCTATTTCAGCCCGCGCTCATGGGAAAGCCCCGGGGGGTCGACAAGTCTTGAGCAGATCTGGTCGGGCGTGCCGAGGTCTCGCGTCGCGGGGGGATACGCGCCGCCGGAAGGGCCGCTCTGTTTCGGCGTTGCCTTGGACGGCGCGGATGCAGCCGGCGCGGCGACCCGGGTCCAGTTCTCTCCGCCGCACAGGAATCCCAGGAAACAGCCCTCGACACGCAGCGTGTCGGGATCGACAAGGCTTATCGTCGCGGAGTAGGTGCGGCCGTCTTTCGCGTTATAGATCTTGCCTTCCCATTGGTTGGATTTTGTCTGCGTCATTCCCAGGAGCACGGGCATGCCGAGCGTCGGCCGTGAACGCAGCTCCGGATCCGGGTTGTGGCGGTCGATACCGGGCTTCATCTCCCATGAGACGACACCCCAGTAGCTTCCGCCGCAGTTGACGATCTCGATGCGCGCGACTCGTTCGGCGACCAGCCACTCTCCGGTCGGATCCGGCGGCGTCGCGCCCGGCTCCTGGGCACTAGCGAAACCGCCTGCGATCAGCAGGGCAACGAGACCGCTCAAGGAGGTTGTTCTGCCGCGCATTGCTGCTTCCCTCGTCATCGCGGGTCGTAAAGACTGGGTCGGTGTGCTTGGTACGAAGTCGGGCCGAGTGCCAGGGGTTTGACGTGACAAAGGTCGGCACGGCGTGCATAGCTAGCTGCAGACCTGGACAAAAGAGCGACGATTTCACGCATTTTATTGGCCGTGGAACCTCCCTCATAGCATCCTGGTTGTGGTGTTGTGCCCGCGCGCGTCGTTGAAGCAGCGATCGAAGGACTTGCGATGTGGCGCCCGGATAGCCATTCCAGAGCTGCCGATGCCGACCACGATGATCTCGTACCGCCAGTGCCGGCCCCGCGCGCTGAGCCGCTCGGGCTGTTTGCGCTGCTGCGCGTTCTCGCCCGCAATCCGCTCGAGGCCTGGACCGCGGCGCATTTCGAAGAGCCCATCGTGGTCGGCGGGCTCCCGGTCGCCCCGGTCGCGGTTGTCAGCGACCCTTCGGCCGTCCGCCGCGTGCTGCTCGAAAACGCCGGCAATTACGAAAAGGACTGGCTGCAGCGACGCGTGCTGTCGCACGGCTTGACGGACGGCCTGTTGACGGCCGAGGGCCAGCAATGGCGCACGCAACGCCGCGCGCTTGCCCCGCTCTTCGCGCGCAAGACGGTGCAGAATTTCGCCCATGCCATGGCCGGCGCCGCGGACGACATGATCGCGCGCCTGAGCCGTTGCGACGGACAGACCGTCGACCTTGCGGTCGAGGTGACGCGTGTGACGCTCGACGTCCTGGAACGGACGATCTTTTCCGACGGCTTCGGACGCGATGCGGAGCAAATTCGGCTGGCCATGAAGACCTATTTCGAGACCATCGGGACGATCGATCCCTTCGACGTTCTCGGCCTGCCCCGCTTCATCCCGCGCCCCCGACGTTGGCGCCTGCGCGCGACGTTGCGCCTGTTCGACACGACGATCGACGCGATCATTGCCTCGCGGCGCCGATGGCTCTCGCGCGACCGCGGCGGCGCGCCTTCCGATCTTCTCACCTTGCTGCTCGAGGCGGTCGATCCGCAAACGGGGGAGGCGCTTTCCGAACGCGAGCTGCGCGCGAACATCCTGACTTTCATTGCCGCGGGTCACGAGACCACGGCCAATTTGATCACCTGGTCGCTTTATCTGCTCTCCCGATCGCGCAGGTGGCGGGCGCGCCTGCAGGCTGAAGCGGACCGCGAGGTCGGACCCGGCGTCGACATCGGGGTGGATCGGCTGGTCGAGACGCGGGCGGTGCTCGACGAGGCAAATCGACTCTATCCTCCGATCACGGCCATCGGCCGGCAGGCGCTGGCGGAGGACGTGCTTGCAGGCGTGCCGATCCGGCGCGGAACGATGATCGTCATTGCGCCCTACGTCCTGCATCGTCACCGCAAGCTGTGGGCGAATCCCGAAGTGTTCGACCCGCGTCGCTTTCTCCCCGGTGCGCGCGAAACGATCGATCGTTTCGCCTATCTGCCGTTCGGACTCGGCCCCAGGACCTGCATCGGTGCGGCCTTCGCGCTGCAGGAGGCCGCCATCGTCCTTGCCAAGATGATGCGCAACTTTGACCTCGAGGCGGACCCGACGCATTCGATCGAGCCGATATTGAAGGTGACCTTGCGTCCGCGCGGCGGTCTACCCATTCGAATCAGACGTCGCTGAACGCCATGCGCAAGAACGGACACGATGCCGTCAAGGCCCAAGCCGCGATCGATGCGGCGATGATGCGCCGGTGCGTGCAGCTCTCCGCCGAGGCCGCGAAGGCGGGCGAATTTCCCTTCGCCGCCCTGATCTGCGACGGCGAGAAGGTGATCGTCGAAGCCATCAATCACGCCGCGCGCGAAGCCGACGTGACGCGGCACGCCGAGCTTGTCGCCGTATCCGAAGCACAGAGGATTCTCGGCACCAAGGACCTGTCGCGCTGCACGCTGTATTCGAACGTCGAGCCGTGCGTGATGTGCTCCTTTCCCATCCGCGAAACGCGCATCGCGCGCGTCGTCTTTGCGATCGCATCGCCCTTCATGGGCGGTTTCTCACGGTGGAACGTGCTGCGCGACGACGCGCTCGCCGAGCGCATGCCGGAAGCATTCGGGCCCGTTCCGGAAGTGATCGCGGGGCTGGGCAGCCAGGAGGCGGAGACGGTCTGGCGGCGTTGGAATCCGCTCATCTGGACCATCATTCGGCGGCGCGGTTGCTTCCGGCCGTCACCCTCGCCGGATGCGGTCGCGCGTCACCCGGGAGGCCCGGTGCGCGGCGGGCTGCTGCGCAAGCTGTTCATGATGCATGGCGGCCGCGGCATCCGCTGATCGGCCCGTGCGGGTCGCCGCCGCGCGATCCCCCCAACCTGGATCGTCATCGCCGGCCCGCGTCAAATCGGGCGCTCCAGGGTCGCGGGAGACGAGCGCGTCGGGCCGACCGGGCAATCTCATTCGCGCGGCACGCAGGCTCGCGACGCGAAGGCGGTCCGCCTTGCCCGGCGCGCGTTGACCCTATGCGCCATGCGCTTCAAGCACCTGCCGACACGCCTTGCGCAGGCGCTCGCGGTTTTGCTGCAGGCAAGTCAGCACGCGCAGCGTATCGGGAATCTGCTCGCGACAATACGTCGTGGCATCATGGCTGCACGCGGCCTGCTCCTCCGGGGTGCCCTTGAATTCCAGGAGTCCGCGCGGCGCATTGTCCTGCGACGGGCGACCGTCCTGCGCCCGCGCCGCCGATATGGCGATGACGAAAACCGAAATCGCAAGGAGGAGTATGCGTGTCGTTCGTTCCACGTGGCCGGTCTTCCTTTCGATCTGCGGTGTCGACAACAAAACATCGACCCGATTGTTCCCGCCCGCTCGAGTGTACGGGCGCGGCCGGACAATGCCAGTCCTGCCTTCGACGGTTGCGGAGTTATCCACGTGCGCGACGGCGCGGGCGAAGACTTGCAGAACGCACCCGTCCCTGCCGTGGACTCTGGATTGCTTCGGCGGCTTTCGCCGCCTCCCACGACGGTGCCCAAGTCACTCCTTCGAAGCCTGCGCTAGAGGACGAGGTTGGTGGTCGGATCGATGAGGTGCATGTGATCCATGTTCGCGACCAGCCGCATCGAAGTGCCGGGTCCCGCCGCGCTCTCGGGCGCAACGCGTCCGCAGATCTCCGTGCCGTTGACGGTGAAGAACACCATGGTCTCCATGCCCATCGGTTCCACGACGTCGAGCGTGACGGTGAAATCGCTCCCGTCGCCGCGTCCGTTGTGGCGCGGTTCGGTCACGTGTTCAGGTCGCAGCCCGAGGATCAGCTCCCTGCCGGCGGCCGAACGATAGCGTGCGGCCCGGCCTGCCGGTACCGGCAGGACGATCGCGTCGGAAATGCGCACGCGCATCCCATCGGCGTTTTCCTCGAGCCGACAGGGGATGAAGTTCATCGCCGGCGAGCCGATGAAGCCGGCCACGAAGCGGGTCTTCGGATGGTGGTAAAGCTCCTGCGGCGTGCCGATCTGCTCGATGCGCCCCTGGTTCATCACCACCACCCGGTCGGCGAGCGTCATGGCCTCGACCTGATCGTGGGTGACGTAGACTGTCGTCGTCTTCACCTTCTGATGCACGCGTTTGATCTCGGTGCGCATCTGCACGCGCAGCTTGGCATCGAGGTTCGATAGCGGTTCGTCGAACAGAAATACCTTCGGATTGCGCACGATCGCGCGCCCCATGGCGACACGCTGGCGCTGTCCTCCGGACAGTGCCTTGGGTCGGCGGTCGAGCAGCTCGGTGATATCGAGAATGCGCGCGGCATGTTCGACGCGTTGGCGGATTTCCGCCTTGCTGAACTTGCGCAGCTTGAGCCCGAACGCCATGTTTTCGAATACGCTCATATGCGGGTAGAGCGCGTAGTTCTGAAAAACCATCGCGATGTCGCGATCCTTCGGCGGAAGATCATTGACCACCTCGCCGCCGATGCGGATCTCCCCCGAGGTCACTTCTTCAAGGCCCGCAATCATTCGCAACGTCGTCGTTTTTCCGCAACCGGAAGGCCCGACCAGGACCACGAACTCGTTGTTGGGAATGTCGAGGTCGATCGAGCGGACTGCCTCGACGTCACCGAAACGTTTGACGATCTGGCGCAGTGCGACCTCAGCCATGACGGTTCAGCCCTTGGTGGCGCCGGCCGTCAGGCCGGCGATGTAGTAGTCCATGAGGAACGCGTAGATGACGAGCGGAGGCGCCGCCGCGACCAGGGCACCGGCCATCAGCATGCCCCATTTGTAGACGTCGCCGCGGATCAGGGTCGTCACCGTCCCGACCGTCAGCACCTGCTGGTCCGACGAATAGAGGAATGCCATGGGGTAGACGAAGGCCGCCCATGAGACGGTGAAGGCGAAGATCGTCGCCGCGATGATCCCAGGCAGGGCGACGGGAATGAAAATCTTGAAAAGCATCTGCAGGTGGCCGGCCCCGTCGATCAGCGCCGCTTCGTCGAGCTCCTTGGGGATCGACTGGAAATAGCCGATCATGATCCACGTGCAGAAGGGGACCGTCAGCGTCGGATAGACGAGCACCATGCTCCAGTAGGAATTGAGCAAGCCCAGCCATTTGACGATCTGGAACATGGGGATGAACAGAAGGGTGTCCGGCACGAGGTAGGTGAGGAAGATGCCGGTCGCCAGAACGCCCGATCCCCAGAAGCGCATGCGACCGAGCGCGAACGCGGCGAGCACGCTGATCACCATGGTGATCACGACGACGCAGGCGGTCACGATCGCCGTGTTCTTGAAATAGATCAGGAAATCGGTCTGGGTGAACAGGATGCGAAACTGGTCGAGCGTGATGCCGTCGGCAATGATCCATGGGTTGGTCGCCATGCGCGCCATCTCGGCGTCGCTCTTGAACGCCGTCACGATCATGTAATAGGGCGGCATCAGGAAGAAGATCGCGAACAGGATCAGGAAGACGTAGGAAAGAATGAGCGCCCAGCGGCGGTTGCGTCGCAGGCTGGACCGCATGCCGAAGCGACGCGTCGCGGGAACAGCAAGAGCCGCCGTCGTCATCCGATCTCCCTTCCGCGCCTGCGCACGCCGCGCAGGATGAATATGGCCGCGACTGCGAGGATGGGGAACATGAACAATGACGTCGCCGCGCCGAGCGGCAGATCTCCGGAACGAATGCCGAGCAGGAAGGCATAGGTCGCGAACACGTGCGTCATGTTGCGCGGCCCGCCTCCCGTGAGAATCTGCACGATGTCGAAATTGGCGAAGGTGACGATCAGCGAGAACAACACGGTGATGGCGATGATGTTGCGCATCATCGGCAGCGTGATATGCACGAACCGCTGCCATGCGTTGGCCCCGTCGATGGCTGCGGCTTCATAAAGCTGTTCGGGCACCGATTTGAGCGCGGCCAGATACATGATCAGGAAGAAGGGCGCGCCGTACCAGACGTTGACCAGGATGACGGAGAAACGCGCCCAGTAGGGATCGCTGAGCCACGGTATCGCCCGCAGGCCGAGACCGGTCAGGACCCAGTTGAAGGCCGACAAAGTGGGGTCGAACAGCCACCACCAGGCGAGCGAGGATAGCGCGAGGGGAATGACCCAGGGCACGAGCAGCATGCCGCGCCATTTGCGCTGTCCCTTGGTCGGCAGATTGTTGATGAGATGCGCGGTGATCAGGCCGATGATCGCCTTGAAGAAGACGGCGGAGAGGGCAAAGATCGCCGACTGCTCCACGACCATCCAGAACGTGTCGCGCGACAGCAGAAAGCGGAAATTGCCCAGGCCGATGAAGCGCGTCTGCGCCTTGTTGAGCATCGACAGGTGGATCGAATAGAGCGCCGGATAGACGATCAGGCCGACGATCACCAGGATCAGCGGCAGGCACATCACGAACGCGATGGTCGAGCGTCGCCGCAGGAGCCGGTGGAGCCCGGTGCGCCTTACCGCCGCGGCGGGAGCGCCGATGGCTGAATTCCAGGATTGAACGGCGTCTGCCATGCGCGTTTGCCGACCCGTGTCGGCCCTCGTGCCTGTCTCGCGGGAGCGGCGTGCCGAGCCGCAGCGGTCCGGCACGCCGTCATCCGTCAACGGAAAACGCCCTCAGGCGCGCAACGTCCCTTCAAGCTCCTTTTCCGCCCACTTGATGACCTCGTCGAGCTTCTCCTTGCCCTGGGTGAACTTCGAGATCATCACCGTGTTGATCGCCTGATTATAGATCTGTGCGCCGACCTCCGAACGCGCGGGGGCTCCCGTGATCGACGTCTGCTCGTCGCCGCGCGGCGGATAGTTGTAGACCGTCCCGGGCGGCGGCTCGACGTTCTTCCAGGTGGGCAGATCGTACATGCTCCTGAACGACGGCAGGTCGTAACCCACGGACGCCTCGACCAGCTGGGCGACCGCCTCCTTCTGCGAGATATAGGTCAGCAACTCCTTGGCCGCCGTTTTGTTCTTGGAGAATTTCCATATGCCATAGAACATCGGAAGCTGGCCGACGAACCGGCCCTTCGGGCCTTTAGGCACCGGATGGGTCCAGCAGTTCTCCGCCACTTTCGGGTTGTCCCGCTTGGCCACCGCCCAGGCGCTCGGCGGATTCATGATCCCCGAGCCCTTGCCCGATATGAGCCAGCGATTGTTGCCGGCGTCGTCCCAGGCGAAGACATCCGGCGGCATGACTTCGACGAGCTTGCGAGCGATTTCCATCGCCTGCCGGGTCTCGTCGGAATTGATCTTGATGTTGTCCTTGGCGTCGACCATCACGACGCCATAGGCATTGAAGAGGCCGCCGACCCAGTCCACCGCATCCGAGGACTGGCCGAGCGGCAGGCCGATCGGGTAACCGGCCTTGTACAGCTTTTGCGCCGCCGCGACATAGGCGTCCCAGGTCCAGGCCTCGACTTTGGCCTTGTCCCATTTCGCCTCGTCGGGCGGGAACATCTCGCGCACGTCGATGCCGGCATGCTGCTGGTATAGGTCGATGCGCGAGCAACAGGGTTTCACCTGGCTGCCGACCGTCGTGGGAACGCCTCGCCAGGTGCCCTTGATCTTGGCGAGATATTCCGCGACCGGGCTGATGGGTCCGTATTTCTTGATGAGCCCGCCGACGACGTCGTCGAGCGGCTCGAGCTGTTCCTGATGAATGCGGATGTTCCAGTCGCGATGGGACATGATGTCGTGGCCGGTGCCGGCCTGCGCCTCGGCCGCCGCGGTGAGCTTGTCCTTCTCGCCCTGCGAGGTGATGAAGTCGATATGAACCTCGACCTTGTTTTTCTCGCCGAATTCGTTGCAGAGCTTGACAAGGGCCTTGTTGGCACCCGGTACCCAATGGTCCCAGACGCCCAGGCTCAGGCTTCCGGCCGCATGGACGCCGCTGACATAAGGCCGCGTGATGACGGCCGCCGAGCCGAGAACGGCAGTCTTGAGGACGGAACGACGCGATAGACGTGACGATGCCATGGTTTCCTCCCGCTTGGCGCCCTTATTCTTGGCGATTGGAAAAAAGCATACTATCGTTCCGCGAAAATACCAGTCACTAAACCGCGTCCCGACATTAAAACGGGATTCCCTGCGACCGGGGGGATCGAGCGCCGGGGGCGAGCGCGGGCGGCGGCGGATGCGCCGTGAGGACGGTGCGGTCCGGCTCGCTCGGCGCGCGACAAAAAACCGGCCGCGCCAATCGAACGGGTGGGCGAGACGAGTGAGGCGATGATCGGTCCGCGCGTTGTACGGCTGTCACCCGACGACAATGTGGTGGTTGCGGTCGACCCGATCGGCGCCGGAGCGGTCGTCAACGGTCAGCAGGCGCGCGAGCGCGTGCCGCGCGGGCACAAGATGGCCGTCGCGCCGATCCGCGAGAACGAGCCGGTCCGCAAATACGGGCAGATCATCGGCTTTGCCTCCCGGCCCATCTTGCCGGGCGAATGGGTCCACGAACATAACGTGGCGGTGCAGGACTTCGCGCGCGATTATCGTTTCGCGGACATCGCTGCGAAGGATGAGGTGCTGCCGCCGGAGTTGCGCGCAACCTTCGAAGGCTATGTCCGCGCCGGCGGCAAGACCGGCACGCGGAACTATATCGGGGTGCTCACGTCGGTGAACTGCTCGGCTTCCGTGGCGAAGTTCATCGCCGAAGCGGTCATTCGATCCGGCCTGCTCGCCGATTATCCCGGAATCGACGGAATCGTGGCCTTCGTGCATGGCACGGGTTGCGGCATGGCGGCGCGCGGGGAGGGATGGGAGGTACTGCGCCGGACCCAATGGGGCTATGCGACGCACCCCAATCTCGGTGCCGCGCTGATGATCGGCCTTGGATGCGAGGTGTTCCAGATCGACCGCATGAAGGAGCACTATGGTCTCGTCGAGGGCGATCACTTCCAGACCATGACCATCCAGGCGACGGGCGGAACCCGGAAGACGGTGGCCGAGGGCGTCGAACGGATCAAGGCCATGCTTCCGATCGCGGCACGGGCAAGGCGCGAGACGAGGCCGGCAAGCGAGATCGTGCTCGCGCTGCAATGCGGCGGCTCGGACGGCTATTCCGGCATCACCGCCAATCCCGCGCTCGGCGCGGCGGCGGATCTTCTGGTTAGACACGGCGGCACCGCCGTGCTCGCCGAAACCCCAGAAATCTATGGTGCCGAGCACCTGCTCGCGCGTCGGGCCGCGAACAAGGCCGTCGGCGAGAAGCTGATCGAACGCATCCGCTGGTGGGAGGACTATACCGCGCGCAACGGCGGGGAGATGAACAACAATCCCTCGCCCGGCAACAAGCTCGGCGGGCTCACCACGATTCTCGAGAAGTCCCTGGGCGCGGCGGCCAAGGGCGGCACGAGCACGCTGCGCGCGGTCTACCACTATGCCGAGCCGATCAGGGAAAGGGGCTTGGTCTTCATGGACACGCCCGGCTACGACCCGGTCTGTGCCACCGGACAGGTCGCGGGCGGCTGCAACGTCATGTGTTTCACCACCGGTCGCGGTTCGGCCTTCGGATGCAAGCCTACGCCCTCGATCAAGATTGCGACCAATACCGAGGTCTACGAAAGCATGATCGACGACATGGACATCAATTGCGGAGACATCCTCGCCGGGGTCGGCATCGAGCACAAAGGCGAGGAAATCTTCCGGAAGGTCCTCGCCATCGCCTCGGGCGCACGCACCAAGTCCGAGGATCTCGGTTATGGCGATCTTGAATTCGTGCCCTGGCAGATCGGCGCCACCCTGTGACCCTTGTGGGGATCGCCCGTCGCGCGCAGGCCGGAAGACCCGGGCGGCGGGTGCGCCGGCTGTGGCGTCGCGAGCCATGCGCCGCGCGCCGTGGCCGCCCGCGGCCAATGTTTCAAACACGCATATTTTAAGTTTGAATAATTTGGCCGCCGGTGCATAGTTTCCGCCGGCGGCGATGCCATCCATGATGATCGAGGGGCGGAAAAGGCGCATGCGCGCGGCAGTTCTCGGCGGCGGTCCCGGCGGGCTCTATTTCGCGATATCGCTCAAACTGCGCGATCCGGCGCACGAGGTTCTCGTGGTCGAGCGCAACCGCCCCGGCGATACCTTCGGATGGGGCGTGGTGCTGTCCGACGAGACGCTCGCCAATCTGACCGCCAACGACCGAGAGAGCGCCGATCAGATCCGCGGCTCCTTCGCCTATTGGGATGACATCGCGGTGCACTACCGCGGCACGATGGTGCGTTCGGGCGGCCATGGCTTCTGCGGCATCGCGCGCAGGCGGCTGCTCAACATCCTGCAGGATCGGGCGCGCGCGCTCGGCGTCAACCTGCTCTTCGAGACCGAGGTGACCGATCCCGGCTCCTTCCGGGACTATGACCTCATCGTCGGCGCCGACGGGGTCAATTCGCGCGTGCGCGCGACCCACGCCAACGCATTCAAGCCGGACATCGATGTGCGCGCCTGCAAATACATCTGGCTCGGCACGCATCAGACATTCAACGACGCGTTCACCTTCATCTTCGAGGAAACCGCGCATGGCTGGATCTGGGCGCACGCCTATCAGTTCGACGCGGATACCGCGACCTTCATCGTGGAATGCGCCGAGCCGACCTGGCGCCGCTTCGGTTTCGACCGGATGACGACGGACGAGACGATCGCCGTCTGCGAAAAGATATTCGCCAGATATCTTGACGGCCATGCCTTGATGTCCAACGCACGCCATCTGCGCGGGTCGGCATGGCTCAATTTCAACCGCGTGCTGTGCGAGCGGTGGAGCCTCGACAATATCGTGCTCCTCGGCGACGCGGCCGCGACCGCGCATTTTTCCGTCGGCTCGGGTACCAAGCTGGCCATGGAGAGCGCCGCCGCGCTGGCCCGTTGCATCCACAGCGAGCGCAGCCTCGCCGCGGCGCTGCGCCGCTACGAAGACGAGCGTCGGCTGGAAGTGCTGCGGCTGCAGAATGCGGCCCGCAACTCGACGGAATGGTTCGAGAACATTGAGCGCTACCTCCACCTTGATCCGGTACAATTCAACTATTCCCTGCTCACCCGCTCGCAGCGCATAAGCCATGAGAACCTGCGCCGGCGCGATGCGGAATGGCTGTCCGGCGCGGAGAAATGGTTCGAGGAACGCGCGACGGGGCGGCGGCCGAATGCGGCGCGTCCGCCCATGTTCGTGCCGCTCAAGGTGCGCGGGCTTGAGCTCGCCAATCGAGTCTGCGTGTCGCCGATGGCGCAGTATCGCGCGATCGACGGCGAGCCCAACGATTGGCATTTCGTGCATTACGCCGAACGCGCCAAGGGGGGCGCCGGTCTCGTGTTCACGGAAATGACCTGCGTGTCCCCCGAGGGGCGTATCTCGCCCGGTTGCACCGGGCTTTACGACGCGCGTCATGAGCGGGCGTGGAAGCGCCTGGTCGATTTCGTCCATCGTGAAACCGACGCCAAGATCGCCATCCAGCTCGGCCATTCCGGTCCCAAGGGGTCGACCCAGCTCGGCTGGGAGACCATGGATGCGCCCTTGCCGGCCGGCAACTGGGAAGTCATCGCGCCTTCGCCGGTGCCCTGGTCGCCGGCCAATCAGGTGCCGCGGGAGATGACGCGGGCGGACATGGACAGGGTGCGCGATCAGTTCGTCCGCGCGGCGGAGATGGCCGTGCGCGCGGGCTTCGACTGGCTCGAGCTGCACTATGCGCACGGCTATCTCATGTCCGCCTTCATCACGCCGCTGACCAACCGGCGCACGGACGAATATGGTGGCAGCCTCGAGAACCGCATGCGCTTTCCGCTCGAGGTCTTTCGCGCGGTACGCAAGGTCTGGCCGGACGAGAAGCCGATCTCGGTGCGCATTTCCGCGCATGACTGGGTCGGACCGGCAGGCATCATGCCGCAGGACGCGGTCGCCATCGCGCGCATGCTGGCGGAGGAGGGCGTCGATCTCATCGACGTGTCCGCCGGGCAGACCACGATCGAGGCGCAGCCCGTCTACGGCCGCATGTTCCAGACGCCCTTCTCCGATCGCATCCGCAACGAAGTGGGCATCGCCACGCTTGCCGTCGGCAACATCTACGAGCCCGACCACGTCAATTCGATCCTGATGGCGGGCCGCGCCGATCTCGTATGTCTGGGTCGTCCGCACCTCGCCGATCCTTACTGGACCCTGCATGCGGCGGCCGACCTGAATTATCAGGGCGTGGTCTGGCCCAAGCCCTACCTGCGCGGGCGCGAGCAGCTCTACCGGCTGAAGGCGCGCGCCGAGGCGACGACGGGGAAGGCGTGATGGACGCGCTGGCCGGACGTCATGCGCTCGTCACCGGCGGCGGCAGCGGCATCGGCGCGGCGGTCGCGCGCCTCCTGAGCGAGGCCGGCGCCGCGGTCACGCTCGCCGGTCGGCGCGCAAAGACGCTCGACGATGCGGCAAGGACCTTGTCCAGAGCGGCGACGGTCGTCGCCGACGTGACGCGCGAGGAGGATTGCGCGGCCATGCTCCACGCCGCGCACGCCGCGCACGGGCCGGTCGACATCCTCGTGGCCAATGCCGGAGCGGCGGAGAGCGCGCCGGTCGCCGCGACCGACCTCGCGCTGTGGCAGCGCATGATCGACGTGAACCTGACGGGGGCCTTTCTCAGCGCGAAAGCGGCGCTCGCCGACCTCGTGCGCAAGCCGGTTGACGACGGGCGGCGCGTGATCTTCATCGCCTCGACCGCGGGGCTCAAGGGCTACGCCTATGTCTCCGCCTATTGCGCGGCCAAGCACGGGGTGATCGGTCTTGCCCGCGCGCTCGGCACCGAGCTTGCGGGCACGGGGATCACGGTGAACGCGGTCTGTCCCGGCTATACCGATACAACGATGCTGGCCGACTCGGTCGCCAATATCGTCCGCAAGACCGGCCGCAGCGCCGAGGATGTGCGTGCGACGCTTGCGCGCGACAACGCGCACCGCCGGCTGGTCACGCCGGAAGAGGTTGCGGCCACCGTGCTGTTTCTCTGCATGCCGGCCGCGGCATCGATCAATGCGCAGGCGATTTGCGTTGCAGGAGGACAAGCATGACCGTGGCGGCGAACGCGCGCGCGGCGGCCGCGCCCAATTCGGCGAGCAAGCAGCGGCTGCGGCTGTGGCTGCGTCTGCTGCGCGCGACGCGCGCGATCGAGGCCGAGCTGCGCGAGCGCCTGCGCGTGCAATTCTCCATTACGCTGCCGCAGTTCGACGTGATGGCGGCGCTGGCGCGCAGGGAGACCGGAATCACCATGACGGAGCTGTCGCGCATGCTGATCGTGTCCAACGGCAACGTCACCGGCATCATCGACCGGCTGGTCGCCGACCGGCTTGTCGCGCGCCAGCCCTCGCCGGAGGACCGCCGTTCGGTGCTGGTGCGGCTCACCCCCAAAGGACGCTCGCTGTTCGCCACGGTCGCTCGCGCCCACCAGGGATGGATCGACCAGCTGCTCGCGGATTTCGACGCCGCCGAATCCGAGGTTCTCATCGCCCATCTCGACGGACTCCCCGCCCGCATCCGCAACGGAGGCGCCAAGCCATGACCATGAAGGATTTCCGGCCGCAGCACTTCAACTGGCGCATCGCGGACGACGTGGCGGTGATCAGCCTCAACCGGCCCGAGCGCAAGAACCCGCTGACCTTCGACTCCTATGCCGAGTTGCGCGACACGTTTCGTCGGCTCGGGCAAGCCGACGACATCCGCGCGGTGGTCGTGAGCTCCAACCAGGGAAACTTCTGCTCCGGCGGCGATGTGCGCGACATCATCGGTCCGCTCATGGAGCGCGATATGAAGGGCCTGCTCGCCTTCACGCGCATGACGGGCGACCTGGTCAAGGCCATGCGCGCCTGCCCGCAGCCGGTCATCGCCGCGGTCGACGGCGTCTGCGCCGGTGCGGGCGCGATGATCGCGCTTGCCTGCGACGTGAGGATCGGCACGCCGGCTGCGCGAACCGCCTTCCTGTTCACGCGCGTCGGCCTTGCCGGCTGCGACATGGGCGCCTGTGCCATGCTGCCGCGGGTGATCGGACAGGGGCGGGCGGCCGAACTGCTGTTCACCGGCCGCGCCATGAGCGCGGAGGAAGGCGAGCGGTGGGGATTCTTCAACCGACTCGTCCCGGCGGAACGGCTCGAAGAGGAGGCCGTGGGCCTGGCGCGCAGCTTGGCGGAGGGGCCTTCCTTCGCGCACATGATGACCAAGACCATGCTGGCGCAGGAATGGTCCATGTCGCTCGAACAGGCGATCGAGGCCGAAGCGCAGGCGCAGGCGATCTGCATGCAGACGCGCGATTTCCGCCGCGCCTACGAAGCCTTCATGGCGAAGCAGGCGCCGCGCTTTGCCGGAGACTAGGCGCATGTCGGCACGTCTTCCTCCGTGCTTGCCGCCCGGCCCGCCGCAAGGCGAGCGGCAAGCCTGCCGGCCGGTCTGCATGCGTTCGATGTCTGCCCGCGCGTCGGCGCGCCGTGCGCGGCTGCATTGGGGGATGAGCCGCTGATGCTGCGCGCAAGCCATCTCGACTGGCCGTTTTTCGAGGCGCGACACCGCGCGCTCGCGGAAGATCTCGACGCTTGGGCACGGGCCAATCTCCCCGGCATCGACCATCGCGACACGGATGCGGCCTGCCGGCGGCTCGTCGCGCAATTGGGCGAGGCCGGCTGGCTTGCGCTCACGGCTCCGGGCGAGGACGGCGCGGCCCTCGAGCTGCGGTCGCTTGCGCTGGCGCGCGAGACGCTCGCGCGGCATGACGGTCTCGCCGACTTTTCCTTCGCCATGCAGGGCTTGGGAGCGGGTCCGATCTCGCTTTTCGGCACGCCGGAGCAGCGCGCGGCGTGGCTGCCCAAGACGCGCACGGGAAGGGCGATCGCCGCCTTCGCGCTCACCGAGCCCGCATCGGGCTCCGACGTGGCCAACCTTGCGCTCGGTGCACGTCGTGACGGCGACGCCTATGTGCTCGACGGCGAGAAGACCTGGATCTCGAATGGCGGCATTGCCGATTTCTATGTCGTCTTCGCGCGCACGGGCGAGGCGCCGGGCGCGCGCGGGCTTTCCGCGTTCATCGTCGAAGGCGGCAATCCCGGTCTGCGGGTCGCCGAGCGCCTGTCGGTGCTCGCGCCGCATCCGCTTGCGCGCCTGCGTTTCGAGAATTGCCGCGTGCCGGCCTCCGCGCTCATCGGCAGGCCGGGCGACGGATTCAGGGTGGCGATGGCGACGCTCGACGTGTTCCGCACCACGGTCGGCGCCGCGGCGCTCGGCTTTGCGCGCCGCGCCCTGGACGAAACCGTCCCCCGCGTTGCCGGCCGCGCGCTGTTCGGCGCGCCGATGGCACAGCTGCAGATGGTGCAGGGTCATCTCGCCGACATGGCACTCGCGATCGATGCGGCGGCGCTGCTCGTCTATCGCGCGGCCTGGCGCAAGGACAGCGGGGCCGCGCGCATCTCGCGCGAGGCGGCGATGGCAAAGCTCTACGCCACCGAGGCCGCGCAGCGCGTCATCGATACCGCCGTGCAGCTTCACGGAGGCGACGGCGTGCGCTCGGGCCATCCGGTCGAAACGCTCTATCGCGAGATCCGCGCATTGCGCATCTACGAGGGCGCCTCCGACGTGCAGAGAATCATCATTGCCAGGGCCGTCCTTTCCGAAATCGGAGCACAGCCATGAGCGCCACGAGCAAGCTGGGACCAACCGCGCATGTGGACACGTTCGCGCGCGACAACCTTCCGCCTTTCGAGCAATGGCCGGACATCCTGCTCGACCGTCCGGAGTTCCAGTACCCCGAACGAATCAATGTCGGCGCCGAGCTGACCGACCGGATGGTCGAGAAGGGCTTCGGCGACCACACCGCGCTGATCGGCAACGGTCGGCGGCGCACCTACAAGGAGCTCGCCGACTGGTCGAACAGGCTTGCGCACGCGCTGGTGGAGAACTACGGCGTCAGGCCCGGCAACCGGGTGCTCATTCGCTCCGGCAACAACCCGGCCCTGGTCGCCGCGTGGCTTGCCGCGACCAAGGCCGGCGCCGTGGTGGTCAACACCATGCCGCTCCTGCGCGCCGGCGAGCTCGCCAAGATCGTCGACAAGGCCGAGGTGAAGCTCGCCCTCTGCGACAGCCGCATTGCCGACGAGCTCGTCGCCTGCGCCAAGGAGAGCAGGTTTCTCAAACAGGTGGTCTGTTTCGACGGCACCGCCAATCACGACGCCGAGCTCGATCGCGTCGCACTCGACAAGCCCGTGCAGTTCGACGCGGTGCCGACCGGCCGCGACGACGTGGCGCTGCTCGGCTTCACCTCGGGAACCACCGGCGAGCCCAAGGCAACCATGCATTTCCACCGCGACCTGCTCATCATCGCCGACGGCTACGCGCGCGAGGTGCTCAACGTCACGCCGCAGGACGTCTTCGTCGGGTCGCCGCCGCTTGCCTTCACCTTCGGTCTCGGAGGGCTCGCCGTTTTTCCGCTGCGGTTCGGCGCGACCGCGACGCTGCTCGAGAATGCCTCGCCCGCCAACATGATCCAGATTATCGAGACCTACAAGGCGACCATCTGCTTCACCGCACCGACCGCCTATCGCGCGATGCTGGCGGCGATGGACAAGGGCGCCGACCTTTCCTCGCTGCGGCTTGCGGTGTCGGCTGGCGAGACGCTGCCGGCGCCGGTGTTCGAGGAATGGACGCGCAAGACCGGCAAGCCCATCCTCGATGGCATCGGTTCGACCGAAATGCTGCACATTTTCATCACCAACCGCGTGGGCGATGCGCATGCGGGCGCGACCGGCCGCCCGGTCACCGGCTACGAGGCCAAGATCGTGGGCGACGACATGCAGGAACTGCCGCGCGGCACGGCCGGTCGCCTGGCCGTCCGCGGGCCGACCGGTTGCCGCTACCTCGCCGATGCGCGGCAGAGGGATTACGTGCGCGAGGGCTGGAATCTGACCGGCGACACCTTCGTGCAGGACGAAAACGGGTTGTTCCATTTCGTCGCCCGTGCCGACGACATGATCATCTCCGGCGGATACAACATCGCCGGCCCCGAGGTGGAGGCGGCATTGCTGACCCATCCCGACGTCGCCGAGTGCGCGGTGGTGGGCCAGCCGGACGAGGAGAGGGGACAGATCGTCGCCGCCTATGTCGTGCTCAAGCCCGGCGTGCCGCGCGGAGCCGACAGCGCCAGACGCCTGCAGGATCACGTCAAGGCGACGATCGCGCCGTACAAATATCCGCGTGCGGTGCATTTCATCGAGGCCTTGCCCAAGACGCAGACCGGCAAGATCCAGCGCTTCCGCCTGCGCCAGCGGGAGGCCACATGAGCGATCCCGCTTTCGACATCCTGCAGCCGAAGGATTGGCCGCGACCGCTCGGCTATTCCAACGGCGTGGCCGCCAGCGGGCGGTACGTCTTTATCGCCGGCCAGATCGGCTGGACCGCCGAGGCAAAGCTCGTCGGCGGGGGTCTGGTGGCGCAGGTCGAACAGGCGTTGCGCAACATCGTGGCGGTGCTCGCGGAGGCGGGCGGCGCTCCGCACCATCTCGTCCGATTGAACTGGTACGTGGTCGACAAGGCAGCCTATCTCGCGCAGCGCAAGGAAATCGGCGCGGCCTATCGGCGGATCATCGGCCGGCACTACCCGGCGATGACACTGCTGGTCGTCGCCGGCCTTCTCGAGGAGGGGGCCTTGGTCGAGATCGAGGCCACCGCCGTGGTGCCCGAGCGATGAGCGGGGTCAATCCCATCCCCGTCGTCTTCCTGCCGGGAATCGGCGGCGCTGCGCGGCTGTGGGAGCCGCAGCTTGCGAGCTTCCGCGCCGCCGGCTACCGGCCCGTCGCCCTCGACCTGCCGGGTTATGGTGGGCGTCCGCCGGTCGAGCACATGGACTTCGACAGGCTTGCGGCCGATGTGGAGGCGCACATCGACCGAGAGGATCTCGCGCGACCGGTCATCGTCGGTCATTCGTTCGGCGGAATGATCGCGCAAACCTGCCTGCGGCGGCGACCCGACGGCTATCGCGCCGCGGTGCTGTCGGGCACCAGCCCGGCCTTCGGCGATCCCGCGGGCGAATTGCAGAAACGGTTCATCGCCGCGCGTCTGGGTCCCCTCGACTCGGGCCGCGGCATGGCGGAACTCGCCCCCCGGATCGCCGAGGATCTCATGTCGCCCGGCGCCGATCCGGTCGGGCGCAGGCTTCTGATCGAGGTGATGAGCGCGGCTCCGTCGTCCAGCTATCGCGCCGCAATTCACTGCCTGATCGGTTTCGACGAACGCGCCAATCTCGGCGCGATCCGGATCCCCGTCCTCTGTCTCGTCGGCGAACACGACCGCAACGCACCGCCGTCGATGATGCGACGCATGGCGGAGAAAATCCCCGGCGCACGTTTCGTCTGCCTGCCGGGCCTCGGACACATGCCCAACCTGGAAGCGCCGCGTGTACACGACGCGGCCATTTTCGATTTCCTGCGCGAGGTTCTCGCGCGGGCCCCGATCGGGAGTTGACGGATGACGCTTGCCACGACCGACCTCGGCCAGGATGCCCCGATTTTCGCGCCTGACGCCTTCCGTCTGAGCGATTTCCAGGCCGAGTTGATCGACAAGGCGCGGCGGTTCGGCAAGGCGAAGCTTGCGCCGCGCGCCGCTCAACACGACCGTGACGCGACCTTTCCCATCGAGAATTTCCGCGACATGCATCCGGAAGGGCTGCTTGCCATCTGCATTCCCAAGGAGGAGGGCGGTCTCGGCGCCGACTTCAAGACCTATTGTCTCGCGGCAGCCGAGCTCGGGCGCTACGACGGGGCGACCGCCCTGTCCTGGAACATGCACGTGTGCTCCACGCTGTGGTCGGGGCCGCTCGCGGATGATCTCGAAATGAGCGCCGAGGAGCGCAAGGCGCATGCGAGACGACGACGCCTGCACTATGACCGTATTCTGAAGCGCGGCGCGATCTACGCCCAACCCTTTTCCGAAGGCGGCGCGGCGGCCGCGGGCACGGTCGCCTTCGGCACCGAGGCGCGGCCGGTGGAAGGGGGATTCATCGTCAACGGCAAAAAGATCTTCGCCTCGCTCTCGGGCGCAGCCGACTTTTACGGCGTGCTCTGCACGGAACGCGCGGAGGGCGAGGCGGCGAGCCGCCGCAACACGCTCTATCTCGGGATTCCGGCGGACGCGAAGGGCGTCTCCGTGGTCGGCGACTGGGACCCGCTGGGGATGCGCGGGACCGTCTCGCGCACGCTGCTTTTCAAGGACGTGTTCGTCCCGGAGGACGCCATGCTGATGCCGCGCGGCGTCTATTTCCAGGCGGCCACGCGCTGGCCGCACATGTTCCTCACCTTGTCGCCGACCTACATGGGTCTCGCGCAGGCTGCCTACGACTTCACCGTCGCCTATCTGCGCGGCGAGGTACCCGGCACGCCGCCGGTCAAGCGCCGCATGTATCCGACCAAGCAGATCGCGGTCGCGGAAATGCGCATGATGCTTGAGCAGACCAAGGCGATCTGGTTCCAGGCAATCAGCGAGGCCCGCGCCAATCCGACCAAGGATCAGGTCCTGCGCGCCTACGCCGCCCAATACACGGTGATGGAAAATGCCAACGCCATTGCGGTCAAGGCGATCCGCACCTGCGGCGGCCAGGCGATGCTCAAGAGCCTGCCGCTCGAGCGGATCTATCGCGACAGTCGCTGCGGTTCGCTGATGCTGCCGTGGACGGCCGAGATTTGTCTCGACCGCGTCGGCCGCGAGGCGCTCTACGAGCCGGGCGAAACCGACGACTGAATGACGCCATGAATCTCGCCGACGTCATCGAGCGCAATGCGGCGTTCACGCCGGACAAGGCGGCGTTGCGCCACGAAGGCCGGACGGTTTCCTACGCGGCCTTCGCCGAGCGCATCGCAAGGACGGCGCGCGGCCTCGAAGCGGAGTTCGGCGTCGGACGCGGCGATCGCGTGGCCATCCTCGCCACAAATCACCCCGATTATCTGGTGCTGCTTTATGCCTGTGCGCGTCTCGGGGCCATGCTGCTGCCGTTGAACTGGCGGCTCGCGGCGCCCGAGCAGGTCTTCATTCTCGCCGACGCATCCGCCAAGCTTCTCGTCGTCGAGCAGTGCTTTTGCGGCGTCGTGCCGATGTTGACGCAGTCCATGCCCGGACTCCGCGTCCTCGTCCTGGGCGGGGCGGAAGGCACCCGGACGAGCCTCGACGATCTCACCGCGGCCTTCGACGGCGAGAGCCGCGTGCCGCGTGTCGACGAGAAGAGCCCACTGCTGCTCGTTTATACGTCGGGCACGACCGGCCGCCCGAAAGGCGCGGTGCTGCGCCAGGAGGCGCTCCTGTGGAACGGAATGATGAGCCACCACATGCACGACATGACGGCGGCCGATCACGTCCTCACCGTCCTGCCGATGTTTCATGTCGGCGGCCTCAACATCCAGACGACTCCCGCTTTGCACATCGGCGCGACCGTTACCCTTCATTCCCGCTTCTCGCCGGACGCAACCCTCGCCGCGCTCGCGCGCGACAGGCCGACGCTCACCGTGCTGGTGCCCGCGACCATCCAGGCGCTGATCGCGCATCCCGCCTGGACGACGACGGAGATGACCTCGCTGCGTGCGCTCACCACCGGTTCGACGCAGGTTCCGGTGCCCCTGATCGAGGCGGTCGAGGCGCGCGGCGTCCCCGTCCTGCAGGTCTATGGTGCGACCGAAACCTGTCCGATTGCGGTCTACACGCGCCTGGGCGGCGACCTGTCGCGCAAGACCTCGACCGGATTGCCGGGCCTGTATTGCGATGCGCGAATCGTGGACGAGCAGGGACGAGAAGTGCCGCCTGGCGTTGCGGGCGAAGTGCTGGTGCGCGGACCGAATGTCTTCTGCGAATACTGGGGCAACGCCGCGGCAACGGCCGAGTCGCTGCGCGAGGGCTGGTATCATACCGGCGACATCGGCACGCGCGACGCGGACGGCTATTTCTACATTCACGACCGCAAGAAGAACGTGATCATCTCCGGCGGCGAGAACATCTATCCCGCCGAGATCGAGCGCGTGCTGGCCGCGCATCCGGATGTCGCGGAGGCGGCCGTGGTGGGGCGGCCGGATCCGAAATGGCAGGAGGTGCCGGTCGCCTATGTCGTGCGACGCGCGGGCAGTGCGTGCGATGCCGACGCCTTGATCAGGCATCTTGCGGGTGAGCTCGCGCGCTTCAAGGTGCCGCGGGACATCGTCTTCGTCGAGACCCTGCCACGCAATGCGCTCGGCAAGGTCCAGCACTTCCTGCTCAGGGAACGGGGTAAGCCATGAAGATTGCCGTGCTCGGGGGCGGCAACGGTGCCTTCGCGGCGGCAGGCGACCTGACGCTCAACGGTCACGACATACGCCTGTGGCGTCGCAACCCCGACGCCGTTGCCGCCCATCGCGCTGCCGGGGGCGTCATTCTGGTCAAGGATTTTTCCGGAGCGCGCGAGGCAAGGCCGGCTCTCATCACCGCCGATATCGGGGAAGCGGTGCGCGGCGCCGAGCTCATCCTCTGTCCGACCCCGGCGACGGCGCAGCACGACATCGCCGCTGCGCTTGCACCGCATCTGCGCGACGGTCAGGTGATCTTTCTGCCGCCGGGCAGCTTTGGGTCGGTGATCTTCGCCAAAGCGGCGCGCGCCGTCGGCAACCGTGCCGAGATCGCATGCGCCGAAACGGGAACCTTGCCGTGGCTGACCCGCAAGCATGGACCCTTCGAATCGGCAATCACCGTCCGGGCCAAGCGGCTGCCGACCGGCGTGTTTCCGCTCGTGCACAAGGAGCACGCGCTGGCGGTGATCGGCAGGGCCTTTCCTCGTGTCATCGAGGACTGCGGCGACGCGCTCTCGGCCGCGCTGATGAATGCCGGACCGATCATTCATCCCCCCTTGATCGTGATGAACGCCGCCCCGCTTGAGCACTTCGACAAATGGGACATCCACAAGGAGGGCACCCAGGCGGCGGTGCGCCGCGTCACCGACGCGCTTGACGCCGAACGCATCGCATTGCGCGAGGCGCTTGGCTATGGGGCGCCGCATTTCCCGCTCGCGGACCACTATGCGAAAACCGGGGCGGAATGGATGTACGGGCGCGGATCGCATGACAGGTTGACCGATTCGGGCGACTGGCGCGAACACATCGTGCTGACCGAGCACCGTTACATGCTCGAGGACACCCGTATCGGCCTGTCGTTCATGCTTTCGGTTGCGGCGCTCGTGGGCGCGGCGATGCCGCTCACCCGCGCCTTCTTGGCGATCGGCGGAGCCATCTGCGGAGAGGATTTCATGCAGACGGGACGCACGCTCGCCTCGCTCGGGCTCGGGGCGCTCGATCGCGGCGAGCTACAGGCGTTGCTCCGCGAGGGCTTCCGATGACGCGGCGCCGGCGCATTGTCTGCCTGGGGGCCGGCCGCATGGGACGCGGCATCGCGGTCGTGTTCGCCTATGCCGGCCATCCCGTCGCGTTGGTCGATTTCAAACCGCGCCGGTCCGGCGATTATGCGCACCTCAAGGGCGAGGTGTTGGGCGAGATCCGGGAGACGCTCGCGAGTCTCGCGCGCCTCGGCTTGTTCGACGCGGAGGCGGTCGACCGGATCGTGCAGCGCGTCGACATTCTGCCGCGGAGCGAGGCCGGTCCGGCCTTGTCGACCGCCGAGGTCATCTTCGAGGGCGTGCCCGAGGTGCTCGAGGTCAAGCGCGAGGCGCTGGCATCCTGTTCACGACTGGCCGGCGACAACGCGATCATCGCATCGACCACGTCGACCATCCTGGTGGATGCGCTCGCCGACAGCGTGGCCGGGCCGGCACGCTTTCTCAACGCGCATTGGCTCAATCCGGCCTTTCTGGTGCCCTTGGTCGAGCTTTCGCCGGGCGCCCGGACCGACCCCGCCGTCACCGCGCGGCTCAAGGCCTTGCTCGAGGGGATCGGCAAGGTTCCAGTCGTCTGCGCGGCGCGACCCGGTTACATCGTGCCGCGCATCCAGGTCCTGGCCATGAACGAAGCCGCACGCATGGTGGAAGAAGGCGTTGCCTCCCCCGAAGAGCTCGACAAGGCGGTCAAATACGGGTTCGGGTTCCGCTTCGCCGTGCTCGGGCTCCTCGAATTCATCGACTGGGGCGGCGGCGACATCCTTTATTATGCCAGCCGCTATCTGACCGCGGCGCTGGGCAGCGAGCGTTACGCCGCTCCCGAGATCATCGAGCGCAATATGCGAGAGGGCCGCGTCGGCTTCACCAAGCGGCGCGGGTTTCTCAATTACGAGGACATCGATCTCGACGCCTTCCGCGCCGAGCGGATGAAGGCTTTTGTCGGAATGCTGCGGTTTCTCGAACTGGTGAAACCGCCGGTGCTGGATTGATCTCCTCTGATGGGTCGAGGCCCGCGCACCGATGCGCCGCCGCACGCCGACGGAATGCGGCGGGCAGGTATCACGGCGCGGCCGATCCCCGTCGGCACCGCACCGGTTCCCGCGGCGCGGGAGGCGGCGCGCGCTTCATCCGAAGACGTCCTGCAGCGCACCCTCCTTCACGACCACGGTATTGTCCACGGTGATGGTCGTGTTCATGAGGGGCAGGTCGAAGTGTCCGGCGGTATGGCGGCCTGCGAATTCGTTGGCGCCCGTCGAGAACAGAAAATTGCCGGCAACGGCGCGCAATTCCGTGCCGTTGGTGTCGCGCTGATCATACATGGCAAGCGCCTCGTAGCGCGCTGCCGGATTCATGCCGAAGCCGACATGCGACACCGCATAGGCTTGCCGGTCGCACCAGGCGGCGAAATAGCCGCGCATCAGCGCCGCATCCAGTCCGTCGCCTTCGATCTTCGTGACATAGTCCTTGTCGATGGTCAGCGTGACCCGGTCCTGCAGATAGCGCTTGAACGTGAGGTTGACGTCGCCGCGATCGAGCACGAGCCGGCCGTCGACGGTGCCGCTGCGGGGGAAGCTTACCACGAGCCCGCCGGGCCAGTGCGCGAGCGTCCCTGGTCGGTCGGTCCAGCCCCAGATGCCCACGGTCGCCGCTCCTTCCATGACCACGGCAAGGTCGGTGCCGGCGGCGGACGTCACCGTCATCCGTCTCGATCCGCGCAGCATCTTGGCCGCCGCGCGCACCTTTTTTTCCAGCATCGCGTCGGGGCGCATGCGCTCGAGCGCCTCGGGATGCTCGTTGGAAATCACCATGATGCGCGCGCCCGCTTTGAGGATCTCGGGCGTCTCGGGCGCGTGCATCAGGCCTTCCACGGTGCAGTCGACGACGAAGCCTGCCTGGCCGAGAGCCGAGACGACCGGCGCGAGGCGGCCGATCGCCTCGCTCGCGCCCGTCGAACGCACGGGCACGGGATGGCGGTTGCGCGGCGTCGGAAGCACCAGGTGGAAGGGCCGCGCGCCGAGCCGCAGCAGCGCGAGCTCGGCGAGCCTGACATTGAGCTCGCGCGATTGCGTTTCCGACAGGATGGCGGCGGTGTCCCCGCGCTTGACCGCGCACCTCTCGAACACCTCGCAGAAGGCGTCGATCCACTTGCCCTCGATCCGGTCGGCGAACATGGCGAAAGCCGATTACCTCGCCGCTCCGGCCGGCGCGGTGCGATCGGCCGGGGCGGCGGTCAGGGTGAAGACGTCAAAGAGGCGATTCGTGGTGTTGCGCATGGTGGGTCCGCCCGCGGGGGTCGGTCGACCGCCATCATGCCGTCGAACCGACCGGCGACACAAGCCGCGCGGCCTGCGGGTGAGGCTTTCCGGGCGGCCGAGCCGTGCCCTTG
>Ga0209810_1001441_pt1 | contig 35846 bp, 30 predicted proteins | sample Coa_R1_7_FD_187159 | JGI IMG/M metagenome (GOLD analysis project Ga0209810, IMG submission 187159) | Surface soil microbial communities from Centralia Pennsylvania, which are recovering from an underground coalmine fire - Coalmine... | ecosystem: Environmental > Terrestrial > Soil > Unclassified... | reverse complement strand
TGCACGCATAGTTCGCTGCGCGCGAGTGCCTGCCGCAACGCGCGTTCGATGCGGAACTTTCGCGATGCGGCGTATTGCTGCTGCGGCGTGTAGAAGCTGAAACCGCCGCCGCCGCCGCGTTTGGCGTCGTACATCGCGACGTCCGCGTTACGCAGCAGCGCATCGGTTTCCGTGCCGTCCAGCGGAAACAGGCTGATGCCGATGCTGGCTCCCACGAAATGCTGCGCCTCGCCCAAGGTTATCGGGGGAGCGAGGATCTCCAGCACTTCCTGCGCGCGCTGCGCGATCTGCACTTTGTCGGCCATGTCCGCCAGCACCATGATGAACTCGTCTCCACCGGTGCGGGCCGCCACGTCGCGTCCTCGAGCGGCGGCCTTCAGGCGGCGGCTCACTTCCGCAAGAACGGCGTCGCCGATGCGGTGCCCGAGCGTGTCGTTGATGATTTTGAAGCGGTCCAAATCGACGAACAGCACCGCGATGAGGGAGTCGCCTTCGTGCTCGGCGATAAGGCGCCGTATATCGGCGCGCAGGCCCGTGCGATTGCGTAATCCGGTAAGCGCATCGTGGTAGGCGAGTTCGCGCAGCGAGGTTTCCGTGATGCGTCGGTCCGTTATGTCGAGCAGGGTGCCGAACTGCGCGACGATTTCTCCGCCATCGCCCAGAACGAAGTAGCCCTGGTGCTGGACGTGACGCTCCGTTCCGTCGCGGCGCACGATGCGGTGATCGACGTTGTAGCATTCCCGCTTGTCCTGGGCGCGCGCAAACTCGAGCTGCACGCGTTCCAAATCTTCCGGGTGGCAGAACGCGAGCACGCCTGCATGAACGTCGGTGACCCCGACCGGCGAATCCAGGATGCGGTAAAGCTCGTCGGACCAAGACGCGGTATTCAGCAGATAATTGTGCGCGTAGCTGCCCAAATGCGCGATCTGCTCGGCGCGCGCCAGCGCAGACTGGCTCTGCACGAGGCGCTGCTCGCTTCGCACTTGCGTGGTGACGTCTTCCGCGAGCACGATGCGCGCGTCCTTTGCGTCGATGCGCACGTCGTACGCGCGCAGCTCCACATATGCGTGCTCGCCGCTTTTCTTGCGGTGCTTGAAGACGGGATGCGCTCGGAGCGAAGCGATGCCGGCGAAGGCCTCCACCACGCCGTCCATATCCTCGTGCTGCGCGAGCAGCATGTCGACGGGCTTGCCCACCAGCTCTTCGCGTGCGTAGCCGTAATACCGCACCGCCGCGGCATTCACGGCTAAAAACGTGCGACTTCGGGCGTCCTGCACCCACATCGGACTCGGATTGCTTTCGAATAGGTCGGTCGCGCGCAGCGAGAAGCCCGCGTCGATCCGGCCCTGCCACTGCGCAAGTACGCCTGCCAGCCCGTTCTTCATGACCGCGTGCAGGAGAGCAAGGGCGTGAGTTCCTCCGCCGAAAGCGCACCGCTGAAAAAGTAGCCTTGCAGGGTGTCGCAGCCCAAGGACGTGAGCGCTTCCATCTCCTGCTGCGTTTCGATGCCTTCCGCGCTGACCTCGAAGTTCAACTCGCGCGCGACGGTGAGAATCGCCTGAACGATGGCGCGATTCACGGGATTTTCGTGCACGCCGCTGACGAAAATCCGATCGATCTTGAGCACGTCTATCGGCAGCCGCTGCAGGTAGTCCAGCGACGAGTACTTCACGCCGAAATCATCCAGCGCGAGCCGAATGCCCATCGCTTTGATGTCGCGCAGGATTTGAAGCACGTCGTCGCCCCGCTCGATGAAGGCGGTTTCCGTGAGCTCCAAACCGATGCAATCGACGTCCAGACGGTACTCGTTCAGCAAGGCCTGCAATTTGGCGGGGAGTTTGGGATCGAGCTGCGCGGCGGAAACGTTGAGCCACGTCCGCACGGCCGCGCCCGCGTTCCACCAGCGCTGCACTTGCGCGAAAACGTTGTTGAAAACCCAGTCGCCGATCTCGTGAATGAGGTTCGTGCGCTCGGCGAACGGAATGAAATCGTCGGGAAACGTCATCGTGCGATCGGCGCGCTCCCAGCGAATGAGCGCCTCCGCGGCGACGACTGCGCCGCTTTCCGCATCCACGAGCGGTTGGTACCGCATCGCGAACTCTCCGCATTGCAGCGCGTGCCGCAAGCCGCGCTCCAAGTTGAAACGCCGTTCGGCCGCTTCACGCAACCCCGCGTTGTAATACTGAAAGCCGCCCGGAGACTTCGATTTTGCGGCGTACATCGCCACGTCTGCGTTTCGCAGCAGCTCGTCGGAGTCCGATGCATCGCTCGGAAAAACGCTCACGCCCGCGCTGGCCGAAACCGCATACGGGTAACTCGCGATCGTGTACGGCGTTTGAAAAGCCTGCAGCACGTGGTGCGTGCGGCGGGCGATCTGGCTGGGGTGATGCATCCCGGGCAGCACGACCGCGAATTCGTCGCCTCCCAAACGGGCGAGCAGCTCGCCCTCCTGCAATCGCGACTGCAAGCGTTGCGCTACCGCCGAGAGCACCGCATCGCCCGTAGCATGCCCAAGCGTATCGTTGATGATCTTGAAGCGATTGATGTCCAAGCACAAGACCGCGACGAGCTCTTGGCGGGGCGACGATGCCAACACCGACTCCAAGCGGTTGATCACGCCGGTGCGGTTCAGGAGCTTGGTAAGCGGATCGTGGAATGCGAGATAGCGGATCTCCGCTTCGGCCTGGGCGCGATCGGTGATGTCCTGAATCGTGCCGAAGTGAAAATCCCACTCGCCGCTTGCGTCGTAATGCCACTGCCCGCGTTCGTGCACGTCGCACGTGCTGCCGTCGGGACGCACGATTCGATGATCGATCCGGTACGGCCGCCGTTCGCTGCGCGCGCGCAGAACTTCGGTGCGCACGCGCTGAGCATCCTCACGCTCCGTGAACGGCCAAAAACCTTCCACCGCGACGGCGACGCCGGGCTGCAAGCCCAAAATTCGATAGACTTGTTCCGACCATCGGCGTTCGCCGGTCCGCCGGTCGTGCGAGAACACGCCAAGGTGCGCGGTGTCCTGCGCCAGCGCGAGGGCCTGTTCGCTGCGCGCGAGCCGTTCTTCCGCTTCCAAAAATCGCGTCACGTCGTACGCGGTGGCTAATACAGCCGGAACTCCCTGGTATGCGACCGGCGCGGTGTGCAGCTGGACTCGAATCGCGCTGCCGTCTTTTCGAAGATGGGTCGCCGTCGTGACGCCGTACTCCAGACGCGGGGAACAGATGTTCTCCAGCGGTCCCATTCGGTCGACCGTGCGCAGGAGCAGCTCCTCGCGACTGTACCCGTAGAGATCCGCTGCGGCATCGTTGACGTCCAGAAAGCGCAGGGTGACGGGGTCGCAGACCCACATCGGGATGGGGTGTTCGCCGAAAAGCGCTCGCTCGAAGCTCTTCAGACCGAATAAGTGCTTGATCACAAGTACCCCAAACGGGCTGGTAAATGGTCTAAAGGTCTCTGGACGACCGTGCGCAGCCTGCCGATACCCTCTGTAAGAACGTTCCGATGCGTGGCCATTTTTCGAGGGCGTCCGCCCTGAGTTTGCGGCGACCGGTGCTCCTTGCGCGTCTCCTGACGCCGATGAGTGCCGTGCGCCTTTTGTGCGCGCCGGCCGGATTCGGAAAAAGCGTGCTGGCCTCGCAGTTCGCGCACGAAGCCGCAACTGCGTGCCGGTACGTTTCGTTTCTTCCGGGCGAAGACGCGCAGGCGGTCTATCGGCGCCTCATGCGCCTTCGCGGACCTGCTTCCGGGGATGCGTGCCTCGACGCCGCGCTGGACGCCGTCGAAAGCAGCAAGCCCGCCGCAATCGTGCTGGACCACGCGGACACGACGGCGGAGAGCGGGCGCGAAGCGGTAAGCCAATTCATCGCCGCGCTCGATTCGCGAATCGGTTTGACGCTGTGCATGCGCTCGCCGGACCGCCTCATCGATCCGGGCTGGCTGTGCGACGGCACCGCGGAAGTGCTCGACGCACGCGCGCTGGCGTTCACGCGTGACGACGTCGTCGCGATGTGCACCGATCTCTGCATCGCTTTCGAAGAAGACGACGTGCACCGGCTGCTCGAGGAAACCGAGGGCTGGCCCATCGTCGTCACCGGTTCGCTGCGTACGGCTGCAGCGCACCGCGTACCGCTGCGCGACGCGTACCGCCTGTGGCTTCGGGAGTGCGGAAAAGCATTCGCGGACTTCATCGCGACGCAGTGCGCGCGCTCCGCGTACGGCGAGCAGTTGCTCTCCGCGGTTTGCAGCGGCAGGGCGGTGACCGGGAACGAACTGGATCTCTGGGAACGCAGCGGACTGTTTACGATCGCCGCCGCGGAGGGACCGAAAGTCCTGCGGCCGATCAGCGCGGTGCTGAACGCTTATGCCGCGCAAAGAAGCGACGATCGCGCCGCCATTTCCGCGAAACTTCTCGGCGGCGCGCAAATAAGCATCGCCGGCAAAGACGTCAAGTGGGTCAGACGCAAGGACTCGCTGCTCTTCAAGTATCTGCTGCTCAAAGACACGCACGCCGCGACGCGCGTCGAGCTGATGCAAGTATTCTGGCCGGACCGCGACCTGCAAATTGCTGCGCAGGGCTTGCGCACCACCTGCAGCAACATTCGGCACGCACTGCGCGCCGTGGTGGGCGATCGCGTCGATGCGTATTTCGGCGCTGAAGGCGACGCGGTTCGCGTGCATGCAGCGGTTTTGAGCGATATCGCGGAGTTTCTCGCGCACGTCAACGCAGCGCGCTCCGGACTTGCCCGCGGATCGGCGGCGCGCGCCGCCGCGCATCTGGAAAAAGCGTGCCGCTTGTACCGCGGCGACTTGCTCGCGGGCATGCCCCCCTGCGGTTTCGAGTCCCTCGCCGCGCAGCTGCGATCCGAACTCGCATATGCGCTGCAAATGCGCCGCCGCCCGCTCGAGCTGCAAGAAGAAGAGGTTGCGGTAAGCGCGTAACCGGTTAGGCATGGACGCTCGCCCCGATGTCGGCGAGAATCGCGATGACGATGTACGGCGCGAACGCAATCGGTTCGGTTCCGCGCGTGCGAATCGCCGACACGATCGTCGCGGCCAGGCACGCGACGCCGAGCACGCCGAGCGACCACGGCAAACCGAGCAGCGCGCCGGCAAGCGTTGCGAGTTTCGCATCGCCCCAGCCCATGCCGCGCCCGCGCGAGAGCAGCGCCGCTGCGCCGAAGGCTCCGCCGGTGACGGCGGCTGAAACGAGCACGAACCAACTGTGGTGAATCAGTACCGCGAACGCTATCGCGGCCAGCGGAATCAGCGTAAAGACGTCGGGCACGATGCCTTTGCGCGCGTCGGCGTACCACGCGCCGCACAGCGGAACGCACAAGAGCGCGCTGACGAGTATTTGCGGCGCCGTCGCCGTGCGCAAGCCGAGCACCAACCCGACTACCGCGCACGCGGCGATGGGTACGCCGGGATGCAGCCGCTGCTCGGGCGGCGAGCCCGGCAGCCGTTCGACATGTCCGCACACGACCTGCGCCAGCGCAATGCCGCACGCCGCAGCGCACGCGAAGACGAAAGCGAGCAGCAGCGCGGTGGCCATCGTTACGTCACCAGTTTGGCGATCACCGCGCCGAAGATCAGCAGCAGCAACGCCGGCAGCATGCAGAAGCCGACGGGAAAAACCAGCTTGTTCGGAAGTTGCGCCGCCAGCTCTTCGGCGCGCATGAACCTGCGCTCGCGCGTTTCGGCAGCGAGTTGCTGCAGCACTTCCGTGATGCTCGCACCCAAGCGTTCCGATTGCACGATCGCGACCATCGTCGTCGTCAAGTCCGGCTCGCGCACGCGTTGAGCTACGGCCATCAGCGCGTCGGTGCGGGACCGCCCCAGGCGCACGTCTTCAAGCGCCGCGCGCATTTCCTCGCCCAGCGGACCCTGCAAGCCTTTGGATGCCGCCGCGAGCGCGCCGTTGAGCGCTATGCCCGCGTCGACGGTCGTCGCTAGTACGTCCAAAAAATCCGGCAATTCGCGGTGAATGGCGATTTTGCGCTTTTGAATCGCGCGCTCGAGGGCCGAGTAGGGATGATACGCGCCGTAAGCGGCCAGCGCGATCAGCAGCACGACATACACGGGCGAGGTGTGATGCAAGCCGATCATCGCCGCAAGTCCGACGAGTGCGCCCGCGGTCATCCCGATCACCGAGCGGGTGAGCAGCGATTGCGGCGTGAGCGAATACCAACCTGCTTCCTGCAGTTTCACCGCCAGCGCCTGGCTGCGGCGATGGTCCATCAGGCGCCGAAGCAGCGTCGACGCTTGGGCATTCGGATCGACGCCTGCGCCCGCATCAAGGGCGGCGATGCGTTCGCGCAGATCTTTTCGCGGAGCGGCAGCCAAATAATATCCCGCTCCCGCGGCGGCAATCATGAACGCGCCGATGCCGGCGACCGGAACCATCATTAGATGTCGATCCTCGAGATGAGGTTGAACAAGTACCACCCCAACGAGAGCAGACCGGCGACGATGAGCATGCACGCGCGCCCGACCATCGTGCCGAGCAGTCCTTCCCGCATCTCCGGCTCCGCGGCCATCACGAACACGCACACGAAGACGGGCAGTGCGGTAATGATGTATTTGGTCGCGCGCGCTTCCGCCGTGAGCGTTCGAATCTTGCGTTCGAGGCGGCGGCGATCTTTGATGGTGCCGGCGAGGTTTTCGAGTACGCGCGAAAGATTGCCGCCGGTTTGACTCTGCAAGCGGATCGCGCTCGCCATCATGGACATTTCCGCCGAGGGCATGCGCACCGAAAGCTGGTCGAGCGCATCGAAGATGCTCACGCCGATTTGCGTTTGGCTCAAGACCCGCATGAACTCCACGCGCGCCGGATCGGGCATGTCGGCAACGACGTTGACGATCGCTTGCCGCAAGCCGAGGCCTACGCGCATGGCGCCCGCAATGAGCCGAAGCACCATCTCGAGCTGGTTGTTGAAGAGCCACGCGCGTTTGTAGACGCGGCGCGTAATCCACGCGCGCACGCCGAAAAACGCAAAGCACAGCGTAATGACCAGGAGCGCGGCGCCCAGCAGCGGCATGGGTCGCCACCAGGCGGTGACGACGCCCCAGGGCACGGTGCCGAGCGCGAGGACCGCGAATGCCAGCTCCTCGGATTTCATCGGAATGGCCGCGCGCTCCAAGCCGGTGCGATACGGCTCCATGAGTTGCGCGATGGCGCGTACGGCGCGTTCCCAAAACGCGTAGAACGCGACGGCGGCGGCGCCGCCGATGCCGACTACGACCAGGATGGGAATCGCTGCGCCCACTAGTAGCTCACCGCGAGCTGCATCTCGCTCAGGCGTTCGAGTTTGAAGGTCACGCCGTACTCGGCAAAGCGGGAAACCGACTGCGGCTGCACGCCCGTGTAGATGAAGCTGCCCAGCGCCGAGCCTTCTTTGTCGACGCCGGCTTGGTGGTAGCGAACGATGTCCAGCATCGTGACGACGTCGCCTTCCATGCCCACGACCTCGCTGATGCTCGTGACTTTGCGGCTGCCGTCACGCATGCGCGCGACCTGAATGATGACGTCGACGGCGCTCACGATCTGCTCGCGTATCGCGCGCACGGGAATATCGTATCCCGCCATGAGCACCATCGTTTCGATGCGCGAGAGGCAGTCGCGCGGCGTGTTCGCGTGCACGGTCGTCAGCGAGCCGTCGTGACCGGTGTTCATCGCTTGCAGCATGTCCAGCGCTTCGCCGCCGCGGCACTCGCCCACGACGATGCGGTCCGGGCGCATGCGCAGCGCGTTACGCACCAAATCGCGAATCCGAATCTCGCCGCGGCCTTCGACGTTGGGCGGGCGAGCCTCCATGCGCACGACGTGATCCTGATCCAGGTAGAGTTCCGCGGCGTCTTCGATGGTAATGATGCGCTCGTTCACCGGTAGGAAGTGCGAGAGCACGTTGAGCAGCGTCGTCTTTCCGGAGCCCGTTCCTCCGCTGATGACGATGTTCAGACGCGCTTCCACGCAGGCGCGCAAAAAATCCGCCATCGCGGGCAGCAGCGAACCGCGCGAGATCAAATCCTCCACGTTGAGCCGGCGCTTGCCGAAGCGGCGAATCGTCAGCGTCGAGCCGTCGAGCGTCAAAGGCTGAATCGTCGCGTTCACGCGCGAACCGTCGGGCAGCCGCGCGTCCACCATCGGCATCGCTTCGTCGATGCGCCGTCCTAAAGGCGAGATGATCCGTTCGACGACGAGGCGCAGCTGGCGCTCGTCGACGAACTGCTTGCTGGTGCGTTCCAGCAGCCCTTCGCGCTCGATGTAAATCTTTTTCGATCCGCAGACCATGATTTCGGTAATCGCGGGATCGCGCATCAAATCTTCGAGCGGCCCGTATCCCAGCGCTTCGTCGAAAATCTCTTGGCGAAGCCGCGCGACTTGTTCCGCGCTCAAATCGTTGGGATGCTTGGCGACGAATTCGGCCACCGTGGCTTCGACTTCGTTACGCACTTCGTCCATGCGCAGCTGGTCCGCGCCGTTTATCGCGGCAAAGTCGATGCGTCGCGAGAGCTCGCGGTGAATCGACGCCTTGAGATCGTCCCGCGCACCGCGGTCCAACGCACCCGGTTGCGGCGTCCGATTATCCGCGGCGGCATTGCCGCCCGGCGCGCGTGGGCCCAGTCGCCGCTCGCCGAGAGGCGTGCTCGCCGAAGGCCGCAGCACGAGCGTTTCGGACGGCGGAACGGCGGCGATCGCCTCGTGCAGTTTTTGCAAGCTGCGCTCGTAGCGGCGATCGGAAGCGGGGAAAATCTCCGCGGAAATATCGATGCCCATGGCGCGTTCGATCTCACCGCGCGAGATGTCCGCTTTGCTTCCAAAGGCGTTCAGCGCGAAGACCATGCGGGCGGCCGGGACCCCGAACTTTTGCAGTTCGAGCTGCATCGCGCGTCCGCCGGTTACGCCGAGCAGCGTGGGATCGATGACGATGACGAACGCCGTCGAGCGCACGGCAAAAGGACGAACGGCAGCCGCGAACGGCTGCGGCGCGTCGACGACGATCGCGTCGGATTGCTGCGCCGCGGTGACGAAGAATTCGTCGATACGTTCGGCCTTGATGGTGAATCCTTCGTGAATCGTCGCCGCCAGTTCGAGCACCGAAAGATTCTGCCCGATGGAAGCGACGCCGAGCCCGTCGATGCTGCGGCGCTCGTCGAGCGCCGCAAAACGGTTGTACAGCGCGGCGATGCTGCGGCGTCCGGAAAGATCGCCGTCGACGAGCAGCGTCGGCCCTTTTTGCGCGTAGCGTTTGGCGAGTTCGACCGAAAGGGAAGTCGCGCCGACGCCGCCTTTACAGCCGACGACGAAGAGAATCAGCGAGGACATCTACTTTTCGGCTCCGCCGTCCTCTATACGATCGCCCAAAATGAACTGCACGCTTCCGCCGATGTTGCGCGATGCGCGCCGCGGATCGGCCGGCGGCGCGGCGCCGGCGCCCCGCGGCGGCGGCGGTTGCTGCACCGCTACGGGTGGCGCGGCCGGCGGAAGCGCGACCGGCGCGGACTGCGTGGCGGGCGGGACGAACGCATCGGTCGGCTCGCTTCGTAACGGTTCGCCGGGTGGACGAAGCGCCAGGCGCAGCGTCGAATTCAGATCCGCGACCGCAAGTATTTTTGCTTGCTGTGCGGAGACTTGCAGCGTCACGGAACGCCATTGCACGCCGCCTGGCGCGGGCGTGGCGGTGGACGTGGAAACTTCTCCGCCCACGCCGAGCACGATCACGTCGCGCAAAATTGCATAGGCGCGCGAGCTCGCTTCGCTGATACGCGGCGTGACGGCGTAGACATCCACGTGGTCGCCCGGCTGAATCAGCCCGGAAACGTCTTTGACTTCATCCACGGCGATGCTCATGGCGCGCATGCCGGGCGCCAAATGAATGGGTTCGGGCAGCATCGACGCGCGCGTGACGTTCGAGGACGTCAGCGCAGCGCCCGCAGGAATGTCGGCCAGCGCGACGTCGCCGATCACCTGACTGGGCGCGGCGTACGCGCCGGGGTCGACCGCGTTTGCGGGACGCATCTGCGCGGCGAGCATTCCGGCGGTGATTGCTTCGCGGGCGTTGATCGGGCGCGCCGCAACGATGACGGCTCGAGGCGGCGGTGCGCTGCCGCCGTCGTGCGCGGCGGAAAGATAGTCGAATGCAATAAGACCTGCGCCGCCCGCCAGTACCGCCCCGATAACAACGAGCATAGGCCCTTTCCTAAGCGCCATTCCCCTACTCCCCTCCTTGCGTTGGTTCATCATAGCCGCTGCGCCGCGCAGCGGGAACGGCATCCCGAAAAGTTTTACGATTTGCTTAGACCGCGTTTACGCGCAAACGCGCCGTTACGTGGGATAATGTCCCGCATCGGCTCATAAGGACGTGAGCGGTGGGGAGACACTCATGACGAGGAGCAGGCTAAAAGGCCTATCGCTTCGGCCATTATTCGCGGCCGCGGCTTTTGCATTCGCAACCGCGGCGCCTGCGCCGTCGGCGGCGCAAGACGTTCGATACCTTACGCTGCAAACGGGTCACTCCATGGTGCTGCACGTGCGCGATCTGCGGCGCGTCGCGGTCGGCGACGCCGATTGCGTCGGGGTCGTCGCCATCGGCACCTCGCAGCTGGTCGTGAACGGAAAGCAGCCTGGAAACACGTCGCTTTTCGTTTGGTCCGGAGACCGGCGCGCGGCGTACGAAGTCGTGGTGACGTCGCAAGCCGTCGACGGCGTGGCGGACGTTTTACGCGCCGCGATCGCGGAACCGAACGTGCAGGTCGTGAGCTTGGGTAAGGCCGTCGTAGTGCGCGGCAGCGTGCCCGACATGGCCGCGTACGTCGAGCTCGACGACGTTCTCTCGCATTTCTCGGACTACGCGAAGAGCAACAACTACTCCATCGTCAACGCGGTGCGCGTCGCGCATTCGCTCTCGTCGATTCAGCACGACTTCGCGCGCATTCCGGGCGTTTCCGATCTGCAGATCGAACCCGACGGCAAAGGCAACATCCTCGTCAGCGGCCACGTGCCCGACGAACAAGTCGCCCAAAAAGTGCTCACGCGCGCGCAAACGCTCGCCGGCCCGTTTCTTTCGGCGCAAGGCAAGGTGATGGATCGCCTGGAGGTCGCGCATTCCACGCAAGTCGACATCAAGGTGTACGTCTTGGAAGTGGATGAAACCGCGCTCAAGAATTTAGGCGTGCAGCTGCAGTCCGCGATCTTTCATCCCGACGGCTCGTACACGCTTGGACCGCCCTCGTATCCCGCGGTGGAAAACCCGGAACCCGCCGGCGCGGCATTGAAAATCGGCGCGTTTTTCCGCACGATTACGCTTGCGCCCACGTTGAATCTGCTGGTGCAGGAGGGGCACGCGCGCATTCTCTCGCAGCCGGACTTGCTCACCAGCCCCGGAGCTCCGGCCACTTTCCTGGTCGGCGGTCAGATTCCGGTGCCGCTTGCGACGGGTCTCGGACAGATCAGCATTCTCTATAAAGATTTCGGCGTGCAACTGCACGTCACGCCGGTGCTGCTGGCAAACGGCGACGTCTCGGCCGACATCGAACCCGACATCTCGGATCTGGACTTCCAAGACGGCGTCAGCGAAAACGGCTTTCTCGTTCCGGCGCTCAAAGAGAGCCGCCTCTCGACGAAAGTCATCACGAAGCCCGGGCAATCGGTGGTGATGGGCGGCATGCTGCGTCACGTTCAGCAGCGCATCATCCAAAAGGTCCCGCTGCTGGGCGACATCCCGATCCTCGGCCAGCTCTTCCGGTCGACGAGTTACCAGAATAATCAAACGGACGTCGTGTTCGTCATGACGCCGCAGATTCTGAATCAGTGATCGAACGCGCGTTGCGCCTGCTGCGCGACGAGTGCGGCGCTTCGATGACGGAATACGCGTTGCTGCTCTCGCTGCTCAGCGGAGCGGCGATGGCCGTGCTCATCGCGATCTCGCGCAGCGGCAATACCGCGCTCGTGAACGACGCAAGCAGCATGCAAAGCTTTCAAATGGGGCCGCCGCCGTGAGGTTCGCACGTGGAACGGCGCTGGTGGAAACCGCGGTAACGCTGAGCTTCACGTTGCTGCTGCTCTTCGGCGCGCTGCAGATGGCCCTCATGGGGTACTTTCAGCTGCAGCTGGACGGCGCGACCTTCTTTTTCGCGCACTCCTACGCGTCCGGTTCCACGAACGCCGCAACGCTCAACGCGGATTTGGGGCCCCTGTTTCCCAACGTGCCGATGACGATAGCGCCGATTTTCCAAAGCCCGCCGGATACGAGCGTTTCGCCGAACTTCACGCAATGGGGCACGGTGACCAACCGGTACGGCGGGGTCTCTTTGCTGCGCCCGCAGCGGCTTCAGGCGAAAGCGTCCATGAACATCACCGCATCCGCGCTCGGCGGAAACGTGAACTTGACCGCCGGCAACGTGGACAGCCGCCCCGTGGTGGGAAATCACGACGACGACGCGCAGGGCGCCGATTATAATTCGCCCACAGTGTATAACTCGGTAGTGGATCCGCTGCATACCGACGATCAAAACGTGCCGCCGTACTACATCACGCTGGCGTTCATGTGGTACTGCAGCGACAACGTTCCGTGGTCCAGCTGCAGCAACCGCCAGTTGCGTTCGCTGGGCCTGGCCGAGTATCTGAAAAACGACAACTACAACACCGCGCGAAACGGCATCGACGATTCCGGCACGTTCTACCTGATGAAATGCCATCAGCGCTACTATGCCGCGATCTCCGTCGCGCTTTCGTTTCTGACGACCCGGCAAGCCGCAAAATTACTGGGCCAGACCCTGGTTTCCGACATCACGCCGATCTACAAATGGGACTACATGCCGATTCAGCCCGAGCCCGGAAACAGTCCGCTGCTGGGGCAGTTGTATCCGCTCAACCCGGGGCAGGGATGCTGAAGGCGACGCACGCGCAGCGAGGGCAAACGCTTCCGATCTGGGCGTTCGGCTCGCTTTCGGTACTCGTGCTGCTTGTCATGGTGCTCAATTACGGAAACATGATCCGCTGGCAGATGCGCGCGCAAAACGCGGCGGACGCGGCCGCTCGCGGCATTTTGGCCGCGCAAACCTCGCAATGGAACCAAACGTCGATGCTGCTGCACGCGGCAACCGTCGAGGAATACCGCATCCGCTACCTCGTCAACGATCTCAACGAAGTCATCAACGGGAGCGGCGGCTGCAACGACAAAGCCGACCAGAACGACAAAAAGAGCTGCGACGGCATGTACCTCAACCTGCGGTCGCAGTACTTGGACGCCGTTTCGCGCTACACGTCGCTCGTGCAGCTCATGAACCGGGTGAGCACGCCCACGCAGCAGGACCAAATCACGACGCTGAAGGCGGCGCTCGCGCAGTATCAGGCGAATTGCGGCCAGCCCAACGGCGGCGATTGCGCTTTCACGTACACGGTCATCGCCGCGAGTCCCCGCAACGACAGCTACGTCGAAAACGTGTACGCCGACTGCTGCGCGTTCGTCATCGGCGGCGGCACGCACGGTTCGCCGAAGACCGATCTCTCGCCGCTTCAAGTGGAAGTGGTTGCCTGCGCGAACGTTCCCTCCGCCGTGCCGAGTTTCTTCACCTTTACGGCTCCCGGTTTCGCCGCGATAGGTCGCGCCGCAGCGACCAGCATCATGTCGACGCAAGAATTTCTCTACGCGGGCTCCATCATCAACCCGACGACCAACAACGTGTTCCAGCCCACCGAGTATCCGGAATCGAGCGACGGGAGTGCCGCGCTCAAGGACAACGATGCGAACTACCGCATCGACTACGGGGGCAATCCGGACAATCCGCTCAACCAGGGCAACCCCGCGACGTCGGACGGAAAATACGGATTCACCTATCAACCCAAGGACGAGGGGCTGCTGGTCGCCACCGGATGGTGGACTTCGATGCCGATTCGCCCGTTTTCTGGCGCGCTCACCACGGGGCAGTTCGCATGCCGATGAGGTACGAGTATTCGCGCGGGCAGGCGCTGATCGAATCCGTCGTGTTCCTGCCGTTCTTTCTGCTTATTTTGTTCGGCTTGATGTGGATCGTCTCGGTAAGCGTCATCAACGAACGCGCGCAAATTGCGGTGCGCTACAGCGGGCTCATCTCGAATGAAGCCAGTCCCTACTCCGATTACAGTTTGTATTCGGTTTACAATAACGTCGGCAAATATCAGCAAGGCATTGCCACCAGCTGCGTCACTCCGTCCAGCGACGCGTTCGCGAACGACCCTTCGAACCAGCAATTCCCGGGGCCGAAAGCGGGGCCGTTTTGGCAGCCCGACTCCCAAACCGCAGCCGGTCAATGCACGAGCGGCACGGCGGTGCTCACCGGCGGCGCCCTTACCAACGCTTTTCTCTTGCTGCACAGCACCGCCGGCGTGCAAGCGCAGAAAACGCCCCCGCTCTACGTACAGCCGGCTGCGGGCATGCTCTCGACGATGAACGCGACGGAAAACTTCATCAACACCCCGGACGTCGCCGCCTTGATGACGTGTTACAAAGAGCTGCACGACGCAATTTCCGCGTCGCTCGTCGGGGAAACCGCGAGTCCGGGAACGACGGGTATGACGCTTCCGCTGGGCGACAATAACCCCACGACCGCCTTGACGATCAGCGGAAACTGCTAGAGCTCATCTCATAAACCCACGCACCAGCGCGGCTGCCGGCGCCCGAAGGGTTTGGGCGGCGGAACGCCGTCTGCGTCGTCGTCGGCTCGGTTACAGACCCGGTGGGTATGCGCCCTCCCCGGCTTCTAGCAGCCGTCATTCCGGCGCTCCAAACGCTGGGCGCGTGGGTTTATGAGATGAGGTCAAGGCAATCTCCTTACCGCGCGGGATGCACGTCGACGGGGGTAACGAGAAGCTGGCTGCTCTTGTTTTTCGTAGCCGTCGCGACCAGGTAGTACCGCAGCGTGCGCGAAGCGGGCGGCGCGATGAGCGAGACCGGGGCATTCGGCGTTACGGAAGTAGACGCGACGATCTTCCCCGCAGCATTCTGCAACGCGACGCGTCCCGAGAGCACCGCGCCGCTCTGTGAGTGAAGGCGCACTTCGAACGGCAGGCCGCCGACGACGTATTGCGGCTCGGTCAGAATCGCCGCGTCGGGCAACGCAGCGCTGGTCGGCGAGGGCTTCGGCGCCGGCATCACCACCACGCCGGTGGATGCAGTCGCACTCGAAGCGCCGCGACCGACTTGGAGGCTTACGATGAAATGGGTGGGCTTGTCGACGTGCGGTGCGATGAACGTGGTCATGCCGTTCGTACTGTAGATTCCCGCCGACCAAGTAATGCCGTGCTCGTCGACGAGCGCAACGTTTCCGGTCGTGCCGTTGGAAACGTAGCGCGCCACGAACGGCGTCCCTTCGGCCGGCACGGCAGGCTGCGCGCTCAGCGAACGAATTGAAGCGGTCTGCGGCGCGCCGGGAAGCGCGCGCGTCGTAACGGCACGCTCGGCGGTTGCCGCTCCGGCAAAACCCGCTTTGTCGATGCGTACTTCGTACGTTCGCGGCCGGCGATCGGTGGCGAACGCAAATCTTCCGCTGTCCGCGTGCAGCACGCCGGCGGCGACGACGCGTCCGCGCTCCGACACGGCGTACCGGAGCTCGCCCGCGCCGCGCGCGGCATACGAAACGTCAACGGGATCGCCTGCGATCGCGCCGGCCGGAGCGGCGAGCGCGTCAATGCGCGGCTTCGCAAGCAGTGTAGCCGTGAAAGCGACGATCGCGGCGATCGCGAGCGCGCCGAAAAGACGAAGCAGTTCGACGATCCACGGGCGCGGCACGACGGAGTCCGCGCGATATTCGGCGGCGCCGCCTAAAAGCCGCACGGTGACCGTGCGCATGCCCGCGGGAACGCGCAACGTCAGCGATGCGTTCGTCGAAGCGTCGATCCACGTATCGCTGCCGCGGACGGCGCGTTCGCCGCGCGCGGTCAGCCCGCGCGCGATGCAAATCATCGAGTGCGTCGACGCGTTTACGATTTCAGCATGCAGCTCGGAGGAGAAGAAGCGACGCTTGCCCGCTTGGAGCGCGAGCGAAACTTCGCCTGCCGGAAGCACCGGGACGACGGGGTTGCGTGCCAGAGGGACGAGCGCCTGAGCGGCCACCTTATTCTTTTCGGCGGGCGGCTCGCTCATCGTGAGGGACGCCCGCTACCGAATGAAGGCGCTCGCTACGAGGCCCGCAATCACGCCGAAGAAGAACACCGCCCCGGCGGTGATGGCCAATACGCGAGCCGAGAAGACGTTGCGCACGATATACAATGAAGGCAGGCTCACCGCGGGAAGGGTCATCAACAACGCCGCCGCCGGTCCGCTGCCCATTCCGGCATGCATGAGCGTTTGAATGATGGGAACCTCGGCCGCGGTCGGAATGACGAAGATCGTGCCGAGCAGGGACAACGCGGCCACCGCGCCGGCGCCCGAGGCGTGCAACGTCAAACTCGGCGGCAGCAGCCATGCCCGCACGCCGCCGACGATGAACACGATCGCAACGTAGCCCGGCAGAATCGTATAGATCTCGATCCACAGCTCGCGCAGCCACGCCGCGAACATCGCTTTCACGGTGCGCGGTTCTTCGGCCGTTGAAATCGCGCTTCGCGGGGATTTCGGCGAATCGCCGGTCACCCAGTTCGCCATGAGCGCGACGGTGAAGACGAGCAAAGCGCCGAGGACGATGCGCAGCGCCGCGAATTTCCATCCGAGCACGAAGCCGATGAAGATCAGCGTGGCCGGATTGAGGACCGGATTGCCGAGAAAAAAAGCCAGCGCGCTTCCGGCCGCGACGGCTTGTCTGCGCAGTCCCACGACGATGGGCCCGGCGCAGCAAGTGCACATCATCGTGAACATCGATCCGCTCGCCGCGATCGCGGCCGAACCGGCAGTGGGCGCGCCGATGAGCGCCACTAGGCGGCGTCTGGGCACGAATGCCTGAACCGACGCGCCCAGCAAAAGCGCCAGCACGACGGCTTGCCACACCGCCTTGAAATACGCCAAAGAGTAGGTCCACGCCGCGTGCAAGCCAAAGGCATGCGCGGCATTTTTACCGCCGGCGATCGAAGCGCCGATCGAATGCGTCGCTGCGGCGACGTGCGCCTTGTGCCAGTAGGGCCACCATTTCACGATGAAAAGCCCTACCGCAAAGATCAGCAGCGTCACGACGGCGCCCGTGAATACGGCCTTCGTCCGATCTCGTTCCAGCGTCAGTTCCGAGACGTACACTGCTTGCTCCTCATGCTTTCACGGTGCGAAAACCGGCGATGACGTCGCGCCGGTGCGGGCGGTAAAAGTTCCGCCGGCGCGTCGAGATGAGCCGCGATCGCGTCGGCCACGCGCCGCCGCGCAGCACGTAGTGCGTGCCGAACCACGGCTGCGAATACTCTTTGTACGGATCCGGCGAGAAACCGGGATAGGGCAGAAACACGCTTTGGGTCCATTCCCAGACGTTGCCGATCGTCTGCACGCAGCCGTAAACGCTTTGCGCATCCTCGAACAACCGCACGTCGCAAACGTCGCCGTACGTGCCGTCCAAGTTGCCGCGCGTTCCAGCGCCGGTTGCCGCGGCTTCCCATTCCTCTTCGGTCGGTAAACGGCGTCCCGCCCACGCGCAATATGCCTGCGCTTCAAAGAAATTCACGTGCGAGACGGGCTCGAACTCCCCACGCGGGACAAGACGATCGAAATGCCGGCGCATCGCGCCTTGCCAGTACGACGGCGCATCGGCCCCGGCGCCCTCGCGCCACGTCCATCCCTCGGCGGACCAGAACGCGCGCGTGCGATAGCCTCCGTCGCGAACGAAGGCTTCGAACTGCGCGTTGGTGACCGGCGCGCGTGCGATGGCGAATGCATCCAGGCGTATATCGTGCGCGTACTTCTCGTTGTCAAAGATGAACCCGTCGTCGCGCGCGCTGCCGATCCGGTACGTTCCGGCCGGAACAGTTACGTCGCCGAGCTCGCCGCGCGCGACGTTACGATCGCGCGGCGCCGCGCCGGCGATCGGCGGCGCCGCGTAGCCAAGCAGCTGCCTTGCGTAGACGAGCGCTTCGCCGTGCATATCCTCATGGAACAGCGCCAGGGTGTAAAAGTACGGTGCTTCGGAACGATCCGGGCCGTCTTCGCCTCGCTCGCACGTGCGTTCCAGTTGCTCGCGCATGAAGGCGAGCGTCTGCGCGCGGCTTGGAAGCGCAAGGGTCCAGCGCGCGTCGTGCGCGATCTTCGCGGAGTCGTACAAGCGATCGGCGTTCGCGATAATCGGCGGTTCGCCGAAGAGCCTGCGCAGCGTCCAAAACTCCGCGAAGTAGGCGATGTGTCCGATCTCCCATAAAATGGGATTGATGCACTCGAGTTTCGGGACCGCGAGCTGCGCGTCGCTCAAATCCGAGACGAGCGCGAGCGTGCGCTCCCGCGCATCGCGCAGCGCTTCGAGACGCAGCGCCGGCGCAAGCGTGCTCATCGTTTCGCCGCGCTCGACCAGCAGCACGGCGGGAAATGCCGTGACCGCGCGGCGCTACGCGCGCATCGCGCGGTCTTTGGGATATGCGTGCCGGATCGTCTCCGCGTATTCGGGTCAGGAGGCGGCGTGCCTGGTTGCTCTGCACGCGCGGAAGAGCGCGAAAAGCGTTCTGGCATACCGCGCGGCTTATCCGCGCGGGCGCATCATCCTTGTCCTCACCGGTACGGACGTTTACCGCGATATTGGACGCAGTGCCGCGGCACTGCGTGCCATGCGCGCGGCGGATGTTCTGGTGACTTTGCAGCCGGATGCGCTGCTGCGGCTTCCCGCCGGATTGCATCGGAAAGCGCGCGCGGTCATCCAGTCGGCACCGCCTCATCCTCATGCTTCGCGGCGCGGTTCCGTCTTTCGCGTGTGCGTGCTCGGGCATCTGCGCGCGGAAAAGGATCCGATGCGCGCCGCTTCGGCGGCGCATATGCTGGATCCGCGCGTGAAGATCGAGATCGTGCACGCGGGGGCGCTGCTCGAGCCGAAGTATGCAAACGTAATCGGCATCGAAATGCGCCGGAATCCGCGGTACCGCTACGTCGGGGAGCTGCCGCGCAGCAGAGCTCTGCGACTGCTCGCGTCCAGCGATCTGCTCGTGCAGTCGTCGCGCATCGAAGGCGGTGCAAACACGATTTGCGAGGCGCTGGCGTGCGGCACGCCGGTGATCGCGTCGCGCATCTCCGGCAACGTGGGCATTTTGGGCGCGCGTTATCCGGGTTTGTACGACGTCGGCGATACGCGCGCGCTGGCGCGGCTGCTGGAGCGCGCCGCGACGTCGCGCGCGTTTTATGCTCGTCTCAAAGCTGCGTGCGCGGAGCTGCGCGCCCTCGTCGATCCGGTTCGCGAGCGGCGCGCGTGGGAAAGCCTTCTCGCATGAAGGCAGCTGCGTTCGTTCGCTATCGCAGCGGCGACGGTTTCGGTCACGTCGGCTGGGCATTCGAAGTCGGCGACGGACGCGTGAACGCCGGATCGGTGGAGAATCACAGCGGACATCTCTTCACACCCGCCCCGCAAATGGGTTTTTGGAACGGCTGCTTTGCGGATCCCGTCGATCAAATGCGCGCGCGCCGGTACGACGATCTGAAGTGGATCGATGTTCCGCATCCCGATCCCATGCGCGCCTATGCGACGGTTCTGTGGATCGAGCATCAGGCGTACCGCGCGCTGTTTCGCAACTGCGAGGACGATGCGTACGACGTGCTGCGCGCGTACGGAGTCGAAGGCTTGCCTCCGCCGATGTTCGCGTGGCTTCCGAAAACCTGGTTTAGTCGTTTTCACGGCGTCCTCGAACGCTTGCCGGACTATCGGTGGCGCCCCACTTCCGGCGACTCGCAACCGTTGGAGAATGCCGTGCCGTGGCGCCCGACGTGGCGCCGTCCATGGCATCCGGATTTTCACGCCTTGAAGCTGACGCGCGTCGCCCACTTGGGGCGCGCATGGCGACTTTAAGCACCAGTTTATCCGCGTCGAACGCTTGCTCTGCTGCTATACGGCCGAAGGATGGGTATATTGCCGGTGAGGGGACATGAAAATCTTCGGCGGTGCAAGCGCTTTACGAGGGTCGGCGGCATGGACGCGCCCTTTCCGTTTGCGAGTCTCGGTGCCGGCCGTTGCCACGCCCGAGCCGGAACAGCCGGCGCCGCCCGCAATCCAGGAATTCGATGAAGCGGGACGGTTGTACGTGTTTCGCTACGCGCCGGTCGCAGCGCAGCAGTACCGAATCGAACGCGATCGCATCTTCGAGTACGTGAAGCGGCGAGCGCTTCCCGACGAAGGTCAGCGGCAGTTCCGGCGCGATGCACGCAATCGAGCCGATTTTTTTGCCGACGTGCGGGAGATTCAGACGCCGTCCGACGTGCAGCAAGCATAAGTCGAGAGAGCGACGAAGCACCAATCACGCATGCGCGTTTTGTTCGGCGCCGTCTTTTTGGTTCTGCTCGCGTACGCCGCGGTTACCGGTTACGCGGGCTTTTTGGTCGCGCGCGGAATCGACGATGCAAAGGCGCACAGTCTCGTGACGCGCGTGGGCGCGGGCATCGTAGGGCGCCAGGCCGTCGAGCGAATTGCGATCCGCAAGGCACACCTGCGCGGCTGGATTACCGGCTCACCCGTGTTTTGGGTTGCGCTGCGCGCGACGGAATAAGCTCTAAAGAAACGTCACGGCCAGCACGGCCATGTCGTCGACGATCCGGTTGCGCGCGAATCTCCCCGCCTCGCGGGTAAGGCCGCACACCAGATCTTCCAGCGAGCGGTCGCGTAATCGCGCCGCGGTCTCCAGCACGCGGTTCATTCCGAAAAACTCGTCGTCGTAGCGTGCTTCCGTGACGCCGTCGGATACCGCGACGAGCGTGGTGCCGCTCTCTACGCGCAGTTCGCGATCGCCGTACAAATCCGCGGCATCGTCGAATACGCCCACGAGCGGCCCCGTCGGCGGCAACGCGATGCCGTCCGCTCCCGGCTCGAACAAAACGATACCCTCGTGCCCCGCCGACGCGTAGCAGAGTTGGCGTTGCTCCTGCCGATAGCGCGCAAAGAACACGCTCGCGAACGAATCGCTGCGCTCGAAGGCGTCGCTTTCCTTGTAAAAGCGGTTGAGCCAGCGCAGCACGTCTTTGGGAGCGTGCTGCTCGGTCGAGTACGCGCGAATGCCGTACTTCACCAAACCCGCGTGCAGCGCGGCGGCGACACCTTTGCCCGAAATATCCGTCAGCGATAGGTTTGCCGCGCCGTCGGAGCAGCGATAAACGTCGACGATATCGCCGCCGCTGTGCTTTTCGGCGAATCGGTAGTACGCCGCGTACCGGATCCCGGGCATGGGCTGCGCGGGCGGGACGAAGAGGTGCCGAAGCATCCTGTCGGCCGCAATGGCGCGGTCGAGCGCGGAGGCAGCGGATTCGATCGTGCCGATCTTCGCGGCGGTGGTAGGCTCGCGCAGTCCTCGACGGCGTTCAGCCACGTCGCCCCCTTTTCACTTCGGCCCCTTTTTACGCGTAAGTGTACCGCAGTTATCGCTTGCGGCCTACGGCCCAAGGTACTACGACCGAGCGTTTTCGCTGAGCGCGCGGCGAGCGCGCTTGACACTCTCGCGCCGCATGTGGTTAGATGGCCGCAATGATCCAGTCTTTCTCGTACGCGTATTCCTCGTATTGGCCGTCCGCCGGATGGGTCGAGAGCTTCTTGCGCACGTAACGAGTTAGAACCGGTTCGATAGGTCGCAGCAAGCCCTCCCCGTCCGGCGGGGGCTTGTTTTTATTTTGCCGCGCTTTCACGCAGGGAGATGTACATGCTGGCGGCGTTTCAGGGAGTCGACGGAGCCTTCTCGCAACTGGTCGTGGACCGGTTTCTGCGCGATCGCGGGCTGGAAGCAACTACACTCGGGCTGCCCACGTACCGGGAAGTTGCCGCTGCGGTGAGCGCGCCGCGCGCCGGCGTCGGGATCATACCGATGGAAAACGCGATCGCGGGAACCATTCGCGAGGGCTACGATCTCGTGGCCGAGTTCGGTCTGGTTCCCGTTGCGGACGTGCTGTGCCGCACCGACCACCGGCTGCTCGGCGTGCGCGGTGCGCAGCTCGAGGACGTTCGTGAAGTGCTCGCGCATCCGCTGACGATCGCGGAATGCAGCCGTTTTCTGCAAAGCTTGCAAAACGCGCGCGCGATTCCGTGCGAAGATACCGGAGTCGCCGCGCGCGAAGTTGCGCGCAGCGGAAACGCGGCGCTCGCGGCGCTCGCACCGGTCGCGGCAGCCCGCATGTACGAGTTGGCCGAACTTGCGTCCAATTGCGCGAATGACCGCAACACGTTCTCCCGCTTTTTGATCGTGCGCTCGCCGCACCGCTCGCGCGATCGCATAGCCGAGGCGGCGCTGCAGCCCGCGAATTCTCGAAAAACGTCGGCGATCTTCAGTCTGGCCGATGCGCCCGGACGGTTGTCCGCATGTTTGGTAGAGTTCGCGCAGCGCGGAGTGAACCTCACGAAAATCGAATCGAAGCCGCGCTTAGGGCACGGCACGGATCACGCGTTCTATTTGGATCTCGAAGGCGATGCACTCGATCCGCAAGTTTCGCGCGCGCTCGAGGGCGTGCGAGCGCAGTGCCTGCAGTTCACGCTTCTCGGCAGCTACGACGCGCACACCGGCGCACCGATGGACACGGCCGGCGAGCCGGCCCGGCAGTTCACGAGCGCTGCTGCGAGCTGGCATCCGCAGCCGATTCCGCTCGACGGCGACTCGGCGCTGCCGCGCGCGTCGCGACCGGCGCGGCCCGGCGGCAGCGTTCTGGAGATTGCCGGCGTGCGCATCGGAGACGGCGAGTTCGTCGTTATCGCCGGCCCGTGTTCGGTCGAATCGCGCGAGCAGATCATGCAAACGGCGCACGCGGTCAAAGCGCTGGGCGCGGTAATGCTGCGCGGCGGCGCTTTCAAGCCCCGCACCAGTCCTTATGCCTTTCAAGGTCTGGGATGGGAAGGGGCCGATATGCTCTCGGAGGCCGGGCGCGCAACCGGCATGCCTACGGTAAGCGAGGTCATGACGGTCGATCAAGTCGCACGCATGGCGCGTCAAATCGACGTGCTGCAAATCGGCGCGCGCAACATGCAAAACTTCGATTTGCTCAAAGCCGTCGGGAGAACGGGCCGTCCGGTGCTGCTCAAACGCGGTCTCTCCGCGACGATAGACGAATTGCTCGCCGCCGCGGAATACATCTTGGCCGAGGGGAATCCCAACGTCATGCTCTGCGAACGCGGCATTCGCACCTTCGAACCGGCGACGCGAAACACGCTGGATCTTTCGGCCGTACCGGTGCTTCGCGAGCGATCGCATCTCCCGGTTTTGGTCGACCCGAGCCACGGCGTAGGCGTGCGGCGCTGGATTGGCGCGCTGTGCCGCGCTGCTAAGGCCGTGGGCGCGCACGGCATTCTCGTGGAAGTCCATCCGAATCCGCCTGAAGCCAAGAGCGACAAGGATCAGGCCCTCACCTTCGACGACTTTGGTTCGATCATGAGCGAGCTCTCGCAGATTCCGGTAAGTTACCGCGCGGCAAACCACGGCGAGGCGTCGTGAAGGTTCGCGGCATCCGCGGCGCGATAACGGTGGACGCGGACGATCCGGAGGCAATCGTGCGCGCCGCCCAGCGGCTCCTACGGGAAATGGTCGCGCAAAACGCGGTCGATCTCGACGACATCGCCTCCGTGCTCTTCAGCCTCACGCCGGACTTGCGTGCGGCTTTCCCCGCGCTCGGCGCGCGAGAAATGGGCTGGATACACGTCCCGATGCTGCATTTCACCGAAATCGACGTGCCCGGCGCGCTTGCGCGCGTCGTTCGCGTGCTTATGCACGTGAATACCTCTCGCGCGCAGCAGGACGTCGAGCACGTGTACCTCGAGGGCGCGCGCGTGTTGCGGCCGGACCTTTCGCGCCATGCCTGATTCCAGGCCGCTGGTCGGCATCATCGGTACGGGGATGATCGGCGCGTCGATCGGCTTGCGCGCGCGCGATTTCGGTTGGAGCGTCGTCGGTTACGACAGCGATCCGCGCGCCGCGGAAGAAGCCGCGCGCGGCGGCGCGATCGATCGTGCCGCGTCGCGCGAAGAGATCAACGAGCGCGCCGAAATCATCGTGATCGCCGCCCATATCAGCGGTACGCTGGCGCAGATCGAGCATATGCGGTTGAACCGCCCGCAGGCGGCGCGTTTGATCGTCGACGTCTCCTCCGTCAAAGCGCCGATCGTCGCGGCTGCGCGCGGTCTGAAGCATTTCGTGCCGACGCACCCGATGGCCGGACGCGAGCGCAGCGGCCCCGCCGCGGCCACGGCCGACGTTTTCGAAGGAAGAACGTGGCTGTACGTACCGACCGGCGATCGCGAACTCGACTGGCGAGCCGTCGAGTTCATCGGGGCGTTCGGTGCGATACCGGTCGAAGTCGACGCCGCCGAACACGACTGCATCGTCGCGTTTACTTCGCATCTGCCGCAAGTGGTCGCGACGTTGTTTGCCATGCGGCTGCGTTCGCGTGATTTCGAGCGCGTCGAAGCGTTCATGGGCCCGACGGCGCGTGAGCTGCTGCGGCTCAGTCACTCCAGCGCGGACATGTGGCGCGACATCCTCACCGCGAACAAGGAGAACATCTGCGCGCAGCTGCGCGGTCTTGCTGACGACTTGGAGCGCACCGCGGCGGCGCTCGAGGCGGGAGGATTTCCGCTTCCGTTCTAACCAGCGCGCTATGGGCAAGCCGTTGCTGGCCGCCGCGCTCGGGTGGGGTTTGGACGCCTTCGATTTTTATCTCTACGTGTACGCCCTTCCGGCGATACTGCTGACGTTTCATGCGGGTGCTGCAGCGGGCGGCTTACTGGCGACGTACACGCTGGTCGCCAGCGCGATCGGCGGCGTTTCGATGGGTATGCTTGCGGATCGCATCGGGCGCGCGAAGACGCTGATGATCTCCGTTGCGTGGTTTGCGGCGTTCACGTTTCTGAGCGGCTTTGCGCACTCGTACGCGATGCTCGCGGTATTTCGCGGCCTCGAAGGGTTCGGGTTCGGCGGGGAATGGGCGGTCGGCGCGGTGCTCGTTTCGGAGTGGTCCGCCGGGAAAACGCGCGGACGGAACCTGGGGTTCGTGCAAGGCTCCTGGGCCGTCGGATGGCTGGCTGCGAACGCCGTCTTTCAAATCGTTTCCGCGATTGCCGCCCCGCAGCTCGCGTGGCGGCTGTTGTTTTTCACCGGCATCTTGCCGGCGTTCGCGGTTCTGTATATTCGCCGCAACGTCGGCGACGCGCCGCTGTTCAAGGCAAGCAAACGCATTGGGATCGGCGGACTGTTCACGCGCGCGCTCTGGGGGAAAACGTTGTTCGCAACGATGCTCGCCGTCGGCGCGCAGAGCGGATACTACGCGGTCTTTACGTGGCTGCCGGCGTATCTTCACGCGGAGCGCCATTTTGCCGCGGTCACGACGGGTTCGCTGCTGTACTTCGTCATCGCGGGCGCTTTTGCCGGATACGTCAGCGCGGGGTACGTCAACGACGCGCTGGGGCGCCGCCTCACGTTTGCGCTGTTCGCGGTTTGCTCGGCCATTCTCGTGCCGGTCTACCTGCATCTGGTTACGCAGCGGTGGCAATTCTCCGTTGCGGGTCCGCTGCTGGGCTATTTCGCTTCGGGCATCTTCAGCGGTTTCGGCGCGTTTTTGAGCGAGCTGTTCCCGGCGAGCGTTCGCGCGACCGCGCAAGGCTTCTGCTACAACGTCGGCAGGGGGGTCGCGGGCTTTGCGCCGGCCCTCATCGGCGCACTGTCGGCGCATCGCAATATTGCCGATGCGATGATCCTTATCGCGATGTGCGCGTACGGCTTGGTAGTGATCTCCGCCGCCGCGCTGCCCGAAACCCGCGCACTCGATCTTTCGAGCTTGCCTGCGGCATGAACGCGTTTCCCATCGAAGAGATACGCGCGCGGTTTCCGGCACTCAGAGGGGTTGACGGCGGAATGCCGCGCGTGTATTTGGATAATCCCGCGGGCACGCAAGTGCCGGAAACAGTGGCGCAAGCCGCCTACCGCTGTTTGCTGGAAACGAACGCAAATCTGGGCGGCTATTTCGCGAGCAGCCTGGCGGCCGAAGAGATCGTGGCGCGGGCGCACCGCGCGATGGCGCGGTTTCTGCATGCCCGCTGCGAGCGAGAAATCGTCATCGGGCCGAGCATGACGTCGCTGACGTTCGAACTCTCGCGCAGCATCGGCCGCATGCTGCAGCCCGGAGACGAAATCGTCGTAACGCGCATGGATCACGACGGCAACATCTCGCCGTGGCTCGCGCTGGCGGAAGATCGCGGACTGACCGTGCGGTGGGTGCCGTTCGACGAAGAAACTTGGCGCGTGGAACCGCAAGCGCTGGACGCAGTTCTTTCGGAGAGGACGCGCGTCGTTGCGCTGAATTACGCGAGCAACCTGACCGGCTCCATCAACGACGTACGCGCGCTCGTGCAGCGCGCCCATGCGGTCGGCGCGCTGGCGTACGTGGACGCCGTACAGCTCGCGCCCCACGCGAAAATCGACGTGCAAGCGCTGGATTGCGATTTCTTGGCGTGTTCGTCGTATAAATTCTACGGCCCGCACCTGGGCATCGTATGGGCGCGTGAGGCGATCCTCAAAGAGTTGTACGCGTACAAAGTGCGCCCGCAAACGGACGAGCTGCCGTACCGGTTCGAGACCGGCACGCCGCAGATCGAACAGCTCGCCGCGCTTGCCGCGACGGTTGAATACTTGGAAAGCGTTCCGCCGTTCGAAGCGCACGAACGCGCGCTTGCGGTGCATCTGGTTGAGGGCCTGCAGCGGACCGGCGGGGTTCGAGTGCTCGGCATCACCGATCCCGCGCACTTCGACAAACGCGTGCCGACGGTTTCGTTCGTTAACGAAAGCCGCGCGCCGCGCAGCATCGCGCAAGAGCTGGCGCAGCAAAACATCTTCGTGTGGTCGGGCCACAATTTCGCGCTGGAAACGGTGCGACAGCTCGGCATCGACGAGTCGGAGGGCGTGGTCCGCATCGGCATCGCGCATTACAACTGCCTGCCGGAGGTCGAGCGAACGCTGGATGCCCTGAGAACGCTGTACCACCGGTCATGAGCCGTTCGGGCTGCACCGGAACGGCTTGACTGCGGAGCCCGGCATGAGGCTGTTGCACGTGGCCCGAGCACCTTCAAACGCATACCCTGAGGGAGCATGAACGAACTCGTGCTTCCGCGCGCGCACGCGGCGAAACGCACCGCGACGGCGGCGTTGTGTACCGTGCTCGCCGTCGCCGGTTTGTTTGGGCTTGCGGTGCGCTTCGCCGGCGATTCGACGCGGCTGTTCTGGAGCGACGAAACCGTTACGGCATTGCGCGTTTCGGGGCACACGCGCGCGCAGTTTACCGCGGCGGTCATCGACGGTAAAATGCATGCCGTTTGCATCGCGGCGTGCGCGCTGTTTTGGAATTTCACCGGAGCGGCTCTGCGAACTCGCATCCTCACGTGCGCCGCCGTGGTCGTTCCGGCCGTCGTGCTCTTCGCGCTCGACGTCGTTCAGGAATCGCACCGCTCCGCGGTGACCAGCTACGAAATGCCGCTGAGGACAAATTCACGATGAGAAGCGCGTTGCCGCTGTACGCCGCGAAGACTGCTCCGCGCACTACCGCGCGACGGCGGCTGTACCTAGCCGCGCTGGTTTCAATTTTTGCCGCGACGGCAGCCGCAGGCATGTGGGTGCGCGTCGCCGGCGTGCCGAGCCGGTTCTTTTGGTGCGACGAGGCCGTCACGGCGCTGCGCGTTTCCGGCCACACGTCGCGCGACAGCATCATGGCGATTGCGAACGGCGCGCCGCGGACGGCGGCGCAAATCCTGCGCTTTGCCGGACGAGGCGAGCAGCGTGGGTTGAGCGATACCGTACGCTCGCTGGCGAGCGAGGACGCGCAGCACCCACCGCTGTTTTATTTGGCCACGGCGGTGTGGACTCGCGCCGCGGGCGCGTCGATCGCGCAACTGCGCGTTCCGGCGCTCGTCTTCGGCGTGCTCGTCCCCTTCGCGATCGCTTGGCTGTGCTGGGAGTTGTACGGAACGCTGCTCGCCGCCGTTTTGGGTTTCGCGCTCGCGGCGCTCTCGCCGGTTTTGGTCGTGCAATCGCAGGAGGCGCGCGAATACGGCTTGTGGGCATTGCTTTTCGCGCTTTGCACCGCTTGCCTTTTGCGGGCGAGCCGCACCGCCGTCAAACGCTGGTGGGTCGCCTACGGCATCTTCGCCGTTCTTGGATTGTACGCGGACGCGATGTTCGGGGTCACGCTGCTCGCGCATGCAGTTTACGCAGCGCTGCTCCTGCGCGGATCGCGCCTGCGGAATTTCATCGTCGGCGTCGGCGCCGCGTTAGCGCTCTTTCTCCCGTGGCTGCTGACCATGGCAAGTCACGCGGACACGATTCTCTGGACCAACCGCTGGAGCGCGGCGCCGTGGCCGCTTGCGGCGCTGGCGAAAGCCTGGATGTTCAACGCCGGGACGGCCTTTTTCGATCTCGAGTACGCGAATCACCGGGCATGGATAGTGGTGCTGCTGCTTGCGGTCCTGACGGCGTGCGCGATTCTTTGGAACCTCACGCGGACCGCGAAACGCTCCCGTACGCTGACGGCCGCGCTCCTGCTGCTCCCGGTGCTGACGCTGCTGGGACCGGATCTGTTGTTCCACGCCCATCGTTCGAGCATCACGCGCTACGGGATGCCGCTGTGGGTCATGCTCCTCGTGTGCGTCGCGGGGTTCTTGGCCTCGCGTATCCGCCTTGGGCAAAGCGTCGTGCGTGCTTGGTGGACGTGCGTTGCCGCCGTGCTGGTGATGCTTTGCGCCGTTTCTTCGCTGGTCGACGCGAAGTCCACGTTCGGGTGGGACAACGACTCCACGGGTTGGATTAAACCGGTCGCGCAGCAAGTGAACGCTTCGGAAAATTCATTGCTCGTGATTCCCGCGTACTACGCGGACGTGCTGGACTTTGCGTTCTACTTGAAGCCGCAGGTGCGCGTGCTGGTGATTTCGACTCTGCCCAATCCCGCCGCGCTGCGCGGGTATCGCACCGTCTACCTTCTCGGGTTGCCTGCCTCGGCACCCCAATACGAACGCGCGCTCGGGTGCTGCGTAACGAACGTTCCGGTAGCGATGCCCGGGCATCTTCAGCAAGGGCTCATGCTGATGCGCCGGCAGGCGAAATAGCGCGAGGCTTCCGTTACGTTCCTTTCGGAGCGCCGATGTAGCGATCGGGGAGAAGGCGACAAACGCTATCGCCGCGACCCGGCGCGTGATCGAATGCATTTTACGGTTCTAAACCATCCCCTCGAGCGAGCGCATATCCTCCGGGGCGCCTGCCACGACGATTTCATCGCCACGTTCTAGTCGAATGTCGCGCGGAGGGCGCAGCGTCATGCGGCCGTCGCGTTTGATCGCGAGGACGATCATCGAGCTGCTGTCGGGGATCAATTCGCTTATCGCCTTTCCGACGGATCGCGACGTATCCGCGATCGCGAAATCTTCCAGAAGCAACTCCGCGTTCCGGGCGGAGAGCACCGTATCGACGAATTCGATCGCGGTGGGGCGCACGGCCAAACTCGCCATTCGGCGTCCGCCAATCGCGTAGGGTGAGATGATGCGGTTGGCGCCCGCCAGGCGCAGCTTTTCCTCGGCATGCTCCCAGTTCGCGCGCGCGATGATGAAGAGGCGCGGATTCAGTACACGCGCGGACAGCGTAACGTAGATGTTTTTCTCGTCGCTGTCGATTGCGGCTACAAGGCCGCGCGCGCGCTCGACCGCCGCTTCGCGAAGCGTCTGCGATTCGGCGGCGTCGCCGTGCACGACGATGCAGCCTTCGAGAGCGGCCCGCTGCAGCGAGTGCTCGTTGATGTCGATGACGACGAACTGCGTCGCGCCTTCCTTGAACGCCTTGGCAATCTCACGCCCTACACGGCCGTATCCGCACAAAATAAAGTGATTTTCCATTTTCGCGATCCTTCGCCGGATTCGCCGTTCGCCGACCAAGGACTCCAGGCGGCCCTCCACCATGTACGCCATCAGACGCAGCACCGTGTACGTCAGGACGGCGAAGCCGACCACCACCACGCCGATCGAAAGCCATTTGCCCGCGACGTCCAGCGGACGCGGTTCTCCGCCGCCGACGGTCGTGATGGTCATGATCGTCATGTAAAAGGCGTCGAACCACGACCAGCCCTCCAGCACGACGTACCCGATCGTGCCGAACAGTACGACCCCCGCAAGCAAGAGCGCGGCTTTGACCAGACTGCTCGACGGCCTTATCGGCATGCGCTCTGCTTCGCCGACCGAGCACGCTCGTCATGTACTGCGTACGCCGAAACACGCTCCCGCAAGCAGCCCGTCGATCCGGAGGAAACGCGTAAGTCCTCCGCTGCTTAACCGAAATTATTTTGGGATCCGGTCATATACCCACCGCCGACTTTCGTAGTCATATCTGAAGCCTGCGCGGCGCATCTCGGCGTCGGAAATATGGTGGCACTTTCGACGCTGTTGCACATTGCTCATTACCGACGCCATGCCGATAAGGAGCAAACCCCAGAGAATCGCCGTTATTAACAACATAAAGTTTCCTCCGTAACGGGTTGAGCGACTTCCACGTACGTGCACAGCGCGTTCACGAGAGCAATGTGCTCGATGCAGTGGCAAGGCGTGTTGAGCAACCGCGGGCTGCAGACGACTACGGAGAGCGCGCGTGCTCGCGAGATCGCGACGTTGAACCGGTTGCGTTCGAAAAGGAAGCCGATGTTGCGCGGAATCTCGTTTCCGCTGGAAGTGGCCATCGAATAGAAGACCACGAACGCTTCTTGCCCTTGAAATTTGTCGACCGTGCCGACGCGAACGTTCACGTTTCGTTCGCGAAGCAAGCGCGTAATCAGGCGCCGCTGCGCGTTGTACGGCGTCACGACGATGATGTCGTCGGCGCGCATGGGCCGCGTAGTGCCGTCGCATTCCGTGACCGTACCACGCAGGAGCGCTTCGATCTCGGCAACGATGCGCTGCGCTTCCTCGCGCGACTCTCGGCTGTTGCCTTCGTGCGGAATTGGAATGTACCGCACGCCGCAGCCGCCGAGATCGGATGAAGAGCTGATGCGCTGGTTCTCCGTTCCCGGGGCGGCGTGAAGCCTCCCACCGTAGGCCAGGTCGGAAATCAACCGGCAGATCTCGGGATGCATTCGCCAACTTGCGCCCAGAAATATGCCGCGATGCTCGCCGACGGTGCGATCGGTGCCGAGAAGATGTTCCAGCACGGAGCTGCCGGCGTGCACCGGATGCGTGCCTTGCGAAACCTGTGCGAGCTGCAAGGGGTCGCCGAGCAGCACGACGTTTTTTGCGCTCGCGGAAACCGCCAAGGCATCGGCGAGCGAGAGCTGTCCGGCCTCGTCGATGAACAGGTAGTCGAACGCGCCGGTCAGCGCTTCGCGCGAGAAAAGCCAGCAGGTTCCGGCTGCGAGATCGTAATCGTTCCCTTCCAGTTGCGCGTTATTCGCATAGGACGCGATCAGCGGGTTCGCCAGCGTCGAAATGTATTCGGAATCGTCGTCCCCGCTTGAAAACTTATATCTGCCTCTAAACGTCAGGCCGCGCTCCTGCGCGCACTCCTCGACTTTATGCAGCAGATGGTGGATCGGTTTGTGGTTGGTGCTCAGGACGCCGACCCGTTTGCCTGCCTGGAGCAAATCGCAGATGACGCGAGCCCCCGCGTACGTCTTACCGCTGCCGGGCGGCCCCTGGATGAACAGGTAGCTCGCGTCGAGCTCCTTCGCAATTGCGGATATCGCATCCGGCGTCACCTCTCCCGCGGGCTGAACCGTCGCGCGCGGCTCGACGAAGCGGGGGTCGCGCGCGAGAAGCATGTCGAGGCTCGCGGGGAAGATCGATCCCTCTAAATACGCCTGCGCGATGCGCGCGAGCGAGGCTTTCTGCTCATTCGTCTGCCGCGGGCCCCCGGGGATGAGCGCGCGGATTTTTCGTGCGTCTGCCGCGTCGCCCGCGCGCTTGAGGACGAGGCGGTTTCGCTCTTCGTCGAGCTCGAAAATGGTGCCGGCCAATTTTCCGGTGTCGGGATCGTGCACGGAATCGCCCGCGCCGAGTTTGTACTGTTGATCCGGAAACGAGTACGTGTACAGGTAACTGTTCTTCTCTTTCCTTACGGGCTCGTCGTCGCAAAAGCGCAGTCCGGCGATGGCGTCCTTGTCGAATTCGAGGAGTTCGTCGACGCTTTCGCACCGATCGAAAAACGCCCACCATACCGGCTTTTCCTCGCGCCGATGGTATGCGAGCAGATTTGCAAGCAGGTAACGCGCGCGATGCTCCTCGCTCATGAGCTCGTACTCGCGGTGCGTTTGCGGCGCGAGCACACCTTCCATCAGACGGCGCTGGAGCTCGGAGGTGTGGCGTTCCTCGCGCGCCTGCCTTTGACGCGCGTCGCACGATCTGCATCCCTGGACGGGCTCGTCGTGGCAGAGCAATTTGTGCTCGTACGGTGGTATATCGCGTCCGAAACGGGCAATCGCTTCGATCCGCCGTTCCAGCAGCCAGTCTCGCAGCCGCAGCGTCGAACGGCAATCGTCTTCGTTGTAGCGCTCGATGTCTCGAAGGATATGCTCCTGCGTGCGATCGGCAAGCCACGTTTCGAACATGACGATCGAGTCGTCGCCTTTGCGAACGTCCGTCGCGCGTTCGAACCCATAGAACTTCTCGAGACGTTTGATGCTGTAGCTGTCTTCGGAAATTACCAGGGACTGGCGCACGATCGCGTACAAGTCGACCAGAACCTCCCCGCGCAGCAAATCGTCCACTTCCCGTTCTCGCGTGCCGTGGATCTGCGCGAGGCGGCGCAGTGCGGTCTTCTCATAGGCCGCGTAATGATAGACGTGCATCTCCGGGTAGCGCTTGCGCCGCTCGGCGATAAAGTCGATGCATCGTTCGAACGCGCGCTTTTCCTCCGCGTGATCGAGCGCCCGGAATGCGACGTACTCCTGCTCCGCGGCGCAATACGCGCCGAAGAGATATTCCAGGCCGCACCCCGGTTCGTAGAGCGGGTCTCCCTCCATGTCGAGGAAGACGTCGCCCGCGTCGGGTTTCGGCAGCAGCCCCAATCCTTCGAACGGTTCGTGCTCCAGCAGGTCGTACGCCGGTCCTTGCGTTCGCCCGCGCACCTGCATCGCCGCCTGACGGCGCAGCGACGCAAAGGTTTGCGAATTCATGTGATGCGGCCGGCGCTCGTCGCTAGCCGCGGCAAGGTCGACGACCGTGCGAACTCCGCTCGCGTGCAGTTTGCCGATTTGATCGCGTCGCATGCGCGCGACCAAGCTGAGGTGATCGTCCGTTTGACGTTGTGCCGCGCAGTCGTCGTGCCACTTGCAAATGCCGCAATGGCCGCATTTGTTGGGGTAAGCATCGCCCGCGGCAAGCCGAACCGATTGGCGGAACCGGTCTTTCAAATGGCGATAGTACGCCGCGTAATCGCTCAGGCGGTAGCGCACTTCCTCGCCGTCGCCGAGAACGACGTAGGCAAATTCCGGGACCGTGCCCTGCACGCGCGCAAGATGTTCGCTGTAGTTGCAGAGTTGAATGATGAAGTAGGGCTTGGGATTAACGGCGAGTTTCGTGTCGATGACCTCGTAACTCCACGGCCACTGCGCGGACGGTGCGTCGATGCGGCGCAGAAAATCCGGATGGCCGAGAAACTCGCCGTCGAAGAACGTGGCTTGGTAGATGAGCGCGTCGCCGCGCTGCATGGCTGCGATCGTTTGCGCTTGCGCGGTTTCGAACCCGCAGAGGGTGTGTTCCGGACGGTCCAGGACGGTAACCCCGTCGCGCCCGTCGCGAAGCGAGTCGAGATAGCGGCGTTCGTGTTCGTCGCCCTTGCGCGCCAGCAGCTGCGTCTGCGGATCGTCGTGTTCAGGCGCGTCCTTTTGGCCGAGCGCGACCAGGCGATCGAGCTGCGTGAGGTACTCGCACTCGAGGTAATTGTTCAAATCCGAGGCGGCATAGACGAATCGCCCGTCGACCAGCTGCATACTTCACCTTACCTTTGCGCGCTGCAACGCGCGGCCTTGTGGAAAGGTTAGCGGGCAGCGGTGCCAGCTGCCTGGCAGTTCGCGCCGAGGCGCGATGCGAGCGGCGCCGAATGACGGCGCATGCGTTCTTTGGTCATCTGCACCGCACTGATGCTTGCGCTGGTGACGCGTGCAACCGCACCGAGCGCGCCGCAGAATCCGCTCCTGGAACCCAGCACGCTGCCTTTCGGCGCACCGCGATTCGACCGGATCGGCGACGCGGATTACCTGCCGGCAATTCAAGCCGGCATGGCTGCGCAGCGAAGCGAAATCGCGGCGATTGCCGGCAATTCTGCGCCGCCCACCTTCGACAACACGCTGCGCGCGACGGAAAAGTCCGGGCAGTTCCTGGAACGCGTGATGAACGTTTTTTCCGCGGTTGCGGAAGCGAACACGAATCCGACACTGCAGCGCACGCGTGAAGTAATCGCGCCGCAACTGGCGGCGCATCAGGACGCGATCTATCTCAATGCGCGGCTCTTTTCGCGCGTGCGCGCGGTATACCGCGCTCTGAACCGGTTGCGGCTGGATCCTGAATCGCGCCAGCTCGTTAAAGTGTACTACGAACGGTTCGTGCATGCCGGCGCGACGCTGCCGCCGGAAAAACAAGCGAGGCTGCGAGAGATCAACAAGCAGCTCGCGACGCTGCAAGCGGCGTTTCAACGCAAACTGCTGGCAGGCACCGCGAGCGCCGCCCTCGTCGTGCGCGACAAAAGCGAGCTTGCGGGTTTGAGTGACGCGCAAATCGCGGCCGCTGCGCAAACCGCCAAGGCGCACGACTATCCGGGCTGGATGATTCCGCTCCAGAACACCACGCAGCAGCCGGCGCTGCGGCAATTGCAAAACCGCTCGACGCGGCGGCAACTTTTCGCGCATTCCTGGACGCGAACGGAAAGAGGCGATGCGAACGACACGCGCTCGACGATTGCGACGATGGCCAAACTGCGCGCGGAGAAAGCGCAGCTGCTGGGATATCCCGACTACGCCTCGTACGCGCTGGTCGACGAGATGGCGAAAACGCCCGCCGCCGTCCGGCGCTTTCTCTCCGGCCTCATCCCGCCGGTTCGCGCCAAAGCTTCCGCGGAAGCGGCGGACATCCAAGCCGCGATCGACAAGGGCGGCGAACGCTTTAGGCTTGCGCCGTGGGATTGGACGTACTACGCCGAACAGGTGCGCAGGTCGAAATTCCAAATCGACGAGAACGAGATACGCCCCTATTTCGAATTGAACGACGTTCTGCACAACGGCTTGTTCTATGCGGCCACGCAGCTGTACGGCATCACGTTCAAAGAGCGGCACGACATTCCGGTTTGGCAGCCCGACGTGCGCGTGTTCGAGGTTTTCGACAAGGACGGATCGCCGCTCGCACTGATGTATTTCGATTTGTTCAAGCGCGACAACAAGAGCGGCGGCGCGTGGATGGCCTCGTTCGTGGAGCAGTCGCGCCTGCTCGGAACCAAGCCGGTCGTGTACAACGTCGAAAACATCACGAAGGGTCCGCCGGGCAGTCCTACGCTGCTCACGCTAGACAACGTCAGCGGAATGTTCCACGAATTCGGCCACGCGCTCAACGGATTTTTCGCGAACGAAGAATATCCGTCGCTCTCCGGAACGAACACCGCGCGCGATTTCGTCGAGTACCCCTCGCAGTTCAACGAACACTGGGCGCTTTACCCGGCGATTCTCGCGCACTACGCGTTCGACTACCGCACGCATCGGCCGATGCCGCGTTCGCTGATCGAGAAGATTCAACGCGCCGCCGGT
>Ga0209810_1001440_pt1 | contig 35861 bp, 28 predicted proteins | sample Coa_R1_7_FD_187159 | JGI IMG/M metagenome (GOLD analysis project Ga0209810, IMG submission 187159) | Surface soil microbial communities from Centralia Pennsylvania, which are recovering from an underground coalmine fire - Coalmine... | ecosystem: Environmental > Terrestrial > Soil > Unclassified... | reverse complement strand
TGATTGTAGTACCTTCGGGCAAAGCTGCACCAGCCAGCGCCGCCGGTGGCTGCTGCGAATGTATGACCTTGTAGATGAAGATGCTGGTCTGATAGTTGTGATCGGGCGCCGTGAACTGCGCGACCTTCACAGAATGGTCGAACGCCTGCTTGAGCAGCCCATAATTGCCGGTGATGCCGGTCTGAATATCCGCCAGCATTGCCGGATCAACCACGATATAGTCGATGTTGTTCCAGTTGCGATGCAGTATAGCATCGCGTATGGTTGGATCGCTGACAACATTATAGTAGACGTTTGCGTAGGGATATGGCGCTCCATCGCCGACGCCTTCGCCTCCCGTCGCACGCAGGTCGGTGAGGAGATAGGAGTTAATAACGATGAAATCGCTGCGTGGCACATGCTGGCGAATCCATAGCAAAGCGTCGTTCTGGACGGAGGTGGGGTGCTGCGTGTAGACATAGCTCCAGCTCGCTGAACTCACGTCGTGCGAGAGTATCAATGCCAGCGCGGCCAGCGCCAGGACGACGCGTACCGGCTCAAAGCGTACTACCCTGATGATCCCGCTCAGGATGGTATCGATGGCGAGAACCACGTTGACGACGCTGAGCGGAATAAGCGGAATGATATAGAACGCATACACCACACCGCCGCGCAGCAGCAGCAGCCAGTAGCAGATCGCCAGCAGCGCGAAAAGGAACTGCTGGCGCTTCCACCAGCCCACAATCACGTTAAAGATGATAGATCCGCCGCTTACCAGAACGAGCAGCGCATCAGATTGTAGCCATTGGGAGATGCTTTCTTCTATGCTGCCCTGGCTTTGACCGCGACTGACCTGCCCGGCGTAGGTACTCAGCAGGCTCAGGTGCGGGTGCTGATCCCAGGGAAACCAGCCGCCCGGCGTATACGGAAACAATTCGCCTTTCAGGATCGCCATCAGCACAAAGCTGGAGCCGAGCGCTACGAAGGTATAAATGAAGGCGACCAGGGCAAACTTGCGCTGGAAGCGCGTGGTGTTCAGCCAGACGCCGTAGATCATACCCGGTATGAACATCACGAAGGTCTCTTTTGAGAGGATAGCGATGCCAAAGGCCATGCCCGCGAGCGTGATGTAGAGCAGGCGACTCTCGCTGATAACCAGCAGGTAGAGCGAAAGCATGAACCAGAAGGCGCCGATATTGTCCAGCAGCACATCGCGCAGGAAAGTGGTGCTCATCGGCGAAAAGGCGAAGATGAGCAGGCCCACCATAGCTATAACGCGGCTTCCGGTCATACGGCGCACAATCAGATAGATCAACAGCGCCATACCTGTCGTGTAGAGCAGCATCAGTACGCGGCCGGTATTGATGGCGTTGCCGAATGAGAAGATGCCGCCTACGAAGTTGAGCAGGAAGGCAATCTGTATCCATCCGGCGGGCGGATGGCCGTAGCCGTAGGCATAGGGCCACAACTGCCCATGCTGGATCGCCCAGGCCGCCGCCATGTAGGTGCCTTCGTCCTGTTCGTACAGGGGGAAGTTGAACATGTTGATGGCGTGCGTCGTGAGCGAGATGAGCAGGCCGATAACGACGACGCTGATCTCCAGCCAGGCCGGAATAGGGATACCCTTGCGGGTAGTTGGAGCTTCGAGATCCACCTGTGGCATCAGGCGTGTCTGGCTGTATGCGATCTGCTCTTTCCGCTGAGGTCTGGCCTTCAATGGGGCTGTGTATCCCGTTGGCTTGCGCGCTGAGCCGGAGCGGCCCCGATTAGAACGCGCGACTGTGCTCACAAAGAAGTGCTGGCCGCGATACAGAATGACGCTGCCATCCTTTGTCTCCGGCTCTGGTGCCCGCCGGCCCGGTTCTAATCCTGGCCGGGCCGGGCCGCCCTGATTTTGCATGGGAGCACCGGGAGCGGGACCTGCTTTGCCGGCCGGCCCCTGTCTCCCTGGCTCGGGCGCCGGCCTGTACGAAGATGTCATGGCTCCCTTCCTTATCTTTGTAGCGCAGCCTGGCTGCGATGTTGTCCAATATGAGCGGTCTTCTCCCAGTCTGACGCGCCGCGCAACTGGCGATAAACGGCGCGCACCGACGCCCATCCCAATATCGCCTGGTAGGGGAAGAAGGCCAGAAGCATGATAATCGCTTCGCGCCAGCGCCAGGGGCGATCATGCGCTATCAAAAACTCGTGCAGTCCTGCCACATCGATGCAGAGCGCCATCAAGAAGCAGTAGAGTGGCAGGAAGGTAAGCATGGCGAGCCAGAGCGGCAGCTTTATAAAGAAGAACATGAAAAATGAGATTGGCATCATAAACATAAAGAATGCCTGTACTTCGGGTAGAATCAGTACGTAGAAGGCCAGCAGGCGCTGCGAGAGACGCGGCAGTTTTCTCCATTCGCCCTTGAAAAGGATCTGGATAAAGCCCTGATTCCAGCGCGTGCGCTGCTTGATGAACTGCATGACGGTATTTGGCGTCTCCTCGCGCGTCACGAATTCATCTTCATAAAGAATGCGTATGCGTGCATGCGAGAGACTCAGGCGGATGCCCAGATCGGCGTCTTCGGTCAGGCAGGTTTCATCCCAGCCGCCGAGCTGCTCCATCAGCTCGCGGCGGACAAAGACCGTATTGCCGCCCAGCGGCGTCATGCCGATACGCGCGAAGAAGTGCATCGACGACTTGAACCAGAAGAAGTATTCAAGCACGTTCAGGAAGCAGAACCATCTGGTGTTGTGGTTCATTAACTGCACCCCGCTCTGCACCACGTCTACATCTTCGTTGAGCATCGTCGTATTGATGACGTTGAGGATATCGGGGTGCGGCTCATCTTCGGCGTCGAAGATAGTTACGATATCGCCGCGCGCCACCTGGAGCGCGTGATTGAGGCCGCGCGGCTTGCTGGTCGGCTTGTTGGTGTAGATGAGCAGCTGTACGTGTGGATCGCGCAACTGATTGATCTTCGCCTGCGCCTCCGCGATGGTGCCAACGTCGTCGTCGCTACAGATCGCCAGGATCTGCATCAGTTCTCTGGGATAGTTGAGGTCGTAGACCTTCTGTATCGTCTCCTGGTATACGGCCTCCTCGTGACGCGCAGGCAGCAGAATCGTGAATGAGAGGCAGGGATCGCGATAGATCGTCGGCGCATGGTTGAGCCATGCATGCTCCGGCGTCTCCCAGATAAAGAGCAGGGTGCGTATATTAAAGATGGCCTGAAAGGTCATCAGAGCAATGATGAAGAGATAGATCGCTTCAAGGCATTGTATGAGAATGGTCGAAGCCACTGTTTTTCCTCGCTAACATGGTATAGAGTTTCCCATCAGGTCGGTCTTATTGCCGCATACAGTATGCACCAGTTGAGCTGCCGCTGCGCTATTGCCGCCCTGCTCGCTGAAGCTATACGCGTCCGCGCCTCCGCCCCGGTGCAGCGTTACCACGACGATACTATTGCCGGCAAGGGCGATGCTCTGGCTCTGCCAGGGGCTGATCCCGGCCACCTGATTCGCGGGATCCACTTCTACGACCTGGGAGTTCGCTGACTTGTTGATAAAGAGCAGGCTCACCGTTTGATGGCTGTCGTCCTGCGTGGCGTAGACGCTGATCGGATCGTTCTGGACCGGCAGCGGGATGAGATTGTGCTGGAGTTTTGAGAACAACTGCATGACGCGCATCATTGCCGTTTCGTGCAGGCCGTCCGGCGTAAAGAGCGGGTAGGGCCTGGATACTCCGGCGGTGGCGAAGAACGCGACGTAATCGACCTGCTGGTTCATCAGTGCGCCGAGCGTATCCGCCCACCAGAGGGAGGCGACAGCAGGCGTGGGCAGGACCGGCCCGACGTTGCTATTGATCTCTGTGATAGCAATGGGAACGTCGCGTCCGAGATCGCGCTGGATCAGATCGCGCAGCGGAGGCAGAAGGTAGTTCCACTGGCTCGCGCTGCTCAGGACAAGCGACGACGGCTCCTGAGTGTTGCCGAAGGGATAGAAGTGAAACGAGACGCCATCGAGCAGGTGATAGAACAGATCTTTGCCGAAATGCGCCTTCTCATAGGCTCCTACGCCCTGGAGAAAGCTGTCCATCCACGCGTGCTTTGTGGCATCAAAGGGGCCGGCTCCAACGCCGAAGAACTGGCTGATCTCCGGTCCGAAAACTTTGATCCGAGGATCGGCCTGGTGCATGGCTCTGGAGAACTGGATAAAGGCGTTCACATAGTCGGCAACGGTATACGGTTTCTTTGTCAGCGGATCGATCAGGCGATCAGGCTCGTTGCCAACAGTCCAGAAGAGGACGGGATGCAGGCCATTGTTGGATTTGTTCATATAGTTTACCCACTGGGCGGCGAGGTTGGCCCTGGAGGCGAGACTATTGTTCATACCCTGTGGTTGCAGGACGCCGGCCTGGTCCGGCACGGGGCCGGAGAGGTGTGCCTGGAGCATGCCCTGGGCATTGGTCTGAGTCAGCAATTTGCTGAAGTCGTTAAGCTGACTCTGCGAGAGAATGTGCTGTTCGCCCCAGTTGCCGCCGGGGTAGCGCAGAAGATTGATACCGGCTGATCGCAGGCCGTTGCGCATCAGCGACGTGTCGGGCATAAAGCCAGAGAACGGGCTGTCCAGTGAACTTGAGTCATGAAGAGGAAACACATTCGTTCCAAATAGATAGGGGCTGATCGGGAAGCTCTGCCGCAGATCAAGTGTGGCTACCTGCTGATTGCCGATATGAACCAGTAATTGATCGTTGGCGCCGCTGGCGATTGCGCTTACACGTAGAGCCGCGAAGATAATCAGGAAAAGCAGGACAATGATTAAGAAAGTGATCAGGCGCCGCTGCCGCTTTCGCTTCGATGGCGGTTGTTGCAGGGGGATGTCCCGCCATCCGGGCGCGGGTGCGGGTGCGGGCCGTGGCTGACCTCCCTGCGGTTGCATTTGCGCAATCGAGCCATTACGACCTCCCATGTTATTGAATACCATGCTTCTTTCCTCTATGTTCATTAAAGTAAGTTGCTCTATAGATAGACACTGACGGTTATAAACGTATGCATATTTTTGCGGAATGTAAAGGGACCTTATTATTTAACGTCTCTCACGGAGTTGTTGCAACCGGCTGGGACATTTGTCTTTGCTAGCGGCAGCGCCTGAGTTCTAATTACTATTGTACGATGCTAATATAGCGAGAGTCACAAGTATTTTAAGCTATGGCGGCGTCAATGTACAGACTGTATCATGCCACCTGCTCGCGGCAGGCAGCCGCCAGCACCCATCGAGCCTCGTGCGTAACTTGCCTATTGCCACAGAGCCATGATTTCGTATAGACTTTAGGGGATAAGCGGATGCAGCACGTATGTTAAGGAGATCATTATAGTATGACCGAAGGCTTGAAGGTGATAAGCGCATTTCCATTTTCCCGAACTTCGCAGGAGGCTTTGCGAGAGGCGGCTGGAATGGATATCCTCTGCGTAACGGATACCGATACATTTCTGTCCCATCTGCGGGAGGCCGAGGTTCTGTGCTCGTACTGGGTGCCGAACAACTGGCGTGAACTGGCCCCTCATCTGAACTGGCTCCAGGCGGCGGGCGCCGGAGTTGATAGCCTGCAACCGTCGGGTATATTGGAGAGAGATAGCGGCGTCATCATAACGAGTGCAGCGGGTATTAATGCCACGACCATCGGCGAATACGTCTTTGGCAGCATGCTTATGTTTAACCGTACATGGCCGGCAATGGTGCGTCTACAGGACCGCCGCGTCTGGCCGTTGAGCGCGAACTGGTATAAGCTGGGAGGGCGCGAACTGGTAGATCAGACGCTGGGAATCGTCGGCCTGGGCCGTATCGGGCGGCGCGTCGCGCACCTGGGGAGAGCGTTTGGTATGCGTGTGCTGGGAACGCGCCGCTCGGTGAGCGAGGGTGAGCGCGATCCCGATGTAGATCAACTCTATCCGTCCTCGCGCCTGCGCGAAATGCTTGGTGAGAGCGACTACGTTGTGCTGGCTGTACCTCTGACCGCGCAGACCAGGCGACTCATAGGTGAGGCTGAACTGCGAGCCATGCGGCCACATGCTTATCTGGTCAATATCGCGCGGGGACACGTAGTTGACGAGAAGATGCTGATCCGTGCCTTGCAGGAAGGGTGGATTGGTGGAGCGGGCCTCGACGTAGCCGAGGAGGAGCCGCTGCCCCAGGACAGCCCGTTGTACTCGCTGCCCAACGTCATCCTGACTCCTCATATTTCGGGGGTGAGCGTTCACTATGAGCAGCGCCTTGCAGCGCTATTCGCTGATAATCTTCGCCGCTATCGTGCCGGTGAGCCATTGCAGAACCGCTACGATCCAGAGCGGGGGTATTAAGGGTGTCCGATGCTCAGTGTTCCTGCTCTCCCTGGCCGGATGTTCGTGCGGCGGAGCCGCACTGTGAATCTGATGTGTTGTAGGGAAACATGCGCGAAGCGCATGTTTCCCTACAACACATCAGATAAGGCGAGCGTTGCGGGCGCGAGCAAGCGCTCGGATCGGGAATCAGACACTAATTGATGTATATTGGAGAGAGGTAAGGTGAGTGTTTATGAGTAGAGAATTGGGGCCAGTAAGTGTGCTTGGCGCTGACGCCGTGGGTCAGCCCGGCCAGCGGCGCTTTCGTCTCTTCGCGCGGAGTACACGCGGTTCCGTCATCATGTGGATGGAAAAGGGACAACTCAATAACTTATCGCTGGCGCTGGATCGCTTTCTGGCTCAACTGACCGAGGGACAGGTCTTACGCGTCGAGGCGCGTGCCGGCAGTCAACCGGCGCCGGAGGGCATGCCCGATGATTTTCCGCTGCCCGCTACCTACGATTTCCAGGTGGGAGAGATGAAGCTTGGCTACGATGAGCGTCATGACACATTTGTGCTGAGCGCGACGCCGCTGGATATCGTGCTGGGGCCGGACGAGAGGCCCCAACTGCTGATGCGTGAGGAAGATGCAGTCTCTTTCAGCTTTACACGCGATGACGCCCGGCAACTCACACGCCTGATAAGCGCGGTGGTTTCGCGGGGCCGCCCGGTCTGCCCGCTCTGTGGAGCGCCGCTTGAAGATGGGCCGCACGCGTGTTTGAAGCAGAACGGCCACCTGGAGATTATCCGTATTGAAGGTGAAGATGAAGAAGACCAGGAGTGAGCGCGCAGGATAACCGGCGGGGCTGCATCAGCGGCTGCCGGTTCCCCTGCGCGCTCACCCCTGGCCCGCACGATCAGTCAACACAGAAGTACTTGTTTGCCTTCTGAAGATAGGTCTCCTCATTCGCCTCGATCATAAGCTTATGCAGTACCACCACATCCGCATCGGGCAAACACTCAACCGGCTGCAAGCACAGCCGCATGATCGCGCGACCATTTTCTATTACCTGGACGTAGCCCTTTGTTCTTGGTACACGATAGATGCGCTGTGGAGCCGTGGGGCTAGGAATCTCAAGGTAGCCCCGCCAGGTAAGCTGGTGGAATTGCTCAGGCGTGAGCGTATCGCGTAACAGATCAGTGGCTCGTCGCTCGGCGCGCGACCACCCCTTGAAGTATGGCTGGAGAATAAGCCATACCATCGGTGAGATAGCGAGGACAATAACAATCCAGCACAGGGCGGTCAGCGCCTGAGAGGCCAGGTTCATCCCCCAACGACTCGTGGAACCAGGACGATTTGTTCAGCGGTGGCGTCGAACTGGTCGATCCGCTGTGATGGTTTCCCGGTCTCGATGCGGAAGGCAGTCGCGCCCTTTGCTCGCTCTTGCGCGAAGATTCTTTCAGCTTCCCGGACAGCAGCCAGTGCTTCGGGATCCCCGACCAGAACTTTCTGCTCGTCCCAGGTGACACGGTCGTCGCCACGCCGTGACATCACCCGTAACATTCCCACAGTCGTTCCTCCTTCGTAGTCTACGCCATTCCTGATGGCAGTTCCAATGAACATCTTGTCCTGGGTAGAACTTTCGCAGCTCACCCATTCACAAAAACGAAACTACATACTACAGAAAAGGAGACATCCATGAAGGGTGCCCTTTTAGAGAACACGCTTTGCTCTGCCGGATTGTTTCGCGTAACTGCACGCGCTTATGAAGCGCCGCTATAGCGAGACAAGACGCGCTCATCTGCCTTGAGTCATTCGCCAGCTTGATTCTGTTATTATTACTATTGTACGTGACAGTTTTAGGATAGTCAATGGCTGTTTGCCGCTTTAAAGCGCGCCTGCGCATGGAACTGGCTCGCGCCTGCGGCTCTCGCCTTTGAGGTGATGTGCAGCAGGACAGGCGCGAAGCGCCTGTCCTGCTGCACATCACCTCTTCCTGACGCGGCGGAGCCACGCAGAGGCTTGATTGAAGATAAGATTTCACGCTGCGTGTGTCACGTCGCGTCCCTATTGTGTGACGACGACGGCGCCGACGGTGCCGGGACCGGTATGCGTTCCCAGCACGGCGCCCAGTTTATAGTGAGCGATTGTTCCGTGATAAACCGGTGAGAGCGCCTGCTCGAGTTCCTGTCCAACTTCCGAGCTGGCCTCGACTATCGAAAGGTCCGCCAGTGGTCCCATCGCCTCGACCAGTTGTGCCACGCGTGCATAGGCTTTGCTGCGCGTGCGCGGCTGCTCTACGGGGATGACCTCGCCGTCTTTGAGCGCGATGATGGGCTTGACGCTGAGCATGTTACCGAGCATCGCTCGCGCGGCCCCGATGCGCCCTCCACGCCGGATGTACTCCAGTGTATCCAGCACCGCCAGGATGCGTGTGCGCGCCAGGCGGTCAAGCACAAGGTTTTTGATCGTTTCCAGGTCGCGGCCCTGACGCGCCTCTTCCGCTGCCAGGAGCGCGGCCCCGCCTATGCCCGCGCTGGCGCTACGTGAATCCACGACCTCGATAGGGACTTTTTTCAGATCGCCGGGAAGCGTATCGCGCGCTGTGCAGGCCGACTGATACGTGCCGCTCAACTTTGCCGAGAGGTGGATGGAGAGAATGCCATCGGCCCCCTCGTTGATGAGACGCGTATAGGCTTCCTGAAAGGCGGCGGGCGAGGGTTGCGAGGTGCGAGGAAGGCCCTTGCTTGCGGCCAGCTTTTCGTAAAAGCCCTTGTTATCAAGCTCTATGCCTTCAAGATAGGATTCTTCGCCAAAGAAGACAGTCAGCGGTATGACGGTGATGCCAGCAGCTTCGGCCTGCTCTAAGGGGAGATCAGCGGTGCTATCGGTCACGATGCGAACAGTCATGACGCGCCTCCAAATACTATGTTTTTATTCTGCTGAGAAGATATAGGCGTAATAGGGTTGTCCTCCATTCACAACTTCGATCTCCAGATGCGAATGTGCCTGTTTGATACGCCGGGCGATCTCCTGGGCTTGCTCGGTATTGACATCCTGGCCGTAGTAGAGCGTCACGATCTCATAGTTGTCGATGTGCATCCGTTGTAAGGTGTCCTGAATAACCAGGTCCATGTTTTGCCCGGCAACCGCGAGGTCCCCGTTAATGACGCCGATATAATCGCCCTCGCGCACATGGACACCCCCTATCTGAGCGGAGCGCACCGCTGTGGTGATCTCTGCCGTCTGAATGTGCCGCGCAGCCTCGGTCATGGTCTTGCAGTTGATAGCGAAGTCGGCCTCGTAATTAAAGCCCAGCAGCGCCGCGATACCCTGGCAGAGCGTCTTTGTGGGAACAACACACACCTCTTTCTGCGTCAATCCGCTCACCTGCTCCGCACTCATGATGACGTTGCCATTGTTTGGTAAAATAATGACCTGCTGCGCCGCCACCGATTCGACGGCTGAGAGCAACTCCTCGATACTGGGATTCATGGTTTGCCCGCCGGGGACGATGGCGCTGACCTTTAGCCCCTGGAAGACCTTCTCGAAGCCTGCACCTGAGACAACGGCGACGGTTGCGATCCGCGTAGTCTCACTCTCTGTCCTGTCCTCTTCTTCCGCCGCGTGCTCGGCGGCGCTCTCCGCCGCGTAGTTCAGGCTCTGCTCCTGGAGATTTTCGATATTGATATCGAGCAGGCTGCCCAGGCTGACGCCGTAGTCGAGGATTTTGCCGGGGGTGGGAGTGTGTGTGTGGACCTTCAACAGCTTCTCGTCACCAGCGACGACGGTGGAGACGCCGCCCATATCGATGATCGTTTGCCTGATGCGTTCGACATCGAGGCCAGAGCCGCGCAGCAGGAAGACGACCTCGTAGCCATATTCCTCTTCGATGGAGACGCGCCCCTTCCGCGCAGCAGGCTCCGCCGTTGACTGCGTGGCCGGGGAGGCCGCCGGTCCCGCCTCTCCGCGCATATAGCGCCATACCCCCTCCAGAATGGTACAGAAGCCCTGCCCTCCGGCGTCAACGACACCCGCCTGCTTGAGCGTGGGGAGCAGATCGGGGGTGCGCGCGACGGCCTGGCGAGCTGCGTTGACTACCTCCTGCATCAAGGCGACGAGATCATCGCCGCGCTCAGCGCTGTGCCTGGCCGCCGCGGCGCTCTCGCGCACAACGGTGAGGATCGTGCCCTCTACCGGCTTGATAACGGCGCGATAAGCGAGGCGCTCGGCCTCCTGCATGGCATCGGCGAGGTCCGGAGCGGTGAATGTCTTTTTCCCGGCGAGGCCGGCGGCCAGCCCGCGCAGCGTCTGAGAGAGAATCACTCCGGAGTTTCCGCGCGCGCCGAGCAGTGCATCGTGCGCTAACCTGGCGGCAATGTCGCTGGCGGAGGTCTCGCTGCTTTTAGCGATATTGCGAATGGCGGACTGCATGGTGGCCGACATATTCGAGCCGGTATCGCCATCGGGCACGGGGAAGACGTTGAGCGCATTGATGGCTTCCTTGTGCTTCTCCAGCCATGCCGCACCCGCCAGGATAGACTTCTTGAGGTCCTGACCATCAAAGACGCTGATGCGTCGCTGCCGTTGCCGGCCTGGGCGTACTGTTTGTTCCTGCATAGCAGCTTTGCTACCTTTGATTTTTTGCTTCACTCTTTCCCTGTGCAACCGGACCGTGCATAAGCCCCTGGACATTCACGTTGACCTGGACAACCGGGATGCCCAGCATTCTTTCTATGGAGAACTTGACGCTGCTCATAATGTTATGTGCGATCTCTGATATGCGCAATCCATATTCTAATACGACGTAGACATCAATGATTAACTGGTCGTCGATAATATGTACGCGCACTCCCTGGTTGCTCTGCTCGCCTGTGAGCAGGACCGCCTCGCCGCCGCGCAGGCGCGGAGCGGCAATCCCCAGCACACCATAACATTCACTGGTAGCCTGGACCGTGATGGTATGAATGGCATTGGGAAGGACCTCGATCTTACCAGGAGGGCGCGAGCCATGCTCGAGGTGAATAGCGGATGTCTTTGGCGTATGCATACGGGTTATCTCTCTTGCCAAATCAAGCCATATCGGGTATACTCACATAACGTTTGGAATTGTCAGATCGCTCCACGGGTTTCACGGATGTAGTATACCAGAGGCCCCACTGAGAATCAACAAAAATCACGGGAGGAGAAGAGTTATGGCCGCGGGTCGTTGTGATATATGTGAGCGCAAACCTATGTACGGCAATAATGTGCCTTTTTCGCAGCACCGTACACGCCGCCGTTGGGTGCTCAATGTGCACCGCCGTCGTGTCGAGATCAACGGCAAGCAGCAGATGGTAAATATCTGCACGCGCTGTCTGCGCACACTGAGCAAGCTGCCCAAAGCGCGCTAATCCTGGTGATCCTACGGATAAAGCGTGTTTTGCAAGACGGGGACATGTAGAGACGGGGGCACGCAAGACGGGGGCAAGCCCCGTCTCTACATTGCCGACATGTAGAGACGGGCCTTGCCCCCGTCTTGCGCGGGGTGTTTTCGTCTTACGCGGGATAGATCTCCAGCAATCAAATTTTCCCCTTAACAAAGCGCGTGCGCAACTGGCCGCAGGCGGCGGCGATGTCGTCGCCGCGCTCCGCACGCACGCTATTGCTCACACCGTGCTCGAAGAGAACTGCGCGAAATGCGCGCATCGCGTCGGGCGTGGGCGGACGATAGCTGGCCTCCGTTGCATTGACCGGAATACAGTTAACGTGGGCGAACTGCCTGAGCGGCGCAAGCAGGGCCGCGAGTTGTTGCGCGTGGGTGGGCGTATCGTTGACGCCAGCCAGCAGTACGTATTCAAACGTGACCTGCCGCCCGGTGGCCGCGATGTAATCCTGACAGGCGGCGAGCAGTTCCTTGAGCGGGTATTTGCGGTTGATGGGCATGGTCTGGCTGCGCAGGGCATCGGTTGGCGCGTGCAGCGAAATCGCCAGGTTGACCTGTAGCGGCTCCTGGCTCAGCCTGCGAATGGCGGGGACGAGTCCAACCGTCGAGACCGTCATGTGGCGCGCTCCCAGGTTGAAGCCTTCGGGGCTGTTCAGAATGCGCAGGGCTTGCAGGACGTTGTTATAGTTATGCAGCGGCTCCCCCATGCCCATGAGCACGATATTGGTGATGTGGTCAATCGGCTTGCTGCCGGGCAGGCCAGCCGCGCTCCACGGCGCCGCCCGCAGTTCGCGCGCGAAGAGAAGCACCTGGGCTACGATCTCCCCCGCGCTCAGGTGACGATCAAAGCCCATCTGTCCCGTTGCGCAGAACGTGCACCCGTAGGCGCACCCGGCCTGGCTGGAGACGCAGACAGTGGCCCGCGCGCTGGACTCCCCCAGCGGCGGATAGAGCATGAGCACCGACTCGATCAATTTCCCGTCCGCCAGTTCCAGTAGAACTTTGCGCGTGCGGTCATCCTTCGAGTGCTGCTCGCTGCGCACGATCAGGGGACCGATGCGCGCCTCTTGCGCCAGGCGTTGACGCAGGCTCTGTGGCAGATTGGTCATGGCCGAGAAATCGTCGGCCAGGTGCTGGTAGAGCCAGTTGTAGACCTGGCGGGCGCGAAACGGCGCCTCGCCCCGCTCGACCATCCACTGTTGCAGTTGCGGAAGGGTGAGCGCGAGCAGGTCGATCTTCTGATCGCTATGAATTTGTGGTGATGATCGGACCGCTGGTCGCGGTGTGACGCTCATGATTTTCATTAGCAGAGGTGCAGGAGGTGCAACCTCCCGATGGGCTGTGGGATGTCCCCACGAAATTCCCTTTCCTGAATTTAGTAGACGCTCCCATTATAACATGCCTGTGGATGTGAGGGAAAGATGGTATTGATGCGTATATCGTATAGTGGGGGAGCCAGCAGATCTAGAGGTCTAGATCTCAGCGATGGAAATTGATGAAATCTAACAAGCTATATGTTATAATACGCATAGAAATTATCATTCCTGCCTGACGTAGTATTTCATTGCACAGAAGGGAGAAGTTTACATGCGGCCTGGCAAGAAATTTACCAGGGGTTTCTGGGCATCGTTTTTCGGCCTGCTGGCGCTGCTGCTCGCCGCCTGCGGAGGGGGGGCGACCACCCCGCAAACGCCGAACTCGTCTAAAGCGCCGGATAGCCAGCAGATCTATGTTTCGCCGATTGAGGGATCAGCGGACATCACGACCTTTGATCCGGCTCTGGCATCGGATATTCCCTCTATCGCAGCCGTCGATATGGTCTTTACCGGCCTGGTGACGCTCGATGATAAGCTACAGATCCATAATCAGCTCGCGCAATCCTATCAGGTGAGTTCCGATGGGCTGACCTGGACCTTCAAGCTCAAGCCGAATCTCAAGTTCAGCGATGGCACGCCGCTCACCTCGAAGGATGTCGCCTATAGCATTGATCGCGCGCTGCAACCGGCCACCAGGTCCGGCTCCGCCCCGTTTTATCTGGGCCTGATCAAAGACTCGGATAAGCTCAACAGCGGTCAGATCAAGACCATTATCGGCGATAGCATTCTGACGCCCGACGATACTACCGTCGTAATCGTGACCAACAAGAAAGCGGCCTACTTCCTGGATACGCTGACCTATCCTTCCTCATATGTCGTGGAGAAAAGCCTGATCGACAAATACGGCGCTGATTTTACCCATCATCTGACCGAGGGCGGCGGTGATGGTCCCTGGAAGGTCTCACGTTATACGCCCAGTCAGGAAATCGAGTTCGTGCCCAATCCGAACTACTACGGCCCCAGGCCGCAGTTGCGCAAGGTCGTTGAGCCTTTCTATGCCGACTCCGATACTACCTACAAAGACTACCAGGTCAACCGCGTCGATACATCGGACTTTCCTTCCGACGTGCTTCAGCAGGTGAAGAGTCTCCCCGACCACCAGTTCCACCAGTTTCCGCTGCTGGCGATTGACTTCCTGGGGCTGAACTATCTGACGAAGCCGTTCGACAACATCAAGATCCGCCAGGCGTTCGCGCTGGCAATCAACAAAGATCTGATTGCCAACAATATCTTCAAGGGCACGTTGATGCCGACGAACCATATTGTGCCGCAGGGCATGCCTGGCTACAATCCCAATCTCACCGGCCCCGGCGGCGTCAAGGGGACGAGCGGCGACCCTCAACTGGCGAAGCAGCTCTTCCAGCAAGGGCTGAAAGAGGAGGGCCTTACGCTGGCTACCTTCCCGCAGGTCTCGCTCCTGGCGACCAATGTTGGTGGAACTGATTCCGAGCATGAGCATGCAGCTCTTCAGCAGATGTGGCAGAACGTGCTCGGCGTAACCGTCAAGATCCAGATCGAAGACCGCTCCAAGTTCTTCGCCGATGTTGACGGGGCGGCGCATAATCCCAAAGGGCCTCAGATGTGGGCCAGCGACTGGTATGCCGACTATCCCGATCCGCAGGACTGGATTACGCTGCTCTTCAGTCAGAATGCGACGAAGAACAGCAGCAACTACGGCCAGAACAACGGGCCGTACAATGCCGAGCAGCAGGCCAACCAGCGCCTGATGCAGCAGGCCGATGTCAACCTCGACTTCAACTCGCGCATGCAGCAGTACAATCAGATCGAGCAGAACATCGTGAATGATGTTGGCTGGATCCCGATGTTCCAGGTAGAGAGCACCTACCTGCTGAAACCCTGCGTTGCCGGTGTGGTAGATAATGCCCAGGCTCTGACGCCGCCCGATGACTGGGGATCGATCTACAAGACGACGGCCAGACCCTGCGCTGATACGAGCCGTTTTCAGTAATTCCCGTTGTTTCTGTTCAAAAAATGACGCAAAAAGGCTTGAGCCGGCAGCGCCGGCTCAAGCCTTTTCATCCTATAGGCGCAGGAGACCCCTGCCTTCAGGCGTGGGGTTCACCTGACCTATTCTTCACCAGTCGAATTTGTCGATCAGGAATGAGCGACTGTAGTGCAGAAGGATGGGGCTGCCATGCGGGCAGGCTGCCGGAGCCGCAGTGTTAGCCAGCGCTTTGAGCAGAGCCAACTGCTCGCCCGGTCCCAGTTCGCGCCCGCGTCGCAGCGCGGAGCGGCATGCCAGGGCAATGAGCAGGTGATCCTCCCAATCGGCGCTATCCTCCGCTGCCATCGTCACCAGTTCGTGCAGGTGAGAGGCCAGTTGTTCGGCGCCTTCGCCGCTCGGCACCGAGCGCACCAGGAAGCTGCGCCCGCCGAAGCGCTCGCATTCCAGGCCCAGCCCGCGCAGCATCGGCAGGCGCTGCTCAAGCAGTTCCGCCTGGTGCCGCTTCATTTCAACGATCACCGGCTCCAGCAGCATATGAGCGTTCAGTGCCTCTTCCTGGCCTTCATGCGAGCATCCCGCGTAGGTATGGCGCAGGTGCTCGTAGATGATGCGCTCGTGCGCGCGATGCTGGTCGATCAGGTAGAGGCTGCCATCGGGCGCTTCCGCAAGGATCACGGCCTGTTGCAGTTGCGCCAGCGGGCGCAGGCTGGAGATTGCCTCCGGCGTTCCCGTGGGCGCTGATCCGGCGTGGTAGCCCTCCGCGGACTCCGCGACGCGCAGCCCGTGCCGGTGCGGGCCGGGCAGGCGGCGCTGATTCGCCAGCGCCGGGCCGGGGAAACGCATCGTTTCGGGATGTGCCGGGCTGCGCTCAAGGATGGAGCGTATGGCCTGCGTCAGGGCTGCTCCTACGGTCTCCTCACAGGCCAGGCGAACCTCCAGCTTGGCGGGATGTACATTGGCGTCGATCTCCTCCGGCGGGATCATGAGGTGCAGTGCCAGCAGGGGATGTTTCCCTCTCGGCAGCAGGCTGCGATAGCCCTGTTCAAGCGCCTCCTGTAAGGCGCGGATCTGCACCGGGCGCCCGTTGACAAAGAGCATCACATACTGGCGTGTGGGCTGTGCCAGCACACGGTTGCCGATGTAGCCCTGGATACGATAATGCGCGCCATCGCTCGCCTCTACAGGATAGAGCAGTTCGTTGAGCGGCAGGCGATAGAGTTCGGAGAGCGTGGTGGCGAGATCGCCGCTGCCGCTCGTTTGCAGCACCGTGCGATCATCGATCACCAGGCTGAAACGCAGTGCCGGGTAGCCGGCGGCATAGCGCTGCAATAGTTGCATGACATGGTTATTCTCGGTACGTGAGCCGCGCATGAAATTGAGGCGCGCGGGCACGTTGTAGAACAGGTCGCGCACCGTGACCGTCGTACCGGGCAACCGCGCGCGCCGTCCACGCTGGATAATTTCGCCCCCGCTCAGCGTGATCCAGTCGGCGGGCTGCTCCTCGCCCGCCAGAGCGGTCTCTATGGGCCGGCTGAGAATAGTAATCTCCGAGACGGCGGCGATGCTGGCAAGCGCTTCGCCGCGAAAGCCCAGCGTATGCAGGCGGCTCAGATCCTCGACGCTGCTGATCTTGCTTGTCGTATGGCGCTCGCAAACGCGCTCAAGTTCGTCGGCGGGGATGCCATAGCCATCGTCGCTGACGCGGATCAGGTGCAGCCCGCCGCCGCGCATCTCCAGGCGAATATCATGCGCGCCGGCATCGAGCGCGTTCTCGACCAGCTCTTTGACAACCGAGACGGGTCGCTCGATGACCTCGCCCGCCGCGATGCGCTCCGCAACGCCGGGGGGCAGGGTGAGCAGCGGACTGCGCGATGTTGATATGCTATGCAGTGTGGATTGATCGTATAGCTGGCTCATGAGCGATGCCTGTTTCTCTTCCTCTGCAACAGGAACAACAAATTGAGGGCGTCGAGCGGTGTGATCGCGCACAGGTCAATGCTGTCCAGATCGGGCGCGTCCTGCGTCTGTATGAGGCTGGCAGCGACCTGGCGGGCCTCCTCGCTCTGCCACTCGTAGCGTCCCGGTTGCTCAGTAACTCTGGCTCCATGCCCGTTTAGACCCCCTGGAGAGGATAAATGTGTCATCCCGAGCGGCAGCGAAGGAGCCGCAGTCCTGGCCCCGGGTCCTTCGCTGCCGCTCAGGATGATACCAGCGGCGCTGCCATCTCTCTCCAACTGCTTCAGCACAGTCTCGGCGCGCTCGACGATGCTCGGTGGCATGCCGGCCAGCTTCGCGACGTGGACGCCATAGCTGCGCCCGACGCAGCCGGGCACGACGCGATGCAGGAAGACGATGCCGCCGTGCCCATCGTCGCTGATCTCCATGGTGTAGACCTTGAGGTGGGGCAGAGCGCCGGCCAGTGGCGCCAGTTCGTGGTAGTGCGTGGCGAAGAGGGTGCGCGCGCCGGTCTCATTGTGCAGGTGCTCGACGACGGAGCGCGCGATAGCCAGGCCGTCATAAGTGCTGGTGCCGCGCCCGATTTCGTCGAGAATGATGAGGCTATGGCGCGTCGCGTGGCGCAGGATCGCCGCCGTCTCCTCCATCTCGACCATGAAGGTGCTTTTGCCCGACGCGATATCGTCCTCGGCTCCCACGCGCGTGAAAATGCGATCCACCAGCCCGATACGCGCCCGGCGAGCGGGCACAAAGCTGCCGATCTGCGCCAGCAGGGTAATCAAAGCGACCTGACGCAAATACGTCGATTTTCCTGCCATATTCGGCCCGGTCAGCAGGAGAATGCGCGTGCCCGCCTCGGCCTCTAAATGCGTATCGTTGGGAATGAATGTATCGCCGTCGAGCGCGAACTCAACAGTCGGATGCCGCCCGCCCTCGATCTCCAACATGTGTCCCTGCTCAAGCACAGGTCGCGCGTAGCCCTGATGGGCTGCGACCTCGGCGAAGCTCAGCAGCACATCGACCTGAGCGACGGCCCGCGCCGTCGCCATCAATTGGGGATAGAAGACGCCGAGCTGGCGCAGGAGGTCGGCGTAGATGCTGCGCTCCATCTCTTCAATACGCTCCGTGGCGCTCAAAATGCGCGCTTCGTGCTCTTTAAGCTCCTGGGTAATGAAGCGCTCGGCGCCGACGAGCGTCTGTTTGCGCGTGTAGTCGGACGGGACGAGATTGGCATAAGCATTGGTAACTTCGATATAGTAGCCGAAGACCTTGTTGAAGCCAACTTTCAGCTTCTTGATGCCGGTGCGCTCGCGCTCGCGAGCTTCCAGCGAGACCATCCAGCGTCGTGAATCGCGGATCGAGGCGAAGAGTTCGTCGAGCGCGGGATGGAAGCCAGGGCGGATCATGCGCCCGTCGTCGCCGTCTTCTTCCTCCTCCCCGCTGCGCATCAGGGCGCGATCAACCAGGTCTGTGATCTGCGGGCATGGATCGAGCTGATCGGCGAGTTCACGCAGCAGCGGCGCCTCGCAGCCCAGCAGGATATCGCGCAGCGTAGGGATGACATCCAGGTAGTCGCGCAGGCCCAGCACTTCGTTGCGCACAGCCCGGCCATAGCGTACACGCCCGGCGATACGCTCCAGATCGCCCAATCCTTGCAGAGACATCGTGAGGCGGCTGCGCAGCGCCAGGCTCTCGTAAAGTTCCTCAACGGCGTTCAAACGCGCATCGATCTGGTTCAGATCGAGCAGGGGCTGTGTGATCGTCTTGCGCATCTGTCGCGCGCCCATCGGCGTAATCGTGCGGTCCAGGACGTTCAGCAGGCTGCCGAGTGTCGTGCCGCTGCGTGTGCCCTGGAGCAGTTCAAGGTTGCGCTGTGTGTGGGCGTCGAGCGCCATATAGTTCGTTGTGCGATAGGAGCGCAGACCGGTGAGCAGCGAGAGCAGCGCCGGGTTCATCTTTTCGAGATAGGCGATGATCGCCCCGGCAGCGGCGATAGCCTGCGGAGCCTGAGCGCAGCCGTAAGCCTCCAGCGATTGCACGCCAAAATGCCGGCACAGGCGAGACGTGGCAGCCTCGTGCGCGAAGAAGTGGGGTGGGCAGGGCGTGATTGTGACTGTACTGGCGAAAGCGGGATATGCCTCGCGATCACTGCCCTCGACGAGCAGGCATTCGACGGGGGCGAGACGCTGGAGTTCAGCGTCAAGTGCTACCGGCAATTCGTCGGGGCGAAACCATGTGACCATGAATTCGCCGGTGCTGACATCGACGGCTGCCAGCGCGGTCTGTACGCGCGCCGAGGCGATGGCAACGAGATAATTATTCTGGCGTGCTGGCAGCAGATTCGGCTCCGAGAGCGTTCCTGCCGTCAGGATGCGCGTGACCGCCCGATCCACCACGCCCCGGCCAACTTCCCCCACCTGATCACAAATAGCTACCTTGTAGCCGCGCTGGATGAGCTTGCCGACGTAGTTTTCCAGCGCATGCAGCGGTATGCCGGCCAGCGGCACGCGCTCACCATTCTCGGCGCCATACGAGCGACTCGTCAGCACGATCTGTAATTCGCGCGAGGCGATATAGGCATCTTCATCGAAGGTTTCGTAAAAATCCCCTACCTGGTACAGCAGGATTGCATCGGGATACTGGCTCTTGATTTGCAGGTATTGCCTGCGCGCGGGCGTTGACATGTCGGCCTCCCTCTCGACTCGACATTTTTCTGCCTGTTATGAATTGAACACCTGTACTTTATCTTATTCTGCGACTCTTGTCAAAAGCGGTAGTGAGGGGGAAGCCTTTGCGGGAAATGCGGCGTTTATGAATGCAGGTGCGGCGCGTGCACGCGCCGCACCTGCATTCATAAACCTGTCTGTTACCAGTGGGGAGGCTGTGGCGTCCCGGTTGGCTGCGGCGGCGGTGGCGTTTGTCGCGGCTGCGGCTGTTGCTGTTGCATAATTGCGGCCACGAACCAGATGCCTCCCAATCCCTGTCCTTTGGCCTGCCTGGCGGCCATATCGCCCGCATAGGTATAGAGCGGGTGGCCGTTGAATTCGACCTGGTTGCCGTTCGCGGTCTTATGCACGCTCACATGCCCTTTCAAGCTGGCCGGGACAATCAGTTTGCCTCTGGCGATCAGTGGCGGCCAGGTCTTCGCGCACGCTCCAGTGCAGGTGGAGGCAGGCGCGGGATCGCTGGTGCGATAGTACAGTGTGCGCCCGCCCGCTGTTGTGAGGATGGTCATGGCTTTGCCATTGAGTGTGACCATCGCGGTATGAATAACGGTGGTCGCATTACCTTTATTACTCTTCTGAGAATTTTGCTGGCTGGCAACCTGCATGCCGCTCTGCTTATTCGTTGCCGGGCTGGCCTTCTGCCCGCTGCTCTGATCGTGCATCCGCGTATTATACTGGCTGCTCTGCTGCGCGGACTGCTGCGCTGCCTGACCACCCGTTGTCCCGCTGTAGCCGCCAACATTGCCGGAGCATGCCGCGACGGCGAAAAGCAGCAGGCCCATAACAAGTAATGAGGCGCGCTTGAGATATACCATATGCTGAACCCTCCTCTGGCGTCACTAAATGCTCTTCTCTCGGTATATTGCAAAAGTATGATGGGTGACGATAAGAGCGCTAAAGGAGCGAAACAAGCGGCAGCTTTATAGAAAAGAAAAGATGGGATGCGCCAGTAACAGCCCTCATCGTCGCCTCGCGAGTACACACGCCTCAGATTTACAGCATATGCAGGCAAGTACCTTTTTCTCATAGGGGGGGCCCGGTTCTCAGCAGCCTCGCCTCGCTGGTCAGACCTTCGCGCGGATCCTCCGCGCCTGTCCCCCCACCACATAAAATATTCGGCGAGCGCCGCAGGCGCGAGTGCGCGGTAATGTTGGGAAGCGCTGCTCGGACGTTCCCTGAGACGTAAGGAACCATCTTCCAATAAAAATCGTACATGCTATGGCAGTAGAGCGACACAGGAGAAATCATAGCAGGAAGAGGAAAACGATGACCGATCTCGAAGCCCCCATTACAGAAGTTATCGTCTATGCGGATCGCGCCCTCGTCACGCGGCGGGGCGGCATTCATCTCGCGGCGGGCGAACACGAACTGCGCATCAACAACCTGCCACAATTGCTGCGCGAATCGGTGCGCGCTTCCGGCCAGGGACCGCAGGGAACGCGCATCCTCAACGTCGATATCACCACCGCCTTCCACAGCCGTCCACCTGAGGCCGATTTGCTCACTCTCCAGACAGAGTTTGAACTATTACAGCGCAAGTATGAATTGCTTGGTTCTCGCCAGGACGCACTTCGCAAGCGACAGAAATGGCTGAATGCGCTTGGCGAGCAGGCACACGATTTCGCGCGGGGACTGGCCTGGGGCCGTATGAAGCCGCAGGATTGCGCCGATTTCCTCGGCTTTATGAGTAACCAGGCTCAGCAGGATGCGGAGGCTATGCTCGATCTGGAGGTGCAGCGAAAGCAAGTAGAGCAGGACATGGCGGCGAAGAAGCGCGAACTCGCCAGCAAGCAAGGAACCGGGCTGGCGGATCGCCTGGCGGCTATTGTCAGCGTCGCATTAGAGCAGGAGGGCGATTTTGCGCTGGAACTCTCCTATCTGGTCATGGGCGCTTCGTGGCATCCGCAATATGATGTGCGTGTGCAGATGAACGACGAAGGGGACGGCGGTGAGGTCGAGTTGAGCTATGTTGGCATGGTGCAGCAGTCCACCGGTGAGCGCTGGGAGAATGTCAGCCTCGCGCTCTCTACTGCCCGCCCCAGCCTGGCCGCTGTGCTGCCCGAACTCGATCCCTGGTATCTCAACGTCTATACGCCGCCTCCCATGCCGGTGCGCGCCCAGGCCGCGCGGCACATGGCGAGCATGAACAGAGCCGCATCGGAGGGCGAGGGTGTCTTTTTCGCGGCGGCAATGCCCGCCGCAGCCGGAGATGGCAGCATTGCAACGACTCAGGCGCTCCCCGCCGAGATCACTACCGCTACCGTCGAGCAGAGCGGCCCTGCCTACCTCTTTCGCGTTGGTCGCTCCGTCGATATCCCCTCGGACAACTCGCCCCACAAAACGACGATTGCCCGCGATAATCTGCCCTGCACCTTCGATTACGTCAGCGCGCCGGCCATCGAAGAGAATGCGCACCTGCGCGCCACGATCATCAATACCACCGAGCGCGTGCTGCTTGAGGGCGAAGCCAGCATTTTCCTGAGCGGGGACTATGTGGGCACCACGCGCATTAAGATGACGGCGCCAAATGAGAAGTTCAGAGTATTTCTGGGAATCGAAGATTCTATTAAGGTTAAACGCGAACTAATCGAGCGCGCAGTCGATAAGGGCAACCTCTTGCAAAACGACATGCGCCGCATCACCTATGCCTATCGTATCACCGTGCACAACTACGCAGCGTTTCCCAGGAGCATTGCTGTGCGCGATCACCTGCCCGTTTCCCAGCACGAGCGTGTCAAAGTCAGAGTGCAGGCCATACAGCCTCAGCCAGCCGAGCGCTCAAAACTGGAGATCTTGAAATGGCGCTCTACGCTGCCCCCCGGCGGCGAACAGAAGATCGAGTATCGTTTCACCGTAGAGCATCCTCAGGATCTCAAAGTGATCGGGCTGCCGTAATCATGCGACGACACGAAATCCCCGTAAACCTCTGTAGGGACGCCGCGCAGCAAGCCCGCTCATGCCCACAAAAAATGTATGTCGGATGTTTGCGGAAAGACGGATTTGCTGCGCGGCGCCCCTACAGTGAAATGGCGCGTCCTACAATGCAACGGCGCGAATAAAATCCGCGAGCACGTCGTAGGCGGTCACGTCGGGACCAGCTGTGCCCGAAGCGGGAATGTGCAGGTTGATCGTCAGGCCGGGGATCATATCCATCTCCAGGTGTGCCAGCAGCGAAGACGGACTCGCTGCCATGAGCGGATCATCAAGGGCAAGCTGCTGCGGGCCAACGCTGGCAACCACGCCGCCGTTCACACGCTCAACCTGCTGCACATACTTGAACGGCCTGCCAGAGGCCCGCGCCTGCTGCACCATCGCAGCGCTCAGGCCGCGCATCCCTTCGCGCGACACCTCCTCAAGCTTGAGAGGCGTATCCATGAGCACAGTAGCGATCTCGCAGACCTTGACCGCCGCATCCCAGCCATCGATATCGGCAGCCGGATCGGTCTCGGCGATGCCAATCTCCTGCGCCTTCTTCACGGCCTCGTCAAAGCTTCTGCCCTGCTCCATCTCCGCGATGATGAGATTCGTCGTCGAATTGAGGATACCGCGAAAACGCAGCAGTTTAACGGCGGGCAGCGTATCGCGAAAGAGCGAAAAGAGCGGCGCTCCGGCCATCATGGTAGCCTCGAAGAGATAGCGCCTGCCCTTTGCCTGCGCCAGCGCCAGTAATTCGTGGTAGCCATGCACAACCGTGCCCTTGTTGGCCGTGATAGCGTGCGCGCCGTATTCCAGGGCCGCGCGGATGTGGTCGATGGCGGGCTGGCCCGTCTGTGGATTGAGCGAAGTGAGTTCAAAGAGCACGTCGGCCCGCGCAGCGGCAAGCCATTCACGTACATTGCTCAGCGCTTGCGGCGCTGCTGGCAGATCGCCCGCCAGCAGCGCCGCCACGTCGAGGCCCCGCGCGTCGGCGAGCCAGCCCAGGCGCCGCGTCGCCACGCCGGTCAGTCGCCACTCTATGCCGTAGCGCCCACGCAATTCTGGCGTCTTCGCCAGCAGATGACGGGCCAGCGCGCGCCCGACGTTACCAAAACCCAGTATACAGAGGTTGTATGTTGCCATTGCTCCTCCCCGGATTCAGATGTGATAAGGTTCTGTGTTTTGCGTTCATCATTTTATGATATGAACATAATGAAGTATAGCGATCTTGACCGGCTCATGTCATCGTGAGCGCAGCGAAGGATAGCAGGCTGGCCTGCTTTCCGATGCCTTCCCGATCCTGGTTGGGATTTCGTTACGGCATACTGGCCTGCGAATGGCGCTCCGCAAATGTTGTACGGGGATAATAAGCAATTCAACCTTGAAGAATAACCGGCAAGGCCCGTTCTGCCGATGACGAGGCAGAACGGGCCTTGCCGGTTATTCTTCCCCCATCTCTCCCTGCTGATATAACCAGCGCGCGAATTGCATGCGATTATCATTCTCAATGCGCTGCCGTATTTCTTTATTTTGGTAAAGATGTTCGCGCAGTGTGAGTAGTTTCAGCGCCTCGTCCCACTTGAATCCTGATTCGATCAGCATATTCAGTTGCGCGTGTTCCGCTGCGGCCTCGAAGAAGCGAGCGCCGGAGCCGGAAGACTGTTGTGGTCGTTGCTGTTGCTCGAAAAAACTATTCGTAGCTGGCTGCTGGAAGTCTTTCATATGTGTACCTCCTCGGATTGGGGGACAGGGCAAGAGCAAGGGCTGCCTTCGGCTGTTAGCAAGGCGCTGGCAGGCGCACCGTGTAGCCTGAAATTCTTTATCGACTATTCCTCCGCAAACTAAAGCCTTTTATTTAAGGACCTTCGTTCATCAAAGCCGGGACCAATGTCAATATGCATGCACTCATGATCACACTACACTCTAGTCATGGGATAGGGGGTTGTAAACAGGCGACCAGTATTGTATGCTGAAAGGAGTAGCGTATGGGTGCATCGACGACGATGGGGGATATCTGGGAGGAATTTGCCGAAACCAGGTGCCCGGCGTTGCGTGACGAGCTAATTACAGCCTATGCGCCACTTGCACGTTTTGTTGTGGGAAGGTTAGGGATACCGTCCACCGGTCTTTTAGAGACTGAAGATCTGGTCAGCTATGGTATGATCGGTTTGATCAATGCCATTGATCGCTATGATCCCGGGCGGGGTATCCGCTTTGAAGCTTTTGCGACGGCGCGCATTCGGGGTGCCGTCATTGATCAATTACGTGTACTCAACTGGCTGCCGCGTTCAGCCGTCGCGCGCATGCGGCAGATCGAGGCGGCGTTAGCGAAGCTGGAACAACAACTGGGGCGGCCCGCAACGGAGGAGGAGACGGCGGCGGAGATCGGTGTCTCGACGCAGCGCTACCGGCAGATGCTGATGGAAGCGAGCGCGAGTATCCTTTCGCTTGATGCGCCCTTGAGTTCTCTGGCGCAGGAGGACGATGCAGCCTCGCTCGGCGAGTTGTTGGAGGATCACAATAGCTATGGGCCTGCTGAGGAGGTGGAGCGGCAGGAACTGGTGGCCGCGCTCAGCGCAGCCATGCAGCGCTTGCCCGAGCGCGAACAGGCGCTACTCTCCCTCTACTATCGCGAGGAGTTGACCATGAAAGAGATCAGCAGGATCATGGGGATTTCAGAATCGCGCGTCTGTCAACTGCACATGCAGGCCGTGATGCGCCTGCGCGGCGCGTTGAGTGCATATCGGTACGAAGAGGAGGAGAGTGTTGTCAGATCGGAAGCCGTAGCCGGTGGCAGGCACAGAAGGAGACATTGAGGGTTTAGTTCGGAGGGAAATGTTGTAAACTGAAGCCACAGGATACATCTACTGGCCGGAAGGTTTCGTATATGTTTAATGAATCATTGCATGTTGCGCTGAAGGCCCGGCTGATAAATGCCGATAGAAGTAATGAGAATCAGACGATCATGCAGTGAGAAAAAAAACGCCGTAGGCGCTGTTAAGATCCGGCGCTTATACTGATAGTATGGTTCTCTGTACTATCTTTACATCTGGTAATGGTAACAACTCTACGTTCAATGCTCTTTATATGCGGTCACGCTGAAAGAAGCGCCTCTTCGGGCGTTTGTCGCAGAGCAGGGACGCCTAGAACATGCCTCTGGTTGAAGGGAGCTTTGCATGCTTGTATTGCGACGAAAAGTTGGTGAAAGTATTGTGCTCGCTGGGGTTATAAACATTTCAGTGCTGGCTGTGGAGGGCGAGCGCGTCAAGATTGGAATCAGCGCGCCGCCCGATGTCACGATTGTCCGTGAAGAACTTCTGCATCCAGCACCAAAACCATCCGAACCGGATCAAGCCGCTCCAGTGCAACCGCACTAGGATCACTTGAAGCATAAAAGACACCAGATCAGTTCCCATGCGCAGGTGCCCGCAGTTGCCGTTTGTGAGTAGCTGCACGATAATGATTTAACGACCAGCATCGGCAATCCTTTTGTACGTAGCTGCGCGATTTATCGCGCCCGGGGACCACACGGGACGAGGCGCGATAAATCGCGCAGCTACGCACGGAGGAGCATCTCCGACCTTGATTGTTAAAGTTCATTATCACGGTCTGAAAGCACTTCACAGGCCCAACGAGCGTGATAAAGCGCGCACCCGCACAGTGGGAACGGCTCTCTTGCGTTTTTTTTACTTCGCCAGTGCGGAGAACCGGAGCCAGGTGAAACTTCACCCGGTCTCCGGCGTCTGCCAATGCCAGAGGGTTAGCGGTCCGGCGCTAGCTCGACCTTGTGCCCATTGGCATGATCGAGCGCGGCATCGTCCTTCGCCGATGGCGCCGGCTGCTGATTAATAAAGGCTTCGGTCATCGCACGCGCCACTTCATCGTGGTACTGAACGGGTGGAGATTTCATCAGGTAAGCGCTTGGTCCTTCCAGCGTTCCGCTGATGCCGCGATCAAGGGCTAGCTTGACCATGCGCACAGCATCGATCACCACACCGGCGGAGTTGGGTGAGTCCCAGACCTCAAGCTTGAGTTCCAGGTTCAGCGGGACATCGCCGAAGGTGCGCCCTTCCAGGCGGATATAGGCCCATTTACGATCCAGCAGCCAGGCAACGTAGTCAGAAGGCCCGATATGCACGTTGTCATCTCCCAGGTCGTAATCGAGCTGGCTGGTGACAGCGTTGGTCTTGCTGATCTTCTTCGATTCGAGCCGGTCACGCTCCAGCATATTGTAGAAGTCGGTGTTGCCGCCGACGTTCAGTTGCATGGTGCGCTCAACCTTGACGCCGCGCTCGCGGAAGAGACGTGTCAGCATGCGATGCACAATCGTAGCGCCAACCTGGCTCTTGATGTCATCGCCGATCATCGGCAGGCCGGCCTCCTTAAAGCGCTCCTGCCAGTAATTCTCGCGCGCGATAAACACAGGAATGCAGTTAACCAGGCCGACACCCGCCTGCAAGACCTGCTCAACGTACCATTTGGTGGCCGTTTCGGAGCCTACCGGCAGGTAGTTCACGACGAGATCGGTGCCGGTATCCTTGAGGATCTTGACGATGTCGGAAGTATGACCTGGCGCTTTGGTAATCACTTTGGAGAGGTATTTGCCAAGCCCATCGTTGGTCATACCGCGATAGACCATCGCGTTCTGCTTCGGCACATCAGCGAAGCGATATGTATTGTTGGGAGCCGCGTAAATTGCCTCGCTGATATCTTTTCCAACCTTGTTGGAATCTATATCAAAGGCGACGGAGAACTCGATATCACGAATGTGATAGCCCCCCAGATCGACATGCATCAGACCAGGAACAAAATCTTCGGGCTGTGCATTACGGTAATAGTGGACACCCTGGACGAGAGAACTGGCGCAGTTGCCCACACCGATGACTCCGACGCGTACTTTTTTGCCACTCATGTTTTGAACTCCTTTTGCATTCCTGCCTTCCAGGAATGTTTAATTCCTATCTTTTAGGAATGGATTTCGCTTACGTAGGTACTATACATTTTGGTGTAAAGGAGCGCTATGGTCCTGCTTACACAAGAAATGTGAAGTAGCCTACTATTCCTACTGGCTTATTGCTGGGGTGGGGATGTCTTCGTACCTCAACCAGTCGAGCGTGGAGAGGTAGAATTTTTGTCCAAACGTCCTAAATGAAACGTATTCAAATCGAGCCTCTATGGTGTCAAATCTGGTGTCACCTGGAGGGCGTTCAGGCAAGTACGCAAGGGGATGGACAAGCAGCCACAGGACAAATTCGTAGATTGCGGCGTGGCAACGTGCTGTCTTTCTCCTGCTATCGCTCTCATAGCGGCCTGATATCCCCCTGTCCTTGCCCCAGGACGATATCAGCAGAGGACGGTGATGGGGAGCCTTTGCGCGTTCGGCTCCTGCTGTGGATGGAGGCACGGGCTGGCGTTACTTTTGCTCAGGTGGAAACTCCTCGATCTTTCTATGGGAAAATAGTACTCTGGGTTGCTAGAGTCTGCCATGCGCCTGCAAGAACGCCTGCGCCTCGCCTACCGTCGTGAGAAGCTCAGCATCTTCGTCGGCGATCTCAATGTTGAATGCTTGCTCCACCGACATGATAAACTCGACCAGATCAAGCGAATCAGCATTGAGGTCCTCGACCAGAGAAGCATTTGGCGCCACCTCGCTTTCATCCACGCCCAACTGGTCCATGACGATCTTCTTGAGCCTGGGATCGATCTCTCTGATCGGGATCGTGCGCCAGGCGTCTTCTCTTCTCCTGAATGACTCAGATGCGCGAGATGGTTGAGATGTTGGCTGCCTGGACCGCCCTCGCTTTGGTGCAGGTTCCTCTGGAGGCGAAGGTGCTGCCGGCTGGGCTGGCGGTATCTCGATGACCGGCAGCCTTTCCTGGATCTCAAATGTCACCGCCTGGTCGCACAGGTCGCTGATCTTCTGTTGCAGGTCGAGGTAAGCCTGATGGGCCAGGGCGTTGTGCAGATGCGTCTCATCCACAAAATGCAGCAGGATGCCATGTGTAAAGCCGCGATGACGCGTGCTCTGATTTTCGCCGGCGGAGACAGCAAGGAGATGGGGAATGCGCTTGTGCAAAGATTGCACGCCTTTGAAGAGGGAAGCCAGGGCCTCGTCTGTCGTCGTGGATTTGGGTTGCAGCAGAATGACCTGCGTTGCCACTGTCTGGCCTGGCTGCTCTGATGGCGATTGGGTTTTCCTGACCATGTGCAATCTCCATTTCAGCACATCTACTGGCAGGCACGCTTTCTATTGAGTAAGCAGAAGCATCTGGCATGAGCATAGCATCTTTTCCGTGAGCCTTCAACCCGAAAGCGATCTGCACATATGTCATGCACGAAAGAGGAGGCACGAGGCAGAACGTTCCTGTCTTTCCCCCGGTATCCCTCAAACAGCGGCCTGCTACCCTTCTGTCCTCACTCCAGGAGGATATTAGCGGGGGGAGGCGCTAGGGAGCCTCTGTGCATTCGGCTCCTGGTGTCAGGTGAAGGCAAAGGCCGGCGTCAATTCTGCTGAGGTGGAAATTCCTCGATCTTTATAATGTAAATGTCCCTCTCTTTTGCTTGCGTCACAGCTTCAAATACCTTCTCGGTCTCTGGCTCTGGTTCCCAATCAGAGAATCTGCGTTTCATTGTTCTGAAATAGTGGGACTTGAGATGCTGGACCTCGGCTAGATCTCTCAGTTCCCCATAGATGAGAAAGCATTGGCGCAGGGCATGCTCGCTTACCTGGCCCTCTTTGCGCTCTGGCTGCTGGGTCGGCGCCGTTTGCAGCGCGCACTCTTCATAGAGCTTGACCGCCTGCCACAAACTAGCTTTGCGTTCCTCCCCCTGCTGTGTAGCGCTCACCCGATATTCATATTCCGCCAGGTCGTGCAGCAGGCGATGATACTTGTTCCGGTAGTCATGATAATAGGAATTGGCCCACTTCCCAATGCGATTTTCCCGTATTTGTTGCCCCAGGAGTCCATTGGCATAGGCAGTGAGCACGGCTTGATATTCCGCTCTCAGGCCCCAAACATCTTCTGTCATTGGGGATGCCTGCTTGATTTGGTCCATACGCTCCACAAGATGGTCAAATCTGGCGAGATCAACGATCTCGTAAGCTTCGGCGAGACGATATCGGGCGCCTCGGCCACGCCCGGTGACTTCAATGGGATCGATATAGGGAATTCTCGCTTGTGAGCAGGCATCTCTAACCAGCTTACGCAGTGCTTTCACATCACTGTAGAGACTTTCCTGCAACCGCTGGTTGTTCCCTTCCTTGAAATCCTCCTCGTAAATGGAATTTGCCAGATGCTCCCACTGTGTTTCTTTTTCACGTGCGATCAGCCCTAAATAGGCCAGTAACGCCCGCTGGCGCCAGGACTTGATCGAGATCTCAGCACACTTTTTACCGACGACACGCATGCGCGCTTGCCCAAAGAAAAAGACCTGATAGGGCGAGCAAGGCGTCTCAGGTGCATCACTGTGCTGCGTTTCTTCTTGCGGTAGCGCTGTGCTGGCGATTTCTTGCGCTGGCGCCGCACTGACGGGTTCATCTCCATAATTCAGTGAAGCAGGTGGAATCCCCAGATAGGTTGAGAGTGTCACATAGGCGAAAGAGACAGGACCAGCGTATTTCCGCAGAGCTTTTGTATTGGCATCGTCGGGAAGCAGCGTTCCGCGCCAAAGGTGTCGCCAGGAGTGGTCGATGTCGTTCTCTTGCTCAGCCAGTACCCGCAAGTAGGCAAGTTCCGCTCGCTGACGCTGGAGCAACTTCATCGCCTGCCCGTTGGGATCGGCTGACCAGAGCGCAATCTGCACCCTCCCCTCACGGATCAACAGCAGGCCCAGAGGAGGCATCATGAGCAGAGCACAAAGCATCCCGAAGCCTTCCAGCATCTGGAAGGCGGAGAGCGCTGGAAGGCCCAGATGCACCGCCGGCCAGAACGCCCAGAGCCACAGATACCAGTAGCGCACCCATCCGAGGGTAAGGAATGACAAAAGCAGGAGGCATTCTGCTACCAGCAGAAAGACACCAGCAAAGATTGCAACCAGATAGGCATAGTAGCGCCAGGCCCATCGCTCAAGAGCAGCGACCCGACGTGCCATCTCATGGAAAAGATATGCAGACATACACACCTCTCACTTTCTTGCCCTTGAAGGGTGAACCAGCCAGAAAGGCATTTTCGACTTCTTCCACAGCTATCCCAGCATTGCCTATCATACGATGTCAGACCTCCTTTTGCCAGTGGATCTCGCAAGGGGATGGCTTCGCCCATCAGGATGGTCCGATTCCTGTCATTCTCCTACTATTTGCCCACGATTCTCCTGCTTCGATCAAGTAAGCTAGAAGTGAACGGGAGGATGAGGAACACAGCGACGGGAAGAAGATGCACCTGGGGCCTGTGCCATTGTAGCAGCGTTGCCTGTTCCCAGATAGACCACCGGAGGTCGCGTCTTGAGACCAGGTGAGAGCCGCATCCGGGGAGCCGTTTTCAGTTTTCCTTCCCGGTTGTTCCGATTGTGTTCTGGATTGGTTCCTAATGTTTCCCGATTGCGAACCGGAAGGTCATGCTACAGTGATGCGTGTAGAGAAACCGCGAGCAGGAGCGACTCACCACGATGGATGCCTGCTCGCTTCATCATCTGTATAGGCAAGAACAAAGAGAGGAGGCAGCGCTATGGCCGAGGTGCGGCACACGCGTAAGGCACGCAGCGACAAAGGGGATGTCCAAATCAATGACCGAGATATCGAGGCGTTGCTCTGGACCGGGGAGCAGTATGCGGTGCGCTTCGATCAATTGCAAAACCTGCTCGGTCGCAACCCTGGGCGAGGCGCCAAACACAAGACCTGGATCAGCCTGAATGCAGTTCGGTTGGTCGCCAACCGCTGGAGCCGTGCCGGCCTGGTCCAGGTGCGCAAAATCACGGTCGAAGACCCGCCCTGGGTGTGGCTCTCGGCGCAGGGACTGCGCCAGTTCCATCTGCCCTACAAATTCTATGCACCGACTTTAGGGAGCTTGAAACACCTGTTTGCGATCAACGAAGTGCGTCTCCAACTCGAATCGGACTGTCCCGAAGGCCATTGGGAAAGTGAACGGGCGCTGCGGGCAGGGCGAAGGCTGGGCAAAGGGGAGCGTTTCCCCCATCTGCCCGATGCTGAATTTAGGCTGGAGAGCAGGATGATCGGGATAGAGGTGGAGCGGAGTCCAAAGAAACCGGAGACACTGCTCTCGAACCTGAAAGAATTGACTACGCGCTACAGCGAAGTCTGGTACTACGTGACCGAGAAAACGCACAGTGGACTTCTCGACGCCCAAAACCAACTCCTCCCTGGCTACCGGGAACGGCTCCACATTTCGACCTATCTCATCGAGGATGACGACGAAGAGGAAGAGGAAGACGAAGAAACGTGAGGAAAGGCGCGGAAGCGCCACCTCCGTCTTAAAAGCCAGAGTGGGAAGCGCCTCTCTGGCTCCTGGAAGCGAAGCTGGTGTCTGCATTGGGTAGACAGGCATTCATGACGAGCAGTTGTATGGAGAAGAGTAATTAAGCCAAAGAAATGCTCTTGCCTTTGAGGCAGAGAAAAGGAGATTGCTATGGATGCACAACACCCCTCATTTTCTCAGCGGATCGGCTACCTGATGACCTGTGTGATCCCGGCGGAACTGCTCTCAGATGAGGCGACCGACGAGCAGGATAGGTCAAATTTGCGCCACGATGCCAGTTGCGAGGGCCTGAGTTACCTCCAGGTGCTGCGTGAGCTTTCGGAGGGCCTGTACCTCGCTCGCGTGGCGGCGGCGCCAGAGTGTGCAAGGCAGGGTTACACGGTGGTGCTGGACGAAGATGCCTTGCGGTATGCACGGCCCTGGGATCAGCGTCTTCGAGACCGTAGCGCCGAGGCTATTGTGGCGCTCCTTCATGCCCAGGCGGCAAGGCTCCGGCCCATAGCCGAAGCAACAGTCCCTGCTGTACGTCCCAGGCCCGAACTGAAAGCGGATGCCATCACGCCGGTAGAAATGGTCGAGGTTTCAGAGGAGGATCTGCGCGATGCACTTCAAGCATGCATGCACCACAAGCCTTCGCCGCAGCAGGCGGGCACGCCAGGGCATCTTAGCTCGTTCCACGTTCAGCAGGCGCTGCTGGGCGTGATGATCGACGCGTTGATGCAACGGCTCTATCAAACTCAGGAGCAACTCCAGGCTCGCACGCTCAAGGCACGTTGTCTCTTGCTAGCCCAACTTCAAAGGTGGCATCGCACACTGCGCGAGGCACGACTGGTTCATGCCGTTCCGCGTTTCTCTCCAGAACAAGGGAAGGTCGTATGGCGGCTCACGGCAGGAGTGCCTGTTGCGTCCTTGCAGGCTGCGTGATGCATCTGCTTGCTCTGACATTCAGGTGATCTCCTCTGGTTACAGAGCGTTGTTCCCCCTTGTCATGATGGTTGCTCTGGCAGGCGTGCAAGGATCTGGGTAAGGAGGTGCTCTATACGGTCGAATTTCAGGGTATGCTCATCAAGGCGGTGTTCTATGGTATCCAGGTGGTCTTTCATGGCCGCAGGGTTGATCTTTACCTCTTTGATATCTAGCTCCTGTCCTGATGCAATGCCGAGAAGCATTGTCATGTTTCGGTTAAGATCCTGGATCTCGACGCCGGATTTCTTTTGCAAGAATGCAAGGGGGTGCTCTAAAGTACTGAGACGCTCTTCCTGGGTTGGCATAGAAGCCTGCCTTTCACTGGCTAACAGTAAATGATGGCGTACTCTCTGGATATTTCTCTGTTGCACCAGTGCTCATTCGTTTTCCATGTAAGCCTCCTCACCCGGCTATGATCTACTAAAAAGGCATTTATTAGGGGACAATGGAAATATCCACCATCCTAAAATATGGGGTGTTTATGTATTGACATGCGATGATATGTTAAGTATCCTTATATTATAGAAACCATGTAGCGCTCCCCCTTTATGGTATTGTTACGCTACCACTGAAATGCGATGCATCACCGTTATGGGCGACATGGCCCGCACGCATGGAAACGTCTACAAGAGCGCCGCTATAGGCATCGTCCTGTGTATCCTGTTCCCGTACCTCGTATTGCAACTGTTTACGTTCGACTTCCCATTATTGATGCAGAAAGGATTATTGTCATCATGATTAATCCCAGCAGAGGTGACGAGCAGAGAGAAATGGACCTTACCAGTACAGGACAGTTAGAACGAATCATCGAAGGAGCCGTCGTTCCCCCTTCTGAAGGAGAAAGTAGTTTTCTAGCGAAGTTGGAAATGGATGCGCATAATCAAGGGATATTGCGTGCAATAGAGGATATCAGGAAGTTTGGAATTGATGCCCCAGAGGAGTACTTCCCGGACGAGGAGACATTCTATGATGAGGCAAATGCACTCGGCACAAGATATATTCTGGAGCAGAATCCTTCCTCTGGCAAGAATATAGAACAGCTAGAAGCCTGGAGTAAAAGGTTTGCGCAGGCCTTTGTCAATGCGTACCGTCAGTGGTTGCGTCAGAGAGGCCGAACCCAGGATCTGCTTACCAAAGAGCAGTATCGAATCAGACATACTGCTCTTGAAGATAGGAGGCATTTTCAAGAATCACTCTTTCCGCACTATGTGATCTACCTGGCTGTGATACGGGCTCAGGAGCACCTTTCTTCGACACTAGGACCAGAGATCACTCTTGAAGGTCTCCGCAGGATAGGTGAATATGTAGATGTCTACCGTCAGGCTTTTGATAGTGCAAAGGTGCGACTTTGACCAGGACACTCAGCACCTGGTAGCATCGGTCGGGAGTTCTCCTAAGATCGTTGGAGGAACAGCAGGCGAAGCGAGAGGGGAAGTTGCACCTTCTGCTACACGCAAAGCCTCGGTTCCGAAAAGACTGCCTTCTTCCTGCTGGCTTACCTTAGCTCGGCGCGCTGCTTATGGCGTAACTGTGCTCCTGGTACTTACCTGCATTGCTGGCATATTTTCTCTGAACATCAGCCTCCTTTTCAGAGCGCTGGCTTGGGGATGGGTAATTTGTGCTGGTGCCTGCATCGTGGTTGGATTGTACATTGGACCGAGAGAGAGGAAAAGAGGCAGTTAGATCCATTGGCAGGCAGGAATAGATTGTTAACACCCTGTCTGCCCTTCTTACTCTCATTGATCGTTTTCTTATCAAGAAGATGTGCTGCTTAGCATGAGACCGGAAACCACCCGTGCCTGGGTACATTGAAGGGGAGAGCGCTGTCCTAAAAATTTTCTCCTGGTACATTGGACTATTTATATCCAAAGACAACGAGGAGGCTCGGATGCTTTCAAAAAGATATGTATATAGAAGCACACACCTGCGAGACCGCTATGCTGAGGGTGCTATTGATTATGAGCACTATATGCAGTCATTGGAAAAGGCCAAAGATGAGGAATTAGGATTACTTATTACAGATTATGAAAAAAGGCAAAGGTTACAGGAAATCTATGACTTTGAACTTCAGCAGTTTAGTTGGGCTGAGCAAACTAGAAAAAACAATGAAGAGGCCCATGCTGCCCGAATTCGAGAGTAACAAAAAGCTGAGGAAAGAGAGCAGAGGGTAAGGGAAGAGGCGGAACGGGTACGCAACCTTTCTCCTGAACAGCGCTTATATGAAGCCCGTGAGCATTATTATCGATACGAAGTACCACAGGTGATTAGCAACTATAGAAAAGAATCGAAGCATTATAGAAGTGCTCATAACCGCTACCAATGGATCATTATTATCGGCTCTGCTGTCGTGACCAGTCTGACCGGTGCTACAGTGTTTACGAGCCTCGTCACTATTTCTTTCGTTTTTAAAGTGATAGCAGCTCTATGCAGCTTACTTGTTACGATTGCGGCAGGATTTATGGGGTATTTTAAATATCGTGAACGAAGCAACAATTTGCAGAAGGCTGCTGATGATATCGAACAGGAGTATTTTGCCATTCAACTAGGAACGCATGCCTACGCCAATAAATCCAGAGAAGAAGCGTTAGGACTCTTCGCTGATCGTGTTCTTAAAAGGATCAAAGAGCAGCAGGATGAGCAACAGGTTTTAGAGCAACCTCCTGATGCCAAGCCACTTCCTCAACAGCATGCATAAGTGTTAGTGAACAACCTCATTGGCTCAAAGGGTATATAATTATCCGTGTGTGCGCTCTCCGAGAAACCACACAACAGTGCGCGCGTAGATTACCGTCACATTCAAAGAGAGGGCAAAGCCGACTTTGG
>Ga0209810_1001438_pt1 | contig 35892 bp, 32 predicted proteins | sample Coa_R1_7_FD_187159 | JGI IMG/M metagenome (GOLD analysis project Ga0209810, IMG submission 187159) | Surface soil microbial communities from Centralia Pennsylvania, which are recovering from an underground coalmine fire - Coalmine... | ecosystem: Environmental > Terrestrial > Soil > Unclassified... | reverse complement strand
CGCCTGCCCACAGCAGAGAGCTGCCGGCAAACTGGGTGAAGATGTTCACCCCGGCCTGCTCGACCAGGTGTCCCAGCCAGCGGACCAGGCGGTTGAGCGAAATCACAAAGTTGCCGTGGTTACGCAGCGGCGGCGGTGTGAGCGGAAGCTTCCAGGCGCGGTGGGGTGTGAGCACATAAGCGGCGTCTTCGCGCACAGGAGCTTCCAGCGGCGCCGATTGCTCGAAGCCAGGCACCAGCTCGCGCAGGCTCCGCGGATCGAGCAGCGCCCCGGAAAGCTGGTGGGCGCCGACTTCCCTGCCCTTCTCGAGCACGTAGATGTTTTCCGGCGCAACGGCCGGCGCCTGGCCGCGGGCGCGGTCGGTCTCGGCCAGTTGCGCCAGCCGCAGCGCGCAGGCCAGCCCGGCCGGACCCGCCCCGACGATCAGCACATCGGCTTCGAGTTGTTCGCGGGAGTGGTTCACGACGGGCATTCTAGCCCCGGCCGCAGACAGCCGCCAGCCGGCCCGCTAGCGGTTGGTTGCAGGCGTTGACTCCGGCTGCGCCGGTGTGCCCGTAGCGCGTGCGCCACGCCGGGGGCGCTCGATGCCCAGCCGCTTGATCTTCTGGTGCAGCGTGGAGAGCGGGATGCGGAAGCGTTCGGCGGCCTCGGTTTGGTTGCCCCCGGTCTGCTCGAGCATGTCGAGGATCAACCGTCGCTCGACCTCCTCCAGGATGTCAAACAGGCTGGGCCCATGGTCGGGATCGGCCGAGGCCAGCAGGTCCGGCACCGGCAGCCGGACGCCGAACAGCTGGCGGGAACGAACGGCTTCGGGCAGCAGATCCACGTCCATTTCGTCTTCGGTCGAAAGCACCACGGCGCGCTCGACCGCATTTTCCAGTTCGCGCACGTTGCCCGGCCAGTCATAATCCAGCAGCAGCTTCATGGCGCGCGGCGTGAACCGCCGCAACGGCTTGCGGTTTTCGCGGCAGTAGAGTTGCAGAAAGTGGTCCACCAGCAGCGGGATGTCTTCGCGGCGCTCGCGCAGCGGCGGAAGCTGAATCGTGATGACGTTGAGCCGGTGGTAGAGGTCTTCGCGGAAGCGCCCCTGACGGACGAGGACGGCCAGGTCGGTATTGGAGGCCGCCAGAATACGGACATCGGTCTTGATGGTTTCCGTCCCGCCCAGGCGCATGAAGGCGCGCTCCTGGATGACGCGCAAGAGCTTGGCCTGCGTCTCCGGGCCGATGGTGCTGATTTCGTCAAGGAACAGCGTGCCCTGGTCGGCCACTTCGAACAGGCCCTTCTTCGAGGTCACCGCACCGGTGAAGGCGCCGCGCACGTGACCGAACAGCAGCGATTCCAGCAGGTCCACCGGCATCGAGCCGGTGTTGATGGGGACGAACGGCTTGTCGGCCCGGGGCGAGGCCGCGTGGATCGCCTTGGCGATGAGCTCCTTGCCGGTGCCGCTTTCGCCGTAGATCAGCACGTTGGCCCGCGATGGCGCCACCTGCTGCACCAGCTCGAGCACCGCCAGCATCTTTTCGCTCTTGCCGACGATGTTCGGGAAGTTGAACCGCTGTTTGAAAGCTCGTTTGAGCTGGACGTTTTCCTCGCGCAAGCGGCGGCTTTCTAAAGCCTGGGCAATCTGGGCCAGCAGCTCGTCGGCCGACCAGGGCTTGGTGATGTAGTCGCGCGCGCCGCTCTTGAAGGCCTCGCGGGCCATGTCGATCGATCCGTACGCGGTGATGAGGATGATGGCCAGATTGCCATCGCGCTCGCGGATTTCTTTGAGGAGCTCCAGGCCGCTCCGGTCGGGCAGGCTGACGTCGAGCAGCAGCAGGTCATAGGGGCGCTCTTCGAGTCGCGCCAGGGCTTCTTCGGCGGATTCGGCCAGACCGACCTCGTAGCCTTCGCCGCGCAGCAGCAGTTCGAGCCCCTCGCGGATCTCGGCCTCGTCGTCCACGATCAGGATAGCGGGTTTAGGCATGGACGGGCTTCCGCGCGCTGACCGGGAATTCCAGGCGGAACGTCGTGCCGCAGCCCGGGCGGGAATCCACGGTGATGCTCCCGCCGTGCTCGCGGACAATCCCGTAGCTGACCGACAATCCCAGGCCGGTGCCGCGTCCGGGGGCTTTGGTGGTGAAGAACGGATCGAAAATCCGACCAAGCGCCTCGGGCGGAATGCCCACGCCGGTATCGCGGACCTCGACAACGACCCGCCCGTCGCTGCCGCGCGTGCTGACCATCAGCAGACCGCCCGCGGGCATGGCATCGCGTGCGTTAAGTAGAAGATTGACGACCACCTGCTGCAGCCGATGGGGGTGCCCTCGGATCGGCGCCAGCCCCGGCGCTAGGTCCAGCTCGACCTGAATCCGCGCACCCGCCAGGCCCGGCCGGACCAGCCCCAGCGCCTCTTCGATGACGGTGTTCAGGTTGACGTCGGTGAATTCGGCCGGCCGCGCGCGCGCAAAATTCAGCAGATGGTTCACAATTTCGCTGGCACGGAACGTCTGGCGAACGATTTTCTCCACCAGCACCTGCCGCGCATCGTCCGGCGGCAACTGTCGCGCCAGCATCTGGGCGGCATTGGCGATGACCGCCAGAGGCGTATTGACTTCGTGCGCCACCCCTGCCGCGAGCAACCCGAGCGAGGCCAATTTCTCGTTCTGCTGTATCTGCTCTTCCAGCCGCACCCGCTCGGTGATGTCATCGAGGAGCACCAGCCGGCCCAGTCGCTCCCCCTGTCGATTGACCAGCGGTGTGACCGACACGTGCAGCAGTCGTTCATCGCCGGCGGGCGTACGCAGGGGGAACCTGGGGAGGCTGGCTGTTTCGGTAGCCTCCGTGCCTGCCAGGATTTCCGCCGCCAGCTCGACGGGCAGCACCTGCTCGAGAGGCTGGCCCAGCGCCTGCTGGCGCGAGCGCTGCAGCAACTGCTCGAGAAAGCTGTTCCAGGTTTCCACCCGCCCTTCGAGGTCCAGTGTCAGTACGCCCACGCGCAGCGATTCGATGATGTTTTCCTGAAACTCCTTGAGCTGCTCGATCTGGCCGGCCTTCTGTTCGAGCGAGCGGTAGAGCGAGGCATTTTCGACGGCGATGGCGATGTAACCGGCCAGGGTAAACAGCAGGGCCAGGTCGTCACTGGTGAGGTAGTCGCCGTCAATCGTCTTGCCGAGCCCGAGCACGGCGACAGTGCGCTCGCGCAGCCGGCAGGCGAGGTAATAGTGCAGACCCAGCCGCTCCAGGCTCCTGCGGGCAAGCGGATCCCAGGATTCGTTGGGCTGTCCCGATTCGTAGAACAGATAGCCGCGGCCATGCGCGAGAGCTTCACAGCCGAGAAAGCTCAGGTCCAGCGTCTCGTCCACCGTCAGCCCCATGGCGCGGGCCAGCCGGTAGCCGCCCGGCGCGCCGGCGTCAGGAAGGAAAATCGCCAGCCGGTCCACCAGCAACGCCTGGGAGATGCGATCGAGGACAGAGTCGAGCATGGGCTCCAGCCGCAGCTCGGTCGAAAGCGTGCGGCCGAAGGAGAGCAGCGTGCGGCGGTAATCGAGCCGGTCACGGAAGAAGAAGCGGTCCAGACGTTCCTGCACCCAGTCGCGCAGCGGCTGGAACAAAAAGGCAGCTGCCACGATGGCCACCACCGCGCCCACGGGCCCGCTCGGCCAGGCGGCATGGAACAGCAGCCCCGTGGCTGCCGCCAGAGCAAAGTACACGGCCACCACACCGGCCGTGGCCGCCGTGTAGACCAGGCCGCGCCTGAAGATCATGTCGACGTCCATCAACCGGTAGCGCACGATGGCGTAGGCAAACGCCAGCGGAACCAGCACCAGCGGCAGCACGGTGAGATTCGTCCAGCCAGTCGGCAGGCGACCGGCGAGGAACGGCACAATGTAGAACGCCACGAAGGGCCCCGTACCCAGGACCAGCCCGGTCAGCGTGAGCTTCAATTGCTGACGGATCAGCCCGCTGGGGCTGTGCCGGTAACTGTTCGCAAACAGAGCTGCAGCCAGCAGGAAGCAGGCGGCCAGATACCCCAGTTCAAGCTGGTCGAGGGCGATCCGCGCGCCGACCCAGGGCGTAAACCCCAGCCAGCCCGAAGCCGTCGCCACATGGACGCCGGCCAGCGCCGCGGCAGGCGCATAGAGGGCGATGCGTGCAGGCAGCCGGCCGCGGGTGTGGGGAAACACGAGGGCGAAATGCACCAGCAGCGTCGGGGCCAGCAACCCGGCCAGCACGTTGCCCCAGTACACTTCCCGGTCGAAGGCACTGAGTTTGCCTGCGTAGTGGAAGCTGTAGAACACGAACGAGGACAAACAGAACAGGTAAAAGTGGATGGCTCCGGGAGCACTCCAGCGACGCAGCAAAATGAACAGCCCGATCAGCAGATAGGCCAGGCCCACCAGCCGGAGGTAATTTTCCGCACCGAGGGGTCGGGGCGCAGGGGTGGTCACCAGATCCGCATCCAGGCGGACGCCGGCGCGCTCGAAGCTGTAATGGAGCCGCGTCCACAGGCCCGCGGCCACCAGCCGGCGGGTGACATCGGTGGCATGGTAGACCGGCCTGCCGTCGATTTCCACCAGACGATCGCCGGCCCGCAGTCCGGCACGGTCAGCCGGAGACCCCGGGGCCACCTGCCGCGCGATCACCCCCTGGGGCGTGTCCCACCACAACACACCGTCATCGGGCAGGCGGTAGTGCATGCGCTGCTGGAAGTTCAGCGCAGCAAAGACGAGCGAGGCCAGCGTCAACAGAACCAGCGTGACAGCAAGCAGCCGCATGCCCACGCCGGTGCGCAGCAGGCCGGCCGGTACGCCTTCCTGCAGGGAACGCTGTGCTGGGCGGCTGCTCTTCACGGCATCGACTCGTTAGAACTGCACGGCAAGACCACCGCGGAAGCTCCGCGCCAGCGGCACCAGCACGATCTGCCTCCCGGCCAGGTCCAGGCGGGTGTAGCCTTGCGCCAGCAGGTTCCGTACATCAGCCATTGCCACCAGGCGGCAGCAGAGGAACGAGGGCAAGGGTTGCCGCAGACTTAGACTCAGGAAGGGATCGAGCCCGGCCATCGCATCGTCGAAGGCTACCGGACGCGTGACCGCTGAGGCGGGCATCCAGAGATAGCTAGCAGCCAGTGCGGTTCCCCAGCGCGGAAGCTGGCCTTCGACCTGCGCGCCCAACGCCAGCTGCCCCTGCACCTGCAGCGGCAGCCCCTGCCCTTGCGGGCGTGCGCCGCTCGCCCGCGCCAGCCCCGGCGCCCATTCCACAGCCGCGCCGGCCCGCCAGTGCTCGGCGAGCTGTCGCCGGTAGACGACCCGCGTGCCCCAGCGGTTCTGCCGGCCGGCGTCGTAGACGAATGCACTCGAATAGGGATCGCTCAAAACGTTTGGCCCATCCCAGGCACCCAGGCCGTAGACGGCCGTGTGGGCGGCAGTCTCTCCGAAGACAGCCAGTAGAAGCTGATCCCGGCCGCGGCGCTCGCGCACAAGCTGGAATTCTTCGTGCCAGCCGCGATCCAGCGCCACCCGCCCGGCCGATCGAAGCACCGTGGGCAAGGCCTCGAGCTGCTCGAGCGGACCGCCTTCCGGATCGGTTGCACCCGAGGGCAGCATCAGCACACCGATCGTCCAACCCGGCCGCGTCTGCACGTGCAGGCGGAGGATCGGGCGAATGGCCGTGGTCGAGCTGTTGAACGTGGCCAGAAGATACTCGGCGCCGTAATCGAGCTCGGTCGTTTCGGAAAGCTGACTGCGGCGGACGTGTGCGATGCGGAAGCCGCGGACCGGGGCGGGGAGGTTGCCCGCGACAGCCTGGCGGAAGACAACGGTGGTGGCTTCGGTACCGAACGAGTTCGACCGCGGCACCCAGGTGGCGGCGAAACCACCGCTGGTGCTGTGTTCGTATCCGAGTCGGCCCGCCAGCAGCAAGTGGCCGCCCTGAACGGGCTGGTCATAGATAAACGCAGTCGCGCTTTGTGGATCTGGATCAGCGGGCGACCACGGGCGCAGGCTGCCGGCGGTCAGCTCGACGCGACCCCGGCTGTGGCGTCCTTTCGTCGTAGGCTCCGCCGAGGTGCTGGCTGCGTAGCGAAGCACGGGTCGCGCCACTGTCGCCGCGCGCAAGACCCAGCTCCATTCGTCCTCTGCGGGCCTGGCCTGCGGCCCTCGGCGTAGCAGCTCGACGCTGGAGAAGATCGAGCCGAGCTCAATCCGCAGGATCGTCACGCGCCCGGGCGCCACGGGTACGGCCGGATCGTAGGCGGGCAGAAATCCTGCCAGGCGCACATGGATGGCGTAACGACCCACGGGCAGCGGTTGCGTCAGGAAACGCCCCGTGCGATCCGTGATCAGCTCCAGCGGCGAACCCGGCCGGTCCTCGGGCGTGACCAGCACGACAGCGCCAAGCTGCGGAACGCCGCGGGCCACCACGGTGCCCAGCAACCGGCCGCGATCGGTCGCATGGGCGGCGGGCGCGGCGAAGAAACTGAAGAAACTCAGGAACAGTGCCGGAACCAGACAGCGTCGCATGGGTGTCTGTCACGCCTCAGGGCCGTGCGGCCGCCTGCTGTTCGGCGGGCCGCACGGTGAAGTCCGCTGCCTGCACGACCGACTGGCCGGCCACGTTGTCGCGCACGGTGATTTGGAGGTGGTAGCGGCCCGGCGCCAGCGTATCCAGTCGCATGCGTTTTTCGATGGTGAGCTGCTCGCCCGTCTGGCCGAGCTGCGCCGAGGTCTCGGTTTGCTTGAGAATCTGCTCCTTGCCCCGGGTGATCAGGTACTCCACGGTGGCATCGGACCGGTGCAGTTTCGGATCCACCTTCAGGTTGTACACCTGCAGGAAAATCCCCAGCGTCTCGTTGGTATTGAAGGTGGCATCCAGCCGCGGGCGCACCTTGACGTCGCCCAGCACGAACTGGCCCAGGCCGATATCGCGCGCCGAAACCGGCTCGATGCGGTCGGCCAGAATCAACGTGCTCGAACCCAGCCGATCGTCGGTGAAGCGCGGCACCGGCAGCCGGGTTTCCACGACGCCAATGTCGCCGCTGTTGACATCCTTGACCACCAGGTCGAGCTTGTACAACCCCGGCCGCAGCGGAATGGCTTTCTGATAGACCGAGCGCCCCTCGAGCGACTGCTGCAGCAGCGAGGAAGGAATGTCCTGCCGCACCGTGTCCTCAAAGGTTTGGGCGATGCGGCCTCCCAGCGTGGTGACCCGGCCGAAGATGTTCAGCGTGGCCGACTGCACTCCGTTTTTCTCCTGGAAAGTCATCGCCTTGTTGGGGACTTCAATGGTCACCGGAACAAGGTCGGTGGCCTCGGTCACGCGTAGAACATCGTAGCGATACTGGATGGGGAGCTGGCTGCGGATCAGCCGCGAGGTCACGACGGCCTCGAGGTCCTTGAACTGAACCGGTGGCGGCTGCTGGATTTTGGCATAGAGTTCCAGACGGTTGAACTCGTTCATCCGCTCCGGTTCGCCCACCATCGAAGTGGGCAGATGGGTTCCGTCCGCGCGGGAGAAGCGATCCACCTTGCTGGCCATCCCCATCGCCTCGAGGTCGCTCAGACCGGCTCCAGGCACGTACAGCAGCGCGTCCTTTTCCGAGGGATCCATCGTCAGGTGGTACTCGCCCGTCATGGTGGGATCGACGAATTCAAGCTGCACGTTCTCGCCAATCCCGGGCAGGTAGTGATAGGTCCAGACCTCGAAGGGATAGGTCGAGGTGAACCCGCCGCCCTCTTCCGGCGGGCGCTGATAGGGCCCGCCGGCCGGATGCGACTCGATCGAGTCGGGCGGTCCCCACATGATGTAAATTCTGCCCCGGTCGGTTTTCCAGCCCGGCACGCCGCTGGAGAAGTGCTCGTTGGCGTACGCGATGCGGCGATAAAACTCTTCCTTGAATTCGTTCACCGGCGAACCGGGATTCGGGTTCCGGCGCTCCCAGAACTGCTCGATGAACTGCTCGCGCTCTTCGTTGGTCTGCAGGCGCAGAAAGGCCTGCCGCTCTTCGTCAGTGATAATGTAGGAGACGTCTTCGAGCCAGGAGCGGTAGGCGTCACCGAGCTCTTTGATCAATTCCTTTTCGCGTTTTTTCTGCTCTTTTTTACTGAGCCGGTGCTCTTGCCCTTCGGGTTCCTGCGCGCGGCCGGGCAGGCCCCACCCGGCACCGCCGGCAAGCAAGAGAACACTCAGCAAAGACAGCAACAGGCGGTTCGCTCTGGCCATGTCGCGACCCCCGGTAAGGCAATTCGAATTCTAGTCCCCTTCGCGAGCAAGCGTCAATCGGCGGTGTCCGGCGTTGGGCGCCGGGGCCAGAAACGCGCAATGGCGGCATAGTCGGCGTCTTCGGCCAAGGAGGCACGGACGGCACTGTAGAGTTCGCGGGCAACGGCCGTAGCCGGGAGCGCGACGCCCAGCCGATTGGCGAGGTCCAGAGCCAGTCCAAGGTCTTTGTGCATGAGCCGCAGCGGGAAGCTCGGTGGATAGTGGTCGCTGGCCATCAACGGCGCTTTGACTTCCAGCAGCGGAGAGCGGCCCATACTGACCGCCAGCGGAGCCAGCAGGCGCTCGTCGGGCAGGCCCGCTGCCCGCACCAGCGCCAGGGCTTCGGCCAGCCCTTCGACCTGGAGAGCGTAGAGGAGGTTGAGAGCGAGCTTGACGGTCTGAGCGGCGCCGTGCGGTCCGCACTGGAAAAACTGCCGACCCAGAGCATCGAGCAGCGGCTGTACGCGCGCGATGGTCGGCTCGCTGCCGGCCAGCAGAAATGTGAGCTCGCCGCGCTCAGCGCCCCAGGTCCCGCCGGTAACTGGCGCTTCGAGAAATTCGGCTCCCCGCGCGGCGCAGGCTTCCGCCACGCGGCGGGCCAGCTCCGGGGAAACCGTGCTGCAGTCCACCAGCACCGTGCCCGCGCGCAGGCCGTTCAGCACGCCCTGCGGCCCCCAGAGCACTTCCTGCAGGGCTGGCGGGTCGCTTACACAGGTGAAGACGACCTCGGCTTCCGCGGCCGCTGCAGCCGGCGTCGCCGCCGCCCACGCTCCTTCGGCCACCAGAGCCTGCGTGCGCGCCGCCGTGCGATTCCACACGGTCAGGCTGTGGCCCGCACGGAGCAGATTGCGGGCCATCGGTTGTCCCATCAGTCCCAGGCCGATCCAGGCAACCTGCATGGACGGTTCCGTTGGGGGCCGGTCGCGGCTCTAGAGCCGACGTTCGTCGGCTTCGATCCGGCCGTCGCGCACGCGGATGATGCGGTGAGCGTGGGCGGCGATGTCGGCTTCATGCGTGACCAGGATGATCGTGTTGCCCTGCTGGTGCAGCCGCGCAAACAGCGCCATGATCTCCTCGCCCGTCTGTGAATCCAGGTTGCCGGTCGGCTCGTCGGCCAGCAGGATCGAGGGGTTGTTGACCAGTGCCCGCGCAATCGCCACGCGCTGGCGCTGGCCCCCCGACAGCTCATTGGGGCGGTGGTACATGCGGTCAGCCAGGTCTACCATCTCCAGCGCCCGCTTGGCCCGCTCGATGCGCTCGGCCGGCGGCGTCCCGTTGTAAATCAGAGGGAGCTCGACATTGTGCAGGGCTGTGGCTCGCGGCAGCAGGTTGAACGTCTGGAACACGAACCCGATTTCTTTGTTCCGGATCCGGGCCAGCTCGTCGTCGCTCATCTCGCTCACCAGTCGACCAGCCAGCCAGTAGCGCCCGGACGTCGGCGTGTCCAGGCAGCCGAGCAGGTTCATCAAGGTAGATTTGCCCGATCCGGAGGGCCCCATGATGGCCACATATTCGCCCTTGGCGATTTCCAGATCGATGCCCCGCAGGGCGTGGACCTGCGTGGCCCCCATGTCGTAGATCTTCACCAGGCCCTCGGTCTTGATGACGATCCCGCGCTCGACCAGGTCCTGGCGGAACGATTCGGCAACTGCAGTCGCGACAGCCATCGCTTCCTCTCAGCCTACCGTGTAGTTAGACGCAGGGCAGACACCTGCGGTTCTAGCTCGTCGGCGTTGACGTTTGCTTCTGCACGCGGACCGAAGCCCCCGGTCGCAGGGTGCGCAGCACGCGGTAGCTGCCCACGACAATCCAGTCTCCTTCCTGCAGCCCGCCGGTGACCTCGATATCGGTGATGCCCATGATCCCCGTCTGAACAGGGACGAAGACAGCACGCCCGTTGCGGATGACAAACACGCCCTGCACCTGCTGGCCGGCATCCGCATCAGGTTGCGTTGCGGCGGCCAGCGAGACGGTGCCCGAGCTCGTCCCGTGTTCGGCCTGACGCAGCTCGCCACGCGTGCGGACCACCAGGGCCTGAATCGGCACGGCCAACACGTGCGAACGGTGCGCCGTCTGAATCTTGGCGGTCACCGTGAGGCCGGGGCGGAGGTTAGCCGGAGGCTGGTCCAGGGTGATGACCACCTTGAAATCCTTCGCCTGCTCGGTGCTGGTCGTGGTCTGTGTGGTGGCCAGACCCGTGCTGCGCACAATGGCCTGCGTGCCCACCTCGGTGACGTGGCCGCTGAAGGTTTGGCCGGGCAGTGCGTCAATGGTTACCTCGGCGGGCTGGCCTGTCCGGATGCTGGTGATATCGGTTTCGTCCACGCGCACCTCGGCCGTGACCACTGACATGTCGGAGATGGTCATCAGGTAGCTACCCTGCGCGTTCTGAATCCCCGGCACGACGTTCTCGCCCACGCGGACGGCAATGTAGGTCACCATGCCGGAAATGGGCGCGCGGTAGGTGGTTTTGCGCAGCACGTCCTGTACACGCGTCAGTTGAGCCCGCGTCTGGTCGAGCACGGCGCGGGCCTGGGCCAGTTGCGCCCGGGTCTGCTGCATGCGGGCCTGGGCGGCGCTGAGGGCGGCCTGCGCGGCCTCAAAGGCGGCCTTGCGCGCCTGGTACTCCTGCAGAGCGATGAGCTGCGCGCTGTAGAGCTTCTGCCCTTGCTCCCAGTCAAAGCGTGCCTTGTCCAGGTTGGCTTTCTGCTGATTCACCTCGGCCGTGGCCGAGCGGTAGCTGGCCTCGGCCGCACGCACCGCGGCTTCAGCCGAACTGAGCGCTGCCCGCTGAGCGGCCACATCGGCCGCCGGCTGCGTGCTTTCCACACGCAGCAGCACGTCCCCCTGTCTGACCCACTGGCCTTCGTGGACCAAAATTTCCGTGATCTTGCCAAAGCCTTCGGCCAGCACGTTGGTGTAGTTTTTGGGGCGAATCTCACCCGAAGCGGTCACGATCGAAGTGAGGTCCTTCCGTGCCACAGGCGCGGCTTCCACCGCGACGACCCCTCGACGCGCACGGTAAATGCTGAACACGGCGGCGCCGCCGACGGCGAGTGCCAGCCCGGCAATCGCAAAAAATTTCCGCCGTTTCGTCATGGCGATCCGGTTCGTAGTCCTCTGGCTCGGTAATACCAGCCTGGAGTCAGAAATGCCTTCCCAAGGAAACTACGCAGGCAAGGCGGCGAAGGTTCCTGGGGATAAATTCTCGCTGGGGCGAACAACGCACATGCTTTCGGTTTTCATTGTAGCGCAAACTCATAACCTGTTGTCGGGTGGGATTCGTTTCTGATTCTTTCTGACGGCGTAGCAAGGATGAACTCTGCTGGTGGATGCTAAATTGTGGAGCCTGCCTTCATTTTTTGGAAGAATTTCGCTGCCAGGGCTTCGATGTATCCGCTTAAGTTTCGCAGGAGCAATGAGATAGGTATTTACCCGTTTGGCTGGATAATTGCATGAAACCTTCGCGGGTGCGTCCGGGTGCTGGATCAGCGATCCGTCTAGAGCGCTGGCAGTTGTGAGGCCAAAGCGCTTGCCGTGATCCCGGGTGGGGGCCGGGGTTAATGCGTGTGGGTCGCACGAGACCACGGGTGGGAGCGCCTCGTTGCAGCGTTTGCGGCGCTCCCACACTTTTTTTCTTCCATTCCAATCAAGCTGCGCAGCCGATCGATCATCTGCTTTCCCTGCATCGGCTGCAGCGGCTCTCTCAGGGCGTCTTGCTGTAATCGGGAAAAGCCGGCACGTGCGGTTTCGCCGGCGGATGCTTTTTAAGCTCTTCCAGCACGACTTCGACGGCTTTCTCAAGCTGTGTGTCGTGCCCCTGCCGCCAGGCTTTCGGGTCGAGCAGAACGGGAATATCGGGTGGCACGCCATGGTTCTCCACGTCCCACTGGCCCTGCGTGTTGAAGAAAGCGACGCGTGGGGCGGTAACGGTGCCGCCGTCAATCAGGGGTGGATAGTTATAGATACCCACCAGACCTCCCCAGGTGGTTTCCCCGACGAGCGGACCCAGTCCGACGTGCCGGAAATACCAGGGCAGGGCGTCGCCTCCGGAGCCAGCGAACGGGTTGATGATCATCGCCTTGGGACCGAAGATCGCGTCGAGCGGTGTGGTGAAGATCGCCCCTTCGCGCGTGAACCAGTAGTTCCAGAGCTGGCGCTGGAGGTACTGGATGATGTAGTCGGCCGCGGTGCCGCCCCCGTTGAAACGTTCATCAATGACGGCGCCCTGACGATCCACCTGCGCGAAGAAATAGCGGTTGAAGTTCGTGTAACCACCGCCGGCGGTGTCGGGCAGATAAACGTAGGCCAGGCGGCCCTGACTCAATCGTTCGACTGTGCGCCGGTTGTCTTCGATCCAGGCACGATTGCGGAGTGCAGCCTCGCTGGCAATGGGCACGACCGTCACGGTGCGGGCTCCGGTGCCATCCGGGTTCGGCCCCACCTTCAGCACCACCTGGCGGCCCACGGTGTCGAGGAAATAGCTGTAGATGTCCTCGCGCGGGCTGACTTCGCGACCGTTGACTTCGAACAGATACTCGCCGGCGTGTACGTTGACGCCGGGAGCCGTCAGCGGGGCCTGCAGGTCCGGGTTCCAGTTTTCCCCGCTGTAGACCCGCGCGAAGCGGTAATGGCCGTGGTCTACGGTGAAGTCTGCACCGAGAAGGCCGACACTGGTCCTGGGGACCTCGGGCATATCGCCGCCGGCGACAAACATGTGCCCGACGTTGATTTCGCCGAGCATGTAGCGGAACAAATAGTTCAAGTCTTCACGGCTGGCGATGCCCGGCAGAAAGCGGCTGAACTCCTGCTCGGTGCGTGGCAGATTCAGCCCGTGCAGGTGCGGGTCGTAGAGGAAATCGCGTTCGATGCGCCAGACCTCGTGGTACATCTGCTTCCATTCCTCGGCGGGCACGACCTCGACGTCCATTTCGTCCATGCGCAGCAGCCCGGTGCCGGGTTTGACGGGCTGGGCGGTCGAGGCGATGCCCCAGTTCTTGCCCTGGCGGTAGAGGAATTTCTTGCCATCAGCACTGAGGACAAATTCCTGGATGCCTTCCAGCAGGGTTTCAGTCTTCCGGCGGTTCAGGTCGAAGTGGATCAGGTCCAGTGCGGGTGGGCCGCCGGCGGCGCGGCCGACGGTGAACACCTCAGGGCCACGGAGCAGGTAAATCTGCCCTGCTTCGCCCGCGGCCAGTTCGAGGTAGTTGGCAGCCGGCACCGGCAGGGCGAGGATGCGTTGCGAGATGTTCTCGAAGTCAATGCGGACCGGCTCGGGCTTGGCTGGTGGCTGGGTTTGGGGCTGATGTTCCGTCGTGGCAGCCGGCTTTTCGTCGTCGCTCTCCGGCGCCAGTGGTGAGGGCAGGTCGCTGCGCAGCACCACCACGTACACGCTGCGCGTGACCGGATGCTCGAAGCTGGACATATCGAGCCAGCCCGTGGTGGGCCCGGCGTTCGTGCTGGCCATGAAGAACAGATACTTGCCGCTGCGATCGAACCGGGCATAGGAGGCATCGCTCATCCCGTCGGTCACCTGCGTGGTCTTTCCGGCCTCCAGCGAGTACACGAACACAGCCCGCATATGATTCGGCAGCAGCTTCGTATAGGTGATCCAGCGGCTATCGGGCGACCAGGCCGGATCCAGGTGCGGGGAAGGCGTTTCGTACGTGTCGGTGTCCACCAGCACATTGCGGCCGGTGTCGAGGTCGAGGTACCAGAGATGCAGCCGCTTGTCGGTGTAGGCGATTTTGCGGCTGTCGGGCGACCAGACCGGGTGATAGTAGAACGAGGGCGGGTTGCCCAGCGCATACTTCCGCACCGGTCCCAGTCCGCTCTGATCCACCACATAAAGCTGATACTCGCCGGACTCGTCGGAGAAGTAGGCGATCGAACGGCCGTCGGGTGACCAGGCCGGGTCGCGGTCGGCCACGCCGGGCGAATGGGTGAGATTCCGCACGCTGCCTTTCTCGGCCGGCACGGTGAGGATTTCCCCGTGGGCTTCGAAGACAGCGCGGGCGCCGGTGGGGGAGATGCCCGCGTTCAGCACGTGCCCGGCCACCTTTTCAAAATGGGGGCGCAGCTCGGGAAAGTCACCGGTGATGGAAACCGACAGGGTGCGGTCCCGTCGGCTGGCTAGATCGAAAATGTGCAGCGAGCCGAACTGTTCGTAGACAATCCCGCCCGGACCCAGCGAGGCCGAGCGGACATCGTAGCCCCGGTTGTCCAGCAGGCGGCTGATGCGACCTGAACGCACATCGTAGTCGAACAGTGTGAAACGTCCGGCACGATCGGAGATGAAATAGATGTGATCGCCAGCCCACATCGGGTTGTAATCAATCGAATCGGTCTGTGGAATCGGGCGGATGCTGGAGTCGGCCAGATCGGCGATCCAGATCACCGGGCGCGTACCACCGCGGTAGTGTTTCCAGGACCCAAAGGGCTGGGGCAGTGGGACGTAGGCGATGTGCGCACCATCGGGGGAGTAACTTCCTTCGAAGGCAATCGGCAGCGGGAGGGGTTCGGCAAAGCCGCCCTCGAGGGGCACGGTGAACAGTTGCATCACACCGCGGGCGAAAGCGGCTCGCGGGGAAGCGAACAGAATGTGGTGGCTATCGGGGGTCCAGCCGACGACCACGTCAGGACCGGGGTGAAACGTCAGCTGCCGCGGCTGGCCGCCTTCGGCCGGCATCACGTAGACGTTGGCATTGCCGTTATAGCGGCCCGTGAAGGCAATCCAGCGCCCGTCGGGAGAAAACTTCGGGTGGTCCTTCAGGCCCGGCCCTGATGTCAGGCGGCGGGCTGCGCCCCCCTGCCGGCTGACCGCCCAGAGGTCGCCGGCGTAGACGAAGACGACCTCCGACTGATTCATCGTGGGCTGCTGCAGCAGCAGCGGTTCCGGCTGACGCTGCGCATGGGCCGCGGCCGCCACCAGCAGCAGTGCAAGGCACGACTTGTAGACGGTTTTCACCGTTCCTTTCCTCCTGGCTGCACCGAACACTCTAGCCGCACGCTTCAGCTCTGTCTACGCGTTGCCGTCGGCGAAAGTTTCCACATCGGCGTCCAGCCTTTTTCTGCGAGCGCAACAGAGGCGAGCCTGCCGTGTTCATCCTGGTGAGACCGGAGCAGCCGTATCGACTCCGGAAGTTTCTGCGTGAGGAGGGGACACCGTCATGAAGGAGCAAAAGAGGCAGCGCAGCCGAACCTGGTGGTCGCTGCCGGTGCTGGCCGGCCTGCTGTGCCTGAGCGGACCGGCCTTGCGCGCGCAGCAGACACCGCCAGCCGCCAACGATCGGGACACGACACGGACAGAACTGGCCAGTTTCGACCGGTTCCTCGACAGCCATCCCCGCATTGCCCGGGATCTGCGCCAGAATCCGGCTCTGGTCAACGATCCGAATTATCTGGCGCAGCATCCGGAGCTGGCCGAGTTTCTCCAGCGCCATCCGGGCGTGCGCGAGGAGCTGCGGGAAAATCCCCGAGCATTTCTGCGGCGCGAGAGGCAGTTCGAGCGGCGTGGAGGGGATATCACCCGGGGCGAGCTCCGCAACTTCGACGCCTATCTGGACCAGCATCCGGACGTCGCGCGGGAGCTGCGGCGCGATCCCTCGCTGGTGAACAATCCCGACTATCTCAAGAATCATCCGGGGCTGCGCGAGTTTCTCGAGAACCACCCCGGGGTCCGCGAGGAGCTGCGGGAGAATCCGCGCGCCTTTTTACAGCGCGAGCGAAAGTACGAACGGCGAGAGAACCGGCGAGGCGAAGGCCGGCGTCACCGGAACTAACTCAATGCGCCTGGGGGAGTGGCCACCGGCCGGTCCCCCGCCGCACCGCATCGCTCAGCGACGCGGCGAGGGGTGGTCGCGGGATGGATTCTCACTGCCGCGTGCCGGCGTGGTGGCCGCTTCCGCCGTGCGTTCCTCGTAACGGCCGAAGATCATCTTGCCGGCGCTGGTCTGATGCACCGACGTGACCGAGATTTCGACGGTGCGGTTGATCATTCTGCGCCCGTTGTCCACCACGACCATCGTGCCGTCGTCGAGATAGCCGACACCCTGATTGGGTTCCTTGCCCTCGCGGAGAATGAAGACGCGCATGGTCTCGCCCGGCAGCACGACGGGCTTGAGTGCGTTGGCCAGCTCGTTGACGTTGAGCACCTCGACGCCTTCGAGCGTGGCCACCTTGTTGAGATTGAAATCGTTGGTCAGGATGCGGGCCTGATAGCGGCGCGCCATTTCGAGCAGCTTCTGGTCCACATCCGGGATGCCGGGGAAGTCTTCCTCGACGATTTCGACGCCCAGCCGCGGCAGGGCCCGCAGCCGTTCAAGGATTTCTAGACCCCGGCGGCCCCGCTGCCGCTTGAGCGGGTCGGGTGAATCGGCCACCATCTGGAGTTCGCGGAGCACAAAGCGCGGCACGACCAGCGGTCCCTCCAGAAAGCCCGTTTCGGCGATGTCGGCGATGCGGCCATCAATAATGACGCTGGTGTCCACGATCTTCACCGCCGGCCGCACGGGCCGCTCGCCCCCAAACACACCGCCGAAGGCCTGCAGGTTGAGCAGGTCGCCTTTGTTGGCCCCCACCACCATGCCCACGTAGGACAGGACGAGCAGCAGCGCCAGGCCGAGAAACGACCGCGAGCCCTCGGGCAGGGAGGTCCGGTTCAGCACCAGGTGAATCAGATAGGCGGCCAGGATGCCCAGCGTCGAGCCGACCACCGCACCGATGAGCCGCCGCAGGCTCATCCGCCGCAGGCGAATCTCGAAGCCGATCATCGTGATGGCAAAGGCGAGCCCGAAGATCGCGCCCGACAGCCGCGTCAGTCCGAACGGGTGGAAGTGCCAGCCGATCACGACACAGATCAGCGTAAAGATCGAACGCACCAGCAGCAGGTCCCAGGGGCTGAAAAACGAACCGCCGGGCGAACGGGGATCGTCTCCGGAGCCACCGGTTGAAGGTGAACGCAAGCGCCTGCGTTGAATCTTGAGTTTCAAGGTCGGGATCGGCGCCGGCAACCAGGGAATCCGCTGTCGCCGTTGGGCCAGTATAACACGGCCCCCGGGCGGTTCCGGTGGTCAGGGTTCTTCCTGCCACTCCTCGGGGGCCGCTTCTTCGAACCGCGTAAACCGCTCGAAAAAGACGAAGTGCAGCCGGTCGGTGGGCCCGTTGCGCTGTTTGGCAATGATCAATTCCGCCTTGCGCCGCTCTTCTTCGGGGAGCTCGGGGCGGTAGAAGTTGGGGCGGTGGATGAACAGCACGACGTCGGCATCCTGTTCAATGGCACCCGACTCGCGGAGGTCGGCGAGCTGCGGGCGGCGGTCTTCGCGCTCGGGGGCTCGCGTGAGCTGGCTGAGGACCAGCACGGGCACTTTGAGCTCCTTGGCCAGGCCCTTGAGGCCGCGGGAAAGGCTGGCGACTTCTTCGTTGCGGTTGCTGAATTTCCCGCGCGCGGTGAGCAACTGCAGGTAGTCCACGATGACCAGGTCGAGTCCTTTGTCATGCTTGAGGCGGCGGGCTTTGGCGCCGATCTCCATCACGGTGGTCGAGCCGGTATCGTCAATCCACAGCGGCGCCTCGGCCAGCTCGGCCAGCGTGGCAGCCATCTTTTTCCAGTCCTCGCGGCCGAGCAGCCCGCTGCGGAATTTGTGCGCGTCGAGCCGGGCGCGGGCGGCCAGCAGCCGCAGCAGCAGCGATTCCTTCGACATTTCCAGGCTGAAGATGGCCACCGCGCGGCGCTCGCCCAGGGCCACATTTTCGGCGATGTTCAGCGCCAGCGCTGTCTTTCCCATCGAGGGGCGGGCGGCCAGAATGATCAGTTCCGACGGCTGCAGACCCGAGGTGAGCTGATCGAGCTGGCGATAGCCCGTGCTCAGGCCGGTCAGCCGCCGCCCCTCGCTGACCATGCGCTCCAGCCGCTCATAGCTATCGCGGACCAGCTCGCGCACGCCGACCAGGCCGGTCCGCACGCGGTCCTCGGCGAGCTGGAAAATCAGCGATTCGGCGCGGTCGAGAATCTCATCCGCTTGCCGGTCGGCTTCGAGTGCCTGCTGCTGAATCGCCTCGGTCACGTGGATCAGGTTGCGCAGCAGCGCCTTTTCCTTGACGATGCGCGCGTAATGCTCGACATGCGTCGTGCGCGGCACCCCCTCCATCAGCTGCGCCAGATAGGCGGCGCCGCCGGCCGCTTGCAGCTCGCCATGGCGTTCGAGTTCTTCGGCCAGCGTGACCGGGTCAATCGCCTGATGCTGCTCGGCCAGCGTCACCATGCGGTGAAACAGGCGGCGATGCTGTTCGAGGAAGAAGTCCTCCGGGCGAAGCAGCTCGACGGCGGCATTGAGGGCGTGGTTGTCGAGCAGAATGGCGCCCAGCACGCTGCGTTCAGCGTCGAGGTTGTGCGGCAGAGGCCGTTCGATGGCCGGGGCGGGCATGGGCGAGTTTCTTTGCTCTATTTTCACCCCGGGCGATGGCTGGCTCAAGCGTCCCTGCCGGGGCGGGCACCTATTGTGCGGCCGCGGCCGACGATGTCAACCCGCTCGGCTGTGGAATTCCCAGCCGTGACGGTCCAGCGGATCAGGCCGCCGGCACAGCCATGCCGGGGACGGCAGCCGGCTGTGGAAAACTTTTCTCGGCTGCCCGCTCTCAGGCCGATTCTTCGCGGACCACAGCGACCCGGACTGTGGCCGTGACAGCACCGTGAAGCCGGATGGGTACTTCGTACTCGCCGATCAGCTTGATCGGCTCGGCGAGCTGGATCTTGCGTCGGTCCACGGCGACTCCCTGCGCGGCCAGCGCTTCGGCAATGTCGGCGGCCGTCACCGAACCGAAAAGCTGATCGTTCTGGCCGGCCTTGCGGGCAATGGTCAGCGTCAGGCTGCTGAGCTGCTGGGCCAGACGCTCGGCGTCGGAGCGTTGTGCGGCTTCCAGGCGTGCCAGCCGCGCCCGGAGGCGTTCGAGCTGCCGCAGATTGCCGGGCGTGGCCGGCAGGGCCAGCCGGCGCGGCAGCAGGTAGTTGCGTGCATAACCGTCGGCGACCTCGACGATCTCGCCGGCCGTGCCAAGTTTCTCCACCGTCTGCTGCAGGATGACCTTCATGGCTGTCTCCTCGGCTCAGACTTCAGCGGCAAAGGGGAGCAGCGCAATGTTGCGCGCCCGTTTGATTGCCCGGCGCAGCCAGCGCTGGTGACGCGAGCAGGTGCCGGTCATGCGGCGGGGAATGATCTTGCCGCGCTCGAGGATGAATGGGCGCAGCAGTTCGACGTTCTTGTAATCAATGTAATCGATCCGCTCGGCGCAGAAGCGGCAGACTTTCTTCTTGCGCGCATACTGCCGCCGCGGCTTCTTGGCCGTCTCGGTTTTCTTCGCGCTCGGGGACGACTGGCTGCCTTCGGTCATGATGGCTCTCCTCGGGTTCAGGCGCTGGCCGCTGCTTCAGCCTGGCCACGGCGGGTCCGGCGGCCGGCCCGTCGTTCGCGGCGCGCCCTGAGCTTGCGCTCGCGTTTGAGTTCCGCGTCGACGCGGACGGTCAAGTACTTGATGACCGGCTCGGACACTTTCAGCCGCCGCTCGACTTCTTTCATCATCCCGCTGGCCGTGCCATGGATGACGAGAAAGACATAAAAGCCTTCACGGTGCTTGCGGACGCGATAGGCGAGCCGGCGCACACCCCATTTCTCGGCCTTTTCGACGCGACCGCCTTGTTCCTGGACGGTCTGCTGGACCAGGTTGATCAGACGATCCACGTCCGGCTCCGGGGTATCGGGCCGGCAGATGAAGATCAGCTCATAGATGCGTTCTTCGGTCATTGTGTCCTCAGCGAGGGGCGCCGCCTTGGGTGGCTGCGCCCGTGTTGCCGGCCGGCATGCCGGCGCGGCGATTGAAGCGGTTCATGGCCGCCGCGGCACCATGGACCAGGATGCATTCGAGGGCCGCGGTGGCGGTGTCAATGGCTTCGGCGGCTTGCGGCAGCTCGGAGCGCTCGAGCGGCCGGAGCACATAGGCCGTGAGATCCTCGGGGAGTTCGCCCGGGCCGATGCCGACGCGGAGGCGCAGGAAGCGGTCGGTGCCCAGGGCAGCGATCACCGAGCGCAGGCCGTTGTGCCCACCGGCGCTGCCGCGCTCGCGAATGCGCACGGTGCCCCAGGGCAGCGCCACATCGTCACTGATGACGATCAGGCGGTCGGTGGGCAGCCCGTATTCCTCCAGCAGAGACCGCACCGGCCCGCCACTGGCGTTCATGTAGGTTTGCGGTTTGGCCAGCACCAGTTCGACTCCAGCGAAGCGCCCCCTGCCCACCAGCGCACCGGCGCTGTGGCGGTTGAAGGCAATGCCAGCGCGAGCCGCCACGGCGTCCACCACCATGAAGCCGAGGTTGTGCGGCGTCCACAGGTAGGCCGGGCCGGGGTTGCCCAGTCCGACAACCAGCCATGCGGGGCGGCCCGTGCCGGATTCCATAGCTTATTCGGCAGCCTCGCCTTCCTCGCCCTCAGCTTCTTTCTTGCCGCGCCGAATGACCTCGGGCTCGGCCGTGGGCTCGACGGCCGCAGCGGCTTCGGCGGCCGGCACCTCCTCGCGCGTGGGCGCCACCACATGCGCGATGACGCGCTGCGGGTCGGTCAGCAGACGGATCCGCGCCGGGTCCAGCGGCAGGTCGGCCACGCGGAGCTGGCGCCCAATGCTCAGCGGGCTCACATCCACGACAATCTCTTCGGGGATGTCCCCGGGCAGGCACTCGACTTCGATTTCCCGGGTCACCATTTCGAAGATGCCGCCCTGCACCTTGACGCCCTGGGGCTCGCCTGTGGCGCGGATCCGCACGCGGAAGCGCATCCGCACGTCCATCGCCACCCGCAGCAGGTCCATGTGCAGCAGGGCGCCGGTGACCGGATCCTGCTGCCAGTCCTGCAGCAGGGCCGGCGTGGAGCTGCCGTCCTCCAGCCGGAGCTCGAAGATCACATTGTGGCCTGCCGTGCGCAGCACCTGCTGGGCCTGGCGGGCGTCGAGCGTCAGCGCCAGCGGGGGCCGGCCGCCTCCGTAGAGCACGGCGGGGACACGCCCCTGGCGCCGCAGGCGCCGGCAGATGTTTTTCCCGCGTTCATGCCGAACAGCTGTTTCGATCACCATGGTGTTTTTCTCTCTGCCTCTTTCCGGGTCCTCTAGATGAACAGTGCGCTGATGGAGGTCTCCTCGTGGATGGACCGGATGCCGCGGGCCAACAGCTCGGCCACGCTGAGCACAGTAATTTTGCCGGTGGCCAGGGCTTCGGGCCGCACCGGGATGGAGTCGGTGACGATGAGTTCTTCGATCGGCGACCGGCACAGCCGCTCGACGGCGTTGCCCGACAGCACGGGGTGCGTGGCGGCGGCAAAAACACGTTCCGCCCCGTGCGCGATCAGCGCTTCGGCCGTTTTCACCAGCGTTCCCGCTGTATCGACGATGTCATCCACGATCAGAGCGCAGCGACCGGCCACATCGCCGATCAGGTGCATCACCTCGGTTTGATCCTTGGCAATGCGCCGTTTGTCCACGATAGCCAGCGGCGCGTCAATCTTTTTGGCGAAATAGCGCGCCCGCTCGACGCCTCCGGCATCGGGCGAGACAACGGTCAGGTTGGGCAGCCCCTTTTTCTGGAAGTATTCGACCAGCACGGGTGCGGCGAATAGATGGTCCACCGGAATGTTGAAGTAGCCCTGAATCTGGGGCGCATGCAGGTCGAGCGTCAGGGCGCGGTGCGCGCCGGCCGTTTCGAGCAGATCGGCAACCAGCTTGGCCGAGATGGGCACACGCGGCTTGTCCTTGCGGTCCTGCCGGGCGTAGGCGTAATAAGGAACCACGGCGGTGATGCGCCGCGCCGAAGCCCGTTTGAAGGCGTCGATCATCAGCAGCAGCTCCATCAGGTGGAAGTCCACCGGATGCGAGCAGGGCTGCACGACGAAGACATCGGCGCCACGCACGTTCTCGAGGATCTGCACGTAGCATTCACCATCGGAGAAGGTGCTGAGTTCAATGTTGCCCAGCTCGGTGCTCAGATAGCGGCAGATGGCCGCGGCGAGCGCCGGATTGGCACGGCCGCTGAAGATTTTCAGCCGATCCTCCACTGGCCCGCTCCCTCAGACCACTCCGGCCAGGCCGAGCCACCGGCGATAGCTACCCCGGGTCAGCGTGCGGGCAACCCACACCCGCTGGCCGGAAAATTGCGCTGCGGCCCGGCGCGCGTGCGCTGGGTCGGGGAACAAACCGAACACCGCCGAGCCGCTGCCCGCCAGCGCAGCTCCTGCAGCTCCGGCCCGGAGCAAGCGGCGCTTGAGCCGCCGCAACCCAGGAAACCGCTCAAACACCACCGGCTCGAAGTCGTTTTCCGGGATGAGGCTGCGGCTGCTCCAGCTCCGGATGCAGGAAACCATCAGTCTAGATGGGGCGGGGGGCAGTGTCAACTGCTGATCGAGCCAGCGGTAGGCTTCTGCGGTGGAGATGGTGACAGCGTCGGGCTGGACGACGACCACCCAGGTGCGGGGCAGGTCGGGCAGCGGGTAGAGCTGTTCGCCGCGGCCCAGTCCGAGGGCGCGTCCGCCTAGGAGGAAAAACGGCACGTCGGCTCCAAGCCCTGCGGCCAGTTCGAGCAGCCGCTCAGGAGCCAGGCGCCGTCCGAGCAGGCGCAGGCCTCCGATCAGGGCCGCCGCCGCGTCGCTCGAGCCGCCGCCCAGACCTGCCTGCACCGGAATGCGTTTCTGCAGGCGCACGCGCCAGCCCCCGCCACACCGGCAGGCCTGTTGCAGCGCATCCAGTGCACGCCACACCAGATTGCTGGCGTCGGCTGCCACGGCAGCCCCGTGCACCTCGAGGCGAATGCCGGGCTGGCGGGTTCGTTCCAGCTCCAGCGTGTCGTGGAGCGAAATGGCCTGAAACACCGTGCGCAGCTCGTGGTAGCCGTCGGGCCGATGGCCCAGGACGTGCAGCTCGAGATTGATCTTGGCGAACGCGGGAAGGCGCAGAGGCACGGCCGGTGGTCAGCGGTCGCTCGGGGTCGTCGAGGCGGCGTTGGCGCGGGCACGTGAGCGGGCCAGCTTCTTTTCCAGCTCGTGCACCTGGTCGGGTTCGTAGTCAGCCGGTGCGACGTGCTTCCAGGCCTCGAGCGCCTTCTCCCAGGTGCGCACGGCCTGCTCCATCTGGCCCAGCCGCTGGTAGACGTCACCCAGGTGCCCCAGGATGGTCGGATCATGCGGACTGCGCGCCACGGCCTTCAGCAACCACTGGCGCGCTTCCGCCAGACGGTTCTGTCGGAAATACGTCCAGCCGAGGCTGTCGAGGTAGGCGCCATTGTTGGCGTCTTGGGCCAGCGCCCGCCGTACCAGTTCAGCGGCCTGGGCAAGGCGCACGCCGCGCTCGGCCAGCATATACCCGTAGTAGTTCAGGGTCGGGGCGTCGTCCGGATTCACCTCCAGCACCCGCGAGAATTCCTTTTCGGCCCGGTCGTATTTCTTCTGCCGCTCGTAGATCGCGCCCAGCAAAAACCACGCCCGGGTGCGGTCGTCGGGCGTGCGGGCGAGCGCTTCGGCCGCGCGGGCTGCCTGTTCAGCTTCCGCATAGCGTCGGCCACGCTCGTAGACCTGGGCCAGACTGAGGTAGACGTCCAGGTCGGCCGGCGTGTGATCGAGCATGCCCCGGAGCAACCCGACGGCCTGCTCGGTCTGCTGTTGTTCGCCGAGTAGCAGGGCGTAGGTAAGTTTGAGCTGGCGGTCGGCGGGATCGGCATCCAGTGCCTGGCGGGCTTCCGAAAGCGCCCCGGCCAGATCGTTGTTCTCGCGGAAGGTTTCGATGCGCTCCAGGCGTGCCCGACGAGCGGCTTGCGGACCGAGCGCGGCCATGCGGTCGAAGGCATCGAGTGCGGCGGCCAGATCCTGCTGCTCGCGGTAGAGGCGTCCGAGCAGCTCATAGAACGCGGCGAGTGCCTGCGGATTCTTTTCCGGCGCCTTCTGCCCGAGCTCGATGGCCCGCAACAACGGCTGTCTGGCGTCGCCGTAACGTCCCTGCGCCCGATAGATCAGCGCTTCGCTATAGAGGACCTCCAGGTTGTCGGGTGCGCGCTGCCGGGCCTGGGCAATGTCTTGCTCGGCCCGGTCGTACTGCTTCTGCTGGTAATGGATCTGGGCCAGGCGCAGGTAGGGTTCAAAGTCGGAGGCGTTCAGCTGCTGCAGTTGCTGGTAGGCACGCGCAGCTTCGGTCAGCTTCTGTTCGTCGAACAGCGTCTGCGCCAGCCGGGCCAGCACGGCCGGCGACTGCGGATCAACCCGGTAGGCATGCGCGTAGGCGCGTTCGGCTTCCGCCAGATGCCCGGTGCGGGTCTGTGCCTCGCCCAGCAGGCTCAACAGGCGGCTGCTGTCGAGCTCCTGCTCGTGCGGGCCGAGCCGCCCGACGACCGCCTCCGGGTGGCCCTGCTCGAGCTGGAGCTCGGCGTACTGAGCCAGCGCCTCTTCGTTGTTCGGATCTCGCGTCAGCAGAGCTTCGAGCACCGGCAAGGCCCGGGCGGGCTGGTCGGTATAGCGATACAGGCGGGCCAGCCAGAGCGCGGCCTCGCTATCGGACGGCGCCAGCTTCAGCACGGCTTCATACTGTTCGATCGCGAGCGCGAGCGTTTGTCGCTGTCGAGCTTGGGGCCCCAGTTCGCCGAGTGTGCGCAGATAGATCCGGGCCAGCAGGCGATGCCCTTCGATATTGTCGGGATGCTGTTCAACCAGGGTGCGCGCCTGGAGTACCGCATCGCGCAGGCGTTGGGCCTGGGCGAGCGTTTCCGCCAGAAACAGGCGAATGGCGACCGATTGCGGATCGAGTTCGAGCGCTTTCTGATAGTTCTCGACCGCCGCGTCCGCGTAGTGCTGATCGCCGGTTTCGTCGAAGGCGACCTGATTGAGATGGCCGAGGGCAAAGTGGTAGTAGGCCTGGGCCTGCCGTTGCTCGACTGCGGCAGCCGGCGGTGTCTGCGCGGCGGCTGTCGTGGCGAGCCACACCGCTGCACCGAGGTAGATCAGGTGCTTCACGCGCGTCTCCCGCTGCCGTTGCTCCTCCGATTATCGCCGCTCGAAGTGCTGTGGGTCAAAACGTTTTCCGGCACCGCAGCGGTTCAGTGCCGGAAGTGGCGCCGGCCCGTGAAGACCATCGCCAGGTCCAGCCGGTCGGCCGCAGCGATCACTTCGGCATCGCGGACCGAGCCGCCGGGCTGGATGATCGCTTTTGCCCCGACCCGCGCGGCCTCTTCGACGCCATCGGGAAAAGGAAAGAACGCGTCGGAAGCCACCACGGTGCCCTCGAGCGGCAGCCGCGCCTTCCAGGCCGCCAGGCGCACGGCATCCACGCGGCTCATCTGCCCGGCGCCCACGCCGACGGTCTGCCCTGCCCGTGCGAACACGATGGCGTTCGATTTGACATGCCGGACCACTCTCCAGGCAAAGCGCAGCGCCTGCCATTGTTCGGGGTCAGGTGCGCGCCGGGTGACGACTTGCCAGCCCTGCTCGGTCACCGGCTCCGTGTCGGGTTGCTGGACCAGCCAGCCCCCTGCGATCGCCCGGAACTCCCGCAAAGGCCAGACCGGCCTGGTCACCAGCAGCACGCGCAGGTTTTTCTTCCGCGCCAGAAGTTGCCGGGCCGCTTCCGTGCACCCGGGCGCCACGATGCATTCGAGGAACAGTTCGGCCATCGCCGCCGCCGTGGCTTCATCCACCGGGCGATTGCAGGCCACGACGCCCCCGAACGCCGAAACCGGATCGCATTCGAGAGCGCGGCGGTAGGCCTGTTCGAGCGTCTCGGCTTCGGCCGCCCCGCAGGGATTGGTGTGCTTGATGATGGCCACGGCGGGCACAGCGAATTCCTGCACGAGCTCCCAGCCGGCCTGCAAATCGACCAGATTGTTAAACGAAAGTTCCTTGCCCTGAAGCTGCTCGGCACCGGCCAGGCCTTCGACGGGCTGTTCGGCCTCAGTGTAGAGAGCCGCGGCCTGGTGAGGATTCTCGCCGTAGCGCAGCGCCTGCCGCCGCTCCAGAGACAGAAACAGCCGTTCCGGCAGTAGCGGTGCGGGCTGGACGGTGTTGCTGACGGCGTCGAGGCGTTCCAGGGTCGTGGCAATCAGGCCATCGTAGCGGGCGGTGTGGGCGAAGGCACGGCGGGCCAGCCGCAGCCGTGTTTCCGGCGAGAGCGCCCGCTGCCGCTCGAGCTCGCCGGCCACGGCGTCGTAATCGGCGGGATCGCAGACGACACCGACAAAGCGAAAATTTTTGGCGGCGGCCCGCAACAGAGCCGGGCCACCGATGTCGATGTTTTCGACAAGCGCAGCCGCATCCACCTCCGGTCGGCTGGCGGCTTGCTCGAACGGATAAAGGTTGACCACCACGAGATCGATCGGCAACAGTTTGTGCTGGATAACCTGCTGGCGGTCGTCCGGGTGATCGCGGCGGAAGAGAATGCCGCCGTGGATGGCCGGGTGCAGCGTCTTGACGCGGCCGCCCAGCATCTCGGGCCAGCCGGTCAGCTCGGCCACGTCGCGCACGGCCAGTCCGGATTGGCGCAGCAGGCTGGCCGTGCCGCCGGTGGAGACCAGTTCAATGCCGAGGGCCGCCAGCCGGCGCGCGAAGTCCACCAGGCCGGTTTTGTCGGCCACGCTGAGCAGCGCCCGCTCCACCCGTTCCATGGATCCTCCTGGGCCGTGTTCATTGTAGGGGGGCGGTCGGGCCGGCGAAAGTGATGTCCGTTGCTGGTGTGCAGGTCCTGTGCTGAAATAACCGCAGCATGAGCCCGGCCGAATCGCTTCTGCGTCAGCTTCCTTCCGTGGACGAGCTGCTCGGGCGGCCGGTGCTTGCCGCGCGCTGCCGGGAGCTTCCGCGCGCGCTGGTGGCCGATGCCGTGCGGGAGGCGCTGCAGGCGACGCGGGCGGCCATCGAGCGCGACCCGCGCCCCGAGCTGGTGGCGCTCGAGCGGCTCGAGCAGTTGGCGGTGGAGATGCTCGAGCGCTGGCAACAACCGTCGCTGCGGCCAGTGATCAACGCTACCGGTGTGCTGCTGCACACCAATCTGGGCCGGGCGCCGCTGGGTCGGGAAGCGGCCCGGCGGGTGGCCGAAGCGGCCGTGACCTACACCACGCTGGAGTACGACCTCGAGCAGGGCCGGCGTGGGCGACGCGATCAGCACGTGGCGGGACTGCTCGGCCGCCTGCTGGGTGCTGAAGCGGCCCTTGTCGTCAACAACAACGCCGCCGCCGTGTTTCTTGTGCTCCACACGCTGGCCCGCGACGGTGAAGTCGTCGTTTCCCGCGGCGAGCTGATCGAGATCGGCGAGGGCTTTCGCATCCCGGACATCATGCAGGCCAGCGGAGCCCGCCTGCGCGAGGTGGGCACGACGAATCGCACCCGGCTGGCCGATTACGAGCAGGCCATCGGCCCGGCGACGCGGCTGCTGCTGCGCGTGCATCACTCGAATTTCCGGATCGTGGGCTTCACGGGCAGGCCGGAGCTCGAAGAGCTGGTGGAACTGGGCCGCCGCACCGGTTTGCCGGTCTACGAGGACCTGGGTTCGGGGGCGCTGGTGGCGCCGGCCGGGCTGGAGGAACCGCTGGCAACCGCCAGTCTGCGGGCGGGGGTCTCACTGGTGAGCTTCAGCGGCGACAAGCTGCTGGGCGGTCCACAGGCGGGCATCGTCGCGGGCCGCAGCGATCTGGTGCAGCGCGTCCGCCGCAATCCGCTCTACCGGGCCCTGCGCGTAGACAAAATGACGATTGCCGCGCTGGAGGAAACGCTGCGCGATTACCTGCTGGGCCGGCTCGACCGCATCCCGGTGCTGCAGATGATGCACATCGCCCCCGATGTTCTGCGGGCGCGGGCCGAGGCGCTGGTGGCCGCGCTCGAGGCCCGCCTGGGTTCCGGTTTGTGCGCGTTCGCGGTGGTGCCCGGGCAGTCGGTCGTGGGCGGCGGCTCGACGCCGGCTCAGACCCTGCCCACCTGGGTGGTGCGCATCCGCAGCCGTCGCGACCGTGCCGTGGTGCTCGAACGCCGGCTGCGCACACTGGCGCCGCCCCTGCTGCCGGTGATCGTGCGCATCGAGGACGAACAGCTGGCGCTCGATCTGCGCACAGTTTTTGTCGATCAGCAGGAGGCTCTGCTGGCTTCTCTGGTGGCGGCTCTGCAGTGACGCGACCGCAGCGGGGGTGTGCTAGAGTGAGGCCATGACGCTCGCCGAACGCATTCAGAAAGATCTGCAGGAAGCGATCAAGGCACGCGACGAGCTGCGCACCAGCGTGCTCCGCATGCTCAAGGCGGCGCTGCGCGAAAAGGAAATCGAGAAGATGCGTCCGCTCGAGGCTGCCGAGCAGGTCCAGGTGCTGCAGACGCTGCTCAAGCAACGGCGGGAAGCGATCGCGCAGTTCACGCGCGGCGGCCGTTCCGATCTGGCTGAACGCGAGACGGCCGAGATCGCTATTTTGGAGGCGTATCTGCCGCCGGCACCTTCCGAGGAGGAGCTCCAGGCCGCCATCGAAGCCGCCATCGCCGAAACTGGCGCGCGCTCGCCAGCCCAGATGGGGGCCGTGATCAAGGCAGTGCGCGCACGCCTGGAGGGACGCGCGCTCGACGGGCGCCTGCTGAGCGAGCGCGTGCGGCAGCGGCTCGAACGGGCCGGCTGAGCCTCTAGCCGACGGCGCAGAGCGCGCGCGCCAGCGGGCGCAGTTGGCCGGCCAGATACAGCGATCCGGTCACGAAGACGACATCTTCAGGGCCGGCCAGAGCCAGCGCCCGACGCAGGGCGTCAGCCGGCTCAGGGATCAGCTCGCAGGCCGGCGCCAGATGGGCGGTCAGCTCGGCCAGGGTTTCCACCGTCAGCGCGCGGGGCTGCGCCGGCTGCGTCAGCAACACGCGCGCGGCGCGCGGAAACAGCAGTCCGGCCATTTCATCCACCGGCTTATCGCGCAGGGCTGCGAAAATCAGCAGAATGCGCCGGCCGGCCAGATGTTCGTCCCAGAACCGGGCCAGTTCGCGGGCCCCGGCCGTATTGTGGGTTCCATCGAGGTAGACCAGTGGACGCTGGCTCATGCGTTCGAGGCGTGCAGGCCAGCGAGCCTGAGCGACGCCGGTCGCGATGTGTTCGGCAGAGACCGGCCAGCCCCGACGGGCCAGGACACGCGCAGCCGCTGCGGCGGCCAGAGCATTGTGCACCTGCCAGTGCCCGGCCAGCGCGGGAGCCAGCCGCAGCCGTTCGCCGGTTTCCCGTTCCACTGCTTCGGCGGTGTAGCAGCCCCCCTGCTGCCCCTGCTCTTCAACCCGGTAGGCCGCAGCGAGGTCCACGACAGGAGCGCGGACCACCGCGGCGCGCTCGAAAATCACCGCACGGGCTTCAGGCCGGCTGGCGGCGACGACCACCGGGACGCCGGGTTTGATGATGCCGGCCTTTTCGCCGGCAATCGCCTCGATCGAGTGGCCCAGGTAGGCTTCGTGGTCAAAGTCAATTTCGGTGATGATGCAGACGTCCGGCTGAACAACGTTGGTGGCGTCGAGCCGGCCGCCCATGCCGACTTCGATGACGGCGCAGTCGAGACATGCATCGGCGAAGATGGAAAAGGCAATGCCCGTGAGGCACTCGAAAAACGTTGGATGCGCGGCCAGCTCCCCGCGCGCCAGAAGCGTTTCGATGGCCTGATGGACGCGCTCGAAGGCGGCGGCGAACACACGGTCGTCCACAGGTTCGCCGTTCAGCGCGATGCGTTCGTTGATGCGCTCGAGATGGGGCGAGGTGTAGAGGCCCGTGCGCAGCCCCGCGGTGCGCAGGATGGACTCGAGCATGGCGGCCGTGGAGCCCTTGCCGTTGGTGCCGGCGATGTGCACGACCGGGAAACGGCGCTCGGGATGGCCCAGGAAGGTGGTCAGCGTGCGGATGTTCTCGAGGTCGAACTTCTGCACCCGCGGCTGGCGGGGCGCGGCCAGTTCGCGGCCGAGCTGGAGCAGGTAGGTGACCGCGTGCTGGTAGCTCATGGCAGCCGGCTCAGGCCAGGAAGAAATCAAGCGCTGCGGCAATATAGGACTTCAGTTCGCGCCGGTGGACGACCGCGTCGAGGAAGCCGTGCTCCAGCAGGAACTCGGCGCGCTGGAACCCTTTGGGGAGCTTCTGCCGAATCGTCTGCTCGATCACGCGCGGGCCGGCAAAGCCGATCAGCGCTCCCGGCTCGGCAATGTTGAGGTCGCCGAGCATGGCGAAGCTGGCGGTGACGCCGCCGGTGGTGGGATCGGTGAGGACCGAGATGTAGGGGACGCGAGCCTGATCGAGGCGGGCCGCCGCGGCCGATACCTTCGCCAGTTGCATCAGGCTGATGGTGCCTTCCATCATCCGGGCCCCGCCCGAGCAGGACACGACGATCAACGGCCGGCGCTGTTCGGCGGCCAGCTCCATGGCCCGGGTGACCTTTTCGCCCACCACGGCACCCATCGAGCCGCCGATGAAGCCGAACTCCATCGAGCAGCACAGCACCGGTCGGCCGTTGAGCTGGCCCTCGGCCGTGATGATGGCGTCGGCCATGCCGTATTTTGCCTGCGCCTCGCGCAACCGCTCGCGATAGGGGCGCGTGTCGACGAAATGCAGGGGATCGGCCGAGGCCAGTGCGGCATCACGTTCGGTCCAGCCCGGATCCAGCAGCAGCTCCAGCCGCTGCACGGCGTTCAGGCGGAAGTGATAGTCGCAGCGCGGGCACACCTGCCAGTTCTGCTCCAGGTCCTTTTTCCAGATGATGCCCCGGCAACCTTCACACTTCACCCAGAGCCCTTCGGTGCGAACCCGCCGCTGTTCGGGAGCCGTCTCGGGTGGCTTTTTGCTGCGCTCGAACCAGCTCATCGTCGCACCGCTAGTAATCGATCCCGCGCTGGGCCAGAATGCCCTTGGTGTAGGGATGCTTGATTTCGCGCATTTCGGTGACCAGATCGGCGGCTTCGATCAGGCGGGGATGGGCGTTGCGGCCGGTGCAGATGACGTGGACATGCTCGGGCCGGGCGAGCAGTGCGGGGACGACCTCCGCGGCGTCGAGCAGATGATAGCTGATGACGTAGTTGATCTCGTCGAAGATGACCAGGTCCCACTGCCCGCTCTGCATCTGGTCGCGCCCAAATTCCCAGGCCTGCCGGACCAGCCGCACGTCTTCCGGGTCGGTCTGCCCCGTGCCCAGCTTGATGAAGCCGCGCCCCATGGGGACGATGCGCATCCGGTCCTCGCCCAGCATCTGCGCGGTATCGAGCTCGCCGTAGTGCCAGGAACCCTTGATGAACTGCACCATCAGCACGCGCAGGCCCTGGCCGATGGCGCGGAAGGCGGTGCCCAGCGCGCAGGTAGTCTTTCCTTTGCCGGGACCGGTGTAAACAATCAGCAGGCTTTTGCGTTGCTCGACGCTCATCGTGGCGCTCCTGGTCTTTGGCCCGGCGGCAAGCCCACATAGTGGGCCGGTTTGGAAGTACGGTCAAGTCGGCAGCGGTCAGCTCAGCCCCAGCGTGATGCGCAGGTGTTCGGCCAGTTGCCGGACACGCTCGCGGGCGGCCTCCGACATGGGGCCGGCAGCGTCGCGTTCGCGCAGCACCAGCCACAGGCCGGGCCGGTAGACGCCGCCCTCCTCGCAAATGGCACCCGTTAGCTGCACCAGCTCCAGATTCACCTCGCCGAGGGCCCGCTCGAGGATGGCGCTGGCTTCATCGAGCAGATCGTGGAAGCCCTGCGAGGCCAGCAGTGGGTCCACGTCGCGGGGCGTGGGCTGCGCGATCTCTTCAAGTTCGTAGTCGGGCAGCGGGCGCTCGATCGGCAGTTCGATTTCGGCCACCGGGGCTGCGGGCTCGAGTTCAATCCGCATGGCTGAAGATCTTCTCTGTCTTTATACCACGCGCGTCTATTTGGGATAGGGATGGCCATTCAGCCAGGTCCAGGCGCGATAGAGTTGCTCGGCCAGCACGACGCGGGCCAGTTCATGCGGCAGCGTCAGCGGGGACAGCGACAGACGCAGGTCGGCCGCCTGCTGCCAGTCGGGCGGGACGCCTTCGGCGGCCCCACACAGAAAGACCAGTTCGCGGACGCCCCGGTCGCGCTGGGCAGCCAGCCACTGCGCAAGCTGCACCGAGCTGAACGCCCGGCCATCGGCGTCGAGCAGGACGCGCACCGCGCCCCGTTCCAGCTCCAGGCGGTCGAGTGCACGGGGCGAGCGCAGCTCGTGCACGGTGACCGCGCAGTACCTCTGGAGCCGACCCAGGTAATCGTCCAGCAGAGCTCGCAGCTCGCTCCGACGCGTGCGGCCGAGCATCACCAGCCGGAGCCTCATCGCGTCGGACGGGTCTCGCCGGGAACGCCCACTTCGATCCGCCGCGCCGCGCGCCACAGGCGTTCGATGTCGTAGTAGAGGCGGGCGCGCTCGCTGAAGATGTGGACAACGAAGTCGCCGTAATCGAGCAGCACCCACTCGGCGGCTTCGTAGCCCTCGCGGTGGTCCATGGGCCGCCCGCGCTCGAGCAGCCGCCGCTCGATTTCATCAGCAATGGCCTGGATTTGCGGCGTGCTTCCGCCGGTACAGAGCAGGAAGAAATCGGTGAAGGCACCGAGCTCGCGCAGGTCGAGCACGACCACTTCGGAGGCCTTTTTGTCGAGCGCGGCTTCGACGGCGCCTGCCAGCGCTCCGTTGAAGAGTTCCATGGTCACCGGTAGAGCGCCTGTTTGCGCAGATAGTCAGCGACCGCGGGCGGCACCAGACCCCGCAGCGGGCGCCCGGCGGCACAGTACTGCCGGATGGTCGTCGCCGAAATCGGACTGGCAACCGTCGGCAGGAGATGAATACGGCCGGACAGGGAGCTGGCGTCTGCGGGCACGACCTCGCGGATTTTCTCCAGCGGGAAACCGGGTCGGTGGGCTACGATGCACTCGCAGATGCTCAACAGATCCTGCCAGCGCCGCCAGGTACGAAACTGCAGAAAGGCATCGGCGCCCAGCAGCAGGAACAGCCGCACACGGCCGCCAAGCTGGCGCTGAAAGCGCTCCACTGTTTCTATTGTATAGGAAATCTGGTTCGGATCGGCTTCGGCCAGCGAGGGAACAAAGCGGGGCTGACCGGCGCAGGCCAGCGCAACCATCGCATAGCGGTGCGCAAACAGAGCCAGCGTCTCGGGCGGCCGGTGCGGCGGATGAGCGGTCGGGATGAAGTACACCGTGGCGAGACGGAACCGCCGGACTGCCGCCCGGGCCACGGCCAGATGCCCGTTGTGAATCGGGTTGAACGCCCCACCGAACAGTGCAATGGCCGGGCTGTCCCGGTACTTGTTCGAGCGGGTCACGGCAGGGTCTTTGCAGGATCAGCCGGAACCGGCACTGAGGCCGAGGTCGCCTGTGTGGTCTGCAGGGCGGGGCGCGGCAGACGTGCCAACATGTCGGCCAGAGTATGCACCAGCTCGGCAATGCCCTGGCCGGTGACAGCCGAGATGGCCACCAGCGGCCAGCCGCGCTGCTGCACGTGTGCCTTGAGGCGCTCGAGCCGGGAGCGATCGCCGGCGGCGTCCAGCTTGGTGGCGACCACCAGCATGGGCCGCGCGGCGAGCTCTGCGCTGAAGGCGGCCAGCTCGGCCATGATGACCTCGAAGCTGTGCACCGGATCGGCTGCCGTCTCGCTGACATCCACCAGATGGGCCAGCAGGCGCGTGCGCTCGATATGCCGCAGGAAGCGATGCCCCAGCCCCGCGCCCCGGTGCGCGCCTTCGACCAGACCGGGCAGGTCGGCCACCACGAAGCTCCGGCTCCAGCCTTCGGGGTCGGCCGAGACCACACCCAGACAGGGCTCCAGCGTGGTAAACGGATAGTCGGCGATTTTGGGCCGCGCGGCCGAAATCCGCGCAATCAGCGTGGACTTGCCCGCATTCGGCAGTCCTACGAGTCCCACATCGGCCAGCAGGCGCAATTCCAGGCGCAGCCACCGCTCCTCGCCCGGCTGGCCAGGTTCAGCAAAGCGGGGTGCGCGACGCCAGGGCCGGGCAAAGTGGGCGTTGCCCCGACCACCACGCCCACCCCGGGCCACCAGACAGCGTTGCCCGGGCTCGATCAGATCGGCCAAAAGCTCGCCGGTGGTGTCGTCGTAGATGGTCGTGCCGACCGGGACGGTGAGCACCAGGTCACGGCCGGAACGGCCGGCGCGGTCGGAGCCTTCGCCGTGACGGCCGCGCTCGGCGCGGAAGATGCGTTCGTAGCGATAGCGCAGCAACGTGTTGTCGTTCGGGTTCGCTTCGACGTACACACTGCCGCCGTGACCGCCGTCGCCGCCGGAAGGGCCACCGCGGGGCACATACTTCTCTCGCCGGAAGGCAATGCAGCCGTTGCCGCCGTCACCCGCGCGGACCTGGATGCGTGCTTCGTCAACGAACATGGCAGGAAAGGCCTACTGTCAGCATAGGCCCGGAACGAAAACAGGTAAAGAGCAGCGTTCAGGCAGGCGTGGCGGGATCGGATTCGACTGGAATCACGTTGACAAATTTCCCCAGGCGCCCCTTGTCCTCGAACCGGACAACGCCCGGCACACGGGCATAGAGGGAATCATCGCGCCCGCGCCCGACGTTGAGTCCGGGACGATAGCGGGTGCCCCGCTGGCGGACCAGAATGCTGCCGCCGGTCACAAACTGCCCGTCGAAGCGCTTGATGCCAAGTCGCTTGCCGGCGGAATCCCGACCGTTGACCGAGGACCCGCCACCTTTTTTGTGCGCCATGGTTGTGCCCCTTCAGTTGCCGCCCAGGACGATTTCGTCAATGCGAACCGTGGTGAAATGCTGCCGGTGTCCCCGGGTGATCTTGTACTGATTGGTCTTTTTGTACTTGAAGACCAGCACTTTGCGGTGGCGGCCATGGCCGGTCACCGTGGCGCGCACGCGCGCCGGAGCCAGGGCCGCACCCGCACGCAGTCCGCTGTCGTCGCGCACGGCCAGCACCGGGAATTCCACCACCGAGCCGACCGGTTGCTCGAGCCGTTCAACGCGCAGGGTCTCGCCCGGCGTGACGCGGTACTGTTTTCCGCCTGTGCGGATGATGACGTACACGGTCCTTCTCCCGGGAAGGCTGTATTCTACGGACGAAACGGCTCCGCGGTCAAACTCTCACATGGCCGGTCGCGGTTGCGGCCGCGGCAGCGGCATCCGCGGCAGCATCTGGTCGCGGTTCGCCGTCAGGTAGACGAACGAGGCCACGATCGCCACCATCTGCTTCATGTCCGCTTCCTGAATCCGTTCGTAGACGTCCATATTGGAGTGGTGGGTGCGGGTTTCGTACTCGATCGGGTCCTGGATGAACTGGAAGCCGGGGATGCCGACCGCATTGAACGAAAGATGGTCGGTGCCGCCGGTGTTGCGGATGGTCAGCGTGGTCATGCCCAGCGCAGCGAACGGCTTCATCCATTCGGCGAAGATCGGTGCCACCGCCTCGTTGCCCTGCAGATAGATGCCCCGGATGCGGCCGGTGCCGTTGTCCACGTTGTAGTAGGCGTCGAGTTTGGCCTGTTCGGGCTTGAGTTGCATGGTTTCGGGGTCGCCGAAATGCGCCTTGACGTAGGCGCGCGAGCCCAGCAGCCCCTGCTCCTCGCCGGTCCACAGGCCGATGCGCACCGTGCGGCGCAGCGGCACGCCGGTGGCCTTGAGT
>Ga0209810_1001436_pt1 | contig 35907 bp, 26 predicted proteins | sample Coa_R1_7_FD_187159 | JGI IMG/M metagenome (GOLD analysis project Ga0209810, IMG submission 187159) | Surface soil microbial communities from Centralia Pennsylvania, which are recovering from an underground coalmine fire - Coalmine... | ecosystem: Environmental > Terrestrial > Soil > Unclassified... | reverse complement strand
GTCAGCGCGTTTGACTTCGAGAGCGAGTTCGCGACGACCGTATACGGATAGTGGTGCGCCACGTAGCCCGGGTCCTCGACGTACGTCAGCTCGCGATAGATCTCGTCGTGCAGCACCCACACGGGCTCCCCGCCCCGCGCGAGCAGCGCCGCGGCGAGCCGGCGCGCGTCGGCGTCGCGGAGCACACGACCGGTCGGGTTTGCCGGTGAGCCGAGCACGATCATCCGGGTCGCCGGCCCGGCCGCCGCGACGATCGCGTCGACGTCGTAGCGGAAGTCGTCGCCGGCGCGCATCTCGACCTGACGGCAGGCCGTTCCCTCGAGCTGCGCGATCTTCGCGTACGCGGGAAACGCCGGACCCACGACGAGCAGCTCGTCGCGCGCGGGATCGAGCAGGGACTTGATCGCGACGTAGACCGCCTCTTGCGAGCCGGTCGTCACGCAGACGTTGCGCGGCGCGCTCATCCCCGGATAGCCGTAGTGCGCCGCGATCCGCTCGCGCAGCGCGAGGTCGCCCGCGTTGACGGTGTACTTCACGCCGGAGGTCGCGGCCCACGCGGCCGCCGCGTCGATGAACCGGCGCTGCGGCAGCAGCGTCGGCTCGCCGAGCCCGAGATCGATCGTGTCGGGCTTCTTGCGCGCCGCGATCGCGCGGATGAGGCTCGGCTCGAGCGAAGCGACGCGCGGGTTCACCGGGATCGCGTCCAGCGCGGGCGGCGCGCCGGAGGCCGCGCCCGTCAAACGGCGACCTCGAACTCGCGGAGCGCCGCGTTCAGCGACGTCTTCGTGTCGGTCGACTCCGAGCGCTCGCCGATGATCAGCGCGCACGGCGTCCCGAACTCGCCCGCCGGGAAGCGCTTCGGGAGCGAGCCGGGGATGACGACCGCCCGGGGCGGGATCGCGCCGCGGCTCGTCACCGGCTGCTCGCCGCGCACGTCGACGACCGGCGTCGACGCGGTGAGGACGACGCCCGCGCCCAGCACCGCCTCGCGGCCGACCCGCACGCCCTCGACGACGATGCAGCGCGAGCCGACGAAGGCGCCGTCTTCGACGATGACCGGCATCGCTTGCGGCGGCTCGAGCACGCCGCCGATCCCGACGCCCCCGGAGAGGTGGACGCCCTTCCCGATCTGGGCGCAGGACCCGACGGTGGCCCACGTGTCGACCATGGTCCCGTCATCGACGTAGGCGCCGACGTTCACGTAGCCGGGCATGAGGATCGCCCCCTTCCCGAGGTAGGAGCCGTAGCGGGCGACCCCCGGCGGCACACAGCGCGCCCCGAGCTTTTTCCAGTTTCGTTTGGTCGGGAGCTTGTCGTAGTACGAAGGGAGGAAGGCCGCGTTGTGGCCGGTCGCCGGAAAGTGCATCTCCCGGACGTGGACGTTCTCGTAGCGCGCGAAGGCGAGCAGGATCGCGCGCTTCACCCAGGGGTGGACGACCCACTCGCCCTCGACCGGCTCGCAGACCCGCAGCATCCCGTCGTCGAGCGCGTCGAGGACGTCCTCGACGACCTTGCCCGGCTTCTTCTTGATCGCGCCCGGATCGCCGGCAAGCCGCTCCTCCAGCTCCGTGAACTGCGCTTCGAGGCTCTCCATCGGGGTTGGCCTTCCTCACCGCAAACCCGCCTCCCGTTCCGGGGGTAATGAAGGAGGCCGGAGGCCCGCCGCCATGCGCCGGCGGCGGCGCCCGGTCAGGAGACGACGTGAACACCGCAGCCGACGAGCTACGCATCAACACCATCCGCTTTCTCGCGGTCGACGCCGTGCAGCAGGCGAATTCGGGGCACCCCGGCCTGCCGCTGGGCGCCGCCGCGGCCGCGTACACGCTCTGGACCCGCCATCTGCGCCACAACCCGGCCGACCCGGCGTGGTTCGACCGCGACCGATTCGTCTTGAGCGCGGGCCATGGATCGGCGCTGCTCTACGCCCTCCTCCACCTCACCGGCTACGACCTCACGCTCGACGACGTGCGCGCCTTCCGGCAGCTCGGCAGCCGCACGCCGGGCCATCCCGAGTACCATCACACGCCGGGGGTCGAGGTCACGACGGGGCCGCTCGGCCAGGGCTTCGCGAACGCCGTCGGGATGGCGATCGCCGAGGCGCACCTCGCCGCCGTCTACAATCGCGCGCAGACCATCGTCGACCACCGAACCTACGTGCTCGCCGGCGACGGCGATCTGATGGAGGGCGTCGCGAGCGAGGCCGCCTCCATCGCCGGCCACCTGAAGCTCGGCAAGCTGATCGTGCTCTACGACGACAACAAGACCTCGCTCGCCGGTCCGACCTCGGTCGCCTTCACCGAAGACGTGCGCGAGCGGTTCGAGGCGTACGGCTGGCAGACGCTCGAGGTCGGTCCCGAGGAGGCCAACGACGTCGAGGCGCTCGACCGCGCGATCGCGCTCGCCAAGGCGGAGACCGCGCAGCCCTCGCTCATCGCGATCCGCTCGACGATCGGCTACGGCTCGCCGGAGGCCGGGACGTACAAGACGCACGGCGAGCCGCTCGGCAAGAACATGGACGCGACGCGGAAGGCGCTGCACTGGGACCATCCGCCGTTCACCGTCCCCGAGGAGCCGCGCGCGTTCTTCCTCGAGGCGCGCGAGAAGGGCGCTGCGCTGCAGAACGACTGGAACGCACGCTACGCGAGCTGGAAGTCGGCCGACCCCACGCTGGCGGCGCAGTTCGAGCGCGCGCGCGACGGGAAACTCCCCGCCGATCTCCCGTGGCCGGCGTTCACCGCCGAGAACGGGGCGGTCGCGACGCGCGAGGCCGGCGGCACGGTGATGAACGCGATCGCCGCGGCGCTCCCCGAGCTGGTCGGCGGCTCGGCCGACCTCGATCCGTCGACCAAGACGTACTTGAAGGGTCAGGGCGATTTCGAGCCCGGGAGCTACGCGGGCCGCAACATCCATTTCGGCGTGCGCGAGCACGCGATGGTCGCCGCCTGCAACGGGATCGCGCTGCACGGCGGGCTGCTGCCGTTCGGAGCGACGTTCTTCAACTTCCTCGACTACTGCAAGCCGGCGGTTCGGCTCGCCGCGCTCAACCGCATCCGCGAGATCTTCGTCTTCACCCACGACTCGGTGTTCCTGGGCGAGGACGGCCCGACGCATCAGCCGATCGAGCAGCTCTCGATGCTGCGCGCGACGCCGAACCTCATCGACATCCGGCCCGCCGACGCGCTCGAGACGCTCGAGGCCTGGAAGTACGCGATCCAGCCGGCGGTCGGTCCGACCGCGCTCGTTCTCTCGCGCCAGAAGCTGCCGTTCCTCGGCGTGCGGCGCGCCGACGTCGCGCGCGGCGCGTACGTGCTGCGCGAGCCCGAGGGCGGCATCGACGTCATCCTCATCGCGACCGGCTCCGAGGTCTCGCTCGCCGTCGAGGCGGCGAAGATCCTCGAAGGACGCGGAACGCGTGCGCGCGTCGTCTCGATGCCGTCGTGGAAGCTGTTCGAGATGCAGGACGACGCCTACCGCGCGAGCGTGCTGCCCCCGGAGATCCGCGCGCGGATGTCGATCGAGGCCGCGGCGACGATCGGCTGGTCGAAGTACGTCGGCGAACGCGGCATCGCGTTCGGGCTCGACCATTTCGGCACGTCCGCGCCGGCCGCGGCGATCCTCAAGGACTACGGGTTCACCCCCGAGCACGTCGCTGATGTAGCGGCGGGTCTTCTCGCGAACGTCTAGACACTCGAAGCAGAAAGAAGAGTACACGAAACGATGGGCGATCAGCTCAAAGAGTTGGCAGCGGCGGGCCAGTCGATCTGGCTCGACAACATCCGCCGGGCGATGTTCGCCTCGGGCGATCTCCAGCGGCTGATCGATCTCGGTCTGCGCGGGATGACGTCGAACCCGACGATCTTCGAAAAGGCGATCGGGGCCGGGACGGACTACGACGAGCAGCTCCGGACGCTCGTCGACGAAAGCGATCCGATCGAGGTGTTCGAGGCGGTCGCGATCCGCGACATCTGCAGCGCGTGCGATCTGTTCCGCCCGGTGTGGGAGCAGACGAAGGGGCTCGACGGCTACGTCTCGCTCGAAGTTCCGCCGAACCTCGCGAACGATACCGAGCAGACGGTCGCGGCGGCGCAGCGTCTCTGGAAGGCCGTCGACCGGCCGAACGTGATGATCAAGATCCCGGGCACGGCGGCCGGGATCCCGGCGATCGCGGCCTCGATCGCGGCCGGGATCAACGTCAACGTGACGCTGCTCTTCTCCGTCGACCGGTACGAGGACGCCGCGAACGCGTACATCTCCGGGCTCGAGCAGCGCGCGGCGAAGGGCGAGCCGATCGACGCGATCGCGTCGGTGGCGTCGTTCTTCGTCTCACGGATCGACAGCGCGATCGACAAGCGGCTGCAGGCGAAGATCGACAAGGGCGAGCCGCAGCTCCGACATCTGCTCGGGAAGGCGGCGATCGCCAATACGAAGCTGGCGTACCAGCGCTTTCTCAAGCTGTTCGGCGATCCGCGCTTCGACGCGCTCAAGGCGAAGGGCGCGCACGTGCAGCGGCCGCTGTGGGCGTCGACGTCGACGAAGAACCCCGCGTATCCCGACCTGCTCTACGTCGACACGCTCGTCGGCCGCGACACCGTCAACACGGTCCCGCCGAACACGCTCGACGCGATCGTGGATCACGGGACCGTCAAGCCCGATACGGTCCTCGAAAATCTCGACGGCGCGCGCACCGTCATCGCGGACCTCGCGCAGGCGCAGATCTCGCTCTACGACGTCACCGAAGAGCTCGTCGCCGAAGGCGTGAAGTCGTTCTCCGACTCGTTCGACGCGATGCTCGCCGCGATCCGCGGGAAGCTCGACAAGCTGCGCAGCGGTGCGGCGCCCCGCGTCGCGCTGTCGCTCGGCGACCGTGCGCGCGACGCCGAGGACGCGCTCGACCGGCTCGCCGGCCGCGACTTCCTGCGCAAGCTCTTCGCGCACGATGCGTCGCTGTGGTCGGCCGACGCCGCCCATGCCGGCATCATCAAGCACGCGCTGGGGTGGCTGACGATCGCGCAGCAGACGCACGCGCAGAGCGGCGAGCTCCGTGACTTCGCCGAGACGTGCGCGAAGCGCTTCGACCACGTCGTCGTGCTCGGGATGGGCGGCAGCTCGCTCGCGCCCGACGTGCTGCGCGCGACGTTCGGGAAGCGTCCCGGCTACCCGCAGCTCCACGTCCTCGACTCCACCGATCCGCAGCAGGTGAAAGCGCTCGACGACGCGCTCGACATCGCGCGCTCGCTCTTCATCGTCGCCTCGAAGTCCGGGACCACGACCGAGCCGGACGCCTTCTTCCGCTACTTCTTCCAGCGCGTGCAGCAGACGGTCGGCGGCGAGAACGCGGCCGACCACTTCGTCGCGATCACCGATCCGGGGACGGCGCTCGAGCGCGAGGCGCGCGAGACGAAGTTCCTGCGCGTCTTCGCCAACGATCCCGACATCGGCGGCCGCTACTCGGCGCTCTCGTACTTCGGGATGGTCCCCGCGGCGCTCGCCGGGTACGACGTCACGGCGATTCTCGACCGCGCGATCAACGCGATGCACGCGAACTCGGCGAACGTCGCGGTGCAGGACGCGCCCGGCGTGCGCTTCGGCGCCGCGCTCGGCGCGCTCGCGAAGAACGGCCGCGACAAGCTGACGATCCTGTGCCATCCGTCGGTGCGCGCGTTCGGGACCTGGGCCGAGCAGCTCATCGCCGAATCGACCGGGAAGAGCGGCACGGGGATCGTTCCGATCGAGGGCGAGCCGCTCGGCGCGGCGAGCGCGTACGGCGAAGACCGCGTCTTCGTCTACGTCGGCGCCGGCCTCGGCGAGGACGAGGCCGCCGCGCGCCTCGAGGAGCTCGAACGGGACGGGCATCCGGTGGTGCGCTTGACGATGAGCGACCCGCTCGACATCGGCGAGCAGTTCTACCTGTGGGAGATCGCGACGGCGGCCGCGGGCGCGGTGCTCGGGATCGACGCCTTCGATCAGCCGAACGTCCAGGAGTCGAAGGACAACACGAAACGGCTGCTCGGCGAGTTCGGCACCGCCGGCAGCTTCAGCGAGCCGGAGCCGCGCGTCCGCGGGAACGACGTGCTCGTCTATCCGCTGGCCGGCTCGCAGGGCGCGGCGCTCGGCGCCGACCTGCAGAGCGCCGTCGCGGCGATCGCGCAGCAGATCCGCGCCGGCGACTACGTCGCGTTCAACGCCTATGTCCCGATGGACGACGACGACGAAACGGCGCTGCGCAAGCTGCGCACGACCGTGCGCGACGCGCTCAAGGTCGCGACGACGGTCGGCTTCGGCCCGCGCTTCCTGCATTCGACCGGCCAGCTCCACAAGGGCGGATCGGACGAAGGCGTGTTCTTCCAGATCACCTACGACGCGCCGTTCGACGTCGCGATCCCCGGGATGGTCGGGTTCCGCACGCTGCAGCGCGCGCAGGCTCTCGGCGATTTCGAGTCGCTCGACAAACGGAAGCGCCGCGGGATCCGCGTCCACTTCCCGGGCGACGTCCGGAAGGGACTCGCCGCGCTGGCCGCGGCCCTCGAAGCCGCCGTCACCGCGAAAGCGTAAGCTCGTGCAGATCGCGATGATCGGCCTCGGGCGCATGGGCGCGAACATGACCACGCGGCTCACGCGCGGCGGACACGACGTCGTCGTCTACGACCGGGACGCGAGCGCGGTGCAGCGCGCGGCGGGCGCCGAGCGCGTCACCGGCGCGAGCTCGCTGCAGGATCTCGTCGCGAAGCTGCGCGCTCCGCGCGCGGTGTGGATCATGGTCCCGGCCGGCGAGCCGACCGACTCGACGATCGGCGCGCTGCTCGAGCTGCTCGAACGCGGCGACGTCATCGTCGACGGCGGCAACTCGCGCTGGACCGATTCGAAGCAGCGCTACCTGCGCTGCAAGGACAAGGGCGTCGCGTTCGTCGACGCCGGAACGTCGGGCGGCGTGTGGGGGCTCGAGAACGGCTATTGCCTGATGGTCGGCGGCGACGACGACGCGGTCGCGCGCGTCGAGCCCGCGTTTCGGACCCTCGCGCCCGAGGGCGGCTACGCGCACGTCGGTCCGAGCGGCGCCGGACACTTCTCGAAGATGGTGCACAACGGGATCGAGTACGGGCTGCTCGCCGCGTACGGCGAGGGCTTCGAGATCCTCGAGAAGTCCGAGTACGACTACGATCTCCACGAGCTCGCGTCGATCTGGCGCTACGGCTCGGTCGTGCGATCCTGGCTGCTCGAGTTGCTGGAACTCGCGCTGCGCGAAGATCCGGGGCTCGAGAAGATCCGCGGCTGGGTCGCCGACTCCGGCGAAGGGCGCTGGACCGTCCAAGCGGCGATCGACGAGGACGTGCCGGCGCCGGTCATCACCGCCTCCCTGATCTCGCGCTTCGTCTCGCGCCAGGACGAGTCGTTCAGCGCGAAGGTGATCGCCGCGCTGCGCAATCAGTTCGGCGGCCACGCGGTGAAGGCCGAGAACGACGGTGCGGCGGCCGCCGCGGCGCGGGGCGAGGCGGCCCCGTGACGGCGACGCGCACGAGCGCCCCCGAAGCTCCGGCGACGAACCCGCTCCGTCGCGGGCTCGCCAGCAACCGCATCTCCGATCCGTGCAACGTCGTGTTCTTCGGCGCGAGCGGCGACCTGATGAAGCGGATGCTCATGCCGGCGATGTGGAATCTCCGCCTCGAAGACATCCTCCCGGCGAACGTCGGGATCGTCGGCTTCTCGCGCTCCGAGTACGACGACGACGCGTTCCGCGACGCGATGCGGAAGGCGGTCGACGAGTTCTCGCGCACCGGCCCCGCGAACGAGCCGCTCTGGACGGATTTCGCGAAGCGCATCTCGTACGTCTCCGGCGACTTCGACGACGTCGCGTGCTTCCACAAGCTGCGCGAGCATCTCGAGAAGAACGACGCCGAGCTCGGCACCGGCGGAAACCGGCTCTTCTACCTCAGCACGCCGCCCTCGGTGTTCTCGTCGATCATCGAGCAGCTCGACAAAGCGGGGCTCGGGCCGCGCGAGAACAAGACCGGCTGGTCGCGCATCATCATCGAGAAGCCGTTCGGCACCGACCTCGATTCGGCGCGCGCGCTGCAGGCCGAGGTGGAGAAAGTCTTCCCCGAAAAGCAGGTCTACCGGATCGACCACTACCTCGGCAAAGAACCGGTGCAGGACATCATGGCGCTTCGCTTCGCGAACGTCATCTTCGAGCCGGTGTGGAACCGCCGGTACGTCGACTCGGTGCAGATCACCGCGGCGGAGACGGTCGGCGTCGAGCGGCGCGGCGGCTACTACGACAACGCGGGCGCGCTGCGCGACATGATCCAGAACCACGTCATGAACCTGCTCGCGCTGGTCGCGATGGAGCCGCCCGTCTCCAGCGACGCCGACTCGATTCGCGACGAGAAGTTCAAGGCGCTCCGCGCCGTCCGCCCGATCGAGCCGAACCGGGTCATCCTCGACAGCGCGCGCGGCCAGTACGACGCGGGATCGATCGGCGGGAAGCCCGTCCCGGGATATCGCGAGGAGCCCGACGTCCGTCCCGATTCGAACACCGAGACGTACGCCGCCGTGAAGCTGTGGATCGACAACTGGCGCTGGGCCGACGTTCCGTTCTACATGCGCTCGGGGAAGCGGCTCGCGCACAAGGGCTCCGAGATCGCGATCCGCTTCCGCTCGATCCCGCACCGGCTCTTCGGCGAAGCCGGCGACATGCTCGACAACAACGTGCTGGTGATGAAGATCCAGCCCGAGGAGGGAATCTCGCTGCGCTTCAACGCGAAGGTTCCCGGGCCGCGCATGCACATCCGCTCCGTGTCGATGGACTTCAACTACGGAACCGGCTTCGGCGTCGTGTCGGCGCCCGCGTACGAACGGCTGATCGGCGACGCGATGCGCGGCGACGCGACGCTCTTCACCCGCTGGGATGCCGTCGAGACGGCGTGGCAGATCGTGATGCCGATCTTGGACAACTGGCAGAACACGGTCGACGAGACGTTTCCGAACTACAGCGCGGGCAGCCAGGGACCGCCGGCGTCGGACCGCCTGCTCGCGCGCGACGGGCGCGAGTGGCGCAGGATATGAAGGCCGAGACGAAGGTCGAGGCGTCGCTGGAGTCGATCCGCGGCGAGCTGGCGCGCACGCCCGCGACGACGTCGACCCTCAACTTCATCGTCTGGATCGACGACCCGAAGCGTCGCGACTGGATCCTCGAGCGCGCCGCGATGCTCTCCGAGAAGCACCCCTCGTTCACCCTGATCTTCGACAACACGGGCGAGTGCGGCGAGCGCGCGACGGTCGCCACGAGCGCGCGGCCGAACGCGGAGCCGCTCGGCGCGGCGCAGGGCGAGCGCGTCGAGCTCGACGCCTCATGCTTCGACGCGCAGACGGTCGACGAGTACGCGCAGTCGCTGTGCCGGTCGGGACTGCCGACGCTGCTGTGGTGGAGCGGGATGAAGGTCGAGAGCCGGCCCGTCTTCGAGGCGCTCCTGCCGCACGCGGACACGCTGCTCGTCGACTCGGCGGGGAGCGTCACCGACGAGCGGGGCATCCGCAGCCTCGTGCAGTTCCGGCGCGAGCACCCGAACGTCGAGCTGCGCGACCTCGCATGGCTGCGGCTGCGGCCGTGGCTCGACATGATTGCGAACTTCTTCGACGCTCCCGAGCTCACGCGCGAGCTGTTCGGTATTCGCAAGCTCACGATCGCGAGCGGGTCCGCCGCCGAAGCGCTGTACCTCGCGGCGTGGCTCGCGAGCGCGCTCGGCTGGAAGGCGACGGGCGAGAACGCGTTCGTCGACCTCGAGGGGAACGCGATCCGGTTCACCCGCCGGCAGCACGGCGAGATCCGCCGCGTGTACAGCGTGCGGATCGACACGGAGACGTCGAGCTACGTCGGCGAGGTCAGCCCCGACGATCCCAAGGTCGTGCGGGTCTGGACGGAGGGAAAGAACGCCTGGGACGGCAGGCTGTTCCCGCTGCAGGCCGTCGACAACGCGAGCCTGCTCGAGCGCGCGGTGCTCGAAAGCGGGAGCGACGAGCTCTACGACGCGACGCTGGGGACGGTCGGGACGCTGCTCGGTTAAGCGAACGCGCGCCCGGTGCGGCGCCCGCCTCGGTATTGCAATCACACCCTAATCCCCGCACGGGACGTGCACCGCACAATTGGGGATCACACCACCGTGCTTTCATCCACGCTGCGGAGGCCGCCGGCGCTGCTCGCCGCCACGGCCGCCGTCCTCCTGCCGTTCGCGCTCGCGCAGGCCGCGTCGGCCGACGCCGCCGGCGTCGCGCGCATCGGCTACATCCAAGGATCCGTCGCGGTGCAGCGCGGCGACTCCGACCAGCCGACCGCGGCGACGGTGAACGCGCCCGTCCTGGGCGCGGACTACGTGACGACCGGCGACGGCTCGCGCGCCGAGGTCGACCTCGACGGGTGGTCCTCGGTACGGCTCGGCGCGGACGCGCAGGTGCGCTTCGCGAACCTCGATCCGTCGAACCGGCAGATCCAGCTTGCGCAAGGTCCGGTCGATCTGCGCGTCTTCCGCGGCAACGATCTGAACGACGAGATCGACACGCCGTCGATCTCGGTGCGTCCGGCGCAGCCCGGAAGCTATCGCGTGAACGTCCTTCCCGACGGGACGACGCAGGTGGTGGTCCGCTCGGGCGCGGCGCAGATCATCACGCCGCAAGGGAACCGCACCGTCGGTCCGGGCACGACGCTCGTCGCGAGCGGCGCGGCCTCGAACCCGCGGATCAGCACGCAAGGCGCGCTCGCCGACGACGGCTTCGACACGTGGGACGGCCAGCGGGATCAGTATTACCAAGCCGCGCAGCCGTCGTATTCGTACGTCGACCCCGACATCGTCGGCGTCGACGACCTGCAGCCGTACGGGCGCTGGGACAACGATCCGACGTATGGGCAGGTCTGGGTCCCCAACGAGCCCGCGTCGTGGTCGCCGTACAGCGACGGCCAATGGGTCTGGGAAGACGGCTACGGCTGGACGTGGGTCGGCGACGAGCCGTGGGGCTGGGCGCCGTATCACTACGGCTCGTGGTACCGCAGCATGTACGGCTGGGCGTGGTATCCGCCGCGTCCCGCGGCGTACGCGCCCGTCTGGCAGCCCGCGATGGTCGCCTTCCTCGGCTTCAACATCGGGAACGTCTCGGTCGGCATCGGCTTCGGCTCGCCGAACTACGACGTCGGCTGGGTCCCGCTCGCCCCATACGAGCCCTACTATCCCTGGTACACGCAGTACGGCTACGGCTACGGCGCGCCGTCGTACACGAACGTCACCTACATCAACAACGTCACGGCCTACCGCAACTATCGCTATGCGGTGGCGGTGAGCGGCCGGCAATTCATGGCCGGTCAGTTCGCGCACCCGATGCGGTACTCGCGCTCGTGGCGCGATCCGCGCGGCTTCCGCGGCGCGGTGCCGGTGGTGCCGACGACGGCGAACCTGCGCTATTCGTCGCGTCCCGTCCCGGCCCGGCTGCGTCCCGCGGCGACGTTCGCCCGCGCGCAGTTTGCCGGGCGGCCGGCGATCGCGCGCCGCGTCGCCTTCACGCAGCAGCGCACGACGCTCGCGACGAGCCTCCGCCACGCTCGCGTCACGACGACCGCGGCGCACTTCACCACGCCGCGGACCCGCGCGCAGGTGCAGGCCGCGGAACGCCGGTCCGTCGCGCAGCGCGCGGCGTTCGCGCGGCGTCCGGCGCACTTCGCGACGGTCACGCCGCGGACGACGGCGCGGACCGCGAACCGCAACGCGCCGCGCACCACGAACCGCACGGGGGCGCGAACGGCGAACCGTAACGCCGCGCATGCCGCGCCGCGCACGGCGAACCGTAACACCGCGCATGCCGCGCCGCGCACGGCGAACCGCAACGCCGCCCGGCCGGCGGCGCGCGGGGTTGCGGCGAACCGGGCGTGGCAGCGCTTCGGTAACGCGCGCGGCGCGCACACGGCGAACCGGTCGACCGCGCACGCCGCGCCGCGCACGGCCAACCGCAACGCCGCCCGCACCGCGACGCACACGGCGAACCGTTCGACGGCGCACGTCGCGCCGCGAACGGCCAACCGCGCCGCACCGCGCACGACCGCGCATACGGCCGTCCGGACGGCACCGCACACGGCGACCCGGACGACGGCGCACGCCGCGACGGCGGCGCGCACGGCGACCGCCCGCAACTACGGCGCGGCTCGCACGACGACCGCCCATGCCTACACCGCACCGCGCACCGCGCACACGTACACGGCGCCGCGCACCGCGCACGCGTACACGGCGCCGCGCACCGCGACCCGGACGTCGACCGCCGCGCGGACGACGACAGCGCACGCCTACACCGCGCCGCGCCCGGCGACGCGCACGTACAGCGCACCGCGCAGCTACAGCGCTCCCGCCCGGACGTACTCCGCACCTCGCGCCTACAGCGCCCCGGCTCGCACGTACTCCGCGCCTCGCGCGGCACCGGCTCGCACGTACAGCGCTCCCGCCCGGACGTACTCCGCGCCTCGCGCTTACAGCGCGCCGGCTCGCACGTACTCCGCGCCTCGCGCGGCACCGGCTCGCACGTACAGCGCTCCCGCGCGCACATACGCCGCGCCTCGCGCCGCGGCGCCGCCGCGCGCAGCCCCCGCGCCGCGTGCCGCCCCAGCGCGGCCCGCGCCGCAGGAGCGGCAGCATCCGCCGCACTGAGCGGCTCGATCGAAGCGCCTGCCCGGAAGGAGCGTCTCGCGTGCGAGGCGCTTCTTCTCCGCATGCCGGATCGCCCGACCGTCAGCGTTCTTCCGAATCCCGCCGCGCTCGCGGACGCCGTCGCCGACCACGTCGTCGACGTCGTCGCTCGCGCGCTCGACCGGCGGGGCGTCGCGCACGTCGCGCTGGCCGGCGGCTCGACGCCGCGCGCGATCAACGCGCTGCTGAGCGCGCCGCCGCGCCGCGAGCGCGTGCGCTGGAACGAGGTCGTCTTCTGGTTCGGCGACGAGCGCTGCGTCGCACCCGACGACGACGAGTCGAACTACAAGATGAACCGCGAGACGCTGCTCGACCCGCTGGGGATCGCGCCCGAGCGCGTGCACCGCATGCGCGGCGAGGATGACCCCGGTGCGGCGGCCGCGGACTACGACGTGATCATGCGTCGCGAGCTGGGCGACGCGCCGCATCTCGATCTGGTGCTTCTCGGGATGGGCCCGGAAGGCCACACCGCATCGCTCTTTCCGGGCACCGTCGCCGCGATCGACAAGCACGCGTTGGCGATCGCGCACTACGTTCCACAGCTCGACCGCTGGCGCCTGACGATGACGCCGCATGCGATCAACTCGGCCCGCCACGTGGCGTTCGCGATCGCCGGCGCCGCAAAAGCCGACGCGCTGCACGCCGTGCTCGAGGGCCCGCGGGAACCAGACGTCTACCCGGCGCAGGCCGTGCACCCCGCCGGCGACCTGCGCTGGTTCGTCGACGCCGAAGCCGCCGCACGTCTCTAGCGCTCGCGACGCCGCGGGGTTCGGCTCGCCGCAGCGAGCACGGCGCCGCCTACCGTCTCGCGCGAGTCCGGTGCGACGTCGGCTCGACTTCGCCCGACGTTACGATGCACGTGCCGTCCAGCGGCAACTGCGTGAACAGCTGCGCCGCCGAGTACGGGAACGTCGCGGAGAAGAACAAGCGGAATCCGGTTCCGGTGGACATTCCGTCCGTGTCGATGACGCCGTCGACTTCGAACGAGGCGGTCGACGTCCCGTCGCCGTTGTCGACGACCGTGAACGGTCCGATCTGCCCGGGCGGGATATCCGTTGCGATCAGCGTGTTTTGCGCGCCGCCGCCGTTGAAGGTGATGAACGGCGTGGGCAGCGAGACGTTGCCGCTCTGGTTCAGACTCTCGATCTGCCCCGTCTCACCCGGCGTGATCCCCAGGTTCGCGAACTGACCGAGGTTCGTGCCGACGACGAGCTGCCCGTACCCGGGCGCCGGGACGTACGCCGACCCGAGCCGGAAGTCGATGAAGTTCGCGCCGATGCGGCACCCCGCGCTGAAGAGGTCCGCCGCCGGTGAAGCGGTCGGCGTCGCGGTCGGCGCAGGCGTTCGCGTCGGGCTCGGCGTCGGCGTCTGCGTCGGCGCGGCCGTCGCCGTCGGCGCCGGCGTCGCCGTCGGCGCGGGCGTCGTGCTCGGCGCCGGGGAGCGCGTCGGGCCGGCGGTCGGAGCGGGCGACGCCGTCGGGGTCGCCGAGCGCGTCGGGCTGGGACTCGGGCTCGGGGTCATGGTCGGCACCGGGGCGAGGGGAGTCGTGTTCGCCGTTCCGCCGGAGCCGCTGCACGCGGCGAAGGCCGCGGAGAGCAGCAGCCCGGCCGGCGCCATCCGGCCGAACGGTCGAATCTTCGATGAATCGCGGGTCCCGTGGTGCATCGCAATCGCCTCCGGGGTGTCGGCTGCACCAGTGTAGGCGCGTGCGTCGGCCGCCCGGTATGGGGGAACCCCCTACCCCGGCGGAGGCGAGGCCGGCGACCGCACCGGCCGCCGGCGTTTCAGCGCCGCGTCTGGGCGGCCGGCGTCAGCGCGGCTGCCGCGGCAGCGGGTTCGCGACCGGGGCGGACGAGGGCAGCGCCGCGGGCTGAGTCGGCAGCGGGGGCAGGATGCTGGCCGGGCCGGCGGCGTTCAGCGTCTGCGAGCCGAGCGAGCTCGCGTCGATTCCGTTCTGTGCGAAGATCCCGCCGCTCACGCGGTTCAGCTCGACGATCGCCTTGTCGAGATCGGTCTGCGCCTGCAGCTCGCGGCCGCGCTGGTTCGCGACGTCGAGCTGGCGCTGCAGCACCAGGAACGTCGTCGACGTCCCGGCCTGGAAGCGGCGCTGCTCGCCCAGCAGCACGCGCTCCGCCGCCTGACGCGCGGCGCGCGCGGCGAGCACGCGGTACTGCGCTTCGCGCAGGCCCTGGATCGCGTTGACCGCCTCGCTGCGGATGCGCTGAACGACCGCGGTCTCGTCGATCTGCACTTGCCGCTGCTGTTCCTGCGCGATCGCGTAGTCGGCCTTCGCGGTGTGCCTCCCGATCGGAAACGAGAACGTCAGCTGCGCGCGGTAGTCGGGGAAGCGGTTGTCGAACGCGTTCGCGAACGACTGGCCGATGGTCCCCGTCTGATACGCCGGGGGCGGCGGGAACGCGGAGAGCGCGCCGGGCGGAAGCACTTCGCCGAGCAGCCCGAACAACGGATTCGACGCGAAGCTCAACGGGTTGCCGGCGAAGCCGTTCGAGGTGTAGCCGAGCCCGAGATCGATCTGCGGCTTGAGCTGATCGCGCGCGAACGCGAGGTTGAAATCGGCCTGCTGCCGCTGCGCGCGGACTTGCACGATCTCCGGCCGGTGCTGAATCGCCTGGTTCACGAGCGCGTCGAGCGAGGGCTCTTGCGGGATCTGCGCGATCGGCGTCGTCGGCACGAGGTTCGCCATCCAGACCGGGTCGGCCGGGTTCGCGAGGATCAATTGCTTGATCTCCTGCTGCACCCGCTGGACGTTCTGGATCGCGGCGTAGACGTTGTCCTGAAACACGTCGACCTGCGTGTTCGCTTCGACGATGTCGGTCGGCGCGATGGCGCCGCGAGCCGCGAGCCGTGCGTTCGACGCGGCCTGCGCGCTGGCTTGGCGCAGCCCTTCTTCTTGGATTCCGACGTTCTGCCAGGCCGAGACGAGGTCGAAGTAGGCGTCCTCCAGCGCGACGATCGTTCCCGACGCCTGCTGCAGCGCGTTCGCGCTGGCGAGCGTCGTGTTGACGCCGGCGAGCTCGATCTGCAGTCGCGTCTGATCGATCACGCGTCCGCGTCCGAGCGGCTGGGTGAACGCGAGCTGCAGCGCGGTCTCGTAGAACGGATTGTAGCTGTTGTACGCGCTGTCGTTCGTGACGCGGGTCGCGTTCACGCCGATGCTGTACTGACCGCCCTGCTGGGTGAGCCCGCGCAGCGACGCGGTCGCGCCCGCCGTGTCCTGGGTGACCGGACCGCCCTGCGCCGTCGTGTTGAACGGGCTGAGCACCGGCGAGACGCTGTGCTCGTACGACGGCACGAGCTGGAAGTTCACGTCGTACGCGCCCTTCGCGGCGACGATCTGATAGTTCGCGATGCGGCGGTTCGACTGCTCGATCGCGAGCTGCGTGTTGCGCTGCAGCGCCATCACGATCGCGTCCTGCAGCGTGAGCCCGACGAACGGCTGCTGGTTGACGCCGACGAGGTCGGGGTTCGGGGCCGCGCTTACCGGCGCCGACAGCTCGGCGCCCAGATTCGGAACCGCCGGGAGCACCGGCGGGAGCGGCGGCGGCGGGAGCCCCGCGCCGCGGATGTTCGAGCCGGGCGGCTGCGCCGCGCCCGCGCCGGGGTTCCCCGCCGCCGGTGCGCCGGCCGCCGCGCCGCCGTTCACCGGCGTTCCGGGCTGCGCCGTTCCGGGCGTTCCGGGCTGCATCCCCGGCTGCTGCTGCGTCGCGGGCGTCGTCCCGCCCGGCAGCGTCGTCGTCGGCGCGGTCTGCGGCGGGCGCCCGACCGTCGTCGCCTGCGGCGCCGCACCCGGCGTCGTGACCGGCTGCGGCCGGCCCGGCAGCTGCCCCGGCTGGCCGTTCGCCGGCTGGCCGGTCGCCGGCTGGCCCGTCGCCGGCTGGCCCGTCGCCGGCTGGCCCACGACGGGCTGCGGCGAGGCACCGGACGTCGTGCCGGGCGCCGCCGCTCCGGGCGGCTGCTGCGTTCCGGGCGGCGGCGCCGCGGTGGGCTGGGTCATCGGCGCGGTGGTCGCCGCCGCGGCGGGCGCCGCGGTCGGCTGCGCCGGAGCCGCGCTCGGCTGCGCGGCGGGCGTCTGTGCCGACGCGACGGCGGTCGCCAGCGGCGCGACGGCGAGCGTCGCGCACAGCGCGAGCGCGAGGGGTCGAGAACGGGACACGCTTACTTGACCTTGATCGACGTCTCGACGGACATCCCGACCCGCAGCGGCTTGTCCGGCGGCGGGTCGTCGACGAGGATCCGCACGGGGATGCGCTGCGTGACCTTCACGAAGTTGCCGGTCGCGTTCTGCGCGGGGACCAGGCTGAAGGTGTTCTGCGAGGCCGGCGCGACCGCGGCGACGTGGCCGTGGAAGGCGACGCCCTTGTACGCATCGACGGAGATGTCGACGGGCTGACCGACGCGCACGTTGCCGAGCTGCGTCTCCTTGTAGTTCGCGGTGATGTACGTGCCGGTGACCGGGACGATCGCCATCAGGGACTGCCCCGGCGCGACCGACGCGCCGATCTCGACGTCTTTCGCGCCGACGACGCCGTCGATCGGCGAACGGATCACCGTGTAGCCCAGGCGGTCCTGCGCGGTCTTGAGCTGCGCGCGCAGCGAGCCGGCCTGCGCCGACGCCGCGCTCGCCTGCGCCTGCGAGGCCGAGACGCGATACGGGTTGTCGCTCTCGGTCAGCTTCCCTTGCGCGGTCTGGAGCTGCCCTTGCTGCGCGCCGATCCCCGCCTGCGCGGCGTTCGCCGAGGCGATCGCCGACGTGTAGCGCGCCTGCGCCTGCGCGACGGCCGTCTGCGCCGCCGTCACCTGGTCGAGCGCGCCGGTGTACTGGGACTGCGCCTGCGCGAGCGCGGCGCGCTGCGCGTCGAGCTGCTGGCGCGCGATGTCGCCCGTGCGAACGAGCGCGGCATAGCGGTTGTAATCGGCCGTCGCGCGCTGCAGCGCCGCGCGCGCCGCCGGGACCTCGGACTGCGCGGCGCGGAGCTGCGCCTGCGCCTGCGCGATCGCGGCCTGCGACGCGGCGGCCTGCTGCTGTGCGGCGCGCGCTTGCGCGGCGGCGTTCTGCACGGCGGCCTGCGCGGCGTTGACTCCGCCCGAACCCTGCTGCGACTGCGCGGCGACGTCCGCGCGCGTGAGCGCGACGTTCTCTTGGGCCGCGCGGGCCTGCGCCTGCTGCGCCGCCAGCGCCGCCTGCGCCTGTTCGAGCGCGGCACGCTCGTCGGTGTCGTCGAGCCGAATGATGACTTGCCCCTTGCGCACCGGCTGGTTCGTATCGACGAGGATCTGCGAGACGCGCTCCTGGATCTTGCTCGTCACCGTCACGGTGTCGGCGTCGACGCGTGCGTCGTCGGTCGACTGGTGGCTCAGCGCGTACGAAAGGAAGCGGACGCCCCAGATCAGGATCGCGATGACGACGATCGCGCCGACGACGAGCAACCACAGCGGCGGACGCCGCCGCGAGGCCTTCGGAACGTCGGTCTCCGCGGCGTGCGGCGGCGCCTGCGAGCCGCCGTCCGTCGGGCCGGGTCGTTGCTGCGGCGGTGTTTCGGTCCGCGTTTCCACTACGCTGAGGCTCCGTTCAAGAAGAAGTCGACGATGCCGTCGATGACGGCCGGATCGAGGACGGCGCTGTTCCACAGCTTCCGCCCCACGACGTACGAGAAGAGCGTGCCCAAGAAAAGCCGCGCCAAGAACTCCGGGTCGCCGTGCAGCAAGCGATCCCCGGTCTGCGAGGCGAAGTACGACGAGAGATCGGTCAGGATCTGCGAGGGCCCGCGCCACTCGGGCGAATCGTCGGTTCCGGCCGCGTCCTCGAAGAGCGAGACGCACATCATCGCGCGCTTCTCGCGCATGTGCTCGATCGCCTGACGAGCGATCGTCCGAAGATCCGCGCGCAGATCGTCGCCGGAGAGCGATGCGAGCACCGCCCGGAACTGCTCCGAGCCGCACGCCTGCTCGCGCATCGCGTCGAGCAGCGCGCGCTTCGAGCCGAAATGCCGGAACAGCGTCGCCTCGTTGACGCCGGCGCGGTCGGCGACCTCGCGCGTGGTCGTGCCGCGCGTGCCGTTCCGCTCGTAGAGCTCGCGGGCCGCGGCCAAAATGCGCGCGCGCGTCTCCTCGACGCCGGGATGGCTGCGGTGCGTCGTGGCGAGCATCAGTTGTGCTTCGTGAAGACGGCGTCGTCGACGGCGACGTTCGTGCGATAGTCGTTGTAAGTGCCGTGCGCCACCGCCGTGACGTGCGGAATCGCGATCTCCGCGTCCTGTTCGGCGAGCAGCGAGTACGGGCCGATCTGCCGGAACGTCTGCATCATCGTGATGTGTCCGCCGTTGTAGTAGTCGTAGCGGATCGAATCGATGGTCCAGGTCGCCGGATCGATCAGGACCGTCTCGTGATCGATCATCCCGCGGACCCGCTGCACCATTCGCAGCACGACGTCCTGATGGCCGCGCATCGTACGCTCGCCCTCGTAGCTGATGCGGAAGCGGCGCTCCCAGTCCGTCGGGTCGCCCACGTCCGTGAAGATCTTCGCGAAGCCGCGCGCGTACGACGGAACGTGGTCGAAGACGACCTCGTAGTTCGCCGGACGCTTGAAGTACGTCGATGCGTCGAAGTGCTGGCTGATGAACGGGAACGACGTCAGCCGCACGTCGACGTGCATCCGGCCTTGGTACGAGCTGAGGTCGGGGTTGCGCTCGATGACGCGGGCCACGATCGCGGCCGGGTCGGTCGTCGACGGCGCGGCGGCGGAGACCGGACGATGCAGGACGACGAGCAGCGCCGCGAACAGCGCGGCGGCGGCCTTCGCGGCGAGCCGGGCGCGGCGGCCGCCGCGCGGCGGCCGTTCCGCTCCGTCCGGATCGAGCGGGAACGCGAACACGCGGTCCAGGCCGGTCAGCAGCAGCGAATCGCGGATCGCCTGCGTCGCCGGCTCGATCGCGATCGCGCCCCCCTGCTGGCGCACGGCCCGAAGGCCGGAGACCAGCGCGGCGATCGTCTCGGACGGCAGTTCGGGACCGTCGAGCACGACGCTGACGCGCGGCGTGGCGGCGGCCAGGGCTTCGGTCACGGCGGCGTCGATGCGGCGACGGGCCTCCGGGTCCTGGGCATGCAAATGAAGGCGAACGGTAGGACGGTCGCTGCGTCTCATCTCTCTACTCATGCGTGTGTGCACTTGCACGGACACGCCCCACGTTCGGAAAGATTCATGCAAGTACCTACACGCAGAGCCGGCTTCCCGAGACTCTGGTGAGCACGATCGATCTCGCCGCCCTGGCCGCCGGCGCGGGCCTGCTGCCGGCCGCGATCCGCCTCGAGCGCTTGGACGCGCCGGGCTCCTGGGCGTTCGACGACGGCCGGTACATTTACCCTGCTTCACTTATCAAGGTACCGCTTGCCGTCGCGGCGGCGGCCGCGATCGATGCAGGCCGCCTCGCCTGGACGACGCGCGTGCGCATCGACGAGCGCAACGCGACGGCCAACGACGCCCCCTCGCCGATCGTCCCCGGATGCCTCGCCACGGTCGAGGAGCTCGTCACGTTCATGCTCCAGCGCTCCGACAACGTCGCGACGAACCAGCTCTACGATCTTCTCGGCCGCGAGCGCGCCGGCGCCGACCTGGCCGCGCTCGGGTTCGGCGACGTCGCCTTCAGGCGGAAGCTCTCGGGCGCCGACCCGCTCATCGACGATCCGGAAGCGACGGGCCGCAACGCCTTTCCGGCCGCCGATGCGGTGCGGCTGTTCCGCGCGATCGCCGACGATCGCGTCCCGGGCGCGGCGACGCTCCGGACGATTCTCGCGACGTCCTGGTGGGACGTGAAGCTTTCCCGGGGTCTCGAAGCCGGCGATGCGTTCGCGCACAAGACCGGCGATACCAGCGGGGTCTCGCACGACGCGGGGCTTCTGACGCTCGCCGGCGGCTCACGCTGGGCGATCGCCGTCTACACCGAGCTGCCGAGCACCGAAGAGACCGAGCTGCGCTTCGGCGCGTTCATGCGGGCGCTTCGTCCGCATCTCACGGAGGAAAGGAGCGGTGCGCGGACGGCGAACCCGCGCCCCTGAACCAACCACGTCCCAGGAGAGTGGAATGAACCGACTCACGGTGCCGGCGCTCGCGCTTCTCGCGGCCGCCGCGCTGGTCGTGCCCGCGGGCGCGGCGACGAAAGGCCCGGCCTCCGGCAAGTCCGTCCATGTCGGCGTGATCGCCGACGTGACGGGCGCCGCCGGCGTGTACGGAACGCCGCAGAAGAACGCGTACGAGCTCGCCAACGACGACATCAAGGCCGGCCGGCTCGACGCCGGCGGCGCGAACCTCGTCTTCGACGTCCAGGACGCCGCGAGCGACGGCGCCCAGGTCGTGAACCTCATGCAGAAGTTCACGACCGACGGACAGACCGCGATCGTCCTCGGACCGACGCTCTCCGGCGAGGCGTTCAAAGCCTTCCCGCTCGCCGTGCGCGCGAACTTCCCGGTGATGGGAACGTCGACGACCGCCGAAGGCGTCACGGCGCTCGGCTCCAGCGTCTATCGCGATTCGCTCGCCGAGTCGCAGGTGATCCCGACCACCGTGCAGCGCACGAAGGACAAGTGGCACTACAAGACCGCGGCGATCATCTACGGCGACGACAACGCGTTCACGAAGACCGACGGCGACCTCTTCGCGAAGGCGCTGAAGGCGGCCGGCATCGACGTCGTCGACACCGAGACGTTCCACCAGAAGGACACCGACTTCCAGCCCGCGCTCACCCGCATCGGCTCGAAGCATCCGGACGTCATCGCGATCGGCGCGCTCTTCCCCGAAGCGACGAAGATCATCCAGCAGGCCGGGAAGCTCGGGATGAAGACGCACATGTTCGGCGGCAACGGGCTCAACTCGCCGGAGATGTACAGCGTCGCCGGACCGGCCGCGCAGGGCGTGGTCGTCGGCGCGGCCTGGTACCTGAACGGGCGCTACACCAGCAATACGAACTTCGTCCGTGAGTACAAGGCCAAGTACGGCAAGGAGCCGGACCAGTTCGCGGCCCAGTCGTACGCCGCGGCGCAGGTCGTCGCATACCTCGTCGCCCACGGCGCGACGACGAAGGACGAGATCCTCAAGGGCCTCCAGAACGTCCGCGTGATCCAGACGGTGCTCGGACCGATCGGCTTTGACGCCAACCGCGACGTGAAGTCGTCGCCCGTCATCCTGGAAATCGTGAAAGGCGGGTTCACGTACTTTCACTGAGCCGGCGGGCGGCGTGAGCGCGTGATCGGACAGCAGCTCCTCAACGGGCTGTTCCTGGGGGCCGTGTACGCCCTCTTCGCGGTCGGCTACACGCTCGTGTTCGGGGTGCTCGACATCCTCAACCTCGCGCACGCGGCGATCTTCACGGCCGCCGCGTTCGCGGCGTTCTCGCTCGCGATGCACGGCGTTCCGCTCCCGCTCGCGTTCCTCGGCGCCGCGGTCATGGCGGGGATCATCGGGATCCTGCTCGACCGCGTCGCGTTCGCGCCGCTGCGGCGGCGCAACGCGGGGACGCTGGTTCCGCTGATCTCGTCGATCGGCGTGGCGATCATCATCGGCGCCGTGCTGCGCGGGATCTACGGCGTCGACGAGCGGCACTTCACGACCGGCGGGCTCGACACGGCGCCCGCGATTCGGGTCGGCGGCGTCACGTTCACGTCGGTCGAGCTCGTCATCTTCCTCTCGGCGATCGTGCTGATGGTGCTGCTGAGCTGGACGCTCCGCGCGACGACGCTCGGCCGGCACATCCGTGCGGTCGCGGAGGACCGCATCGCGGCGACGCTGCTCGGGGTCGACCTCGAGCGCACGATCGCCGCGACGTTCTTCCTCGCCTCGGCGCTCGGCGGCGCCGCCGGCGTCCTCACCGGTCTCGAGTACAACAGCGTGACGCTGGACATGGGCAGCCCGATCGAGCTGAAAGGGCTCGCGATCATCATCCTAGGCGGGATGGGGAGCATCACGGGCGCCGTCGTCGGCGGCTTCGTGATCGGCGCCGTCGAGACGTTCGCGATCGCCTACGGGCTCTCCGAGTGGCGCGACGCGATCACGTTCGGCGTCATGTTCCTCATCCTCGTCGCGCGCCCGAGCGGGCTGTTCGGGAAGCGCGCGCTGCGACAGGCCTGAGCCGCCGCGTGAACGCGCTCGCCGACTTCTACGCGAAGCACTCGCAGCTCCTGAACCAGATCGGGATCAACGCGATGCTCGCGCTCTCGCTCTCGGTCTCGCTGCGGGCCGGGCAGCTGGCGCTCGCGCAGGCCGCCTTCATGGGGATCGCCGCGTACGTCTCGGCGATTCTCGCGCTGACCTACAAGTGGCCGCTGCCGGCGGCGATCCTCGCCGCGGTGATCGCATCGACCGTGGTCGCGGCGCTGCTCGCGTTTCCCGTCCGGCGGCTGCGCGGGGTGTTCCTCGCGATCGCGACGATCGGCTTCGGCGAGATCGTCCGCGTGGTCGCGAACAACCTCTCGCTGACCGGCGGCGCCGAGGGGATGAGCGGGATCCCGGCGGACGTCACGACGCCGGTGATCTACGCGGCGCTCGCGGCCGTCGCGCTGGCGCTCGTCGCGCTCTCGCGCACGAAGTTCGCGCTCGCCGTCACGCTGACGCGCGAGGACGAACACGCGGCGCGCGGGGTCGGCGTCGACGTCGGCGCGGTACGCACGCTCTCGCTCGCGCTCGGCGGCGCGATCGCCGGGCTCGCCGGCGCCCTCTACGCGCACTCCGCCTTCTTCATCACCCCGGGCGACTTCGGCTTCGCGCGGATGGAAGAGATCCTGGTGTGGTGCGTGATCGGCGGCGTCACCTCGCCGGTCGGCGCGGTGCTCGGCGCGACGCTCCTCTCGGTCCTGCCCGAGCTGATCCGGTTCCTCGCCGACTACCGCGAGATCACCGACGGCGTCATCCTGCTCGCCGTCGTGCTGTTCGCTCCCGGCGGGCTCGGCTCGCTCTGGCGGCGCGGCGCCGTGCGCGTTCGCGTCTGATGCTCGCGCTCGAGAAGGTCACCGTCCGCTACGGCGGCGTGACGGCGCTCGACGGCGTCTCGCTGGCGATCGAACGCGGGCGGATCCTCGGGCTCATCGGGCCGAACGGCGCCGGGAAGACGACGCTGGTGAACGCGACGACCGGGCTTGCGCCGCTCGCCGGCGGCTCGGTGATCCTCGACGGCCGCCGCGTCGACGGGCTCCCGCCGCACCGCATCGCGCGGGCCGGGATCGCGCGCACGTATCAGAACATCCGGCTCTTCGGCGCGCTCGACGTTCGCGGGAACCTTGCCGCGGGCGCGTTCGCACGTCGCGCGCGGCTGCACGCCGACGAGGTGCGCTCGCTCCTCGAGCGCGCGGGGATCCCGCACGTCGATCCCGGCGCGCAGGCCAGCTCGCTGCCGTACGGCGATCAGCGCCGCCTCGAGATCGCCCGCGCGCTCGCGGCATCCCCCGGCGTCGTGATGCTCGACGAGCCCGCCGCGGGGATGAACCCGGCCGAGACGCACCGGCTGGTCGAGACGATCCGCGCGATCGCCGCGGCGGGGATCGCGGTCTTGCTCATCGAGCACGACATGACGCTCGTGCGCGCGGCGTGCGACAGCGTCGTCGTGCTGAACTTCGGCGAGGCGATCGCGCACGGCACGCCCGCCGAGATCGCGCGCGATCCGGTGGTCGTCGAAGCGTATCTCGGCACGGGGGCGGAGGCGCTCGCATGATCCTCGCCGTCGACGCCTTGCGCGCCGGGTACGGCTCGATCCAGATCCTTCACGACGTCTCGCTCGTGCTCGAGGAAGGGACGCTGTGCGCGATCGTCGGCGCGAACGGCGCGGGCAAGACGACCCTGCTCATGACGATCGCCGGCATCGTCCCCGCGCGCGGCGGGACGGTGCGCTTCGACGGCGCGGACGTGACGAAGACGGCCTCGCACCGTCGCGTGCGGCGCGGGCTCGTGCTCGTGCCGGAAGGCCGCCGGATGCTGCCGGCGATGACCGTCGAGGAGAACCTCCAGGTGGCGGCGAGCGCCGCCGGTGCGGAGGGCTTCGCGCGAATCGACGGGCTGCTGGATCGTTTTCCGATCCTCCGCACGCGGCGCGGCGTCGCCGCCGGCGCGCTCTCCGGCGGCGAGCAGCAGATGCTCGCGCTCGCGCGCGCGCTGGCGATCGGACCGCGCGCGCTGCTCCTCGACGAACCCTCGATGGGGCTCGCGCCCAAGCTGGTCGACGAGATCTTCGCGATCGTCGCGGACGAGCGCGCGCGCGGGACGTCCATTCTCCTCGTGGAGCAGAACGCGCGCCGCGCGCTCGCGCTCGCCGACCACGCGTACGTCATGGAGCGCGGCCGGATCACGCTGAGCGGAACCGGCGCGGAGCTCGCGACGCATCGCGACGTCGTCGCGGCGTACCTCGGCGCTTGAGAACCGCTCGCGAAAGCGGTGGAATGCGGCGAAACGCCGTGGACAACGCAACTTTCTTGTGGACAAGCGGCTGAGCGCGCGTTCGACCCCTTGCGCGGCGCGGACGCATCGCGTATGGTGTGAGCACGTCGTCGGAAACGACGACGTGCGAGCGACGAGAAGCTCGCGAGTGCCGAAGAGCGATGCTGGACGCCGCAAGGCGGAGAGCAGCGCGAGACGGCAAACGGACGAAGTACGACGCCGTCATGGCTGGTGTCTTCTGGACATTGGCGAGGGCGAGCGCAGATCGATTCTCGTGCTGACCGCGACCTCGGGGCGATTTCGTCTCGGGGTCGTGTCGCTTTCCCGCGGGTGTGGTGGTTGGCGGGGCGGGCGACGGGTGTGAGCGGGACGGTGGAGTTGCCGCGGCGCCGGCGGCGCCGAACGAATGAAGGCGCCGGACGATCAAGCGGTGCGCGACCGTCTGAGCGCCGAGCGAGTGGCGGCGCGTGACCGTTGCGGGACGCTGGGCGATCGTGGGAACACGCGACGACTGCGGGACGCTGCATGATCGCGGAAGCGCCCGGCGATTGTTACGCACGCGGGATTGCGCAAGCGCCGCACGACGCGGGAGAGCGGCTGCCGTCGGTTTTCTCCTGTTGCGGCTTCGATGGTCGGACGCGATCCAACGCGTCTGCGGTGCGGGGCCGTTCGGCAGCTCGTCGCGCGTTGTTCTTCTCTTCTTTGATTTGTTTTGTCGCGGTGGTTCGGGGGGGAGCTCGGCTCGTCTTCGGGCGAATCGTCGTCATGACGTGGTGCGTCGTTCCGGGGAGCTGTGAGTTGCGGGGAATTGGTGTGAGTTTGCGTGGAGAAGTGAAAGTTCTTGTGGATTGAGCGGCGGAGGGTATTGCTCGCGCGTTCTTCCTTTCTTATGATGCGTTTACGTCGTCGGCAACAACGACGGGCGAGTGACGAGAAGCTCGCCGGCGCGACTGGCGCGAGTGACGAACGGCGAAGGCCGCGAGCACTCGTCGCGGCGCCGAACGGAGAAGCGACGCTGGTCTGGCCGGGTCACCGGCGAGGGCACGCGCGAATCGGTTCTCGTGCAGATCGAAGCCGTGCGGGTCTCCCGCGCGGCTTCGTCGCGCATTGGTAAAATGGTCCGGTTGGGGCTTGCGCCCGGCCGCGCGCGGGAGTAGTATTCGTCCACGCCGGCTGCGGCCGGCGGGCGAGCAGCGAGAAGCCCGCCGGCGGGAACCGTTTCACGAACGGCGAGAGCCCGACGGAAACGAAGCCGTCGACACGAAGTTCGACGCCGTCTTGGCCGAGCCGATCGGCGAGGACACGCGCAGATCGGATTCTCGCGCACCGAGGCCGCGCCGCCCACGCCGCGCGGCCTCGTCGCGTTCGGCGTCGGGCGGATTGCGGCCGCGGGCCGCAAAGGCGACGGGTTCGGCGCTCGTCTAGAGCGCAGAATCCACTAGTTGCCGTTCCAGGCGGTGAACGGGGCGGGCTTCGAATACGGGGGGCCGACCTCGATCGTCACGTCGAGGTGCTGGGTCAGCTCGATCTTGCGCGGGTCGCCCGCGTAGGGCGCGCCGTCGACCCAGACCTGGACGCGCTCGCCCTTCCGCGGCTTGGCGCCGGCGACGTCCGAGCGCGACAGCGGCTCGCCCCAGACGTCGAAGAAGTTGCCCAGCGTGAACGTCCGGAAGTTCGGCGACTCGACGTGGATGATGCCGTCGGGCGTGTGCGTGTGGAGCCAGTAGAAGCACTGGCCGATCAGCGGACGGCCGACGTCGGGCGGGACCCCGACCGGCTTGCCGTGGTCGAGGATGGCCAGGTGCTGATGGATGTGCAGCACCGAGCCCTCCATCTGGTCGCAGCGGATCCCGTCGATCGTCTGACCGGCGGGGATCGCGGCGCCGGCGGGGGCTCCGCCGAGCGACGCGGCGCATGCGGCCGCGACGAAGGCGAGCAGTCTGATCCTCCGCTTCATACGCGCTGACTAACGCGCCGAGCCGCGAGCGCGTTCCGGCTCGCCGTAGCGCGCGGCGACGTCGCGCGCGATCGCGGCCGCCGCCCGGCGCATCTCGGCCGGCGCCACGACTTCCGCCTCGGCGCCCCAGCCCAGCGAGAACCGCACGATTTCGAGCGGGTCTGCGACGGCGTACGTAATGTCGACCCCGCCGTCCGGGCCGCGCGCGACGCGTGCGCCCGCCGGCGCCTTCGACGCCGCGGCCTTCGCGACGACGGGTGAGAAACGGACGGTCACCTCGGTGACGGTGTCGGCGTGGAACACGCCGCTCATCGAGTTGGCGCCGTACGTGTCGAGGTTGAAGTCCGAGGGCTTCTCGAACGTCTGGGGCGTCATCTCGACCTCGGAGACGTTGTCGACCGCGAACACCCGCATGTCGTTCCGATCGTGGTCGAAGGCGACGAGGTAGACGCGGCCCGACGAGACGATGAACCCGTACGGGTCGGCGCGCCGCCGGGTCCGGTTCCCGTTCTTGTCGGTGTAGCCGAAGCGGACGCGGCGCCGCTCCCGCTGCGCCGTCTGGAGCAGCTCGAACACCCGTTCCAGTGCGGCGTCCATCGCGACGGGCTCCATGCGGATGGCGAACGACGTGGTCTCGACCGCGGCCTCCGCGCGCCGGTCGCTCGAGCGCAGCAGCTTCTGCGTCGTCTCCTCGATCGCGGTCGCGAACGTTCCGCCGAGCGACGAGCCGAGCCGTTTGAGCGTCACGAGCCCCAGCAGCTCCCGGTGCGAGAGGTTGAAGCGCCGCAGGCTGTAGCCGTGCGCGAACCGGTACGTCCCGGATGCGCGGTCGAAGAACCACGGAAACCCCGCGTCCGCGAGGACGCTCAGGTAGCGCCGCAGCGTCCGCGTGCTGGGGGGTTTCTCCTCGGCGATCTGGTCCTTCAGCTGCTCGAAGCTGAACCGTCCTTCGTCGATCGCGCTGAGCAGCCGCACCAGCAGCACGACTTTCGGTTCGGCCCGTTCCTCCGCCACGCACGCTGCTTCGGCGTGCCCCGGCGAAGTTCGTCCTCGTCCGCGCAACCGCGGGGCCCAGCGAAGCGAGGGCGTCGGGCCGGGCAGCAAAGCGTCGAATCGACGTAGGGCGGCGTGAGAGCGCGAAGAATGCATGCGACCACTCAGCCTTTATCCCGGCAAGGAGCACCATGTCCGACGAACCTCTGGAAAGCCCCGTCGATCGGAAAGAGTTCTTGCGCCGCACGGGCGCGCTCGGCGTCGCGGGCGCAGCCGCCCTCGGATTCCCTCTCCTGGAGAGCCGCGCCGCCGATGCGGCGCCCCTGCGCCCGCTCCGCGACGTGATCGCCGCGGGCGGCGGCGCGACCGTCAAGATCGGTCACATCGACAGCTTCTCGGGTGTGTACGCCGCCGCGGCTGCTTCGCAGCATCACGGCATGGAGCTCGCCGTGGCGCAAGCGGCGAAGAAGAACAACCGCGTCAAGTTCGAGCTGATCAAGGGCGACGACGCGTCCGTCCCGGGGACGGGCTCGACGGAGACGAAGCGGCTCATCGCGCAGGAGAAGTGCGACGTGATCACCGGCGGACTGAGCTCCGCGGTGGGTCTCGCCGTCTCGGCGCTGTGCGAGGAGCAGGGCGTCCTTTTCGTGGCGGTCGGGACGCACGACACGAACATCACCGGACCGAAGGCGAACCGGGTGACGTTCCGGCAGACGTGCTCGAACGCGATGCTCGCGAACGCGGTCGGCCCCGAGCTGCTCAAGCACGGAAAACGCTGGTACTTCATCACCGCGGATTACGCGTTCGGCAACGACGCCCACGATCGGCTCGCGAAGATCCTGAAGGCGCACGGCGGCGCCGAGATCGCGAACGATCGCCACCAGCTCGGACAGACCGACTACTCGTCGTACATGACGAAGGCGCGAAACACCGACGCCGACGTCCTGGTCTTCTGCAACTACGGGCCGGACACGATCAATTCGACGAAGGCTGCGATCGGGCTGGGGCTCAACAAGAAGATGACGTTCGGGGGGATCCTGTGCGGCAACGACGTCGCGGTCGGGATGCCGGTCGACGATCTCGTCGGCTCGCTCTGGGGATACGTGTGGGGCCCGGAAGCCGGCGGTTCCGCGATGCAGCTCTACAACGAGCTGAAGCCCGGCGTCAGCGAAGTCGACTGGCGTCAGTACGTCGGTTACGAGGCGGTGAAGAACATCATCGACCGCATCATGCACGCCGGCACGACGGACGCCGAGAAGCTCGTCGAAGCGTTCGAGAACTACCACTACGATCCGTCGAAGGCGGGTGCCGCGTACTTCCGCAAGTGCGATCACCAGGCGATTCAGGAAACCTACGCCGGGATGATCGTCCCGAAGAACAAGCGGCGCAACCCGAACGAGTACTTCACGATCGCCTCGCGCGTCGGCGGCGAGTTCGCGGCCGAGGCGTGCTCGAACCCGGACAGCGAGGCGGCGACGAAGATCATCACCTCGCAGAAGATCCCGACCCGGGAGAACTACACGCCGGTCAAGGTCTAAGACGGCGGCCGCTCGGCGGCTCGAGGCGGCGCCCGCTCGCGCGGGTGCCGCCTTTTACTTAATATAATAGTTGACACCGATCCCGGGCGCGTGCTAGCGTCGTCCTATGCCGCGCAAGAAGTCTCCGACGCTCACGGAGGCGGAGTATCGCCTCATGCAGGTCCTCTGGGACCGCGACGAGGCGAGCGTCGCCGACGTCGTCGACGCGATCGGCGATCCCCCGCTGGCATACAACACCGTTCTCACGACGATGCGCATCCTCGAGCAGAAAGGGTACGTCCGGCACAAGGCGGTCGGGCGCGCCTTCATCTACCGCGCCGTCGTCGCCCGCGACGAGGCGCAGCGGAACGTCGTGAAGCACGTCCTCTCGCGCTTCTTCGACGGCTCGCCGCGCGAGCTCGTCCTGAACCTGCTCGAAGCCGAGGAGGTCGACGACGCGGAGCTCCAGCGGCTTCGCGAGCTGCTCGACAAGAGCAAAGGCCGGCAGCAATGATCGAGGCGGTCGTCGCCGTCGCGCTCCGCGCGATCCTCGTCAGCGTCCTGCTCGGCGGCGCCCTCGCCGCGCTCGTCCTCGCCGCGACGCGCGGGCTGGCGCTCAGCGCGACGACCCGCCACGCGCTCTGGATCACCGCGCTCGTCGCGATGGGCGTGATGCCGCTCGCCGGAATCGGCGTGAGCCTCGCTCGCGCGGGGAGCGCGCAGCCCGATCCGACCCGGCACGCGGCCGTCGCGCACGACGCCGCGCTGCTTGCCGTGCGCGGCTCGGGCACCGCGCTTGCCGCCGCACCGCACAGCGCGATCGCGACGCGCTCGAACGCCGCCGCGCCGCGCGGCTCGGCGGCGACCCGCTCCAGCGTCACGGCGCCGAGCGGCACGAAGAGCGTGGCGGATGCGCGGGCCGCGGGCGCCTCCCCGAGCGGGACGGAATCGCCCTTCGGCCGGGTCGGCGCGTCGCTCTCGCCGCTGTCCGGGTCGCTCGCGTTCACCTCCGCCGCCCCCAAGCTTCCGGCGCGCATCGCGATCGCGATCGTCGCGCTGTGGGCGATCGGGGCGATCGCCGGACTGATCGGGCTGGCGCTCAGCGTCGCTCGCGTCCGCGGCCTGAAGAAACGCTCCAGTCCGCTCGACGCGGAGCTGTCCGACGAGCTGCCGTGGCTCACCGCCGTGGGCCCGGGCCGCGAGATCTACCTGCGCCTCTCGTACGAGATCGAGACGCCGGTGGCGATCGGCTTCAACCGTCCGGTGATCCTCATCCCGACCGAGCTGGCCACCGCCGACGGCCTCGCTGCGATCGAGTCGCTCGTCCTGCACGAGCATGCGCACCTGCGCCGCTACGACGACTGGACCAACCTCGTGCAGCGGACCATCGAACGCATCTTCTGGTTCAACCCCGTCGTGTGGCTCGTCGGCCGCCGGGTCGCGCTGGAGCGCGAGATCGCCTCAGACGACGCGGTCGTCGAGAAGACCGGCGAGCCGCACGCGTACGCGACGTCGCTCTGGAAGCTGGCCCGCGAGATGCGGATGCCGGAGCACGCCGTCGTCGCTCCGGGCGCGCTGCTCACCCGCAAGCAGATCAGCGTCCGCATCGAGCAGCTGCTCGACAAGCGGCGCGGACGGCTCCATCGCTCGCCCGCGGCGCTCGCCGGCATCGCGCTGGCCGGCCTCGCCGGCGTCTTCGCCGTGGCGACGAGCGCCCCGGCGGTCGAGCTGCCCGCGACGCCCGCCCTCACGCTCACGCAGGTGCCGGCCGCCGGCGCGAACGCACCGGCGAGCACGCAGGCGGTGCATCCGTCGCAGGCGCGCCACGTGACGTCCGCCTACGCGTTGGTCGTGACGAACGACGCCGGGGCGCCTTCCGTGAAGCGGCACGTCGTGCAGCGCATCGTCATCCGCACGCGCGATGCGTCCCCGGCGCCGGCGGCGCCCGCCACGTCCGCCACGTCCGCCACGTCCGCCACGTCTGCCACGTCTGCCGCGGGCGCCGGCCCGGGGGCGGCGGCGACGATCGCCGCGCCGCGCACGCCGGCGACGCCGTCCGTCACCGCTCCGCCGCCGTCCCCCGCCGCCCCGCCGCCGTCCCCCGATGCCGCCGTTTCGGCCGCGGCCGCCGCCGCGGCGCAGAGCCGGGCCGACACGCTGCGCGCCGCCGCGGACGAGCTTCGCGCCGCATCGGTGCCGAACGCCGACGACCGGGCCGCGATGCGGGCCGCCGCGGAATCGCTGCGCCGGGCCGCCGCGTCACACCGTGACGCCGACGACGCCGCGCTCCGCGCCGCCGCCGCGTCGCTGCAGGAGGCCGCTTCGCACGCGCGTCCGGACACCCGCGCGCTTCAGGACGCGGCACGCCGGCTCTCCGAGGCGGCGGCTGCACGCTCCGATGCGATGGCGTCCGCCGCCGTGCAAGCGGCGATCGCCGACCGCAAGCGCGAGCTGGCGCGGCTGTGCGACCGGCTCTCGAAGATGCCGGCGATCCCCGCCTACCCGCGCGTCTCCGCGGTTGCGCCGAATCCGCCGCTCCCGCCGCTCCCGGCGGTGGACGAACAGACGCGCCGTGCGATCAAGGACGCGATGGCGGCGGCGAAGGCCGGCGCCGCGGCCGGAGCGACGACCGGCGTCGCCATCGGCACCGGCGTCGCGCGCGAAATCGCCGAATCGTTCGCACAGCTTCCGCACGAGATCCCGGGCCGCCGCGTCGCGCAGCTCGACGCGCACGGCGATCCGAAGCTCTCGCGCGAGCTGCTCTCCTCGTGTGTCGGCTGCTCGCTCCGTCACGCCGACCTGCGCGGAGTGGACTTGCGCGGAATCAAGTTGAACGCCGTCGATCTGCGCGGCGCCGACATGCGCGGGACGAACCTTTCGTCCGCGCAGCTGACCGGCGTCGACCTCAGCGGAGCGAATCTCGGCGGCGCGAACCTCACGGACGCGAAGCTGACCGGCGTCGACTTGCGCGGCACGGTCCTCGACGGCGCGAACCTCACCGGCGTGCAGATCGTCGGCACCTCGCTGCGCGGCCTCGCCATCCGCGGCTCATCGCTGCGCTCGCTGGTCGCGCACTGCCTCGGCTGCGATCTCAGCGGCGCGCAGCTGCGGGGCCAGGACCTGCACGGGATCTCGCTCACCGGCGCCGATCTGAGTCACGCCGATCTGCGCGATGCGGACCTGAGCTACGTCAAGTTCGTCGGCGTCGACCTGAGCGGCGCGAACCTCAACGGCGCGAACTTGACCGGCGCGCAGCTGGACGGCTGCAACGTGAGCGCCGCCTCGCTGCACGGCGCGAAGACCACGGGGATCAAGCTCACCGGCACCGATCTCGGGGACGCCGGCTGACACGCCGCGTCCTTTTTTTCGACCATAACTCTTAATTGCTTCGTTGAACGCTCCGGAGGCTACCGTGATTCAGAAGCTCGCCGCCGCCGCACTCTTCGCCGCGCTCGCGGGCGCGCCGCTCGTATCGCCGGCGCGCGATGATCTCGCCCGCAACCTGATCGGCAGCTGCGTGGGCTGCCGGCTTCCGAAGGACTTGCACGGCCAGGACCTGCACGGCTTGCGCTTCGTCGGCGACGATCTGCGCGGCGTCGACTTTCGCCATGCCGATTTGCGCGACGCCGACTTCACCGGATCCAACCTGGAGTCGGCACGGTTCGACGGCGCCGATCTGCACGGCGTGCGTTTCGTCGGCGTGCGGCTGCGCGACGTCTCGCTCGCCCGCGCCTCGACCGACGGCGTCTCGTTCGTCGGCGTCTCCGTCGACTTCGCGACGATCGATCGCGCGACGGCTGCCCTGATCCTGCGCGACTGCACGGGGTGCGATCTGCGCGGCGCCGACGTGCGCGGGATGGACCTGCGCGGTGCCAAGGATGTCGGCGCGAACTTGCGTGACGCGAAGCTGTCCGGCGCCGACCTGCGCGGTGCGAACCTCGTCGGCGCGAACGCGACCGGAGCGGACCTCTCGTCGGCGAAGCTCGACGGCGCCACGCTGATCGCCACGCGGCTGCGCGGCGCGAAGGTGGCCGGCGCGTCGTTCGGCGACGCGCGGCTGTGCGGACGGAGCGACGACCGCGCGGGCGACCTCGGCGAGCAGCGGACCGTATGCGCGGACCTGCGCGGCGTCGACCTGCACGGCGTCGATCTGCGGCGCGTCCAATGGTGCGCGAACGACGACCGCGGCCGTGACGTGATCGCGACGCGCGACTGCCGGCCGGTGACGCGCGCCGAGCTGACCGGCGACGCGCACGCCGACCTCACCGGAGCTCTCGCGCCCGCCTGATCCCCCCGTGCGGGTAGACCGAGACGGTGACGCTCGTCGACCGTCTCGTCGCGTCCGACCCGCCGCTCGAACGCCTGCGGCTCGCGCTGCGAGCGACGGTGACGATCCTGCTCGCCGGCGGGGGCGTCGTCCCGCTGATGCGGGCCGGCGTCCTGACCGGGCCGAGCGCGCTGCTCGGAGCGATGACCGGGATGTGGGCGACGCTGACCGTCAACGATGCGGCGCCGCGCGACCGGCGGATCACCTCGGCGCTGCTGCCGTTCGCGGCGGCGGGCTCGGTGACGCTGACCGCGTTCTTCGACATGCGCAGCCAGCTGCTGGGCGGCGTGCTGTTCGTCGCCGTCACGTTCGCCGGCGTGTGGGTGCGCCGGTACGGACGGCGCGGCTTCGCGCTCGGACAGGTCGCGATCTTCGTGATGCTCTTCTCGATGTTTCTGCGCATCGAGCCTTCGCAGCTGCCCGGAACCTACGTGTCGCTCTTCGCGGGCGCCGCGGTCGCGTTCGTCGTGCGCTACGCGGTCGTCCGCGACGACGCGCACGTCGTGCTGCACGCCGCGGTGGAAGCGTTCGCCGCGCGGGCGCGGCTCGTCCGCGAGGCCGCCGGCGACGTGCTGCGCGGCGAGCCGGGCGCCGAGCCGCGGCTGCGCGCCGAGCTCGTCGCGCTGAACGCCGCCGCGCTGTCCATCGACGGCCTGATCGCGGCCGCGATCTTCGTCGTCGCACCGGACGAGCGGCACGCCGCGCGCCTGGCGCTGCTCGAGGCCGAGCTCGCCGCCGATGCGGCGGCGCGCGCGACGATCGCGCACCGCGCCGACGCGCAGCCGGAAGCGGCGGAGGCCGTGAAGCGCGCGCGCCTCGCCGCACGCGACGCCGCCGATCGGGCGCGCGAGGCGCTGCGGCGCGTGCTGCACGCGCCGGTCGCGAAGGGCGCCGACGCACCGATCTCGGCGACGGCCGGCCCGCCGCCGATCGGCGCGACGCCGCCGGCGACGCGGCTCGCGATTCAGGCCGCCGTCGCGGCCGCGCTCTCGATGGCGCTCGGGACGCTCGTGCCGCCGCACCTCTTCTTCTGGGCGGTGCTCACGGCGTTTCTCGTCTACACCGGCACCGCGTCGGCGAGCGAGGCGCGCCGGCGCGCGTGGAGCCGCGCCGGCGGGACGGCGATCGGCGTCGCGCTCGGTTTCGTCCTCGTCGCGTTCGTCCATGGGATGCCGCTCGTCGAAGCGGCCCTCGCGGTGGTCTCGTTCTTTCTCTCGATGTACACGTTCCGCATCTCGTACTTCGCGTTCACCTTCTTCATCACCGCGCTCGTCGCGATGGCGTACGAGCTGGTCGGCCGTCCGCCCAACCCGCTGCTCGTCGCGCGCCTGGTCGAGACGGTCGTCGGCTCGCTGTGCGGCGCGTTCGCCGCGACGCTGGTGCTGCCGCTCCGCACGCGCGCCGTCGTCGCCTTCACCGCGAAGGCGTTCGTCCACAAGCTGCGCGACGCGGTTCGCGCGTCGGTCGCGCGGCTGGCCGGCGCGGAGTCCGGCGCCGACGATCCCCTCGACGCGGCACGCGCGCTCGACGCGGCGCTGCAGGAGCTGCTGGCCCGGATCCAGCCGCTCGTCGCCGGCGCGCACGGCGCGGCGCGCGACGACGCGCATGCGACCGTCGCGGCGCTGATCGAGAGCGGGGTGAACGCGCGCGACCTGTGCGACCGCGCGCTGCGCGCGCCCGGCGCGCCCGACGGAACGGCGGCGTCGCTGCGCCGCGCCGGCGACGCCGTCGACCGAACGTTGCGCGCGTTCGAAACGCTGCTCGACGGCCGTCCGGAGACCGTGCCGGGCGACGTCGCGACCGCGAACGCCGCCGAGACGGAAGCGGCGCGCGCCCACGCGCCGCCCGACCTCGCCGCCGCGGCGCACGATCTGCGGCGCATCGCCGAGATCGTGGAGCGGCTCGCTACGCCCGCGTCGCTGCTGCGCGACGCGCCGTGATCAGCTGCGCGGCAGCCCCGCGTACTC
>Ga0209810_1001433_pt1 | contig 35948 bp, 36 predicted proteins | sample Coa_R1_7_FD_187159 | JGI IMG/M metagenome (GOLD analysis project Ga0209810, IMG submission 187159) | Surface soil microbial communities from Centralia Pennsylvania, which are recovering from an underground coalmine fire - Coalmine... | ecosystem: Environmental > Terrestrial > Soil > Unclassified... | reverse complement strand
AGACTAAGCAACAGGCTCCTTTCATCAAGAGGAAGGGGGTCTGATAAAGAAGAAGCTTGCTCAGGGTGTATATCGTTCATGCGTCTCTCCTGGGACTAAATAAACGTAACCGCTCGAATACAAATCCTGGCATGAAGTCCTCATAAGTAGCAAAAGATGTGACAAAGGCGCTTCCCCAGCAAGCGGTATTATACAAGAGCATAATCAATTACAGAAATACCTGTCAAGTGTTTTAGAAAAGAACCTGAACTGGTTTAAAAGCTTGAAACCATCTTAACGGGCATGCAGCACCAGCAAACCCATCAGATCAAAGCCAATAAGCAGCAGCATCAGCGCGAGGGAGACAAACACCATACCGCGCAGCAACCAGCGCTCGGGCAGGAGTGAGATGACATCTTTCCGCTTCGTCTTCAAGAGTTCATTGGCCTGGACAGGTACAATCTGCTTGCCGGTCGTCTCGCAGCGCAGACGCTCCAGACGCCTATGCACTGCCATGACGCGGTCGCTGATCGCTTCCTCAAACGAGGTATGAAGTTCCTCTTCGTTCTCTATGTAGCAAACGGGCCGCATTACCTTCACGGGAACCGTCGCGAACCGGTCTTCTACTGCTGGCATAACAACCATGTAGCATACCTCCTCATCGGTCTCAATTGAGGACTTTATTTGAGTCTTCATTCCCGTTCTCTCCTGTTATACTATTCTTTTCCTTCTCGACCAGAAAGGAAGCTATTCCAGGCCAATTTCCTTGCCCCTGGTTGGTAAAAATCATTAAAAACCTGGACAATAACACTGCATTCTTGTGATATACTCACCACATAGACGGTGGAAGCTTGAATATTTTTGCGTTTATTTTGTTGCAACATGAGAGGGAAGAAAGCCAACCAAAAGTCCTCTTCGTTGCTCATTTCGCGATAGTTTTCTATACTGCCAGTAAGTAGTCAAGCTAGAGGGGTTGCGTAGTGCGTAGTTTGCGTCCGTTCATCTTTTTGTTCCTGCTGTGCGTGTTGATTCTTTCCTGGATTCTGTTCCAGCTTCACTTTCTTCCCGCGTCTGCCCATCACCAGGCGGCTGTACTTCATGCGAGCATTGCCACTCCAGAGAAAATTACGCTCGATAGTCACCTGCCGGTGCAGACCTATAGCGCCAACAGGGCCGCAAACAACGTCAATGCCAAATTTGGCTCGCGCTTCAATTTCGTCGTTTCTCCCGGCACGCAGAGGGTGTATAGCGGCAGCGATGGCATCTATCATGACAATTCGGCCAGCTACATCGTCGGCGTCGCGCCTGACGGAAGCCACAGCACCTCGATTTTCCACATGGGCAGGCTCAATCCTGCGCAGGGAGATAGCTACGTTCAGAACGAACAATGGACGCAGGGATTGGACACGACACGCTGGGAAGGAGACGCGGCAAATGGCTTGCATATCACCGTCGATATCATTGATACCTTTTTTGGTGAACCCGGTTGCACAGCCATCACGGATTGCGCCGGGGATGTGCGTGACGACACCGTTCCCGTTTTCCTGATCGGCGTCACGCTCGACAATACCGGGCATACTGCGCAAACGGGTAATTTTCTCTTCGGCAGTAATCGCGCTCTACCGGCAAACAACGCCTGCACGCGGCTTGTAACCAGCGCTGGCAAGCCGGTCAACATTCTCTCGTATAGTACCCAGGCGGACAAAACGGGCGGCACGCTCTTTCTGGCAGGCGAGAGCGCCCAGTGGCAATGCGCTACCAGCATACCCGACCGCGCAGGCCTTACCTGGCATTACAACCTCGCGGCAGCGCAGAGCCAGACCAGTTACATGCTCATCGGCGCGTGGAACACGAGTACAGGACTCTTTAACAACACGCAGTTACCGGCAGGTTGTCAGCAGGAAACACTCTACTCCACGCAGGAATGGTCATCCGAGAACGCGGTGGTCGATTTCGCCATCGACAATTTGACGGCTGGCGATAACCTGCTCGGTCGCGCTCAACGCATGGAAAATATCCTGATTGCCAACAATACCCTGACGCCAGAACAGCGCTGGGTAATTGCCGATTCGCTGCGCAGCTACAAGGCCATGAGCTGGCTGGCGGGACGCTCATCGTGCGCAGGTGGGGGCTACGATGCCGCAGTGTACGAGGGCAGTTTCGGCTTCCTCAGCACCGTTGATGTCATGCACGAATATGGCTATTTCGAGATCAACAGGGTGCCCTGGTTCTTTAAAAGTGAGCTTGCCGCCGCTTTTAACAACGCTACCCGTAACCAGTTTGGCGTCTATTTCCAGCACGACCAGGGTGGAGACGTAGACAGCACGGGAAACTGTACCGATCCTGGCAAGGGAGTTCCAACCATTCGCGCCACCTGCTACGCGAAGCCATATCTCCCTTTTGCTGCACCGATGCCGACTGAGGAGAACTCGAATATGGCCCTGCTGGCGGCCTACTACGTATTCGTCACCGGCGATACCGCTTTTCTGAGCGAGAACAATAACGCCCATCTAAACCTGATCGATGCCGCCATGCAGCACAATCAGCGCGTCGGCGACCCGGCGACGGGCATAGCCTACAACGGCCAGGATACCATCACCACTTATGATGACCAGAATGATTGCCTGCATAATAACGCGCCATCGTCAGGCAACCTCTATTACCAGGGTCTTAAAGAGGCCGCAGCCTATCGCGCCACCGCCTATCTCGACAATCTGGTTAATGGCGACAACAACGCGCAGAACTGGCTCGACAGCGCCCGCAAGATCGAAAACGCTCTGGTGCGCGAATACGATTCACACGGCTTTCTTCCCATCGCCGGAAATAACGCCTTCAACAACTGTAATGGCCGCACCGTCACCACTGGAGAAGGACTCTTCTACCTGCGCCTGCTCGGCCTGGACACGACCATGAATCCAACGCTGCTCGCTGATCTGGCAAAACAGTATCCGAGCGACTTCAACGCCAACCTGCTCACCTCTCCGGCCATGATCTCGCTCGAATCCAGCTCCGCCACCGGTTCGCAGTGTCAGAATAATGTGTGCATGCGCTACGAATGGTTCAGCAAAGTCATGCTCTCCGGGCTGGTTGCCGATTTCGTCTACAGCAAATACGGCTGCGACATGTGCATGCATCTCAATGTCACGCAGGCCGTTTTTGAACACGAGAAGAACTTGCCTGAAAACTACGGCGATGGCATGCGCGAAAACGGCACAGACTGGCAGGGACACTACTATCCACGCGGCATCATTAGCTGGGCATTTCTCAATATCCAGTATTAACATGCCATGACCAACCTGCCTCCACCTGTCATCCTGAGCGCAGCGAAGGGTCTCAGACAAGCCACATGCAATAACGGATAGCGAAGGAAATCAACCTCCCCATGTCATCCTGAGCGCAGCGAAGGATCTCAGGCCACCCCTGGCTCGAGATGGCAAGCGAGAGATCCTTCGCTGCGCTCAGGATGACAAGAGGGCAGCGCATGATGACAGGCGAGAAGGTCTTTTTCACGTCATGCCTATTTCAACCACCTCGGTATACTGGACTTACAAAAAAGAAATTCTCTGCCGAGGTATACATAATGTCTGTTGTTATTCCAACTACACCATCACGAGCATCTGCGCTTTCTCGAAAACAACTTTCAACCTACCTTGAACATATCTGGCAATGCTATTTCTCTGATGTGCCGCGTCAAAATCTGGTGGAGATCGCCTATTGTCGTCCCTGGAAATCGCGGCTGGGATTAATTCGCATGACGCTGGATGGCACAAAATCCTTTATCGGCATCAATTCCCTTCTGCAAGTTGAGCGCGTGCCCGAATACGTGCTGACAACCACGATTGCCCACGAATTGACGCATTACACGCATGGCTTCGGCTCGCCACTGCCGCGCCTGTATGAGCATCCTCATGCCAATAACGTTGTTGAGCGCGAACTTGAAAGGCGTGGGCTTGGGAATTTTTTGCGCAAATGTGATGAATGGATTGACAAACACTGGTTCCCGTTCTATGATATGCAGCGAGAGGCTGGTTGGGCTGGGATCACACAAACCTATCGTTCCTCGCGCGATCAGCATCATGCGCGGTGCTAAAACTATCGTTTTCCTGCCTTTGTATCAATTTAGCCTGTTTGGGCTAATGATGCAGGTCTGGCACTTGACACAGGATATCGTTCTATGATATAGTAGTGCTAACTCCTAAGGGTACGTACCGCACCAGCCTATTAGTTCCGCCAGTTCCAACAGGAACGGAAATGTATGTCGTTGCGTCGTAAACAGTCTTAGGTATGTTGGTCGATGCCACTGACACCCAATTCAAAGTTTCCACTGGTTTTTCCGACTAGAGGCTCGGAAAAATATCCAATGACTTTTCATTTCCACAATTACTCCATGTTGAACACAGAAAGGAGAAAGGGCGTGTTACCTCCCTCAGAGTTGTTCCGCCCTAGAGCAACGTGAATATTGCTGAACTGGAAACCAAAACACTAACGGAGTTACGCGACATCGCTCGCGACCTCGAACTCTCCGGCTACACCACCCTCCGAAAACAGGACCTCGTCTTCCGGCTTCTCCAGGCCCATACCGAACAGCAAGGAAACATTTTCAGCGCCGGAGTGCTGGAAATCGTTGAGGATGGGTTCGGCTTCCTGCGACAGGAGCGCTTTTTGCCGGGCAATATGGACGTTTACGTCTCGCAATCACAGATACGCCGTTTCGGCTTGCGCACAGGAGATATGGTCTCCGGCCAGGTACGCCCGCCAAAGGACAACGAAAAGTACTACGGCCTGCTGCGTGTTGAAGCTATCAATGGCATGGACCCCGAAATTGCCAAACGCCGCCCGCACTTCGATAACCTCACTCCTATCTTCCCCCGCGAAATGTTCAATCTTGAAACCGGTGCCAACAATATCTCCGGTCGCATCATTAACCTGGTTGCTCCGATTGGGCGCGGCCAGCGCGGCCTGATCGTCTCGCCGCCCAAAGCTGGCAAAACCATGCTGCTCAAGTCCATCGCCAACTCGATCACCGAAAACTACAACGATGTTCACCTGATGATTGCCCTCATCGGCGAGCGTCCAGAAGAAGTGACCGACATGAAACGCTCGGTCAAAGCCGAAGTTATCAGCTCCACCTTTGACGAGCCAACCGAGGCCCATACGCGCGTCGCCGAAATGGTGCTGGAACGAGCCAAACGCCTCGTTGAGGGCGGGCGTGACGTGGTGGTCCTGCTCGATAGCATCACACGCCTGAGCCGCGCCTATAACCTTGCCGTGCAGCCCAGCGGGCGCACGCTCTCCGGCGGTCTTGATCCCAGCGCGCTCTTCCCGCCCAAGCGTTTCTTTGGTGCGGCCCGTAAAATTGAAGAAGGCGGCAGCCTGACCGTCATCGCCACCGCGCTTGTTGATACTGGCAGCCGCATGGACGACGTCATCTACGAAGAATTCAAAGGCACTGGCAACATGGAACTTGTGCTGAACCGCAAGCTTGCCGAGCGCCGCGTCTTCCCTGCCATCGACATCTCGCTCTCCAGCACGCGCCGCGAAGAACTGCTGCTCGACGACAAGACCCTGCGCGCTGTAGTCGTCATGCGCCGCATGTTCTCCACCCTCGCCGACCAGCGCGGCATGGAAGCGATGGAAGCCCTGCTCCAACACATGTCCAAGACCAGCAACAACATCGAATTCCTGGCAACGCTCAACAAGAGCATCCTGTAAATTACAAATGTAGGGACGCGCTTGATCGCGTCCCTACATTTCCATCAAACCATCACACCCGAAACGCTTCCCGCACATTTCGGTCAGCCAGCAAGTAAACCACGATAATAACCGGAATAATAATATCGGCTATTAACGAAAGTGTGCCGATATGATGGGAAGCCCAGCCAAGCAAGTGGTCGATAATTGTCAGAACTTCTAACACAATGGTCGTCCAATAGGCCCAGCGGCGCAGGGTCCACAAGCCCCAACCAACAATTAATGCAGCCAGCCCGAGAATAATCGCGAAGACGAGCGCTATCCCTGCCACCGCATCAATGATTTTCGGCAAATGTTCGCCCGCCAGACCCAGACCGAGAAAGCCAAAGATACCGCCCAATAATGCAATAATGCCTGCAATAATGTCGAGGATAGCGATAATGCTGACGCCCAACGGGCGTCTGGGTGCCTGGGTTAACATACAATCTCTCCTTTTTATGTGGCTACTAAATCAAAGTGGTCAGGCCAACCACCTGGCACAGGATTGGCTCCTACCATATACAATTATACCCAACAAGCAGGCAAATTGTAGCCGTTATTGATTGTAATCCCCAGGTAAGTGATTTAGAGTAGCTGAAAAAGAAAAGACAGGATATCATATATTATGCGCGAACAACTAAAGATTTCAGAGGAGCGCCTTCAAGCCTGTTTGCAGAACCAGTATGGCCTTTACCCCATTACGCTCGAATATCTACCAATTGGGCTTGACTACAACGCCGGAATATATCGCGTGACAAGCGAGCAGGGAACTGCCTATTTGCTCAAAGCCACATCTAGACCGCTTTACGAACCGGCTTCTCTGATTCCCCACTATCTCAATGAACAGGGAATTACATCGGTCGTAGCGCCCATTCCCACTACAAACGGTAACTTATGGACTCAATTAGAGGGATGGACGCTGATTGTGTACCCTTTCCTCGAAGGAGATACAAGCTGGACGGGTATGACAGATGAGCAATGGAAAGAGGTAGGAACCATCTTCCAGCGCATTCACAAAGTCAATTTGCCCTCATCCGGCTTTAACAGTTTGCGCAAGGAAACCTTTGATCCTACAGAGTACGTTCAATGGGCACGCAATTTTGAGGCGCAACACCTGAAAGCTGTCAATACTGAAACATCATCTAAAAGAGTGCTTCGCTCCTCCTGGTTGGAGCATCAACCAACCATTCATGCGGTTGTCACTGCATTGGAAAACTTGTCGAGAATACTCCGGTCGCGGATGCTGTCCTATGTCATCTGCCACGCAGACCTGCACCCGGCCAATCTGCTTCGCAATCAACGCGGGCAGGTATGTGTGATTGATTGGGACGAGGTGATGCTGGCTCCCAAAGAACGCGATTTCATCTTCATTCAGCTATCGCCAGACGATAGCCGTCTGCTGCCCGGCACACCCGCGTTTTTCCAGGGATACGGAGATACGGAAATTGATTGGGTTGCGCTCACCTACTATCGCTATGAACGAGCGATGCAAGATCTGATCGCCTGCGCACAGGAAGTGTTTTTTCGGGATGATCTGGGAGAAGATACGAAAGCCGACTCAGTTCGCTTATTTCAATCGATTCTGGCTGAAGGTGGCGAGATCGAAGCAACTTCGCAAGCCTCGGCTCATCTACCTTTTGATCTCGCCTTTCCCACCAGGATGGTCTCAGGAATTGACAAAGAGCTAGCCGAGCGCGAGCAGCCTGATGCCTGATTTTCTATCGGAGCAGGCATCAACCCAGATCGCGCTCAAGCATGGCTGATAGCTTTTCTATTGCCGTTTCCGCGTCCTCACCCTCGGCTTTGAGAACAACCGAGTCACCCTGTTCCGCTCCGAGCGCCAGGATAGAGAGCAGCGACTTGGCATTGGCGGTTTTCTCGCCCTTCAACAGCGTAATCTTACTGGTAAACCCTTTGGCCTGCTGTACTACAAGCGTGGCCGGGCGCGCATGTAAACCCGATGAACTTTGCAATGTCACGGTACGTTCCGCAACCTGTGCCATTATGTGAACTCCTTTAGAAAATATGGCGGTAGAAGCGGTAGAATATGAACTTTGACAAAATAATCGGGCATTCTCGCCCCATGTCATCCTGAGCGGCGCGAAGGATCTGCGGTCTGGGCGTGCTATCTGGCAGGGAGACGGAGATCCTTCGCGCCGCTCAGGATGACAGGCCTGGATAGCCTCTTGTTATTTGTAAAACTTCATATTCCACCGCCACACGAAACTACACCTCGAGAACGAAAAGCACATCCTGTCCGGCCCGCACTTTACCGCTAGCACGCTGAATAATCGTGCCAACGCCGCTAGAAACCACCGGGCTGATAATGGCCTTGCCCTTACCTTCAATCGTTGGGCGATCAAAGGTCACGATTGGCGTTCCCGGTTGCACCTGCTGGCCTTCGCGGGCGATGTTCTTGAAGCCCTCGCCGCGCAATTCAATGGTGTCCAGGCCAATATGCACAATCAACTCGACCCCATCTCCCGCGTCGATACCAAAGGCGTGCCCGCCGGGGAAAAGTTTGACCAGGTCTCCCCCTATCGGAGCAACCGCCAGGTTCCCTGACGGGTCGATAGCCACGCCATCGCCCGCCAGTTTCTGCGCGAACACTTCGTCCGGCACCTGCTCCAGTTCGACAACCGTACCATCAAGTGGAGCAAGGACAGATATCTGTGCCATAACCTTCCTGCCTTCTCTATTCGCTTTCCGCGACCGTCTCTTCCGCGCTTTGACCCTTCATCAGGCGTTTCATGCGCATGGCAATGCGGTCAGACTGCGTACCCATCACCACCTGCGCCACCTTGCCGCGCTTAATCACGCCCGAGGCTCCCAGGCTCTTCAGGCGCGGCTCGTCGATCAGCGCTGGATCACTGACGAAGAGACGCAGGCGCGTAATACAGCCTTCTACGCTCTCCACGTTTCCTTTGCCACCCAGCGCCTCAAGCACCTGGGCCGCCAGCACATCATCGCGATCTTCCGCTACCGGCTCCATCGTTGCAGCGCCCTTCTTCGCGGGTCGCGGGCCACGCTGGCTCTCTGGCAGAATCCAGTCTGCGCTCAAACCGGTCGAAGCCTCGCCGCGTCCAGGAGTCGCAAGGTCAAAGCGCTTGATGAAGAAGCTGAACAGGAAGTAGTACACAATCGCGTATACCACGCCTACCACCAGCAAGAGCAGGGGATTGCTCGTGTTCGATTTGCTAAAATTCAGCACGTAGTCAATCAATCCAGCGGAGAAGCCAAAGCCGATACGAATGCCGAGCAGCGTGCAAATCATCAACGAGGTGCCCGTCAGCAGCACATGTATAACGTAGAGCAACGGGGCCACAAAGATGAAAGCAAACTCAATAGGCTCGGTCACGCCCGTCAGGAATGAGGCAAAAGCCGCAGCGACCAGAATACCAGCCGCAACTTTGGGGAAACGCGCATGTCGAACCATAGCAAACGCCGCCGCAGGCAGACCAAACATCATGATGGGGAAGAAACCGGCCATGAAATTTCCTGCGCTCGGATCACCTGCAAAGTAACGGGTCAGGTCGCCATGTACCGCGCCATGCACCCCATTAAACGTGCCAAGCTGGAACCAGACATAGGCATTCAACACATGGTGTAGGCCAAGCGGAATGAGCAAGCGGTTCAACGCGCCATAGATACCCGGCCCCAGCGCGCCAAGCGAAACGATGCCCGTGCCAATCGCGTTAATGACGCTCTGAATCGGCGGCCATATCAGGCCAAAGATGAGACCCAGGATGACCGATACCACCGCCATCAAAATCGGCACAAAACGCCGCCCGCCAAAGAAGGCGAGATAGTCAGGCAGGCGAATATCATAGAAGCGCCGATACAGGCCAGCCGATACCAGACCAATCAAAATACCCGATAAGACATCGATAGAACCATGCACCACATCAAAGGGTGACGAAGTTGAGGTCGGAGCGTAGATCGAGGAAAAGGTGAAAGCGAAGACCAGAAAACCAACCAGCGCAGCAAGAGCCGCTGCGCCTTCTCCACCGGTAAGGCCGATCGCGATACCAACGGCGAAAATCATGGGCAGGTTGCCGAAAATAGCGCCGCCCGCGTTTGCCAGCCAGGTAATATTCAAAAGATCAGGCTGACCAAAACGCAGAATAAGGGCCGCCGCCGGAAGCACCGCAATGGGCAGCATCAGCGAGCGCCCAAGACTTTGTAGCGCGCCCAGCACGCGGTCAAAACCGCTCGGGGTCGTGGAAACAACGGAGGATGACGTGTTCGCAGAACTCATCGACTGCTCTCCTCTTTCTGTGACATGAGAGGCAATGTCACCTGCATTCGCTATCCCGCACTTTAACGCGAACAGGTAGCAATAAAAACGGTTTTCCGAGAACAATGAGGTACGAAAAAAATAACAGGAACCTGTATACGCCAATAATACCCAAGTTCGGGCTAGTTGTCAAGACGTCTATACCACTTGGGTAATCTTTATGACAACATCTCTATCTATTACGTGTGCTATGTCATCCTGATACGTGTGCTATGTCATCCTGAGCGCAGCGAAGGATCTCCGTTCCCCCGACGATTCGTATGCCGAGGCCGCAGATCCTTCGCTGCGCTCAGGATGACATGTCTGCATCTTCCCTCTTTATCACGTCCCTACATTGCCCTTCAAATCAATTCTGTAGTATAACGTAAAGGCAGAGGCAGGTAGCCCCAATCACTATTCTGGTTGCAACGAGGAAAGAGGAAAATCCCATGACCACCACAGCGCATATGTATAAAAACTATATTGGCGGCAAATGGCAGGACGCGCAGAGCGGCGAAACATTCCCCAACTACAATCCCGCGACGGGCGAATTAATTGGCTATTTCCCAAGTTCGGGCGAGGCCGAGGCCAACGCGGCGGTTGAAGCAGCGAAGGCCGCCTTTGAGAAATGGCGGCTGGTACCCGCGCCGAAACGAGGCGAAATCCTGTTTCGAGTGGGAGAACTGCTCAAACAGCGCAAAGAGGAACTGGCACGTACTATGACGCAGGAAATGGGCAAAGTCCTCAAGGAGACACGCGGCGACGTGCAGGAAGGCATCGACATGGCCTACTACATGGGCGGCGAAGGGCGGCGTCTCTTCGGCTATAGCGTTCCCGTCGAACTGCCCAGCAAATCCGGCGTTGCTATGCGCGACCCCGTTGGCGTCGTGGCCTGCATCACGCCCTGGAATTTTCCGGTTGCCATCCCTACCTGGAAGATGTTCCCGGCCCTGGTCGCAGGCAACACCATCGTCTTCAAGCCCGCCAGCGACACGCCCCTGAGCGCGTTGCGCCTGGTCGAAATTCTTTACGAAGCTGGTCTGCCTGAAGGTGTAGTCAACATCGTCTTCGGCCCGGGAGGCGCGGTCGGTGAAGCACTATTACATCATCCCGATGTCTCGGTTATCTCCTTTACAGGCTCAACCGAATCCGGTCGGCACGTCGCCATTGAAGCCGCCAAATCGCTCAAGCGCGTCTCGCTCGAAATGGGCGGCAAAAACGCCGTGATCGTGATGGACGATGCCGACCTCAACCTCGCCGTAGAGGGCATTCTGTGGAGCGCATATGGCACCACCGGACAACGCTGTACCGCCTGCAGCCGCGTCATTGCCCATAGCGCTATTCGCAAGAAGCTCATTGATATGCTCGTCCCGCGCATCGAAGCCCTTAAACTCGGCAACGGCCTGGATGAAAGCGTGGATGTCGGCCCGGTCATCAACAAGTCGCAGCTTGAAAAGATACAACAGTACGTGGAGATCGGCAAAGCAGAGGGCGCAACGCTCGTCACTGGCGGCGAAATTGATGATGAGGGCGACCTTGCACGTGGCAACTTCTACCGTCCAACGCTCTTCGTCAACGTCACGCCCGATATGCGCATTGCCCAGGAAGAAATCTTCGGCCCTGTGCTTTCCGTGATCGACGTCGGCTCGCTCGATGAAGCTATTGCGGTCAACAACAATACGAAATATGGCCTCTCCAGCGCCATCTATACGCAAGACATCAACCGCGTCCAACGGGCCATGCGCGACATCACGACCGGCATCCTCTACATCAATTCCGGCACCACCGGAGCGGAGATTCAATTCCCCTTCGGCGGCACGCGCGGCACAGGCAACGGCCATCGCGAAGCCGGAATCGCCGGACTGGATGTCTTCACCGAGTGGAAAGTCGTCTACACCGACTACAGCGGCAAACTACAGAAAGCGCAGATTGACGAGTGAGCCTCAATATTCGCAGAGTCTACCTGCCGCAAGCCTCTGAGGCGCTAGGCATCGTCATCGTGATCGATGTCATTCGCGCCTTCACTGTCGCCGCTTACGCCTTCGCGGGCGGCGCATCTCGCCTCTGGCTTGTACGAACAGTTGAAGAGGCCTTTGCCCTACGCAAACGCGAACCAGATGCGCTTCTAGCTGGTGAAGTCGGCGGATACCTCATCCCAGGCTTCGACATCAACAATTCGCCCTCGCGTTTGCAAGCCACAGACGTGCAGGACAAATTGATTATCCAACGCACCGGAGCAGGGACGCAGGGCGCGGCAGGCGCGATAAACGCCTCGCACCTGCTGATCTGCTCGCTCGTCAATGCCCACGCAACGGCAAACTATGCGCGTCAATTAGCGCAGGAAACGGGCGATCCAATAACCCTTTTGCCAACCGAACGCCCTGAGCCGCCTTACAATTGGGTTGGCGAGGACAGCGTTTGCGCCGATTACCTGGAAGCACTAATACAGGAACAAGAAAATGCCACGGGCCAGCTTAATGAAAATCTGGCTCGCCTTGAAGCCGCAGGCCGTTTCGAATCTTTTCAGCAGGGCGACCCCGATATTCCCTTCAAGGATATCGCTCTGATTACGGATATCGATCGTTTTCGCTTCGTCATGTCCGGCAAACATAAACAATGGCAGAATATTACCTACGTTGAAGTAGAGAGGATAGGAGCTTTTCTTTGACCAGCACATCTTTCTGGCAGGCAGACGCGCAATTGGAGCCAACAACAAAGCCACTGCGAGGCAATCGACAAACAGATATCGCCATTATCGGCGCGGGCGTCACCGGCACGGCAGCCGCGTTCTGGCTTGCCCGTGCTGGCGCGAACGTCTGCATATTGGAAGCCCGTAACGTGGCGGCGGCAGCTAGCGGGCGCAATGGCGGCTTTCTCGCTACTGGCACAACAGAAGCGTATGCCTCTGCCGTCAAGCGACATGGACACGAACGCGCCCGCCGCATGTGGGCCTTCACGCTCACCAACCAGGAGTACGCGCTGAACTTCATTCGCGAACTGGAGGATCAGGGCTGGCGCTGTTATTTTCGTCGTAACGGCACCTACAAGCTGGCCTACAGCGAAGACGAACTGCCCAAAATCCTCGAAAGCGCAAAGCTGCTGACAGCAGATGGCTGGGAAACGCCGGTCATAAAACGTGAAGACCTGCCGCCGCGTCTGCGCAATATCTACTTCGGTGGCGCATTCTACCCCAGCAACGGCGAAATGCACCCCGTTCGCTACGTCACGGGCCTTGCTCGCCTCGCGCAGCAGGCGGGCGCAACCCTGCACGAAGAAAGCCCCGTTACCGCCATCGACATCCAGGATAACGGCGTGCTGCTCACCACGCCACAAGGCACCCTCTTCGCGCAAAAAGTTCTCCTCGCCACCAATGCCTGGCTCCCCGAAGTCGGCAAACTTCTCGGAGCAGACTGGCTCTCAAACTGCATCGCTCCCACACGCGGCCAGGTGCTAGTCACCGAACCAGTGCGTGAGGAGATCACACCTCATCCCTGCTCATCCGACGAGGGCTATCAATACTGGCGGCAACTTCCCGATGGTCGCCTGCTCATCGGCGGCTGGCGCAACCGCTCCTTCGAGACCGAAGCCAACACCTACGACGAAAGCATCTACGACGGCATCCAGAGCCACCTCGAAGCCTTCGTCCATGAAACACTCGGCCTTCCAGAAGTCGGTATCGCCTATCGCTGGGCAGGCATCATGGGCTTCACCCCCGACAGTCTTCCCCTGGCAGGTCAGCTTCCCGGCGTTCCTCACTGTTATATCTGCGGCGGTTATACGGGACATGGCAACGCTTTTGCCATTCATGCGGCGAAGTTGGTGAGCGATCTGATGCTGGGAAAAGAGAATCGGGACGCGGAATTGTTTGAGCCGGGGAGGTTTGTGTAGGGACGCGCTTCATCGCGTCCTGCATGGCATCAACGTACAAACCATAGGACGCGCTTCATCGCGTCCCTAGATAAACCATATCATTTTCTAAACATCAGGAAATTTTTGATTATTGACCTCTATCAAACCATACTCTATAATTCCATCAATCCAGTCTGCTGGAGGTGGCAGGTTTGATGCCTTCGCGGCCCATGCGGCCGTTTTTTATGCGCCAGACCCTACAACGTCACCCGATTCCCCCCCGCAGGCATCGTAAACCGCAAAAATCCACCCGCCGCCAGTTTCGTGCAAACAACCGTGAGCGTCTGCAAGGAAAGCAGCAGCGCGGCATCCCGCAACAGGTAGAAGGCAAAATCGAGCAGGCTAAGGTGTGCTGAACCACTCGCAAAGAAACGATAGAGCGCGGGGCCGTGCTGGACATCGGTAAAGGTGAAAATCGCCAATCCAATCGTTAGCGAGATCAGCAGGTCTACCAGGAAACAGAGTCCGGCGAGGCGGGGGCCAAGTAGCCAGAAACGTTTACTTAATCGCTCCCTTTTGGTAGACTGTATACGTCGCGTTGCCCACAGGGGCGCAAGCAAGAATTGCAGCAGCAGGAAGAGGAGCGGAGCGGCAACCACCACCCAATCGGGGAAGAAGGTCGGAGTGATTAACGCGCCCAGGCGGCCCAGCGTGTAGAGAATCACGCCCTCTATCACGCCGCGCCTGTAGCTTACTTTGTTAAACATGCAACAAAACTCGATCTTTTAATGGCAACCGCAATCGCCGCCGCAGCCGCAACTGCCCATAGACGGCATATCATCATATCCGTCGTCTTCTCCAGCGCTCGCGCTCACCGGGCGGGCAAAAACGGAGAGCAGGCGGCGCACCTTTTCGCTGCGGCATTTCGTGCAAACAACTTCGTCGGCATGCTGGTAGCTGACCAGCATCTCAAATTTTGATTTGCAATCCGGGCAATAGTACTCGTACAATGGCATAAAAAAGTATCCTCCGAACGCGGGAAACGCTTCCTTTATAGTCATTTGCTATTGTATAGTTTCTGAAAAATCACGTCAAGGGAGAACACATAGATGGCTCTAACCATAGGTATTATCGGTCTTCCACAAAGCGGGAAGACATCACTTTTTAACGCTGTCACCAAAGCTGGCGCGCCCATCAGCAACTACGCCACCAGCACCGTGCAGGCCAATTTCGCGGTCGTGCAGGTTCCCGACTCGCGCCTGCAGCCGCTCGCCGATATCTTTCACCCGCGCAAATTGACCCCCGCCACCGTCGAATTTGTCGATGTCGCGGGCGTCGGTCAGCACGCCTCAGACGAAAAGCGCGAGGGCCTGAGCGCCGAATTTATCGGCCACATTCGCAACGCCGACGCGCTCGCCATCGTCCTGCGCACCTTCGAGAACCCTAACGTGCCACCCATCGAAGACAGCATCAATCCTGTGCGCGACCTGGACAACCTGAATACCGAACTGGCTTTGACCGACCTTTCGACGGTCGAAAAGCGTATCGAGCGCACCACCAAAGCCGCCAAGTCAGGCGACAAAAAGTACCAGCAGGAACTCGACATCCTGCGCCTGCTCCAACAGTCCCTCAACGACCTGAAGCCCGTGAGCCAGCTTGAACTGCTGCCTCAGGATCAGGCTGTGATAAAAGAACTCTTCCTGCTCACCGCCAAACCGCGCATGTATGTCCTCAACGTCAGCGAAGACGTGCTTGGCGCGGCCTCTGACCTGCTCGACCGCATCGCCGCCGGAGAAGAGATCGACCCCAATAAGCAAGAGGGCGAACTGCGCTGGGTTGCCATCCTGGGCAAACGCGCCAAAGACGAGCAGACCGAAATCGTCGCCGTCTCCGCCCGCCTGGAAGCCGAACTCGCCGAACTGCCGGAAGAGGACGCCGCCGAATATCTCGAATCGCTCGGCCTGCCAAAACTCGGCGCTGACCGTGTCATCCAGGTTGGCTACCGCCTGCTCAACCTGATTACCTTCCTCACCGCAGGCGAAGACGAGGTGCGGGCATGGACCGTCACCAAAGGCGCGAAAGCACCTGAAGCCGCCGGAAAAATCCATTCCGATATCGAACGGGGCTTCATCCGCGCCGAAGTCACCCACTACGACGACTTCATGGAGGCAGGCGGTTCCTTTGCCGCCGCCGCTAAAAAAGGCGTGCAGCGTCTCGAAGGCAAAGACTACGTCGTCAAAGACGGCGACATCATTCACTTCCGCTTTAACGTCGGGAGATAAAATAGGCTGCTCTAATATGTCATGCTGAGCGAAAGCGAAGCATCTCGGCGGGCCTGGACACAGATGCTTCGCTTTCGCTCAGCATGACATGTTTGATACTCCCTCCCAATTAATCAAACTTCATAATTTACCCGAAAGGCTGGCTAATCCCTACATTTTTCGCGCCCTAAAGAAACCAGCCCGACGCCCGAAAGAATGGTCAGCATCGCTACAATACCCAACAGCGTGATATGCTCGCCTGCCAGCGCCACGCCGAGTCCCACCGCTACCAACGGATTGACATAGGCATAGCTAGTTGCTACTGCAGGCCGGGTGTAGCGTAGCAAGTAGCCATATGCACTGAAAGCGATGAGCGAGCCGCCCACAATGAGATAGATCATTGCGCCAAGTGGCCTCGGCCCTGGAATGCTGGTCATTCTTTCGCCAAGTCCGGCCCCAACGATAAAGAGCAGCACGCCACCAGCTACCATCTGTGCAGCACTCGCCATCAACCCCTTTGGACTTGGCAAATGCTGACTCAAAATCGATCCCAAAGCCCAGCTTACCGGTGAAATAAGCAGGATAATCGCGCCAAGCGGATTCGCCCTGAAACCATTCTCAAGGTTCAACAGCACTAATCCAGCAAAACCTACTGCTAGCCCGCACCATTCTAACGGTCGAGGCCAGCGTCCAAACAGTCCCGAGAACAGGGCCGCCCACAAGGGTATTGCTCCAAGCGCCAGCGCCGCCAGCCCCGACGACACCCATTGCTCCGCGTAAACCACACCGCCATTGCCTATCAACAACAACAACCCGCCAACCACAAGCGCGCCAAACCACTGCGCCCGTGTAGGCCCTTTGTGGCCGCGTAACCGCAAAAAGACATAGAGAATGACGCCTGCAATCAGTTGTCTAAATCCTGCCACAAAAAGCGGCGGGAACCCCTCCAGGGAGACACGCATCGCCAGATACGTACCACCCCAGAGGGTGTAGAGCGATAACAGCGAGAGAATAACCAGCCAGCGGTTTGGTTTTTGCGCTACCAGTACATTCGTCGAAGAAGAGCCTGTTTCCTGTGAAAGATTTTCATGCGATGTTTTCTGAAGATCCATACGTTTCATGTTATAACCCGATTAGTGAAAACCATGCCAGAGCTGACGCCGCTCCCACTCGGGACTATTCAGTCCGTCGCGGCTATCCACACCCCAAAAATGAGCGGCGACATCGAGTAATGCCAGCCAGAAAATTATTGCAAACAACGTCATCATGTCCTTCCTCTCCGGTTGTAAGTGGGCAACCGTAAACAGTAACAGGTGAGGCATCTACATGCATGATGCTACGAGGACGCGCTACATGAGGATTACTCGTGCCGCTTACCAATCTATAGTAACAGGAAAATGCGGCTCATCCTACAGCCAAAACGAGGATATTGAAACGAAATTGGCCTACTTACCTCTGGCTTCTTGCTCCAGCAACTTCTTTTTGCGCTCCGACCCCCACCTGTATCCATCAACGCGACCGTTACTATGAATCACGCGATGACATGGCACTACGATAGCCACCGGATTATTCGCGCAGGCATTGGCAACAGCGCGCACCGCCTTTGGCTGACCCATGGCTTTTGCGATCTGGCTATAAGAAGCAGTCTGACCATAGGGGATGTTGCGCAATTCCTGCCAGACGCGCCACTGGAAGGCTGTCGCCTGTACATCAATAGGCAGGTCAAGATGCGGCTCCTGTCCCTCGAGATGGCGCACTATCGCGCTCACCCAACGGCTCAAAGCATCGTTCTCGCCATCTCGTTGAATCTCTGCGCGGGCGTATTCCTCTTTCAAAGCTGCTTCCAGTTGTGCATCGTCATCGCCTATACAGACCGCGCATACGCCCTTTTCCGTTGCGCCAACAAGCAGGCGACCGAGGGGAGAATCCACGATAGTATAGCGAATATGCATGCCCTTGCCGCCGTTGCGGTACGCGGTCGGCGTCATGCCCAGTTGTTCGGGAGCGCGTTCATACAGCCGACTGCTTGAGCTAAACCCTACTTCATATAACGCGCCTGTCACGGTTTCACCTTCTTTCAATTGCTCTTTTAACTGTTCCAGCCGTTTTGCCTCGGCATACTGACGCGGCGAAATGCCCATCACCCGCTTGAAAACCCGTTGTAAATGAAATGGACTCAGGCCAACCTGTGCGCCCAGTTCTTCCAGCCCGGCCTCCAGATGTTCCTCAATATAACGGCAAGTCTGCTGCACTATCTCAAGCTGTGGGTCTCCATGCTTCGGTGAGCAGCGTTTGCATGGCCGAAATCCAGCCTCTTCCGCCTCTTCTGGTCGCGCAAAAAACACCACCTGCTCCCGCTTCGGCTTGCGCGACGAACACGAAGGATTGCAGTAAATCCCCGTTGAACGTACAGCGTATACAAAGCGCCCATTTGAACTACGGTCCCTGTTTAAAACAGCCTGCCAATAATCTTCTTCATACATAGCTGCTTGCTCCTGCTTTTCTCACATCTCACAGTGCAATAATAGGCTATTTGGAGGGAGAATGCTATCCGTTTCTTGCGCTGGAATTGGGATATTATAAAAACTACTCGCCTGTCATCCTGAGCGCAGCGAAGGATCTCCGTCTCCCAGCCTGGAGATCCTTCGCTGCGCTCAGGATGACATTTGAAGGCCAGTTTGTAATGGCATTCGGGATGACATGAGAGAAGGTTTTTTTCATGGCAGTCCATTCTTTCTCACGTGATACAATAACTCCAGGAGAAAACCCTGTATTTGTACCCCTCTGGAGGTTCCATGTCCAATAATTCCGACCGCTTGAAATCTGATATTGATGAACTCGTTCCCGACCTGATCGCCATGCGCCGCGACCTGCATGAACATCCCGAACTGGCGTTTGAAGAGGTGCGCACTTCAGGCATTGTGGCTCAACGCCTGCGTTCGCTTGGCCTTGAAGTGCAGACAGGCATAGCGAAAACGGGCGTGGTTGGCCTGTTGCGCGGCGAAAAGAGCGAACCGGGCGCAAAGACCATCGCCATTCGCGCCGATATGGACGCGCTGCCCATCTACGAACTGAACGAGATCGATTATCGCTCGCAGGTCGATGGCAAGATGCATGCCTGCGGCCACGATGGACACACCTCCATCCTGCTCGCGGTAGCCGATATTTTAACCAAACGGAAAGACGAACTGGCTGGCAACGTCAAGTTTGTCTTCCAGCCTGCCGAAGAGAAGATTGGCGGGGCCGAGCCAATGGTCAAAGAAGGTGCAATGAATGGTGTGGATGGGATCATTGGACTGCACCTCATCAGTGATTACCAGGTGGGTCGGGTTGGCGTGCGCTCCGGCCCTGTCTTCGCCAGCGCCGACCGCTTCATCCTGCGGGTGACAGGCAAAGGTGGTCACGCGGCCATGCCGGAAACGACTGTTGACCCTATCGTCATCTCGGCCTATATCGTCACCGCCCTGCAAACGCTTATCAGTCGCGAGACCTCGCCTTTCAGTCCTGCGGTCATCACCATTGGCAGGATCGAGGCTGGCACGGCCTTCAACATCATTCCGCAAACGGCGGAGATGCACGGCACGATGCGCGCCTTCTCGAAAGAGCATCGCGAAAAGTTGATTCGCCGCATTTCAGAGGTCGCGACCGGCATCGCCAGCGCAATGGGCGGCTCCTGCGAAGCCGATTTTATGGATGGCTGTCCGCCATGCGTCAACGACCCGAAGATGACCGAACTGGTAGAGCATGCCGCCGTTGCCACCGTTGGCGAGCAAAACGTGGATACGAACGAGGAAGTAATGACCACCGGCAGCGACGATATGGCCTGCTTCCTGGAAGCCGTCCCTGGCTGCTACTTCATCGTCGGGGCCAGAAATCCCGACAAAGGGGCCAAATATCCGCATCATCACCCAAACTTCAATATCGACGAAGACGCCCTACCCATCGCCGTTGAGGTTCTTTCACGCGCCGCGATGGACTTTTTGAAATAAGGTGTTGTAGGGACGCGATTCATCGCGTCCTGCCTGGAATGCATGTGGATGGCAGGCAGGACGCGATGAATCGCGTCCCTACAACACCTGGGATATTCCTGATACCATACCACGTCTCACAATCCCATCACACCCATGAGAAAAAACGCCACAAGCTCATTTGCTGATTCGTTGTAATGATAGAATATGCTTAATAGCTTTTCAGTATTCAATTAAAGGAGATCGCCTTAGTGAAGATTACATTCCTGGGACAGGCTGGCATTTTTGTTGAAACACGATATGGAAGTATTCTCTGCGATCCCTGGTTCAACCCGGCGTACTTCGCATCCTGGTTCCCGTTTCCCAGCAATGAAAAGGTAGACCGCGAGGCCATCTCGCGTCCAACATATCTCTATCTCTCGCACCTGCATCATGACCACTTCGATCCACAGTTCTTGCGCGATGAGGTCTGGAAGGAAGCAACCGTCATCCTGCCGGACTATCCCTTGAACCTGCTGGAGCGCCGCCTGCGCGAACTCGGCTTCACCAAATTTCTTTTCACCAAAAACACGGTTCCGGTGGAAGTCGATGGCCTGCGCTTCATGGTCATGGCGATGACCGCGCCTATCGATGGGCCGCTCGGCGACTCCACGCTGCTGATCGATGACGGCGAGGTGCGCCTGCTCAACCAGAACGACTCGCGCCCCATCGACCTTGACATGCTCAACAGCTTCGGCCCGTTCGATGCCCATTTCGTGCAGTTCTCAGGCGCGATCTGGTATCCGATGGTCTATCGCTTCCCTGAGAAGATGATGCAGGCGCTAGGTCGCAAAAAGCGCGAAAACGAGATGGCCCGCGCCTTGCGCTACATCCGCGAAATTAAGGCAACCCATGTCGTTCCCTCGGCAGGCCCGCCCTGTTTCCTGGACGACCACCTTTTCAGCTTCAACGATTTCGATCGCGACCCGACCAATACGTTTCCCGATCAAACTGTGTTCATCGAATACGTGCAGGCTAACGGCCTCGACAATGGTCGCCTGATGATCCCTGGTACGGTTGGTATCCTGACCAAAGATTCGTTTACGATTGAACACCCCTTCCCGGATGAAGAGGTACAGGCCATTTTCACCAATAAACGGGCCTACCTTGAAGCCTATAGAGAGCGGCAAAAACCCGTAATCGAGGCGTTGAAAGCCTCATGGCCTCGCGGACAGGTAGACATCCTCTCCTCGCTCCGTGACTGGTTCGAGCCATTGATGGAGATTGCCGACCTGACCGCCGTTGGTATCAATGGGCGCGTGGTGATCGACTGCGACGTACAGCAAATCGTGCTGGATTTCCACACGCGCAAGGTCTACGCCTGGAACGGCGAGGAGTGGGATTATCGCTTCCACATCGACCGCGCTCTGCTCGAATACTGCATTCTTCACCATGAAGAGGACTGGATCAACCAGATTTTCCTCTCCTGCCGCTTCGAGGCCGAGCGCAAGGGAGCCTACAACGAATACGTCTACAACTTCTTCAAGTGCCTCTCGCCCGAACGCATCCAATACGCCGAGGGCTACTATTCGGAGAAATCCTCGGTGCAGCAGTTGTGGGAGAGTCACGGCTACCGCATCCAGCGCCGCTGCCCGCACCTGAAGGCCGACCTTGCCCGCTTCGGCAAAATTGAAAACGGGGTGCTGACCTGCACCATGCATGGCTGGCAATTCGAACTGGCTACCGGGCGCTGCCTCACCTCAGAAGGCCACCCGCTCTATGCCCAGCCCATTGAAAAGGCCGAAGTTCCCGCCAGCAATGGACATGAATCAAATGGCCATGTTCAAACAGAAGCTGTCGAGGAGCCGCACGTGCAATATATCCGCACCAAATGCGATCAATGCTGGTACAATCCGAAAGATGTGAAATCGACAAAAACAGAGGTATCGTAAGAAGCAAAAGAAAATTGGCTGGCAGTGCCGGGGCACTGCCAGCCAATTTTCTTCCACTCCCCCCTGCCACAGCTTTACCGTTTTTGATTGGCTACATGAGAATAGCTTGGTGCGAACACTTGCGCACACATTCGGCTCTGGTGTCGCGGTACTCATATACGAGCTACATCGAAAAGAAAGAGGAAGTACTGAGAAATTGTTTTGGAATGCGAGGCGGTAATGCTGCATGGCCAAAAGAGCAAGATGGGAGAAGTTTTTGCGCAGGTTTGACGGTAGCATGTCTTGCATGCAATGAGGGAGCGGAAGATATTTGTAAAGCCCATCCTGGCGATTCTCGCACATGAGCAGGAAGAGGCGATCAGCTTCGGCCCGTCATAGAGCGGGCCAATGTGAGCTGTGAGATTGTGGTAGCTGAAAGCTAACGCCGGGCCGCTACGATTGATATGCTAGAATAGATGTTTGAATTCCGAGGAGGAGCTTATGAGCCAGCATGCCGTGAAGCGTCTTTATCTGATGCAGGTTGGGTCCATGCCGCACTACCAGATTCCGATTGTGTGCTATCTGGTGCAAACGGGTGACGGCAAAAATATTCTGATTGACAGTGGTCTACCGGAAATGATGCCTGAAGGAGAATCGGAGTTCGAGAATGGGCAGGACGTGATCGAGCAGTTGGCGAGCATTGGCTTAAAACCGGACGATATTGAGACCGTCATTTCGACGCATTATGATATCGACCATGCCGGAAGACATGCGGCATTCACGAAGGCGCACTATGTTGTTCAGCGGGTGCATCATGTGGATGCGGCGGGCAACCAACGTTTTGCTGCCAATCGACCTCAATGGGATCAACCAATGGAGCGCATTCGGCTGGTGGACGGGGACACGGAATTGCTGCCAGGGCTGGAGCTGATTGAGACGAGCGGGCATGTGCCGGGACATCAATCGGTGCTGGTGCGGCTGCCCAAAACGGGGGCGATTTTATTGCCGATTGACGCGGTCCCCTTCAGCGAGGGCTTTACCCGTGACGTGCAGGACGACGGGAGCAACCCGGACGCCGAAGCGATCCACGCCAGTACGATCAAACTGCTTGATCTGGTCGAACGGGAGCAGATCGGGCTGGTAATTTTCGGTCATGACAAGCAGCAGTGGGAAGGGCTGAAAAAGCTGCCGGAGTATTACGAGTGAGTCCAGCAGCGCTCCACGTGAAAGCGCAGCGACTCAGCCGAGTTCCTGGGCCAGTCCGATGAGCAGTCCTTCAGGACCGCGAATGTAGCAGAGCCGATACACGTCCTGGTACTGGACCACTTCGCTGCTGACAAGCTCTGCACCGTGCTTGCGGAGCCGGACGAGCGTCTCGTCGAGGTCGTCCACGGTAAACATGACGCGGAGGTAGCCGAGAGCGTTCACTGGGGCGTTCCGGTGATCGGCGACCACAGGAGGCGTGATAAATCGCGAGAGTTCGAGCCGACTGTGGCCGTCTGGCGTGCGCATCATGGCGATCTCAACGCGCTGGTCGCCCAGCCCAGTGACGCGCCCTGCCCACACGCCTTCTACTATGGCTCGCCCTTCGAGTTCGAGGCCGAGTTCAGCGAAAAAAGAGATAGCGGCATCGAGGGATTCCACTACGATGCCGACGTTGTCCATTCGTTTAAGCGCCATGTGTTCATTCTATAATGTGTCGCCCGTCCTGTCAACGAACGAGAGACCAGAAGGTTCCACCAACAATCGGGCGCTAAGCTACCATTACGTTGTATAAATGAGACCCATACTGGTTATTTGCCTGGATAAATTCATCTATGACCGAGATCACAGACTCCTCTCTTCGTCCTTGTCGAAATCAGTACGATTGTTGCCCAATCACGCCGCAGATAGGGCAGCATCCACCTGCTCAAGCAAACGCTGCGCATTGGCAAAACCATAGTTTACCGCCTGCACATGCCCCGTCGTGTCCAATACCACAGTCGTTGGAACGGTTAACACCTGGTAACGCTTCGTCAACGCCGGTGAATTTGGCGCGTCAATCTCCTCAATCTGTACCTGTCCACCTCTGGCCTCGGCCACTCGTTGCAAAGCCGGAGCCTGGAAACGATGGCACTGCACGCAATCCTCGCTGCTGAACGCCAGAATACGAACTCGTGAAGTATCGCTTTTGCCATCAGCAAGAGGAGCAGCCGACATAGCCAGTTTGCGCCGCCTCTCAACAAATGAGCGACCACCCCATACAAGCATCCATGTAAACAGACCAACCAGGATCAACGCCAGCAGTCTTACTATCAATTCAGGCATAGGTTACACCCCTCGCCAGTGAAAACCGCCTTCGTAGCGCACGCGAGGCAACAATCCCCAACGTCCCAGGTGATAATACACAAAGCAACCCGCGCAGAAACCAACCGTCAGATTAATCCCCGCCAGCACAAACACAATCAAATCTAATACCCAACCCGCAACCGTCGCTTTTGTCAAAAAAAGCACCAGCGTCGAGGCAATCAAAAACACCGCTCCTACTCCCTGCGCAAAACGATGCGGCGCGGGATCATCCTCGACCATGCGCGGCTTCAACAAATGCAAAGGCACCACAACACCCTTATACAGCAGGCGAAAAGGACTGATCGCGGGAACCAGCGCCGATATAGCAAGTGCAACAGCCGCAATCAAAACAATCACCGGCTGATTTAACACAAAGGCCAGTCCGCTCAAAACTACGGTGCAACCTTGTGAAAACTTCCCTAAATGCGCATCAATACGAGGAACGCTGCTTGATGCCTGTGAAGATACTTCCATAATTATTCCCCTTAAAGAAGTAGATATTGTTGATTAATTAAATCAACTACTTACATAGAAAGATTAACTTACAAAGTGGAAGTATGTCAAGGGGAACTAATAGAGGTTGGTTCCATATCACGCTTTACCACGTAGGTATATAGTAGAGCGGAAGCCACCCGCAAGGGGATGGCTCTACCATATGGGGCGGCTTGTAGAGCCATCCCCTTGCGGGTGGCTTCCGGCTCCCTATGCTGAATCAGGCTCCCCACGCACAATCAAACGAAGGACTTTCTACACGCCTAACAACTCATTCCGCTTCTCGCGCAAATATTGCGCGATATGCGCCGGATCATCCTGGTCGAGGGCCATGCGTTTCAGATCAGCCACTACCTTGCCCCATTCTTCGCGATGGATAAGATAGCGATTGTCGCGGCCAACCAGTTCTTCAAAAACGCGGCGTTCCAGTTCGTGCCAGGTGGAACGGTCGCGCCCATCGATTTCGCCGCCGTCGGGAACGTAGTCCTGGTCGTTGGTGTTGTTTTCGATACGCACGTAGAGCGGCTCGAACATGGTGTAGACGATGCTTTCCATGTGGGACATATCGAGCGCGCCAGCATCAAAGGAGAGTGTGCCGACAAGATTAACCTGCACTAAGGGGCGCAGCGCCTCGGTCTCGTAGCGGAAACGTTCGCGGCGGCAATACCCCTCAAGCAGGGCGTAGACTTCGTTTGGCTCGTTGAGGCCATCGACGCGCAATTCGTGGCGCACAAATGGGCGACGCTTACTCACCAAATGGGTGGCGCGATGCCGTTTGAGCAGCCCATCCCCATTCATGCCATCGGTATCGATCTCGACATAGTAGTAGCCGCGATCTTCCCAGGCCGCCTCTTCCAGACCGCACGTTTCGGTGGAACCTGGATTGTACATCCAACCGTCGAACTCAAAGGGCTTGTGAACATGGCCGAGCGCGAGATAGTCAACATGTGGTTTGAGCGTAGAAAATTGCGCCATCGTGGGCAGTCCTTGAATGCGGGGCACAATACCCTCTACGCCCGTGTGCATCATCAACAGGCGATACTCGATACCCGCCGCGTCCTCTTCGTCTTTAGCCTCTCCAAGCGCCTGCGCCATGCCCTCCATTGTGCGTACCGTTGCCGCGCCCTGCCAGGGTAACCCGTAGACGCGCAAGCGGCCATCAAGCAAATCAACATGCGACCCCAGCATCGTCTCCGGCTGCCAGGTCGAGAGAACAGGCGCGCCGTTGTGCATGCGCGGCGTCAGCAGCATCAAATAGCCTTCGTGACACAAAAATTGCAGCCAGGATACTCCTTCGCGGTAGTAGCTGCGGTCGTGATTGCCCTCAATAGCCACCACCGGAATGCCGCGTTCCTTCAGGCGTTTTAAGCCCTCGATGGCGTGCAGCAGCGTCAGGGCGTCAATGGCACGTTTATTGAAAAGGTCTCCGGCGATCACCAGAAAATCAATATCGCGCTGGATGCCATCATCGATAATATCCCAGAAGGCGCGGCTGAAATCGTTGAAGCGCTCCCGCACCCCATACTGCTCATAGCCCAGGTGCAGGTCAGCGATATGTATAAAAGACGCTCGCATGCTCTCTTCTCTTCCCAACTACTATTAGTGCGGCCCAGTCATCAGGGCGCGAACGGCAGCCGCGACCAGGATTAAGGCCACAATGCTGTAAATAAGAATATCGCGGCGCGGCTGCTTTCCGCCGGTTGCGTAGGTGACAGCCACCGGAATCGCCAGCGCCACAATCGCGCCATAGACATAGTGCAGGTAGTAAAGACCAGTGCCAGTACCCGGTCTCTGCCCCAGCAACACCAGGGTGATACCGAGCAGCGCCTGTAAAAGCCCGACAACCGCAGTGAAAATAAGCGAGATTCGCCATTGCCTGGGAATCTCCACCTTCTTCATAAAAAAAAGGATCAGGCCCCAGATACCGGTAATCGTGCCCGAAGCCAATACCAGGATCATATTGAAAAAATGCAGATTAGCAACGACATCTACCATGATTATCCTCAAAAGCGGAATCTATGTGCAGGGATACGCTTCCTGTCATCCTTCACTACCTTCAGCCTGTCATCCTGAGCGCAGCGAAGGATCTCCGTTCCCCGATGATGCGTGTGCCAGTGCCGGAGATCCTTCGCTGCACTCAGGATGACATTAGCTGCATCAGGATGACAGGCCTGGAGAGACCCTCTTGCCTGATAAAAATTCCTCATTGCGTCCCTACATGTATTCTTTTTTGACAGGGTATTACCGGAACTGTTCCGGCACAGCATACTATAGCGTGTATTAACTGGAAAGACAAGTCAGGGGAACTTTTTGACATCCTTTGACATCTATAGTGTAGGCAGGTCGCTGCCACTACCTGGATGTAGATTACGTTGAACAAGGAGAGACTATGTCAATGTTGAAAGTTACTCGTCGAGGTTCGTTCGTTCGATCAGCAGGGATGCTGCTTGTCACCGTACTGTTTGTGTTGCTGATGGCCGCCTGCGGCACAAATACCACTACCGGCGGCGGACAGCCATCGAACACTCCCACCACTGCACCCACACACCCACAGAACTGCGGTTCGTTACATAAAAACCAGCTTGCGCTGGTGCAGAAAGATAAGGCCGTCGCGCCGCAGGATGAGAACTGCTTCTGGCAGGCCTACCAGCAATGCAGCCCCGCCACGCTCACCTTTACACAGACAAGTATAGATACCGGGGTCATCCATACCTTCACGGTCAAGAATGTCAACGGGAAATGCACCATTACCGATAGCTACCAGCACTTCATCGCCCCCAACCCGCCCGGCAAAGCGGTCGATTACACCTGCGGCAGCATGACAAAAGAAAGCGATGGCCTGCACATCGCCTCTTGCGGCCAGATGGATACCATCGTCATTCCAAATGCATAAGCTCCATTCGCACTGAGATTCACGAAAGCCACCCGCAAGGGGATGGCTCTACAGGCGGGTTCCTATTGTAGAGCCATCCCCTTGCGGGTGGCTTTCGTACTCGCTCCTGGCTGTTTTTGTTGGCCGTTATTCCTCTTTCAATGCCTGTCGCATATATTTGCGCAGACCATCCGCGAGATCTGGCCTTTTCAGCGCGACGTCAATAGACGTGGTGAGCAGGCCAAGCGGCGTGCCAGTATCGTAGCCTTTTCCGGTAAAGCGCACGCCATAGCAGCGACCAGCCTGCGCCTGCATCTCGATAGCATCCGTTACCTGTATCTCGCCGCCTTTGCCGGGCTGTGTCTTCTCTAACAGAGCGAAGATATCGGGCGTGAGAATATAGCGCCCGTAGACACCCAGGTTGGAAGGAGCCTCTTCAAGCGCAGGCTTCTCTACCAGATGCTTTATCTTTAAAGCCCCGCCGCCAAGTTCTTCCACTTCTGCAATGCCATAGCTGGGAATCATCTCGTCCGGCAGGGGAACCAGCGACAACACTGAGCCGCCGTAACGCTCGTGAACCTCGATCATCTCCGGCAAACAGGGCGTCTCCGGCGAGATAATGTTATCGCCCAGCATCACAATAAATGGTTCATCGCCCACCAGGTCTTTGGCGCACAACACGGCGTGTCCCAGGCCAAGCGGCTCCGGTTGGCGCACAGCGGTGTAGGTCGCCATTTTCTGAACGGAACGCAACTCTTCCAGCTCTTTCGTTTTGCCCTTGCGTTCCAGCGTCGTTTCCAACTCGGGGAAGGAATCAAAATGGTCTTCGATACTGCGTTTGCTGCGGCTGGTGACAAAAATAATCTCCTCGACTCCGGCGGCCACAGCCTCTTCAACAATATATTGCAGCGTCGGTTTATCGACGATGGGTAACATTTCTTTCGGTATCACCTTCGTTGCCGGTAGCACTCGCGTACCCAACCCGGCCACAGGCAATACGGCTTTTCGTATGCGCATGATTTCTCCTCAACACCTATCAACAAAATGTTGCAAATATGCTTGCTGCTACCTATTGTAGGGGATTGCAATAGCAAAGGTCAATCCAACTTTATCTTACCATTGACATATACGTATACATATATTATACTCTTCTCTAGAAGAAAGTTTTGGAACCTTTTAGATGAATTTTGATAAAAGAGTGGGGGAGACTGGCCCTCTGTCATCTTGAGCGCAGTGCAGGATCTGCGGCCTCGACACATGCATCGCTCGACACACAGATCCTTCGCTGCGCTCAGGATGACAGGCCTGGATATCCCCTCTTTATTTCTCAAACATTATAGGAGTTCTGCAATGCAACAACTTCAAGGAGTATCCAGATGCCAAACCGCACCATCTATGTAGCAGATGCTGATATGCCGATCTTTGAGAAGGCTCAGAAGCTGGCGGGTGATAACCTTTCCGCCGCCATTGCCCAGGCATTGCGCATCTTTGTCGAGCGTGAAGAGAGTCGTCAGGGCGGCTTTGAGGACATTATCGTCAAGGTAGGCAAGGGCCGCCCTTACCAACAAAAACAGTTCTCAGGGAAACTGCTCGCCAAACGCCGCGTTCCCATCCAGGGCAATACGCGCATGCTCACCATTAGTGTCTATCAAACTGCGAAAGGACGTTTCGCTGTCTATACGAAAAACCAGCCCAACTGGTCCGGCTGGTCTGCGCGCTGGTCAAAACACAAACATTCAGGCAAGTCCTGGGATGTAGATGTGAATGTGGATGTAAACCCGTCAGGCTGGCAGTATGACTGGTGGTCGTACTACCAGGACGACGAACTGCGCCTGGATGTTTATGAAAGCCTGGACGATCTCAAAGAGAACATCCCGGAAGAGATGTTCGACGCCATTGTGCGCTACCTGCAAGGCGGTGACATTGAAATCCTCGACATTTAACCTTTTGTAAAGTGAGGTCATAGCTATGTCGGAACAAACAAATCTCCCGGCAGCCATCGATGTACAACATCTAGTGAAGCGTTATCCCAAAGCAAACACTAATGCCGTTGACGACATCTCTTTCACGGTCAAACAGGGAGAAATTTTTGGCCTGCTGGGACCTAATGGAGCAGGCAAAACGACCACTATTGGCGTCTTAACTACCGGTATTCGCCCCACCAGCGGCTCAGCGCATATCATGGGCATCAATGTGGTGGCCAACCCTATGAGCGTCAAGCAGCGTATCGCAGTTGTGCCGCAGCAGAGCAACCTGGATCGCAGCCTGCGGGCGCGTGAAATCCTCACCTTTCATGCCAGCTATCATGGCATTCCACGCGCCGAACGCAACGCCCGCGCCGATGCTCTGCTACAAGAACTCGGCCTGGGAGATCGCGGCAAGGACGTAGTTATGCGCTACTCAGGTGGTATGGCGCAGCGTCTCATGCTCGCCCGCGCCCTGATGCACTCGCCCGATGTCCTCTTCCTGGATGAGCCGACCAATAGCCTCGATCCCCAGTCACGCCTGTTCCTATGGGATCGCATCCGTTCGCTCAATGAGCAGGGCGTCACCATCCTGCTCACGACCCATGACATGGACGAGGCCGATCAACTCTGCCAGCGTATCGCCATCATGGATCACGGCAAAATCTTAGTTCTTGATACATCCGATGAACTGAAAAAGCTCATCCCTGGCGGCACGCGCCTGGAACTGCGCGTGCGTATCCACGAACTTGTCACGCTCGGAAAAACATCCGAGGGCGCACAGACAAAAGATCATTTGCTTGAAACCCTGCGCTCGCTCCCTGGCGCAATCAAAGTCGAGGAAGTGCCCGGCGAAGCTGGTGAAGAGAGCCAGCAGGGCATCACCCTCTTCCGCCTCTATGCCGAGGATGCGGGTTCTCTCATTGTCCAGGCCACCCAGGCCGTCTCCGCCTCAGATGCCGAACTGCGCGATTTGCATCTTGCTCGTCCCAGCCTGGAAGACGTCTTCATTTACCTCACAGGAAGGAATCTACGCTGATGGCAACTCCAACTCTCTCCACACCATCCGGCGTTTTACGAGAACGCCGCTCCCGCAGCCGCTTTGCTACGGCCTCAATCGCTTTTCTGGCTATTCTGCGCCGCGATATCACCGTCACCGGGCGTGAGTTCATCGCCTTTCTGGTGCAGGTGTTGTTGCAGCCATTGTTTTTCCTGTTCATCTTCGGCAAGGTACTGCCCAGCATCGGCTACGCGCAAAGGGGCTTTGCCGCTGTACTGCTCCCCGGCATTGTCGGCCTCACCATTGTCACTACCGCCTTACAAGGGGTGACGTTGCCGCTCGTCCTCGACCTCGGCTTCGCCCGTGAAATTGATGACCGCCTGCTCGCGCCTTTGCCTGTGAACCTGGTAGCTGTCGAAAAGGTGCTTTTCGCAGCCATGCGTGGCCTGATTGCCGGAGCGATCATCTTTCCCCTGGCCTACTGGATTCTCGGCAACGAATACTCGGTTCGCACCGATGCCATCGGCACTATTATCGGCATCATGGTGCTGACCGCCTTCGCCGGAGCCTGCCTGGGCCTGACGATCGGCACACTGGTCAAGCCCGAACAGATCGGCTTGATGTTCTCGCTGATCTTCACGCCCCTGCTCTTCACAGGCTGCACCTACTATCCCTGGGGTACGCTCGACTCCATCAAGTGGTTCCAGATTATCACCCTCTTCAACCCGCTTACCTACGCCTGCGAGGGCCTGCGCTCCGCAATGGTTCCCGCCGTTCAGGGTCACTCGCTGCCCACTCTCGCTATGGGATGGGTGCTGCTGGGACTCGCTGTCACTATTGTTGTCTTTTTCATCTTTGGGGTGCGCACATTTCACCGGCGCGTGGTAAATTAAGCGATCTATACAGGTGCATAACCGGGGCGACCGTGAGGATCGCCCTGGAAATCGGTGGTCTCATTTATTTCCCGCGATTTTGTGCAGCATGCGGGAAAGCATATCAGGCTTGCCGAGCAGAAAAGCGGTATCTCCGGCGTCGATCTGCATTTCGGGGTGAGAACCGATGACCATGTTGTCCCCTTTTTTGAGGGCCAGCAGCAGGATATCGTTGCCGAGATATTTCTGGATTTCGCCAATCGTTTTGCCGACAAGCGGGGAGCGTTCTTCAAGCGGGATTTCTTCGACGGCGTAATCGGGATGCATGGGGTTAATGATGGTATCAAAGAAGTCTACCACGTTAGGCTGCAGGGCCAGGCTTGCCATGCGATGCCCGGCAATAGAGTAGGGTGAAAGGATGCGATTGGCCCCGGCGAGGCGCAGCTTGGCTTCTGTTTCATCGTCGTTAGCGCGGGCGACGATGAAGATATGCGGGTTGAGGTTGCGGGCGGAGAGCGTGATGTAGATATTGTTGGCATCCTGGTCGGTCGCCACAATCACCGCTTTGGCGTGTTTAATGCCTGCTGAGCGCAGTACTTCGTCAGAGGCGGCGTTGCCCTGTATGGCAAGATAGCCTTTGTCGATGGAACGCTGAACATTCTGTTCCAGTTCGTCAATGATGACAAATGGCTCGCTGGCTGCTGCAAGTTCGTTAGCAACGCGCCGCCCCACGCGGCCGAAGCCGCAGATGACGCTGTGATTGCGCAGCGCTTCAATTTTTCTCTCCATGATACGTCTCCCAATGGCCTGGCTGAAATGCCCCTCGATCAGGTATTCCATAACGGCTCCAAAGGCATAGAAGAGGGAGCCGACGCCCAGAATGATGATGATGATTGTAAAAATGCGGCCCGCGCTTGAAAGCGTATGCGCGGCATTTCCAACCGTTGACATCATGTCCACAGTAGTGTAGAGGGCATCCTCGAAGCTGTAGTGTTCGATCAGCATGTACCCAACGGTGCCGAGGATGAGAACGGCGAACACCAGCAGCAGGGCAATTTGCAGGTGACGCACAGATACACGCTGCTTCATGAATGGCTCTCCTCGTATGTTCTGCTGATATAATAGTAAACGATTCGGGTTTCTGTAGGGACGCGATTCATCGCGTCCTCCCGGTCAATCCGCATTGGAGGCCGGACGCGATGAATCGCGTCCCTACATATTATAGGCATTGCCTTCAACGGCAAGGCAAGGGAGCGCACAGTGTTCAGCAGAGTATTCGCACGCAAACGTTCGCAGGAGGAGATTTTCGGTAATTTTTCCTGGTGGGACAAGGGCTGTTTTCTAGGCCAGATGACAGGTGATCGCTGCGATTATATCCAGTCCTGTGTCGAGCGCGTTTTTGGCGAGGGCGCGCTAGGGCAGCAGGAAATCCTGGAAATTGGCTCCGGCGGCGGCCTGATCTGCGAGCAACTGGCGCGCAGGAAAGCCATCATGGTAGGCATTGATCCGAATGAGGGCGCTTTGAAGGTTGCACGCAAACACGCCGAACACTCCTGGCTTGGTCAGAGCATTCACTATGTGCAGGCATTTGCCGAACACCTGCCGTTTGCCGATGGCAGCTTCTCGGTGATCGTCAGCCTGGATGTGCTGGAACACGTACAGAACTTGCAAGCAACCATTCGCGAAGTGGCGCGGGTGCTGGCTCCCGGCGGCGTCTTCGTCTTCGATACCATCAATCGCACCTTCCTGGCAAAGCTGGCGCTAATCTGGTATGGGGAGCATTTCCCAAGCGGTGGTTTAGTGCCAGGACTGCACAACTACGAGCAGTTCATCAAGCCATCAGAACTACGACAGGTTTTGACGGAAAGCGGTTTGCAGGTGCAAGAGATGACGGGCTTTATGCCTCGCGGCTTTGTGCATGGACATTTCAAAATGGGGCCGGGCTGGTTTAAGAGTATCGCTTATGTGGGGTATGCAACCAAAGATAGATAAACATACAACATGGATTGTGTGACGGTTCGGCCCGAACCGTCACACAATCCATGTTGTATTACCCCAGCCATTCCTTTTTATCGGCTGGCGACATGTTGCTTTTTTCAATGGCTTCGGCAAAGCTTTGCTTCTGGGGGGCTTGCTGGCTCTCCTGGGCGGCCCCGGCGGTCTGGCGGCGATTGAGCGTGAAGGCGGGCTGGCTGTTAGTGAGCAGGCTGCCGAACTGGGCGGCGTTGACCTGGAAAAAGCTGGCGAGGCGCTGCACCTGGCGCTCGCTCAGGCTGGCAAGGTCGATCAGGCCTTCCTCGAATTTTTTCCAGACATCGACGCCGAGACGCAGACCGCGAGCAGCCTGTACCATGTTCAGCCCTTTCTTTGTGCGCAGTTCGCGCAGGGTGGCGACTTCAAGCTGCTCCTCGCTGCCGAAGACGCGGTTGAGGGCGGTCGCGGCGGCGCGCTGTGTTAAGGGTAACAGGGAAGATTCTTCCTGTCCGCCCGGCGCGGTGATGTGATAGGCGGCGATAAAGTCGATCAGGGCATCCTGGGCTTCGGGATGATCGCGCAGGATTGCAAGCTGGGCCTGGTTGTCTCCTGTTTCCTCGGCGGCCAGCCAGGCCATTTTCAGTTGTTGCAGTTCGTGTCTATTCATAACGCTTTCCTCTTGCCATTATTGAAGCTGTGTTGTTGGTAGATAGGGAGCCTGTTCGCGGGCCAGACATTCGCGCAGGTAGACGCGGGCCTTTTCGTAGCGCAGGCGAATGGTGCGCTCGGTACGTTTGCAGATGGCGGCGATATCGTCCCATTTCATCTCTTCGAGAACGCGCAGCACCATGATCTTGCGATCCAGCGGATCGCTTAAGAAGGTGAGGATACGCAGGCTTTCCTCACGCGCATGTAAATGTTCGTATGGGTCTTCCGGGTCGGCCACGTCAGCCGAGGGAAGCGCGTCGCTGTCAACCGGAATGGGCTGCAGCGGCTCCATCAGGGCGCGTGGCACGTGATGCGGGCGGCCTGTTGGTCGGCCCTCTTCATCGCGCTGGTAACGCAGCCCTTCCTGGCGCAATACGCGATTAAATTCGTCAACGCACAGGCAGCGCAGGTAGTGAATGAAGTTCTGTGTGATAAACGTTTCATTCGGGTCCTGTGCCTCGCGCAAGAGGTGTTCAGCCATATTGGCGATGGCCTCTTCGCGCAGTTCTGGCCGGTGTCGCAAGCCCCAGGTGTGGCGTTGAAACTCCGGCATACTTCGTTCAAGTAACACTTCGCTGAGCATCCTCGCTCCCTGCATGTCTCCCCGTGTGCGCAGGTCGCGAATGTTCAGCACCAGGTCGATTTCGCTAATTTCGTATCGACCTTCGGGCGTCCGCCTCCGCAAGCGCTCCTTCAGCGTGGGGTCCTGTAGATCGATCATTATCCTCTCCCCAAAAGCAAGTAAGATATCTACATCCTTAAGGGCTTCTATAGTCCTGTTCTTTGTCGCCATGAAAAAAACGGAAATGAATTTATCAGGTGTAGCATATCACAAGCCCTGAAAAAAAACCTCTCGCCTGTCCTCGCTTGCCTGTCCTCGCTCGCCTGTCATCCTGAGCGCAGCGAAGAACCTCTGGTGTCGGCATGTGATTCTGCTGGACGACGGAGATTCTTCGCTGCGCTCAGGATGACATGGGGAGCGGGGATTTTTCAGGGCTTGATACAAAGGTACCATCACGCTGATACGTTTGTTAGTTGTGAAAATAGAGAACGTTCTATACACTAGACACGGAGTACTCCGTAGATGTGGTGCTGTGTTGTTTAATGGCGCGACTGGGGGAAATTGCGCCCTCAGCTTTTTCTATGTCGAGCCGATAGAGAGATTATGAAGCAGGCCCAGGTATTTAAATACTGTCTGGCTGAAGGGAAGGGACATTAAACGTGCTTGAAGTTCTACCGAAAATTGCGAAGATGCAGGCGTCTTATGCGCTTGGCAAACCCCTTGCTCTTCCATTGAATCTGACGATCAGTGTGAGCTATCGCTGCAATTCGCGTTGTAAGACCTGCAACGTGTGGCAGCGCCCGAATGATGATTTCACGATTGAAGAATATGAAAAAACCTTTGAATCCATAGGAAGGGATGCATACTGGTTCACCTTTAGCGGCGGCGAGCCGACCTTGAGGAAGGACCTGCCGGAGATGGTCGCGGCGGCCTATCGCCACTGCCGCCCGGGCATCATCAATATTCCAACCAATGGTATCCAGGACAAGATTATTCCTGGACGTATCGAAAAAGTATTACAGGCAGCACCCACCTCGGAAGTAATTATCAACCTGTCGCTGGATGGCGTCGGCGAAAAGCACGATATCGTGCGCGGCGTCAAAGGCAATTTCGAGCGCGCCATGCGCACTTATGCCGGTCTGAAGGCGCTCAAGGGACGCTACAAGAACTTTACGCTCGGTGTGCATACCGTCATCTCGAACT
>Ga0209810_1001432_pt1 | contig 35953 bp, 33 predicted proteins | sample Coa_R1_7_FD_187159 | JGI IMG/M metagenome (GOLD analysis project Ga0209810, IMG submission 187159) | Surface soil microbial communities from Centralia Pennsylvania, which are recovering from an underground coalmine fire - Coalmine... | ecosystem: Environmental > Terrestrial > Soil > Unclassified... | reverse complement strand
GGAACGTCCCCGGCCAATTCACGGCACTTATCGAGCATCGCTCGCGAGCTGTCCGTTCCCGTTAAGCGATAGCCGGCGCGTGCGAGCGGTATGCTCGCGCGTCCCGTGCCGATGCCGACGTCGAGAATCTGCGTGCCGGTCACGTAGCGCGGAAATATGCGCACCTCAAGGCGATTTTTCAAAAGCGTCGCGCCGGCGTCTTCCACGCGCTGCGCATAGCCGGCAACCGCCGCCGGATCTTTCCAGGCGTCGGTTTTCCAGCGAATCTGCGCGTCGAGGCGCGACGGGTCCGAAGGCATATACGTCTTATCGGCGGTATTGACGTGGCCATGAAGCCGGGGCGAACGCTGGCGCTGATCCCTGCAAAAGGTGCGTCCTCGCGCCTGAAGCGCAAGAACCTGTCTGTGGTGGGCGGCAAAACGCTCGTTGCACGCGCGGTCGAGTGCGCGCTTGACGCCGGCGGATTTGCTTCGGTGGTCGTCACGACCGAAGACGCGGAAATATCGCAGGAGGCGCTGCGAGCAGGCGCCGAGGTGCCGTTCCTGCGTCCCGAGCGGCTGGCCGTGGACCCCGCCGGCGTGGTCGATGTGGTCTTGCATGCGCTCGACGAGCTCGAAAAACGCGGAAAGGTTTACGATACCGTAACGATTTTGCTTCCGACTTCACCGCTCCGCACGCCGGAAGACGTTCGTAAAGCTTTGGCGCAGTACGCGCAAGGTGAAGCGGATTTTTTAATGAGCGTCAGTTCGTACGAGCATACTCCGCTCGCAGCGCTTACTGTTGCAGAGGATGGCACGCTCACGCCGCTCATGCCGCAGTGGATGGGAAAGCTCGGCGCTGCCGCCGTGCCCGGATCGCTTCCGAAAGTCGTGCGCGCCAACGGCGCCATCGCAATCTGCGACGTGCGCCGCCTGCGCGAAACGCGCACGTATTATTCGTATCCGCTTGCAGCCTACGAAATGCCGCTCGAGCGCAGCATCGATATCGATTCGGAACTCGACGCGCGCTTGGCCGAATTGTTACTTCATCAGCGTTAGCGCTCGATAACCGATTGCGCCAGCGCAGCCCGGTCGGCGATGAGATCGATCCCGGCGATTCGATCGCCTGCTATCGTAAAGCGGAACGCAACGCGCACTTCACCCTCATGCACCCACACCGCACCCGGTTCGCCGTTGATGAATGCGGGCTGCGCAGCCCGCGCGCGGCCGGAGAACATCTGCGCAACCGCATCCGCACCTTTGATGCCTGCGTGCAGAGCGTCGGCTTGCCAGTACTGCGCGCCGCCCATCGCCACCACAGCCGCGTCGACGCGAATCGTTGCAGACGGATCGAGCAGCGCGATCAATGCGCTGAAATTGCCCGCACGCGATGCTTCCAAAAATGCGCGCACGAGTTCGTCGTTCCGCGTGGTTACGGCATCGCGGTTGTCGGACGCGCCACGCACCCGCCGGCGCGCCCGGCTTGCGAGCTGCCGCGCCGCTTCCGGCGTCCTTCCGACGATTTCGGCGATCTGGTCGAAGGGAATGTCGAACATGTCGTGCAGCACAAATGCAACGCGCTCTGCCGGCGCGAGCGCGTCGAGCAGGATGAGCATAGCCACGCCGATCGAGTCGGCCAGCATCGCTTCTTCCTCGGGATGTTCGCCGGGGGCGACTGCAGCTACGTCGCGACGCGGATCGTGCGCTATAAAATCTTCGCGCCGGCTTTCGCGACGTTTCAGCGTATCGAGACAGACGCGCGCCACAACAGTCGTAAGCCAACCTTCGAGGTTCTCAACACTCGCAACGTCCGCGCGGCTCATGCGCAGCCAGCTCTCCTGCAGCGCGTCGTCGGATTCCGCGGAAGATCCGAGGATGCGCAGTGCAAGACGCTGCAAGCGCGGCCGAGCCGCCTCAAAGCGCCGCGCTAGCCATTCCGTATTGTTGTCTGTCACGTTTCACCACGCTCGTTCCGTCATACACGTGAAAGGAGTATGGAATCTTGAAGGACGTCTCTCTAATCGTTTATCAGGCAGCAGATATGACCGCAGCGAAGCGATTTTTTCGCGAACTCGTTGGGGCCGACCCGTACGCCGATAGCCCCTATTACGTCGGGTACAAGAACGGTGACGGTATGGAAATCGGACTCATTCCGCAAGGCAGCAATGCGGCGCCGGGAGGACTGGCGTATTGGACGGTAAGCGACATTGCAGCGAGCGTAAAGGCACTCGTAGATGCGGGCGGCTCGGTCGTGCAAGACGTCACCGACGTCGCGCAAGGGCTGCTCGTCGCCAGCGTCAAGGACGCCAACGGCTCGATCGTCGGATTACGGCAGTTTCCGAAGGGCTAAGGAACGCTGACGAGATCCGTCCAGGAGATCATCGTGCCCTTGGCAATCACACGGGCCGCCGCGCTTCCAACGACACGATCGACCATCGTCGGCGGAATGCCGGTGCCCGGACGCCTAAAGTCAACCGCCGATTCATCGATGGGTTCGCCCGCCGCAATGTCGCGTGCCGCGAACGCGCTTCGCCGGTTCATCACCCGCGAGCGCATCTGCTCCGCACTCATCGTGCGGCGCGGCGATCCCAGGGCCGTCTCGACGTCGCGCAGCGTTTGCACGAAGTTCGTGGCGTCGGCCGGCTCCAGAGAAAAGATATGTTCGGGGCTTCGAACCGTGCGATCCGCCGTAATGGTTTTTTCGATGAGATTCGCACCAAGCGCCAGCGCGGCAATATCCATGTCGTGTCCCGGCGTGTGATCGGAGTACGCCACCGGCAATCCGAAGAGTTGCTTGAGCGTCGTAATCATGCGCAGATGAATACTCGGCAACCGGGCGGGGTAGCCGGACGGACACTGATGAATGACGATGCGTTCGTTTCCGGCTCGCACGCACTCATCGACCGCCACTTCTATCTCACCGATCGTCGAATTGCCGGTGTCGAGCTGAACGACCAATCCGGTGAGGGCCGCGGCCCGAATGAGCGGAATGTGATTGACGTCGGCGGAAGCGATTTTGATCGAATCGCAGCGCAATTCTTCGAGCAGCGCGATATCTTCGGCGAAGCCGACCGTTGCGAAAAACGCCAGGCCGCGCGCGTCCGCATGCGCTTTGACCCGCCGCCAGCCGGCTTCATCGAGCGAGCGCCGGGCGAGAATATCGTACAGCGGTTCTTGCACCGTTTCCGTGGCTCCGGTCGCACGATCGGCGAGCACGTCGTAAGAAAACAGCTGCTTCTTATCGGCGACGAGACGGTCGGGATTGAAGATTTGAAATTTGACGGCATCCGCCCCGGCATCGGCGGCCACGTCGATAAGGTGCATCGCGCTCTCCACGCCGCTGTGCGTCGGTCCGGCTTCGAACGTAACGAAGCACGGCGCCCCGTCGCCGATAACGCGCTGTCCAATCGTGATGCTCAAGACTTTAGTCTCCTAAGATGTCGTGCAGTGCGCTAATAACAGCCGTTTGGTCGTCATCGCTCAGCGTCGCGTACATCGGCAGGCTTAGAGCAGCCGCGTAATACGCTTCCGCATCCGGAAAATCTCCGCGCGAAAAGCCCAGCCCGCGATAATACGGTTGCGTGTGAATCGGAATGTAATGAACGTTCGGACGAATTCCGCGCGACGCGAGCGCGTCGTAAACGGCGCGCCGATCCGCAGGCGCCTCGACGCAAACCGGATACAGATGATACGCCGAGCGGCAATCGGGATGCTGGTAAGGCAAACGCAGCGGCAAATCCGCCAGTTCGCGATCGTACCGCTCGGCTATGGCACGGCGGCGAATGATGAACTCGTCCAGCCGCTGCAGCTGCGATAGTCCAAGCGCTGCTTGCAATTCCGTCATACGATAGTTAAAGCCTAGGGAGAGCTGTTCGTACTCCCACGGTTCGGGTTCTTCGGAAAACATCACTGACGCATCTCGCGTCACGCCATGGCTGCGCAGCAGCGCCATACGGCTGGCGAGATACTCGTCGTTCGTGAGCGCGATGCCGCCTTCGGCAGTCGTAACGATCTTGACCGGATGAAAGCTGAAGACCGTGATGTCGGCGTACCGCCCGCTGCCGACCGCATCGCCGCGGTACGTTGCACCGATTGCGTGCGATGCATCCTCGATGAGCGCAAAGCCATAGCGCTGTTTCAACAACGCAAGCGCTTCCCAGTCACACGGCTGGCCGGCAAAATCGACCGCGATTACAGCTTTTGGTACGCGCCCGATGCGTACCGCACGCTGCAACTTTTCCTCGAGCTTCTCCGGGCTCAAATTGTACGTCCGGCGGTCGATGTCGACGAAATCGACGTCGGCGCCGCAGTAGCGCGCACAGTTGGCCGAAGCCACGAAACTGTTCGGCGAGGTCCAGACGACGTCGACCCGACTCACGCCCAGGGCTGCACACGCCAGATGCAGCGCCGACGTGGCATTCGTCGTCGCAACTGCATATGATGCGCCGCATCGCTCCGCTACGGCACGCTCGAATTGCGGCACGACGGGGCCTTGCGTCAAAAAATCCGAACGCAGAACCTCGACGACGCGCGAAACATCAACTTCATCCACGGCGTGACGAGCGTACGGAATCATACCGCTGCGTAATTGAGGCCGGCGATTTCGGAAATCGTCAAAAAGTGAGGGTTCGTGCCGGAGTTATACTCGAACCCGTCGTCAACCGGCTTTCCGGAGTGCCCGTTCGCACTGGTCGAATGATCGATTTCGCGCACGAACGTGATCGACGGACGGATAACGAAGTAATCGTTGTACTCGAGCGTCAGTCTGGCCTCGTCACGCGGAACCATTGACTCGTGAAGCTTCTCGCCCGGCCGGATTCCGACGAATTTGAGCGGCAGATGCGGTGCGAGTGCTCGGGCCAAGTCGACGATGCGAACCGACGGAATCTTCGGCACGAAGACTTCGCCGCCGCGCATATGCTCCAAAGCGTTGCGAACGAAATCCACGCCGCGATCGAGCGTAATCCAGAAACGCGTCATTCGCTCATCAGTGATGGGCAGTTCTGTTGCACCCTCGTCGACGAGCTTCCGGAAGAACGGCAGCACCGAACCGCGCGACCCGACGACATTGCCGTAACGAACGACGGAGAATCGCGTAGGATGGCGGCCGGCAATGTTATTGGCTGCCACGAATAGCTTGTCCGAAAGCAGCTTCGTCGCGCCGTAGAGGTTGACGGGCGAAACGGCCTTATCGGTTGACAGCGCGACCACGCGTTCGATACCGTTCGCAATTGCAGCGGAAATGACGTTCTGCGCGCCGTCGACATTCGTACGAATGCATTCGGTCGGATTATACTCAGCTGCGGGAACCTGCTTGAGCGCCGCCGCGTGAATCACGTAATCGATACCCGACATCGCCTGCGTCAGACGCTTTTCGTCGCGCACGTCGCCGATGAAGTAGCGGATGAACGGCGCGTTCCAGCGTTGCTGCATCTCAAATTGCTTGAGCTCGTCGCGCGAGAAAATGACGAGCCGGCTTGGCTTAGCGGTACGAAGTAAGGAATCCGTAAAAGCCTTTCCGAACGAGCCCGTGCCGCCCGTTACGAGTACGGACTTTCCGTCGAAGACTGAAGACACAAAGACTTTATCGGTCGGGGGCTAATCACACGTTAGGATGTCCAAGTATTACCGGTACTTCGGGCTGGAACGCGACCCGTTTCTAGACACCGCCGATCCGTATTTTTACTGTGAACTGGGGGCGCTTCGTAAAGCGAAGGATCGTCTGGCCGCGGCCGTCGATGAATCGCGCGGTCTCACCGTCGTGCTCGGCGAGCCGGGAACCGGTAAAACGTCGCTTAGCAGCGCGCTCGAACAAGATCTGTTGCTCGACGATCGCTTCGTGCTGGGCAAAATATTGGACCCGACGTTTGCGACTGAAGTGGAGTTCCTTATCGCAGTCGGCCGCGTGTTCGGCCTCTCGCTGCCGGCCCGGTCCAGCGCTTCGCTCAAAAATGCGCTCAAAAACTTTTTCTTCGAAACGGCCGTTCTGGAAAATCGCACTCTCGTACTGGTCATCGATGAGGCGCAGAATCTTAGCGACGACTGTTTGGAAGCGCTGCGGCTGCTTTTGAACTATCACGTTCCGCAGAAGAAACTGCTCAATATTTTGCTTTTTGGCCAAAGAGAACTCGAGCGGCGGATTGAAGGGCGTCAGAATCTTGCCGATCGCGTCGATTCGTGGATCCGTTTGGAGTTGCTGGACGAGACGATGGCGGGAGCTGTATTGGATTTCCGTCTCACGCGAGCCGGTCTAACGCCGGGTCAGCAGATTTTCTCGCCTGAAGCGCGCACGTTGCTGCTGCACTCATCCAGTGGCCTTGCACGGCGCCTAACCATGCTCGCCCATCTCTCGATGGAAGAAGCCGCGGATCGCGCAAGTACGCTGGTGCGGGAAGATCACGTAAAATCCGCTCTGACCGCGCGCGGCATCTCGCTTGCGAAAGCCCCCGTACACGCATCAGCAAACGGTAACGGCGCCGGGTTCTTTGACCGGTTGTTTACGAGACTGCGCCGTGCATAAAGCGCACGATCCCGAATTCGAAAAGAGCGCCGACATGCGCCTAGTCGAGTTGCAGCGCGCGTCGCTTGGTGCGCCGCCCTCAACGCGCGGCACGTGGGAATCCGGCGTGCAAGCGGAAGACGGCGCGGTGGAAGTCGGCGAGCCGCCTCAACTTTCGAGCGCAGTTCTCGCCGTCGAAGCGACGGCCACGCCGGGCGCCGACGTCATCCCAGGCGCCATCGTGACGCTCGCGCTAAGCGTCGCAAATGAAGGCGTGAAGCCGGCGCGCGGCGTTCGCGTTGTCGTGCCGCTGCCGGGAGGTGCGGCGTACCGGAACGGCTCGTACGTGCGCGACGGGATTCCGACGCTCGACGACGCCGCGGACGACCTATTTTCAGGCGGCGCGCTTATCGAATCGATTGCGCCGAAAACGCGTGCGACGTTCGTTTGGAAAATCGGCGTTCGCATTGGGAATAAGCCGCTTGTGATAGCCCCAAGCGTTTCCGCGGAAGACAGCGCCGTCCTTGGCGCGCAGCCCGTCGTTATCTCGCGCAAACCCGATGCGCAAAGCGCTTTCGCATCGCAAGTGACCCGCATCGATCCCGCGCTGTATCAGCCTGCAGCGCCCGAAGAGCTTCCAATCTACGAATTAGATGAAGAGGAGCAGCTCGTTCACGAAGCGGCCGACGCTGCGCTGAGCTCGCAATCGGAATACGTTCCCCCCATGGAACCGCCGCTTCAGCCGGTGCCCCCGCCCGATCAGCCCGAACCGGTTGCGCCTCCGAGCCAGCCGTCGCCGGTCCCGGAACCCGGCGTTCCCGTTCCGGAACCGACAATTCCGGGGCCGCCCGAAGAACCGCCGGCAATCGAACCGGCGGCGCGTGAAGCGGTCGTACTCGTTGGTTCGATCGACCGGCCGTCGCTCGCGTATTTGGAGAGGCTCTTCTCCGGATCTAAGCAGCCCACGCTGCTCAACCATTTTATGCTGGCGGGAGCACTCGCGTGTTCGCGTTTCCCGTCGGGCGAAGATCCGGCGGGCCTAAAAACGCATTTGGATGCGCAAGCCCAAATCTTGCAGCGCGTCGCGCTTCACGAAAAGCTCGGGAAAAAAGAGCCCATCGCCGAGTACGCCGGAAAATTCGCGGCGAACGTCGGCGAGCTTCATCCGCTTCCCGTGAGGGCGGCGCAGGCGCAGCCGGCCGCCGTGATTTTGGAAACGGAACTGGAAAAGCCCCAGCTCGGACTGCTGCGAAAAATGCAAGACGAAAGCGAGCGCTGGGATTTCACAAAGGCGCGTCAATTCACGCTTGCACTTCAAGCGCAGCGCGCGATCGCGGACGCACCCCAAGAACGCATCGACGCCGCGAACCACGCACTGCGCTCGTACGCGCAAACGTCGATGACGCAGTTGCAGCGTTTCTTCGTGCGCATGCGCATTGACCGCACGACGGGTCTGCTCTTCGCGCACGACGAGCTGCTCGATACCGCCGCGCGCAGCGCGATAGCGGCGCTTATCGCGCTCTTCGAATGAAATTGCTGATCGGCATTCCGACCGCCGGCTCACCCGCCAAACCGTTCCTCGAAAGTCTCGCCAAACTCCAACTGCCCGAGGCCGTCACATCGGTCGATCGGATAACCGTCACAGGTAATTTCGTTCCCGCACAACGCGAACTGATTCTGCGCCGTGCACTTTCGATCGGCGCCGGCGCGATCGCAATGATCGATGACGACATCGTTCTTCCACCCGATGCGCTGGCTCGTCTCAACGAGGTTTTGGAAGCCCAGCCGGGTTGCGCGCTCGCCGGTGCATTGTACTACTCGCGCGACGGTCTGCGGCCGATGGCGGTAAACGGATGGAGCGAGCTCGAAACGACCGCTGCCCGAACGCCCGCGTTCGACCGCTCGCCGGTGGAAGTCGATGGTGTCGGTTTCGGATGCGTTCTCATGCGCTGTTCCGTGTTGGCTAATCTCGACCAGCCGTTCGTGGGCACGCAAGTCTACGTTGAAGAAACGGCCAACCGTGTGCGCATTTGCAACGAGGACTATCTGTTCTGCGCGAAACTCCGGCGCGCCGGACATGCGATCGTGCTCGATCCGCGCGTTCGCTGCGGTCATTACGATCGCGCCGCGAACCGAATCGTTCCCGAAGTTTGGGAGCCGGCGGCATCCACGTCGATCGATCGCATGACGGTGATGCATCCCGACGGCTCCGTCTCTCTTGTCCCGTTCGATGCAAACACGCCTCAAGCAAAAGAGCGCCACATGACGGCGCCGCTCGATTACATTTTCGCAGATTAGCTCGCAACGTCTGCTTGTCATCGACGCTTGTCGAAAGGCGCCTGAGCCCGGCGAAGGCACTCCTCACATTGTTATCGAGAGCGTCGCCCATACTGTCATCGTGAGCTTGTCGAACGGCGCCTGAGCTTGGCGAAGGCACTCCTCACATTGTTATCGAGAGCGTCGCCCATACTGTCATCGTGAGCTTGTCGAACGGCGCCTGAGCCCGGCGAAGGCACTCCTCACATTGTTATCGAGAGCGTCGCCCATACTGTCATCGTGAGCTTGTCGAACGGCGCCTGAGCCCGGCGAAGGCACTCCCAATATCATCGCGAGCGTGTCGCACGGGAAGCCCTTTCCAACGCGGCTCCCCGTCGAGATATTCTTTCATGAAACAATTTTGTGTTTACATGGTGTGCTGCGACGACGGTAGCTACTACATTGGAGTCACCAACGACCCGGTTCGCCGCGTTGGTGAACATAATGTAGGAAACGATCCGCGCTGCTATACATTCACCCGACGACCGGTGCAGTTAGTTTACTCTTCTGTCTTTAATGATGTCCGTGAAGCAATTGCATGGGAAAAACGCATCAAGGGCTGGTCGCGAGCGAAGAAAGAGGCATTAGCGCGTGGCGACTGGGCTCTGATACGGCAATTGGCCAGTGGAAAAGCTTCGGTTGCCGATAGCAGCCGTAGACGCATCCGGTGAAGCATTGGTCACCCAAGCTGCAAGATTTTGCGCGTGCGTGTGCCTTCGCCGGGCTCAGGCGCCGTTCGACATGCTCGCGATGACAAGGTGAAGGCTCGACCTGCGCAAGGGCGTTAGAACGCGGCGCTTGAAATGCTCTGAAGCGCTATACTATGGGAAATGCCAATGGTGCGGCCCTCGCGAAAGGCGTTCTTGTCCGTGACGGCAGCTGCAATTGCCGGATTTGGCGTGCCGGGCTCTACACGCGCAAGTTCCGCGCGTATCCTCGAATATAAACTGCCGCGCCCCAATGCGTTTCCGCACGACCCCGCGCTGGCTCCCGACGGGAGCGTTTGGTATACGGATCAGGCGAATAGCCGCATCGGCCGGTTAGACCCGCAATCCGGCGCGGTCGTCGACTTCGCCACGCACACCCCGGACGCAGGCCCACACGGAATCACCATCGCTGCGGACGGAACGGTTTGGTTCACGGAAAACTCTGCAGGGCGTATCGGCCGCTTCGATCCGGCGGACAAGAAATTTTCAGAATTTTCGCTTCCCGGCGGCGCACGCGATCCGCATACACCGATTCTGCACCAAGGCAGGCTTTGGTTTACGGTACAGGGCGGCAATCAATACGGAATCCTCGATCCGCACACGGGCAAATTGGAAATGCATCGCGTGGCTACGCCGGGCGCGCATCCATACGGCATTGCTGCGGCGCCCGACGGTTCGATCTGGATCGCGCTTTTCGGCACGAACAAGCTCGGCCGCGTCGATCCGCAGACGCATGAGATGCGCGAGTTCACGCTGCCGAGTGAAGGCTCGCGTCCGCGCCGTTTGACGATCGACGAACGCGGCGTGATTTGGTACGGCGATTATGCGCGCAGCATGCTCGGCGCATTCGATCCGCAAGCGGAACGCTTTCGCGAGTGGCGGACACCCGACGGGGATGGAGGTCCGTACGGCATCGCTATCGGTCCCGACAAACGCATTTGGTACGATGAGTCAAACGCCGACACGATGATCGGCTTCGATCCCGCGACGCAGCAGACGATCGGCGTTTCGATCCCGACGAAAGGATCGATGGTGCGCAATGTCGCCGTCGACGTAAAACGTAACGCGATTTGGCTTGCGCTGAGCGGCGTACAGCGCATCGGGCGGCTGGATTTGCGCTAAATGCAGCACTTCTATCGCCTGGTTTACCGCGTTGACAAGAACGACGATACCGGAACGCTCGTCGAACGCGTCGCAACAGCGATTGCGCAAAGCGGCTCGCCCGATCATCCAATCTCGTTTTTGTTCAGCAACGCGATGCTCGGGCGACAGCGGTCCGCGCTCGATTATCTAATAAAATCGTATCCTGTTTTCGAACCTTTCCGATCGGCGATCGCGTTTCCCACAGCGGGCGCGTCGGTAATCACAAACGTCGTGCCCAATGGCGAAATACCGGAAGACTCCGGCATACCTTTTACAACGATGCTCGAAGTCGCGCGCGGCATCCCAAAGCGTTTTCCATTCGGAATGGCAACGTTTGCATGGCGCGGCGTCGCGGCGCTCGATCTGTCTGCGAGCCTTCCGATCGCCGATACCGCCGCAGGCGGAATGATGGGACGAATCCTCGGACGCACGGGTGTGCCGGCGATCACGCTGCTCTCAGGGTGGGGAGCATCGAAACGTAGTTTGGATCTTACGGCCGTTGTGCGCCTACATAGTACTAACGCGGCCCGCGGCAAACCCGACCTGCCGGATGCGACGCGCTTCTTACTGGAATCGCTCGGAAAACGAAAAACCGACGATGTGTATGCGCTTCCGGAACCCGGCGAAGCTGCGGAGCAAACGAAGGAAGCGATGCGTGGTGTCGACGATGCGTTCCGCCGCGCTCGAGCGGAGCTTCTTGCGCGCATCGCAGAGTTGCCGCTCGAACCGCTGGAAACGCGCGCAAACGCCGAGCAACCCGGCGAAAATGCCGGCTCGGTACGCGAGCCGCTTGCCGATGCGCTGGCGCCGCTCGGCTACGCGCCGCTGCGCGGCGCGGGCGCTCCCGGACTTCTAGTCTTTGCAAAGCGCACAGCGCACAACGATGAATTACGCGTCAGCGTCGATCGAGGCACGTGGTCGCATCATTTTGCCGGACGGTTCGAGATCAGGACGGAGCAGTGGGCGCGTTCGATGTCCATTCCGCTCGGACGGGGCGACGACCCGGTACGCCCGTATCCGCAGCTGAATCAAGACCAAATTCGCCGTCTGTGCGCGAACCTCGCGACCGTCGTGCGCGAGATCGAGACGACGGTATACGCGCCGTTAGGTAAGTTGATCCAGCGCTGCTAAGCGCGTCCTGGACGTGCGCGAGCCGAGGGATTTCAGCGCCTGCTTCCAGCGGCTAAGCAGCTGAAGCCGCTCACCCACGGCGGTATGATAGTGCTGCAAACGCGCCATTTGGTTTTCGCGAATCGCATGCACGTAACGCAATCGCGCAAAAACGGCGTCGTCGAATTCCCTCGTCCGAACCGTCGCGGCCGCGTCCATCGCATTCTGCAGCGCGTGCGTAATGCGGCGTGAGTCGGCAATCGCAGTTTCGAGCAAATCCCAGCGGCGACTCATGAGCGCGCGTTCGAGCTGTCCGCAGAGCGTTTCGAGGGCGGCAAGCTCTGTTTGAACCGCTTGGAGCAACGATTTCGCGTTATCCAACAGCGGCAAACCCGCCCGATTGCGGCGCTGCGGCCGGCGTGCGCTGCATCGCCTTGAATTCGGTGATCGCCGTCATCCACATTTGGCGATAGTCTTTGAAATTGGGCAGCAGGCGCTCAACGCGAACGGCGCTCTTCTGCATGTTCGCCATAACCAGTTCGTGATGCCAAAACTCATACACGCGGAAAAGATTGCGCGCGACCTCGCCGCCGATTTCCATGTCGAGCGACCCCATGAGCAGACACAGCGCTCTCTGCGCCCGCAGGAGCGATTTATGGATCGTCTCGATGTCGCTCACGTCGGTCTGGAGCTTCTCCAGCGCGAGCGTCGAAGACGTGATGAGCACGTCGAAGATCTTGATGATGAGATCTTCTTTGGACGCGGTGGCAATGGACGTTTCCAGATACTGCTGCTGGACCGAACGTTTCATGGATGCGTTGTTACCCGGTGCTGCTCTTGAAGAATGAAGCGAGCTGCGTCTGCAGCGACTGATACCCCGCGAGCTGCGATTCGGTGCTCACGAACTCGGCGCGCAGCTGATCCGCCTGTTGATTCGCATTGGTTTGGATCAACTGAATCTGCTGTTGAATGGAGCCGATTTGATCGGTATTCGCGTTTTCAAATCCCTGAATCAGGGACACGTTCGGAATCTGGCCGAGTAGCCCACTGGCGACGTTGGTCGGCACGCCCGTGACGCCGGTGAGATACGTTCCGAGTTGATTGACGATGCCTTGCGCGCTCGTCAGCAGGTTCTGCACCGAGCTCGGACTTGACGCGAGAGCAGCTTGGAGTTTGCTTACGTCGAGCGGCTGCAGCTGTCCCGACGTGCCTTGCAACGTTTGCGTTTGCAGCGTGCTCGTCGTCGAACCGCTGCTATCGGTCGAATTGTTCTGGGCGAGAATCGTGAAGGAATCGTCGAGCTGTAAGCCGATTGACGAGAGCGAGTTGTAGGCGCTGCCGTTGCCCGGAACGATACCGGCGACGATATTTTCCAGCTGGTTGCGCACGCTCTCGACGTCGGCGTTACCCCAAAGCACGCCGCCGGAGATTTGCTGCGTTTGCGTCGCGCCGAAGAGCTGTGGCCCTTGCGGGGAGGTCACGACGGGCGGCGCAGTCGCCTGATCGATCTCGCCGACCGCGGTGTTATAGGCAGAGACGAACGAGTTCAGCGCGTCGACCAGCTGCGAACTGTCTTGAGAAACGGTGATTTCAAACGGCGAATTCGTACTGGACAGCAGATTGATCTGTACGCCGGGAATGGCCGTGGTTACGTTGTTGCTGTTGCTGTAGAACGTTTGGGAACCGCCGCTCGGCGTCTGCAATACGACCTTTGCTTGCGAGCCGATCGTCGTCGTGGCGCCGGGTCCGGCCAGCCCCACCGCACTAAGAAAATTGCTTGTGTCGGAGCTGGATCCGAGCACGATACCTTGCGGCCCGGTCGCTTTGTTGGTAAGCGAAATCTGCCCCGTGGCTTGATTGTAGGTCGCGAGCACGCCCGCAGCCGAGTTGTTGATACGGGTTAGCACGCCGGCAAGGTTATCCAGCGCCGGATCGACGCTGATGCTCACGCCGTTGATGGTGAACGTGCCCGCTGTCACCGGCGTAACGAAATTCGCGTTCGTCGCGTATCCGGTCGAGTTCTTCGCGCTCAACCCTTGCGTTTGACTGATTCCGCCCACGCCTGCAGTCGCGGTGACGGACGCCGCGCCCGGCGTGTTGTTTACCTGCGCTTGATCCAAGCGCAAGACGCTGAGCAGATTTCCCTTGTCCGAAGCGGAGCCAAGCGAGATCGCATTGTTGGACGTGATCGAAACGACGTCGCCCGTAGCGCCGCCGAGCGAAGCGGTGAACGACGCGTCGCCGGTTGCCGCGCGAACCTGACTTTGAATATTCGACAGAATCGTCTGCAGCGACTGCGTGTTGACGTCGTAGCTGATGGCGACGCCGTCGACAGTCACCTGTCCCGTACCGGTTGAGCCGTTGTTGGGCGTAATCGCCGCGTACGACTGCGCGAGCGGAACGCTCGTAGCCGGCGCGCCGGGACTGTTGACGTTGTTCGTTTCGCTATAGCCGGCGGCAGGATTGCTGAGAATTTGGGTCGCGGTGGCCAGCTGCGTTTGCTGAATAACGTATGTGCCCGGAGTTGCGGCTGCGCCGCTTAGGCTTTGCGCAGTAGCGAGATTCGGCTGGCCGGATACCGCGCTGAAAGCGTTGTAAATGTTCGACTGCGAGAGCTGCGTGAGCGCATTCTGCAGCGACGCGAGCATGCCGTTGATCTTGATCAACTCGGTGTTAGCCGCATTCAGCGTAGCGATCTGCTGATTCAACTGAACCGTCGGCGCGAGCGTCATCGACGTCAGTTTGCTGATGATAGAATTATAGTCGATACCCGAGGCGATACCCGGGAAGGATACCGGTGGAACGTTGGTTCCGGGAATGCTGCTCGACATGCTTATGCGCTTCGATCGATCGTGACGCCGGAGTGCGTATCGAAGAACTGCGCGATTTGCACGACGATTTCCGCAGGAAATTGCGCGACCTCTCTGCCGGTTTTCGGATCAGAAAAGACCGTGACAATTTCGCTGGGATCGTGCGTGACGCGGTACGAGACGTTCAGTGAGACGGATTGCGGCTGATCCGGTTGCCCAAAGAGCTTCGCAACCGCGCCGATGAGCGCTGCGTTATGCTGCTGCTGCTCTGCTTGCGGCGCAGGATGCTCATTGCCGGAAGGCGCCGGTGGGGCGCCTCCGCTAACCGGAGGAATCGATAAATGCGCGGCGGCTTGCGGTGCAGGGGCCGCGGTAACGGCGGAAACGTCCATGTTCTTCTCCTCGTCCTATCTTTCAATTTCGGCCGGGGCGGCGGCGTAATTTAGACGCCCCTTCTGGGCCTGCGCGTACGCGGTCGCCGTCGCGACCAGGCTCAGCACGGGGTCGCATCCGGCCGCGATCCGCTCGGCGCACGCCGCGGCGTCCTTGGAGTGCGCGCCGTACGCCCACGCGTCCCCGATGCCGGCGGCTATGGACGAGACCGATGCCGGGTCGACCTCCCATAGTCCCGGGCGCCACAGGGCGCCCGCGTACCGAAGGTTCGCCACTGCAAGGGCGCAGCCGTATGCGGCGGCTTGCGCGATGCGGCGCAGCCCGTATCCGATCCACGCGACATCGGCGTAGACGCGAGCGCGGCTATACAGCCCTGCGACCTGCCCGCGCGTAGCATCCGGGACAAAGTACACTCGGTCACCCGCCTGTTCGCGAACGAGCTCGAGGTATTGAGCGTCGGCGACGGGTCCAAGCAGCACCAGCGGCAATCCAAGCTCGCGAAGCGCTCGAACGAGCATAACCTGATTGCAACGCATATCGATCGGCGCATGCGCGAGCACGAATTCCCGATCGCCGGCAAGTTCGTCGACGCATTCTGCTTGAATCGCCGCGTTCAAATACGGCGCGCTGACGTGCACGTCGCCATGGCGCCCGAAACGATTGTCAAGCAGCTGCTCTTCACCGGCCCCGCTGACGAGCACGACGTCGGCAAGTTCCATAAGCGCTCTAACCCGCTGCTCGAAGTTGGCAATCGGCTCGTGGCGCTGTTGCGGCGGCAGCTCCGGCGTGAACACTTTGAATGTCCTCAGTCCTTCGAGATGCTCTGCAAGGGCGCGTTCGTCGACGAATGATGCAAATAGTGAATTCGCGACACCCATACCCCATACGCCGCGCGCGGCGACGTCTTCCAATCCCGTGGTGAGCACGGTCGGCCGTCCGGCGTTGCGAGCTTGTTCGAGACTCCAAATGGCATCATCAACGGCAAACGCGCCGAATGCATGGACGAGATCGTACGCGGCGCGGTCGACCTGTGCGAGATGCGAGTGCACGTCCACGGTGAACCCTTCGACGCGAAGACGTCGCGCAAGTTCCAAAGCATCGTCGACGTCTGCGTCCGGTTGCTGCTCGGCATCTTTTCGAACCGTGATAAGGATGCGTCCCGAAGAACCTCCGCCCGGGGCGGGCGGGTAGCCGAAGCGCGCGCGACGTGCTTGCGCGCGTTCGCGAACGCGAACGCCGAAGTTTGCAACGGCCGGCCCGTCTTGCGGATCGAAGGAAACCATCACGGAGAGCGGCAGCGGCCGCGTAACGACGTGCGCTAAATCGTCTTTTGCGCGCGCGTCGCAGGCGATTTCGAACGTCGCTTGCGGATCGGCCCCGGCGCAAACGTCGAAGCGTTCTTTTTCGTCGATCGATCGAAAACCGGCATATCCATACCAGCGGCGCGACAAATCGTTCAACGCCTCGTCGGCCAAATCGGCCGCGCACGCGCGCGCGTTGCGCGCAAGAGCAAGCGCCGCCGCGGACGCACGCGCATCCTTCGCTGCAACGCTTTTCCCATCTGCGAAACGGATTGCATACAACGCAGGCGCGCAATCGGCGAGCACGCGCGTATACGGTGCGGCCCCGAGAAAGCCCGCTTCTCGCGCGCGTTCGAAGATCGAAACGCGCTTCGCATCGCCGAACGTACGCACGAGTTCGCGATGTGCGCCTCGACCGAAAGTCTGCGCCTGAAGCCACGGTATGAGCACCGCGGCAATGCCATCGAACGTTGCCGAATCGAGCATGCCGGTTGCGGCGTGCGGCCAAATGAAGACGTCATCTTCCGGCTCGATCAGCATCGCGACGTCCACGAGCACAAAGGGCAATACGCCGATGGATCCGTCACGCTCGAACGCGAGATCGAGCAGCGCCGCCGGCCGATTCTGCCGGGTCGCCGGCTCGTAGCGCGCCGATAGGAGCGTCTTCTCACTCGCGAGGTCCCGCAGGCGCTCCAAATTCACCGCGCGCTGCAGCGGTTCGTACAGACGGTGCGAACGTTTCATGCCGGAATCTCCACGCAATTCAGCAAACGCTGCAGGCCGCTCGGGCTGCGATCCGAAAGCGGCACGAGCCGTGCGTCGCTTCGCGCGGCTTTTCCGCCGGCGCAGCGAAGCTGCGGCGCACGCAACTGCGCAATCCACGATGCGGCGTCGCTCTCATCGCTGACTTCAATATCCGGCGCTTGGTCGACCGGGAGGCCGGCCTTCTCGATGATCCGCTGCACGCGTTCGCCCAGCGTCTGCGCAGCCAACGCGCCAAGCGCCGCGATTGAAAACAACACCTCGTCCGAGCCGGAAAAGGCGCGCGCGTACTTGCGGACCATCGTCGCCACGTCGTTCCAATCGCCTTCATCTTCAACGCTTGCCGCGAAGACCAACCGGTAGCTGCGCTCCGCCGGTTCAACGGGTGAGGCGGTTTCGGGCAATGGTACGAAATGTTTGTCCGCATCGAACCCTTGCGCGATAGCGATCCTGGGTTGATAGCCGCTACCGAGTTCGCCCGAGTAGCCCCACTTTTGTGCGAACTTACGCCAATTCTCGTGCATGGTCGCAGCGTAGTCCACCTTGTTCGCGGCAAAGCTTTGGCTGCCGAAGTGATGGATGAAGACGTCGTTACAGACGTAAATTTTGTAGCCCGCCGCCCGCACGCGCATGCAAAAATCGTCATCCTCGAAGTTGCCTACGCCAAAACGGGGATCGATGCCGCCAATCTCATTGAGAACGCGCCGGTCGATGCACAGGCACAGGCCTATGGCGCGATCGGTCAAATAGCCCGACCCGCGCAAGCGCGCGCGGCGTTCGTTTGCGTAGCCGTGCATCGCTTCGATGTCGTTGTAGGCGCAATCATTCAGCTGCTGATCGCCCGCGACTTTGTTGCTGCGCGGCGCGCTAACGCCCAGCCCCGGAATCCGATCGAACGGATCGAGCAAGCCGTCGAGCCACCCCGACGTGACGATAACGTCGTTGTTGAGCATCACGACAAAATCGCCGCGCGCGGCAGCAAAGCCCTGATTGTTGCCCTCGGCAAAACCTCGATTCTGCTCGTTGAAGATCACCCGGCAATCCGTAAGGGTGCGCAGCCAGTCCGTCGTCTCGCTTCGCGAGCCGTTGTCGACGATGATGATTTCGTACGGCTGCGGCGTATGCGCGCGGATCGATTCAATAGCCAGTTTCGTGAACTGCGGTGCATTCCAACTGAGCGTCACGATGGAGACGAGCGGCCGCGCAATCCGCTTCGAACGCTGCAAAAGAATTTTTTCTGCTAGTTGCGGATTGTCGACCAGCAGCGGGCGAACACTTTCCCGTACGGGCGGTAACTGCATCATATCCTCAGCGGCTGCGCAAACCGCCACGCCGAATTCCCGCCAGGCCGTCACCAAAAATACCGCCATCGATTCATCGAGCGACGGCGCCTCGCTCAGCCGGTGATGCTGCGGATACTTGCGTAGCGCCAGTAGCGTGCAGCGCGCGTCCGCAGCAATGCTCGCCACCTGTTCGCCGGCGGGCAAATCCGGGGCAAACGTGGCCGAACCGGCGCGCGGATCGCGTTCCAGTTGCCGGAGCAACTCGTCGAGCCAACCGCGCTTCAAACGCGCTCGCGAATCGACAATTGCCAGATAGCGATCGCCGCGCAATTCCATGATTTCGCGTGCGGTGACAATTGCATCCGTAGTTGACGCGAAGACGACGCGCTCAACCGGTGCGTACGAATCGCGAACCATACGTTCCAGCGCCGCACGGTCGCCTTCGCCGTGAACGAGAACCGTTATCGGCGGTATGCGCGACGTACTCCATGCGAACCGGTTATGGCGGACCGGAGTTTCCTGGCGCGAGATCGTGCCGCGCTCGATGTAAAGCGCATTGTGATCGAGAACGACCTTGTCGTTCCAACGCTCCGCTGCGAGTGCGTTGTTGGCAGCAGTCCGGCGCCAGCGCGCAACGCCCGAACGCGATTCGAAGTGCAGCAGCGCAGCCTTGGGTTCATACACCACGCGCAGGCCGCGTTCGCGCACGCGCATGCAGTAATCGACGTCTTCGAGGCCATTGCTGTACGCTTCGTCCAGACCACCGAGATCCAGATACAGTTCGCGCGGCGTAAGCATACACGCGCCGGTAACGGCTTGGAAATCGCGCTGTCGCATCGCTCGTTCGTCATCGGCGCGCGAACCGTACAAATCGTGCACCATCGTGAACGAACTAGGGCCAAAGAGCGACGGCATCGCGACGACACCCGCGTGCTGCAGTGTGCCGTCGGCAAATATCAGCCGCGCGCCGACGACGCCGACGCGGTCCTGGCTCGCCGCGCCAAGCATCGCATCGAGCCATCCCGTAAGCGCTTGCGTATCGTTGTTCAGCAGCAGCAAATAGCGGCCGGCGGCAATGCGCGCGGCTTGATTGTTCGCCGCCGCAAAGCCCAAGTTTGTGCCGTTGCGAAGCACCCGCACCCAAGGAAACTCTTGCAGCATTTGGGGGGTCTCGTCGGTTGAAGCATTATCGACGACGATAACCTCGCCGTCATATCCGGCAATCGTTTGCTGAAGTGAAATCAAACAATTGCGCGTGAGCTGCGCTTTGTTGAACGCGGGAATGACGATGCTGACTTCGGGCACGGAACTACGCGAGAGCGGCTTCGGCAATTCGTTTGGCGTCGGCGACGCGTTCGCTGCGCAGATACCAGCCGGCGAGTTCGACGGCTAAGCGCCGGCGCGCGCCCGGTTCGGGCGTTGCGGCAAGCGCTGCCTCAAACGCGGCAAACGCCTCTTCACTGCGATCGAGTTCGCGCAAAATAGCGGCCTGCAAATACTTACCTTGGGCGTACGCGGCGGCGTTCGCCGTGTCAATCGCCTCCAGGTGCACGAGCGCTTCCGGCTTCTTTCCGGCTTGCGCGAATGCGAGCGCGGCGTTGTACCGCAGCGGTCCGTCGTGAGGCGTTTTCTCCAGACCTTCGAGTGCTGCGGCGATGGCGCCCTCGTAGTCCTTCTCGGTCAACCGCAAATGCGAACGGCGCAAATAGTCCGCCGGCTCGACGGGCTGCGTGGCCGCTTCTTTAGAACGCAGCTGCGCGACTGCATCGCAGTCGCCGCGAGCAGTGTAAATCGCTTCGAGCGGCGCAACGACTTGTGCAGACCCCGGCGCGCGTTCCACCGCTTCACGCAAAAATTGTTCGCCGTTACTCCAACCGCGCCGCTGATGAACGGCCGCCGCAGCAAGCAGAAACGGCACCGCAACCGCAGCTCGCAGCTTCTTATGCGTGCGCTCGATGATGGCGATCGCTTCCGATTCTTTCTGATGACGCAGAAGAAAATCGACGTAGTTGAGCGTGAGAAGCTCGTCGCCGAAATCATCGAAAAGCGATTGGTATGCGAGCTGCGCTTCCGTCAAACGGCCGAGGCGCTCGAGCGCCTTCGCGCGGTTGAGGCGCAGCGGCGCCACGGCGGGCCGGTTCTTGAGCGCTTCATCGAAGCACTCCAGCGCAAGTTCATCCTTGCCCTCGAGCACGTAGGTCGTGCCGATCTCGCACCGGGCTTTCCATGCCGGCACTTCATCGTCGACGACAAAATGCTTGTGCATGTGTTGGGCGTCGTCGATCGCCGCCTGATACATCGCGCGCGCTTCATCGTACCGCTTGAGCAGAACGAGCGCTTTAGCGGCGGAAAAATGCGCGTTCGGGTAATCGGGAGCGAAGCTCAGCGATTCACGCGCGTATTGCAAACCTGACTCCGGATCGTTGAGCCGCTCGATGTAAACGTCCGCGAGAACCTGCAAGCCATTCGCCGTGAAGGCGCGCGGCACGCCGTTCGCGAGCTCGCGCATGCGCAGAAGACCTTTGAGTGCGCGCTCGTTATCGAAACCCAGGTATGCGGTAATGCCGTAGTTGTACCAGTGAAACGGCTCGCCGGGTTCTTTTGCAACCGCCGACTCGAGAATCTCCATGTTGCGCGCGAATTTGTCCCGCTCCGCGACGACGTCCGACATATACCCGTGATGCACGATCCGGACCGGCGACATGATCGCGGGGATGCCGGTTGGAGAATCGTCGCACGCGGCAAACTCATGCACGGCGCCGCGGTAGCGAATCCGATCGTTATTTGGAAAAATGCGGTTGACGGCGTGGCTCATCCGTCCGCCGCCTTTGTATTGATCGGACTCGTTGATGCAGCGCACGTAGAGTCCGGTGAGGTGCGCCGGCACGCCCTTTAATTGGAGCAGCGCATGCTTCGATTCGGGCAGCAGTTCTTCGTCGGCATCGAGCTGGAAAATCCAGCGCTTCGTCGCCATTTTCAACGACTCGTTGCGCGCCCACCCAAAATCGTTGCGCCATTCGCGGTGCTCGACGCGGGCGCCGAACGAACGCGCGATCTCTACCGTGCGATCCGTCGAGCCGGTGTCGACGATATTGATTTCATCGACGATGCCGGCGACGCTGCGCAAGCATTGCTCGAGAAAACGCTCTTCGTTCTTGACGATCATGCACAGGCTGATGCCGGAAGGCTTTTGGGCCCAATCGCGCGGAGGCGCGGGCAAACCGAAGACGGCGGCACCGTTTCCAGGCGCCGGTTGCGTCGCCGTCCGGCGCGACTTTACTCTGAGGGGCATCGCTATATAGCATCGGCTTTCGTACGTGTCATCCTGAGGTATCGAAGGACCCTGAGCTTGTCGAAGGGCGGCCGAGCTTGTCGCGCCTCGATAAAACTCGGCCATGGTTCGATACCTCACCATGACAAAACAATACGCAACAAATCGTTACAGAAACTCAAAGGGCCCGCCGAAGCGAGCCCTCTGGTTTCGGTGTTAAGTTCCGGATTAACGGAACAGGCCGAGAACTGACTGAGCGTTGGCGTTCGACTGAGCGAGCACCGACGTGCCGACCTGCACCAGAACTTGGAGCTTCGTGAACTCCGTCGTCGCTTGGCCGACGTTGAGGTCGCGAATCGCCGACTCCGACGCCTGCAGATTGACCGCTGCGACGCTGTCGTTGTTCGCGTCTTCGTTCAGACGGACGATGACCGAGCCGAGCTGTGCGCGCTGGCCGAGCAGCGTGTTCAGCGCGTTGTCGATCTGGCCGATCGCATCTTCCGCACCGATGGAACCGTTGCCCGTTGAGGACACGGCGACGTTGATGTTCGAGATGCGCAGGGTCTGCGCGTTCGTGGCTTGGATGCCGATCTGCACCGTGTCGCCCTCGTCCGCACCCGACTGTACGCTGAGCGCCGGCTGGTTCGCGTTGGTGGACGCGGCAACCGCCTGGCTGACCTTGATGTACGAGGTCGTACCCGCGTCGGCCACGGTGACGTTGCCGATGGAGATCGTCAGACCGTCGATCGTCACCGTCGAATTGGCATTAACCAGCGTCGGCGAAACCGAAACGCCGTTGGTCGCCGAGGACAGGAACGTCACCTGCACGGCAACCGACGTGCTGCTGGTGTTCACGACCTGAAGTTCGATGGTGCCGTCTTGCGCAGCGCCCGCCGCCGTCGTATCGAACGTGTTGAGCGTCGTAACGCCTGCCACGAGATTTCCGGTGCCGTTGTTCAGGTTGCTGGCGAGAACCGCGTTCGACGTGATGTTGTAGTTCGCGTTCACGTACGGCTGGAAGCCGGCGTGGCTGCCGTCGAGCAGCGGCTGACCATTGAAGTTGGTGTTCTGCGAGATGCGGTTGACCTCGAGCAGCAGCTGCGAAACTTCCGCTTGCAGATTGTTCTTATCCGATTGCGAGTTGATGTCGCTGGCGGCTTCAACTGCGAGGCTGCGGATACGTTGGAGAATGTCCGTTTCGGTTTGCAGCGCGCCTTCGGCAACCGACGCGGCATTGTTCGCGTCTTGAACGTTTTGCGAAGCTTGCTGGAAACCGTCGACCTGCGTCTGCAGGTTCGTTGCGATGGCGAGACCGGACGGATCGTCCGCTGCCGAGTTGATGCGCAAACCACTCGAGAGCTGGGTAACGGTGTTTTGCAGCGTGGCTTGGTTCTTATCCAGGTTGTACTGGACGCTGTTTGCCAACAGATTGTTGGCGATGCTCAGACCTTGCATGTTTCCTCCGTGATCACACGCGAGTGTGAGTGACTAGTCGGGGGAGACTTCCTGTCCCCTTCGTTGTTCTTATCGGCGCCGGGCCAATGGACTTTAGGACTATTTAGTGGTTCTTCGGATCTTTTTTGCGCGGTTGAAGCGTGGCGCGTTCCACCGATGCGGCTGGAGCAGGCGCGCCCTGCTGGGCGGCGGCCGCAGACCGGTTGCTGCGCTGAATTTCTTCGTAGATTTCGGAACGGTGAACGGCGATCTCGCGCGGCGCTTCGATACCGAGCTTGACCTGGTCGCGATCGACCGCGACGACGACCACGCGAACGTTGTCGCCTACCATGATGGACTGATTGACTTTGCGGCTTAGGACAAGCATCGGTGCCCTCCTTGGCGTGCGCGCCGGGGCGCGCGGCTTCGTATCCTTCCGAACCTTCTATGCCGGCTGGGCGGTTTCCGCCGTTTCCTTGCGCGGAATCGGCTCGCGCACCGAGAAGCCCGAATTCTCGAGCATGACTTGGCGGGCGCGGCGCGTTTTGAGGTTCACGACGATGGGTGCGAGCAGGTTCATCGTCATCTCTTGCGCGTTCTTCGTAACTACGACCACGCACAGAATGGTGAAGTCGTCGGGCTGCTGAAGGTCGAGCGCCGCGGTCGCATAGGCCGGCAGGCGGGGCTCGTAGGCCGGAAAGACGTGCCATGGATCTGCCGCGGGCAACGCCACCGACGCATCTTCGAGCGACTGAAACCAAACAAAGTTGGGCTGCTCCGCGAGCGAGAGCGCCAGAAAGCGCCGCAGTGAGGCGAAGCCCGGAATACCCCAGGGAAATTCGATAACGTCGGCTTCGGCATAGGTGACTTCACCGAAGCGGCTCGTTATGAACGTGCTGTACTGGGACTCCATCGCGATTGTCATACTCCTGTCTGCGCCTTAGGTCAGATAGTCGAAGAGCGTTTTGGCTTCGAGCCGAGTGGTCGTGCCGTACGCTGCCTGCAGCGCCGTCTGCGTCTGCGAAAACTGTGAAATCACCTTAGCAATATCGGCATCTTCGATTCCCGACTGCACTTTGGTATCGTTAACAACCTGTGAATCGACGGCGGTGCCCTGATTGTTCAGATTCTGAATCGCGCTGCCGACCGTCGCGCGGGCGTTCACCGACACCTGCAGCACGTTGTCGATGTCGCCGATCTGCCGGCTGATGTTGCCGACCAGATCCGCTTGGGACTGAAGATTCATCGCCTCGACGAAATTCGAAGAGTTCGCGGCGCCTGCGCTCGGCGTATCCGTTATCTGAAACGGCTGCGATGAGGTCAAAGAAAGCTGCTGCGTTTTCGGATCGAACGATGCGGTCACGCCCGTGCCCGAGCCGTTGATGGCGGCTTGAACGCTGCCGATCGTGTCGACGGCAGGATTGAAAGTAAGCACGACGCCGTTCGGCTTGAGAGCCGACGAAATCGCGATCGAGATATTTCCCGAGGAATCCGGGGTGAACGCGGTCTTGAAGTTCGCCGAGTTCAGGAGCGTCGCATTTGTAAGCGCCGTGCCGCTCACATTTAGCGAGTTGCTGCTCTTGTCGACGATCGAGCCGTTGCGCAGCGTATCCCGAAGGGTGATGAGCGTCTGAAAGATGTCGGGCGAACCGTCGGTCGAATTGAAATTGAACGCCTGCTGCAGCGTTACGCCGCCGATCGACGACTGACCGTTCGCGAGCTGCACGTTCTGCTGTGCGAGATTGCCGTTGAACGCGACGCTCGAGACCGGTTGTCCGGACGTCGTTACGGGCGGCCCCGAGGGCGCCGCCGTTCCGCTGAACACATACTTGCCGGCGTACTGCGTATTGGCAACACCGATAGCCTCTTGAAGCAGATTGTCGACTTGTTGCGCCAGCGCTTGACGCTGCGTCGTATCCATCGTCGCGGAGCCGGCCTGCACCGCAATGCTGCGCGCACCTTGAAGAACGTCGCCGAGCGTCGACAGCGCGCCGTCTACGGTCGTCAACTGCGAGGTAATGTTCTGAATATTGGTCGAGGTTTGATTGCCTTGCGCGATTGACGTACGTACGCTTAGGTCTTGTGCGATCTGCGACGGATCGTCCGACGGCGCGTTCAGCTGCTTGCCCGTCGAAAGAACGTTGCCGTACTGCTGCTGCTGCGCGACCAAATTGTCGATCGCGCTGGTTTGACTATCGTAGATTGTCGAAGTTGCGATGCGCATGCGATTCTAGCCTCCGTGCTATACCGAGCGTTACTGAGCGCCGCCGAGCGTAGTGATGACCGTATTGAGCATTGAATCCAAGACGCTCATCGTCTTGGCCGCCGCCTGATACGCGTTTTGATACTTGATGAGATTCTGCGTCTCTTCATCGATGTTGATGCCGTCGATTCCTTGACGGACTTGGTCGATGTTCGAGCTGAGAGCGCTTTGCGCCGTCGCACCGGTCGTCGCCGTTTGCGTATCGACGCCCATCTGACTGACGAAGTTGCCGTAGTATTGGCCGAGCGTTTGCGTCGCTGCCGAAGCGATCGAAAATCCAGCGGCGTGCGCGTTCGCGAAGGTCGCCGTAACCGATTCCACGCCGGTGACCGGGTTAATGGAAATCGCCGAAACCGTAACATTTTCTTGCGGTGCCGCGCCGCCCGGCTGCGCGTCGATGGTGAGAACTTGCCCGACTTGCACGTTGCTCACGTTCGCCGGAAGCGCAATTGTTTGCGTTCCCGCCGCAACAGCCGCTGCGCTCGTAGTCTGAATCGCCGGGACGCCGGCGTTCGAGTTGAACATCTTCAGCAGCGCGTTTGCCGCGCCGTTGTCGTTGCTCCCCAACGCGTTGGTGCTGTCTTGCGCGACGCCGTTGATGCCGGAGGCCCCAAGCGCGCTAAGAATGCCCGCTCCGGTCGTTGGAGCATCCGCAATAGTAAACGATGCGCTCGGCGGGTTTGCGCCTTGCGCGGCGCGGTGCGCGGCGTCGATGTTGCCCGGATCGCGCGCAAAAACGATGCGCTGCGAGTTCACGTCGAACGACGCCGTCACGCCGTAGTGCATGCTGTTGACGTGGTTGATGAACGCGTCGATCGTCGAGTCCGACGTGCCGGTGTCATAGTTGAACGTTTGCGTAACGCCGTCCGCGGTTACTGAAAGCGTACCGGAAGTTCCGCCCGCGCCGGGCGGATTCGCGAGCGTGCCGTTGCCGTTGAGCGCCGCCGACGTGTCGACCGTATTGTTTGCCGAATTCATCGCTACGACGAGCGTTCCGGCGGCCGTGGAAGCCAATGCGGCGGGAAGCTGCGCCGGATTCGTAATCCCAACTTTGATGTTGCCGGCGGTGATCGGCAGATTGCCGACCAGCGGCTGAAACAGCGCCGTTCCCGCGACGCCGTTCTGGTCGTATCCCGCTTGCGTTACGCGGTTGGTCTCGTTTGCCAGCGCGGACGCAAATCCATCGAGCTGCTGCCCGTACGAGGTCAGCTTATTATTGTAGAGGTCGGCGAATGCGGCAAGTTGCCCGCTTCCGAGCGGAACGCCCGGAGCTCCGGGCGCCGCCGGCGGGTTCGTCTGGAAATCGATCTTAAACGCCGGCGTTCCGTTCGCCGCGATGCCGACGACGGGCTGCGCGAGATGATAGGTTACCTGATCGTTGACCAGCGCCTGACCGTTTACGCTCACGAGCGTCGAGCCGTCGGGCTGGATCGACGTTTGCGTCGAAATGTACTGCGAGAGTTGATCGATGAGCTGGTCGCGCTGGTCCTTGAACGTGTTCGGATTATCGCCCACCGCCGTGGACGCGCGAATCTGCGAGTTCAGCGCGGCGATTTGGTCGAGCAGACCGTTGACCTTGCCGACGATACCGCCGGCCTGCTGAAGCACTTGCGCCTGTTGCTGCGCGACCGTGTTCGATGCGGCGTTGAGCGCCTGCGCGAGCGCTTGCGCGGTCGTAAGCACGTTTGCACGCGCCGACGCGCTCGCCCCGCCGCCGGCTTGTGTGGCCAGCTGGTTTACTGCGGTTTGAAACGCCGCGTAATACGAACTGATGCCGTTGTTCGGCTCGCCGAACGACGCCTGAAGCGCCTGCAGCTGCGTTTGCTGCGTCGAGAAATAGTTTTGCGAAGCCGACGCACCGCGAAAGAGCGCATCGTACGAGTCCGCGTGAATGCGAGCGATGTCCGAAACGATCGAACCGTTTCCGTACGTGCCGGCAAAATGCGTGGACGTGAAGGGCGAACCGGCAATCGGCTGCATCTGTGTAAGATCGACGACTTGGCGCGATGCGCCCGGCGTGTTGACGTTGGCGATGTTGTCGGACGTGACGTCCGCCGCTTGTTGAAACGCCTGCAGGGCGTTGCCCATGAGGCCCATTCCGAAGAAACTGCCTAATCCGCTCATACTTTGCTGCTCATCAGGACGCTGGCACCCGGAGGCGCGACGTAGCCCCGGCGTTTGTACACGCCGGTGCGTTCCGTCATCGACTCTTGGAGCTTGGAGGTGGTTTTCACAAGACGCTCGAGTCCTGCGACGATGAGCGACTTGTTATTCGTAATCGTTATCCCGAGCGAGATGGAGCCGTACGCAAGTTCTGCCATACGCTGATTGAGTTGCCCGGTCAAATGCGGGGGCGCATACGAACACACTTGCTGCAGCGACATCGATCCGAATCCGCGCACCTGCATGCCCCGGCGCTTTGCGGAGGCCGATTGATGCGCGTTGCGCGCCTCGTTCAAGCCGCGGTCCGCGTCCATGATCGCCTCCGGCGTCCCATCGACGAGAACTTGCGTGAGCGCGAGCGCAGCAGTATTGAGACGGTGCATCGCAGCCGCCTCATCTTGCAACGCTCCGGCAAACGCTTCCCAAGAATCGCTCACGGTTCCAACTCCTTTGGAATCTGCGTTTTGGATTCGCGCGAGGCATCGGCGAGCACACTGCGCTTGAGCTGCTCTTCAAGCACTTTGGCAATGCCCATCGAGCCGCTTTGCGCGACGGACTGGGAACGCTGCTCGTCGAGCATCGTTTGAAACGTGTCTTCCGCGTTCGACTCTTGGCCGAAAATCGTTTCCTTCGGCACCGTGTCGCGCATCGCAGAAAACAGCATGTCGAGAAACACGCCTTCCAGCTGCGTCGCCGCTGTGTGAAGACGCTCGAGCGCTTGCTTCTGCGACGGCGTATACTGCGGCGCGGCGCTCTTTGCGACGTCCACTACTGGATCTCCAAGTCGGCTTGCATTGCGCCGGCCTCGCGCAGCGCCTGCACGATGGCGATAAGGTCGCGCGGGGTTACGCCCATCGTGTTCAGCGCGCGAACCACGCTCTGCAGGGTTGCCGCGCCGGCGACGAAGGTCAGCTGCCGCTTCTCCTCGGTTGCCGTCACGCGAGTATTCGTCTGCAAGCCGCCGCCGCTCGTGCTGAACGGCGCGGGCACGAATTTGTTTTCCGTCGCGATCGTAATCGACAGATTGCCGTGAGCGATGGCGCACGGCGCGAGTTTGATGTCGCCGCCGAAGACAATGGTCCCGGTACGCTCGTTCATGACGACCTTCGCGAGCTCGTCTTGCGCGAGCGAAACATCGCTCGCGTCGGCGAGAAACTGCACCGGGTTATTGTGATAGGCGCCGGGAAGCGCAACGTGCACCGTCTCCGCATCGAGTGCTCCCGCGGTGCCGCCGCCGAAGCGGTGGTTCAGCGCGCTCGCCAGATTCGCGGCCGTCTTAAAGTCGGGCGTGGTCAGCACGTAATTGAAGCCGTCGCCGTTTTGAATCGGCGTGATCATGTCGCGCGCGATGACCGCGCCGTTCGGAATGCGGCCGGCCGTGGGGTGATTTTTCGTCGTGCTGGTCGCGTCGAAACCGGCGGTGAAGCCGCCGATCGATAGCGGTCCCTGCGCCGTTGCGTAGACCAGATTGTTTGCGGCTTTGAGCTCCGTCATGATCAGCGTGCCGCCTTGAAGGCTGCTCGCATCGCCCATCGCGGAAACCGTGACGTCGACATTGTCGCCCGAATGCGCGAACGGCGGCAGCGTCGCGGTCACCATGACCGCCGCAACGTCGCGCGTGCGCACTTCGTTGCTGGTCGTCGAGACGCCGAACGACTGCAGCACGTTTTGGATCGAATGGCTCGTGAAAATCACCGACGTTGAATCGCCGGTTCCGTTCAGACCCGTTACGAGTCCGTACCCGACCAGTTGATTGCCGGTGACGCCCTGGACGTGCGCTACGTCTTTGACCATCACGCTGGTAGCGCGTGCGGGCACGTACGCAAAAAGCGCGAGCGTAACGATCGTGCAAAAAATCTTCTTCATCATTAAAACAGCCAACCTAGAATCTTACGAATCAGCCCGACGTTCTTCTCCTGGAAGTTTCCGCGGAAAGCGGCTTGCACGTCCGCGACGCGCGAGGAGAGCACCGTGTCGGTACTATCGATGTCTTCCGTCCGAACGAAACCGGTGATGTGCAGCACCTGGTCTTGGCCGTTCACCGTCATTTTTTGATCGCCCGAGATTTCGAGCGCGCCGCTGGGCAGCACGCCGACGACCGTCGCTTCCAAATCGCTGATGAAGGTGGTCTGACCGTTTTCGGTTTTGGAACTTTGTGTACCGGTCTGACCGCCGATCGAGCTCGGCAGGCGAATGAAGCCTAGAATCGACGGTCCGCTCGAACTGCCCGTTCCGCTCGAGGAACCGACGTTGAACTGCTTGCTGTTGTTGGAAACGTCGCTGCTGAAACTTTGAACGCTGAAGTTGTACTGGACGTGGAGCAGATCGCCGATTTGCGAAGCCCGGTGGTCGGGCCCCAAACGCAGCGGATGCCCGGCGCCGGCCGGCGGCGGAGCGGCAACATAAAGCGTGTCCGCCATTGCCGTCATCGGCAGCAGCGCTGCAAGCAGCACAAGAGCAACGCGTTTATGCATTAGCGATCGCCTCCCGAAATATCGAGTTCCACGGTTGCCGGCCCGGTTACGACGCCCGACAGCGCCTTATGGGTCGACGGATTGAAGACGAATACCTGATCGCCAAGACCCCCGCCGGTGCGCGCAATCGCATCGGCCGAAACCGCGACGCCGTTGTCGCGCACGATAAACACGATGGTCGATCCCGCTTTGACGATCTGATTGACGGCAGTCTCCTGTAGAGTTATCGGCTGATCTTTGAGAACGCCGCTTTCCACCCGGCGGCCCACCAGCACGTCGGTACCGTTTCCGGCGCGGCCGGCGTACGGCACACGCGCCATCTTGAGGTCCGCGGCGGCGAGCACGGTGCCGGCCACAAGGTCATGTGCGGCAACGGCGGTCTCGACGTACTGCTGCACGCGATAGCCCACGAGCACGGTGCGATCGAGATGGCCGTCCACCTCGATCCGCACCGGCACGTTGACGAACGCGTTCGTGCCGACCGGCGATTGCGCGCGCAGATCGACACGTCCGTCGGAGACGACTTGATCGGGAACGGCGGACACGGGAACGTACGCGCTGCCCGCATCGTGCGGGAGCGCGGCAACTTCTCGCTGCGCGAGCGCGACGATGCGCTTGCCGCTGATCAGCTGCGTGCTCTGAGCCCGCACCGCGCAGGGTGCGAGCGCAGAGATCAGCATCACTGCAAGCGCAAAAACGGCGCGCATTAGCCTTGCTTCATCTGCACTGCCGTTGCCAGCATTTGGTCGGAAGTGCTAATGGATTTGGAGTTGGCTTCGAACGCGCGCTGCGCAACGATCATGTTCACGATCTCTTGCACGACTTGCACGTTGGAGTTCTCGAGATATCCCGCTTGAATCGATCCGGTACCGTTCAGGCCCGGCTGCGACACGACCGGCGCACCGGACGCCGCCGTTTGCGTGTACAAATTATGCCCGCCGACCGGGGAGAGGCCGGCGGGGTTCACAAAACGCGCGAGCTGCACTTGGCCGAGTTGCTGCGGCTGCGTCGAACCGGGGACGAGCGCGGTAACCGTGCCGTCGGGACCGATCGAAATAGACTGCGCGTTCTGCGGAATAGTGATCTGCGGCTGCATGAAATAGCCGTCAGCCGTTACGAGCGCGCCGTTCGCGTCTTGCTTGAACGACCCGTCGCGCGTGTAGGCCGTCGTGCCGTCCGGCATCGTCACTTGAAAAAAGCCGTCGCCCTGGATGGCCATGTCGAGCGCGTTGCCGGTCTGAATCAGATTGCCTTGCGAGAAAATTTTCTCGGACGATCCGACTTTCACGCCCAAGCCGACCTCTTGTCCAACGGGAACCACGCTAGCGCCGACGGGTGAACCCGGCGCGCGCATTTGCTGGTAAACCAGATCCTGAAAACGCGCTTCGTTACGGCGAAAGCCCGTGGTGTTGACGTTGGCAAGGTTATTCGAAATGGTGTCCATGCTGAATTGCTGGGCTTCCATTCCGCTCGCCGCCGTGAAGAGTGCTCGCATCATGATGCTTTCGAGGCTCCTTTATTGTCCCGAAGTGCGGCCGACGTTCGCAATTGCGTAGCCGTTCGCAGTATCTTGCGTTTGAATGACTTTTTGATTGGCTTCGAACCAGCGTTGCGCGGTAATGAGATCGACCATCGAGCGCACCACGTTCGCGTTGCTGCGCTCCAGATAGCCTTGATTGATCGAAGAGGCGGTGTCGGCAGCGGGGCGGCCTGCGCCGGTGTCGACGAATTGATTGTCGCCTTCCGGACGCACGGCGGTCAGATTTCCAAACTGCACGACGCGCAGCGAATCGACGACCGCGCCGTTCTGATGAACGTCGCCGTTTTCGGAAATTTGTACTGCGCCGGGCTGCAACTGAACCGGACCGTTGCGTCCGATGACGCGGTTGCCGTCCATGGTCACCAGATAGCCTTGCGCGTCGCGTGCGAACTGACCGTCGCGGGTGTACCGGATGCCTTGCGGCGTCTGCAGCGTGAAAAATCCGTTGCCTTGAATGGCGAGATCGAGCGTGTTGCCGGTATTTTCCAGCGTGCCTTGTTCGAAGACGGCCGGCGTGTCGAGGACTTGCGCGCCCGTTCCAAGCGCACCGACGTACGCACGCGAAGGCGCGCTGCCGATGTTCCCGCCGGGCTGATTCTGCAGCAGATACACCCGTAATTCAGGCGCCGACTGCACTTGCAGCAGCGTGCGTTTAAAGCCGCTGGTATTGACGTTCGCGAGGTTGTTCGCGATATTGTCGGCCTGCGACTGCGCTACGAGCGCTCCGGACGCCGCGGTATAAAGTCCCCGTACCAAAAGCAAACCCTCCGCACGGTTAGGTCGTACTCGGCAGTAACCTCGTACACGCGAAACCTTCAATCGATCCGGTTTCGCCGTGGCTTCCACCCCGTGCGAGAGGGTAGTCCAGCCACGTTCACTTCAATCTATCGGCAAGGTTGCTTGCGAGTTTAGCGGGCCGGCTCACGCGGTTGGGCACCCGGAGTGGGAGCACTCGCCGGCGGGACCGCTGCTTGTCATCGTGAGGTATCGAACGACCCTGAGTTTATCGAAGGGCGACCGCGCAAGCCTCGACGGGCTCCGCCATCCTTCGATACCTCAGGATGACAATTCTAGTGCGCCCGGCCCGGACGTCCTGGAGGTGTGTGATGTTCACAGGACGTCCGCGGGCGGAAGATCGGTAAGAGGGGCTGCGTAGTTAAAACTCGACTTCGTAGAGATACGAACCGGCGATGTGCTCGCAGTTCACCGTTTCGGACGTATAGCGCGTCATTCTGGCAGAGAGCAGCGCTGCGTCATCCAACCAGCGGTTTCCGCTGCTGGCGAACAGGCTCGACGCGGCGAGGCTGCCGGACGAGGTCAAATCGATCTTGACCTGCGCCGTGCCGCCGATGTTTTGCTCCGCCGCGATCGCCGGCATCTCAAAGAATGGCGTTCCGTCGATCGCGGCCGGCGCATTACATCCGGCTTTGTAGGTCATCACGCCGACGTGCACCGGCCCTAATGGGACGAGGTGAATGTTGGGCGACGCCGCGGAAAACGCGAGCACGATCGAGAGTAGCAAATTCATGTGGTCTCCTTTGTGTTGCCGCGATGGGGAGGCGGCAATACGCACGGTATAGGGCCACAGCGTGAATGCAGCATAAACGTCCGGAGTTTTACGGTGCGTTTTCGGAGGTGTTCTATACAAATGGTGAACGGAGGACACCAACATGACGGACCGAGTCCGCGCACAGATCCCACGGAGCACGCTCGAAGACGCCGAAGGCGGACGCGCCACCGTGCTCGTTACCGCACGCAGCCAAGCATCCGGCCTCTTCCAAGGCTGGGGACCGAAACTGTAGCGGAATCACCACGACAACGCGAGGGCCTGCGCCTCGTCGCCCGATAGGGCGGCGCCCTCTTTCAGCAGTGCATCGATTTCGGCATCGGGGAGCTGCTCGCGCAGCAACTGCAGGGCCTTTTCACGCGACGCACATTCGGTGTGCGTGCGGCTGAAGTACAGACCGGTAAAAGCCTGATCGGAGAAGCCTAAGAGCCGCGCCGCAATATGCGGATGGCGTTCGACGGCGGCAAGCGCGCCAAGGTGCTGTACCGCCGCGGCGCTATTCACAGGACTTTCCGCTTCGCGCGCAAGGATCGCGCCGCGCCGTGCGGACTCCTTTGCTGCAGCGAAATCTCCAACGGCAAGATGATACACGGCCAGATTCGTTAATGCGACAGCTTCCTGTGACGTGTCTCTGCGACGCTCGAAAATCGCTTTAGCCGATCGCGCGAGTAAAATTGCGCGCTCCGGATCGTCGAGTGCGAAATACGCATCCCCCATATGGCCGAGGATGTAGCCTTCGTACAGATCGTCTTCGAGCGCGCGGGCGAGCACAAGGGCGCGCTCGTAAAGCGGCAAGGACTGCTTTAACGTACGTCCGGTGTAGATGTTTTGTGCGCGGCGCAGCAGCGCACGCATGAACAGCCGCCGGTTTCCCAACTGCTCGGCGAGGTTTTGCGCGTGAACGAGTGCGACTTCCGCATCTTCATGGATGCCTGCCCGCGCCAACGAAAAACCCACGGATTGCGAAGCATACGCTAAGTGTGGAGCGTCGGCCAGCGTTTCAAAAGCTTCGCGCGCGTGCTGCCCTGCCTCGAGGGCCTGCGGGGTAAGGTAGAGCGAGTTGCCGGTTTGAGCCAGCACCAGCCACAATCCCGCGCGCGAGCTCGGCGCAGCGTTTTCCGGAAGAACTTCGAGTGCGTGCCGTGCGCGATGCATCGCCTCTGCGTGAAGGCCCAATTCTTGCCACAGGTCCCGCGCAGCGGCGATAAGTTCGGCGCCCATGCACGCGTTGCCGCTTTCAATGCAATACTCAATCGCCGCACGTACGTTGTCGATCTCGGGCTGATACCGTAAGAGCCATTCGCGAGCGTTTGACGCGCCGTAGCTGTCGTCGGCCTCGCGCATTAACGTCAAAAAGTACTGCGCGTGCTCTTCCCGCGCCGGCGGCAGCTCGCTCAATTCGCGCAGTTTTTCGGTGGCGTATTGCTGCGTTATTTGCAATAGCCGGTATCGCTCTTGCTGTGCATCGGCGTCCGCCAGCATCAGCGACTTTGTCACCAGCGGCGAAAGCACATCGAGTACGTCGCAGTCCGGAAAGTCTTGTCCGAACATCCACTGCGCTGCACGAACGGTAAATCCGCCGGCGAAGACGCCGGTTCGGCGCAGCAGAGCTTGCTCTGCCGGCGAAAGCAGTTCGTAACTCCAATCGATCAATGCCCGCATGGTCTTGTGCCGCGGCAACGCCGTGGAACTGCCGGTGGTCAGAATGCGGAAATGCTCCTCCAACTCCGCCTGCAGCCGCGCCAAGCTCAGAATGCTTACACGGGGCGCCGCGAGTTCGATCGCGAGCGGAATGCCGTCGAGCCGCCGGCAAATCGTGTTGACGATGGCGGCATTCCGATCGTTCAGTTCGAACTTCTTTTCCGCTGCCTTGGCTCGCTCGACGAAGAGTGCAACGGCGTGTTCTTCGGCAAGCGCGGAAAGGCGGACCACGTCTTCACCTGCGATGCTGAGCGGTTCGCGGGATGTTGCAACGACGCAAACGTCCGGACAGTTTTGTAGAATCGCCTCGCACGTGCGCGCTGCCGCAGTCACAAGGTGCTCGCAGTTGTCCAGAATCAGCAGCATTCGGCGTTTCTGAAGCGCGGCGAGTAAAGCATCTTGCACGGTACGGCCGGGCGCTCCGGACCAGATGCCGAGCGCGGAAGCGATGGCCGACGCGACGTAATGCGGATCGGAGACGCTGGCAAAGTCGACGAACCATACCCCGTCAGCAAAATGCTCCCGAAGCCCGGCACCCGCTTCAAGTGCCAGCCGCGTTTTCCCAATACCCCCGGGTCCGGCCAGCGTTATCAAGCGCGATCTGCGCAGGAGATTCTTGACCTGCGCGAGGTCGTCGTCGCGGCCAACGAAGCTCGTCAGCTGAAGCGGCAGATTTGTCCGGCTTGGCGGCGTCGCGAGCGTCGCAGACATCGCAGATTCGACGTGACGCGCGGCGCGCTCCAACGTGCTACGTTCTTGCACGTGCGCAAAGCGGTCGCGAAACTCGGGGGAGGGCTCCGCATTGATCTCCAGCATGGCCGCGCGATACTGCGCGAGGAGCTCGGCGGCGGCGGCGGGGCGGTTCGCTTCCAGCTGCGCGTGGATCAGCGTCGCGTAGGCTTGCTCGTGAAACGGATTTCGCGCGAGCAGAAGCCGGGCGGCGTGCACATCGTTCGTGCGCGATACCAGATCGGCGAGCAAGGCTTCGTATATGCCGGCTATTCGCTCGCGCTCGCTAACCGCCCATTCTTCGTATGTTCCCTCGAGAAAATCACCGCCGTACACTTTTAAGGCGGCCTGTTTGTCGTTTACATCTTCGCTGCGCGCCAATTCATCGAAGCGCCGAACGTCGAACTCCGTGTTTCCGACCCAGCGCACGACCGATTTGTCCGCGAACAGCAGTTCATCCGCGTTGTCGTGCGCGCTTCGCAAGGCGTGACGAATCGACGAAAGCGCGG
>Ga0209810_1001428_pt1 | contig 36053 bp, 32 predicted proteins | sample Coa_R1_7_FD_187159 | JGI IMG/M metagenome (GOLD analysis project Ga0209810, IMG submission 187159) | Surface soil microbial communities from Centralia Pennsylvania, which are recovering from an underground coalmine fire - Coalmine... | ecosystem: Environmental > Terrestrial > Soil > Unclassified... | reverse complement strand
GTTTTTCCAAACAACTGGATTTCCACACACCACGACGGACGCATTATCCTTTTCCCCATGTGCTCGGCTTTGAGGCGGGGCGAGCGGCGGCGTGATCTCATTGAGGAGTTGCGTTCACGCTATCAAGTGAGCGAAGTCGTCGATTACTCGCCATTTGAAAATGAGGGCTGCTACCTCGAAGGCACCGGCAGTCTTGTGCTCGATCACGTAAACAAAATTGCTTACGTCTCGCTCTCGAATCGCTCCAGTCCCCGAATGGTTGAGCGGTTTGCCGGCGATTTCGATTATGAGCCGGTCATGTTTACGAGCATCGGTCCTGATGGCCGGCCCATTTATCACACCAACGTCATGATGTGTATAGGAACCGATTTTGCGCTGGCCGGCCTGGAAACCATTGCAGACAAAACGGCTCGGAAACGCGTGCGGGAGCGGCTTGAGAGCAGCGGAAAGGAAATTGTCGAGTTGTCGGCGGAACAGGTAGCAAATTTCGCCGGAAACGCCATTGAGCTGCGAAATCGGGGCGGCGAAAAACTGCTCGTCCTCTCCAGCCGCGCAACTGGCGCGCTGACCGCAGAACAACGCGAAAGACTGAGCCACTACGCGCGGTTTCTCGCGCTGCCACTTTCGACGATTGAACTCGGCGGCGGAAGCGCGCGCTGCATGATGGCGGAGATTTATCTGCCGCGGCGGTCGTGACGCCTGCTGCACAAATGTTGCGGCTCGACGCCTGATGTTTTCCAACAGATGGCCCAGCCAAATCAAACGGACGCCGCACACTGCCGGCGCGCGCATCCTTGCGAGCGACCGGAGCCGATCTTATAGTTAGAAAGGCGCGCCCGGCGCCAGAGATTCAGGAGGTCATCATGCCAACAACAATTACTGTTCCAGAGAGAAAAACGGTTCCGGCGGTGGAGACGGATTTTTTGCCGCTGCACGGCACGGATTACATTGAGTTTTATGTCGGCAACGCCAAACAGGCTGCTCATTTCTACAAGACCGCGTTTGGTTTTCAATCGCTCGCCTATTGCGGCCCGGAGACTGGCACGAGAGACCGGGCAAGTTACGCGCTGAGACAGAACAAGATTACTTTTGTGCTGACCACACCGATCCGGCCGAATAATCCCATTGCGGACCACATCTACAAACATGGCGACGGAGTGAAAGTGCTGGCGCTCACGGTGGAGGACGCCGCTTCAGCCTGGAAGGAGACCACCAAACGCGGCGGCAAAAGTTATCTCGAACCGACAACACTAAAGGATGAACATGGCCAGATCGTCATGAGCGGGATCCACACCTATGGCGAGGTGGTGCATCTGTTCGTGGAGCGACGGAATTACCATGGGCCGTTCATGCCGGGTTTTCGCAAATGGGAATCGAGCTATAATCCTCCGCCAACCGGCTTGCAATATGTGGACCACTGCGTCGGCAACGTCGGCTGGGGACAGATGAATCCGTGGGTGGAATTCTACGAAAAGGTGATGGGCTTCCGCAATATTCTCACCTTCGACGACAAGGATATTTCCACTGAATACTCGGCGCTGATGAGCAAGGTGATGGCCAACGGCAACGGATTTGTGAAGTTTCCGATCAACGAACCGGCTGAGGGGAAGAAGAAATCGCAGGTGGAAGAGTATCTGGAGTTTTACAACGGCGAAGGCGTGCAGCACATCGCCATGGCTACCAACAACATCATTGAGACTGTCACCGAGCTGAAGGAACGGGGAGTGGAGTTCTTGCACATCCCTTCCACTTATTATGACACGTTGCCGGATCGCGTCGGTCACATCGACGAGGAACTCAGCGCGCTCAAGCGGCTCGGGATTCTGGTGGATCGCGATAACGAAGGATATCTGCTGCAAATTTTCACCAAGCCGGTGGAAGATCGCCCGACGTTGTTCTTCGAAATCATTCAACGCAAAGGGGCGAAGAGTTTCGGCAAAGGCAATTTCAAAGCGCTGTTCGAGGCCATCGAGCGCGAGCAGGCGCTGCGAGGGAATTTGTAGTGAGAACGGACGCATTCGAGAACGAAGCGAGGTCTATCAAATCAGGCCGACAATCTGCCGGCCGGAGCGAGCCGAATGGTGGCGCTGGCCGCGTTTACAAAACGCGAAGCGACGGGGAGCGCGAACGTGTGGCTGGCTCAAGCAGAGGCGCTGACGGCTTGTCATCGCGCGTCTCGAAATTCAGCGCGACTTGAAGAGAGGAGGAATCAATCATGCCGTATTATCAGAAACTGGGTGAGCTGCCGAGGAAACGACACGTCTGGTTTCATCGCAACGGCACAGGCCCGAGCTACAAAAACGAAGGCATCGCCTACGAGCACGTGATGACCACGGAAGGCTTCAACGAAGCCTATTCCATCCTTTATCACATGCGTCCCCCGACGCGCGTGCGCGAGATCAAGCTGTTCAAGTGCCAGGAGCTGAAAAAAGTCACCGACAGCCCGTTGCGGCATCACCATTTCCGTACAGCCAACATTCCCCGGCGCGGCGACCTGTACACCGGGCGCATCCCGATGCTGTTTAACCAGGATATGACAGCTTATCGCGCGCGGCCGGCAAAAGCCTACGACAAATTTGAGTACTACAAAAATGGCGGCGCGGACGAAATCATCTTTGTCTTTCACGGAGGAGGCACGCTCGAAACGGTGTTCGGCAAGCTGCGTTACCGCGCCGAAGATTACATCGTGATTCCCCGCGGCGTAACTTACCGCCTGGTGCCGGATAACATCGAGCAAGAGGATTATCTTATCTTGGAATCGGCTGGGCCGGTGCGAATACCGCAGCGTTATTTGAACCATGAAGGCCAGATCAAGCTAGGCTCCCCCTACTCGGAACGGGATCTGCACGGACCCAGCGAGCTGATCACGATCGACAGCGACGAAGACGTGGACATTCTCGTAAAAGATGGTCCGCGCTGGACGCATGTAACACTGGCCCATCATCCGTTTGATGTCGTAGGCTGGGACGGTTATCTCTATCCGTTTACCTTTAACGCGCAGGATTTCGAGCCGATCACCGGCACCTTTCATCAACCGCCGCCCATCCATCAAACCTTCGAGATTCGTGGTTACGTCGTGTGCACGTTTGCTCCGCGCATGCTCGATTACGGCCCCGACGCCATGAAAATCCCGTGGGCGCATGACAACGTCGAGGCCGACGAGGTCCTCTTTTACGTGCGCGGCAATTTCGGGTCGCGCCGGGGAATCGAGAGCGGATCCATTACGCTGCATCCGCGCGGGATTCCGCATGGGCCGCATCCCGGAACGATCATGGCCAGCAAAAATGCCACGCGCACCGAAGAGCTGGCGGTGATGTTCGATACCCAGCACACGCTGGAGCTTACCGAGGAGTCGCTGGCGCTCGACGATCCCAAGTACCCGCAAAGCTGGCTGGAATAACTTGCGGCCCAGCCCTCGCGGCGAAAGGGCAACGTTGCGCGTCCCCAACGCTCGGGGACTGGAGCGCGTCGGTTCTTAATGCTAGGCTTACGATCAGCTGCGCCCATGATTCAGCATCGAGCTTCCGAAGTTGACGTCGAGGAACGATTCAATCGTACCTGCAGCCGGCTGCCACCAAAGGAACTTGCCAGGCTCGCGGAGACGTATCGGCAATTGCTTGTGGGCATCGGCGAAGATGTTGACCGCCACGGCCTGCAGCGCACCCCTGATCGCGCGGCGCGCGCCCTGGAATTTCTCACACAAGGTTACCGGCAAGACCTCGACCAAATCATTAACGGCGCAGTATTCGAATCGACCGCCAGCGAGATTATTCTGGTGAAAGACATTGAGCTGTATTCGCTGTGCGAACATCATCTGCTGCCCTTTATCGGGCGAGCCCACGTCGCTTACATACCAAACGGCAAAGTCATTGGCCTGTCGAAAGTGGCGCGCATTGTTGATGTGTTTGCCAGACGTTTGCAGGTTCAGGAGAATCTCACGACGCAGATTGCCGAGGCGCTCATGAATTTCCTGCAACCAGCCGGTGTGGCAGTGGTGGTGGAAGCCAAGCATCTTTGCATGATGATGCGCGGGGTGGAGAAGCAGAACTCGGTGATGAAAACCTCGTGTCTGCTGGGCGTTTTCAAGGATGATGCGCGCACGCGCTCGGAATTTCTGTCCCTGCTCAGCGGGTGAGGGTTTTCGGCCAAACGGACCCGCCTGCGCGCGTTGGCAAAGCCGCTCTCGGCGGGCTGCCGGGATGCCGCTGAAGAGCGCCGGTCTGCTTCGCTTGATGACGCCGGCATTCCGCTGGCCAGATCTGCCTTGCGCTCCGCGGCGCAGTGTGTTTGCTGACTCATGCTTCTCACGGTGAGCAAACGCCTCGAATTCTCCGCCTCGCGGCGCCTGCGCGTCGGCGGGCGGAGCGAAAGTGAAAATCTCGCCCTGTTCGGTCCGGAAACGAACGCGCGCTACGGCAGCGGACGCAATTATACCGTCTATTTCGTTTTTACCGGCGCGGTGGATCCGGTGACGGGAATGCTCATCAACATCAGTCAAATCAAGGAGCGGGCCGGCAAGGTTGTGCGCGAGCGTTTCGATCACAAATTTCTCAACGAGGACAATCCATCGTTTCGAAACATGCCGCCGACTGCGGAGAACGTTGCCCGCCAACTGTATCTCGACGTGGCCCCGGCGTTTTCAGATGTGGACGCAAAATTGTGCGCCTGCCACCTTGCTGAATCGCCCGATCGCAGCGCCACGTATTATGCCGACGGCGCGTGTGAAGCCAACTACTGGTTTGAATTTTCCGCGGCTCGCAGAACCAGCTCGCCGCACCTGAGCGCAGAAGAAAACGCGCGCCTTTTCGGGGCAGCCACCTCCATTCACGGTCACAATTATCGGGCCCGCCTGACGTTCCGCGCCGAGTGCTTCAATCCGGCGGAAGTTGTGACGCTGGTTCCCTTCGATGAAATCGATGCCTGCATTCGCGCGTTGCGTGCGGAGCTCGATCACCGCTTTTTGAATGAAGAGGTCCTGGGCCTGCAGGGGCGCCCGATGACGACGGAAAGCCTGGCCCTTTACATTTTCGAGCGCGTCTCCGGCATGATGCCGTTGAATCGTGTGCGTTTGCACGAGCGGCGTGATTTGTTTGCGGAATCTTGGGGCGAAGGGTTGATCTTTCTCGGGCTGCAAGCCGGCTTTTATGCCGCGCATCGCCTGCACGCGATGCAACTTTCCAATGCAGAGAACAGGGCGTTGTACGGCAAGTGCAACAATCCGCATGGTCACGGTCACGGTTATCTGGCCGAGGCGACGGTAGGCGGCGATTACGATGCCCGCAGTGGAACGCTCTACGACCTCTCCGCATTGGCAAACGCAGTCGCCGGAGCCCTGCAAGCCTGGAACGACCGGCATCTGGATCTGGAAACCGAGGATTTCCGCCACGCCCCTTCGACGGGCGAAAACATCGTCCGCGCGCTCTGGCCCAGGATCGATAGCCGGGTAGGGCACCAACTCGTGCGACTTCGTTTGTGGGAGACTGCAAACAACCGCTTCACGCTGCGGAGAGCGTAATACGGGCGTTGCGCGCGATAACTTGCCAACAAGTAGGAGTGGAACGGCCCCGCCGCGTCGGGCATGATCTGTCTGTTATATGAAACGCTATCTCATCACAGGAGCCAGCCGCGGAATCGGCCGGGCCATCGCGCAGAAACTCGCGGGCCCGGATGTGGAATTGCTGTTGCACGGACGCGACACCGTGGCTCTGGCGCAGACGCGCAGAACCGTCGAGCCGCAGTGCGCAAAAGTGACGCTTTTGGTCCATGATCTGGCGACTCCGCAGGGCGTCGCCAATCTGATCGCTCAGGCCGGCGCAGAACCAATCAACCTGCTGATCAATAATGCCGGTGTCGCAGTGGTGAAGCCATTCACGGAAATTACGCCTGCCGAGTGGGAGCAAACCGTGCGGGTCAACATTACCGCGCCGTTTCTGTTGATCCAGCATTTCGCGCCGCGAATGCCGCCGGGCTCCAGCGTGGTGAACATCCTCTCCATCGCGGCAAAGAGCGGTTTCGCCAATTGGAGCGCCTATTGTATGAGCAAGTTTGCGCTGGAGGGTTTTTCCCAGTCAGCGCGCCAGGAATTGCGAGATCGAAAAATTCGTTTGATTACGATTTACCCTGCAGCCACCGACACAGAGATTTGGGACAAGGTTCCGGGCGATTGGTCGCGTGACAGGATGATCACGGCCGACCAAGTAGCGGAAGCGGTGGCATTCGCCATTAGCCGGCCGGTTGAAACGTTGGTTGAAGACATTACTTTGGGAAATTTGGGCGGCAGATTGTCCTCGTAGCGGCCGCATCAAACCAAAGCGTTACGCTGACAGGCAGCGGGATTTTCGCCAGAAACTATCGCGCTTGACCGGCCGGTTGCGGGGGAGTAGGCTGCAACTTGGTCGGATCGGGCAAAAACCTATCGCTGCATGGGCTTTGGCGGCGAGGAATGAAAGGCCTTCAATGAATAAAATTCTCGCCGGACCTCTCGCGGCGGCAGTGTTGCTGGGCGGCTGTTGCAAACCGAATCCCACGATTGGATCACAGGCTGTTAACCTCAACCCCCAGCAAACCTCGATGTGGTGCTGGGCCGCCAGCGGGCAAATGGTCATGGGTTTTCTGGGTGTGAGCGTGACGCAGTGTGATGAAGCGAACAAGCGCTTTGGCAGGAGTGATTGTTGTAACTCGCCTGTTCCCAATGACTGCGTGAACGGCGGCTGGCCGGAATTCGACAAATACGGATTCACGTTTACAAAAACTTCCGACGCGGCGTTGTCCTGGGAGCAGGTAAAGGATCAAATTTACTGCCAGCGCAAGCCGTTTGCGTTTGCCTGGCACTGGACCGGCGGAGGCGGTCACATGATGGTCGCCACCGGTTACGTCACCATCGACGGCGTGAATTACGTTTCCGTGAACAATCCGTGGCCTCCCAACGTCGGCGACCAGTACACCAAAACGTATGACGATTACGTGAGCGGCGCCGATCACACGCACTGGGACGATTATTACAACGTCACAAAACAGTAAGGAGGCCGGATGAACATTTTTTTATTCACGTTGGCTTGGTTAATGACAACTGCATTGGCATTTGGCCAGGGAAGCACACAGAGCAATCCGCAACGCGAAATCGGCGAAACCAAAGAAGCAGCTGCTCAGGCGCTGGCGACCTTTCAAAAGCTCGGCAGACAGACGAGCTTCAAAGCCATGGGATTCGAGTCCGCTGACGAAATGAGCGCAGCTACGCTCGACGAACCGATGCCGGTGTTCATGGTGGAGCTAAATGATTTGCGCGGATATCAGGCGGGATCCGACCCCAACAAGTTGCTCAAACCAATCGACAAGGTGATTTACCCAGTTAAAACTGGCGCGCAGGTTCGGTCTTCCATCATCCTCCAAAAGAGCAAGGAAGGCTGGAAAGCGTCGGACTTCGGGGGACCGAATTTTGCCCGGCTCGTTACACGGGCGCGCGATGAAAGCGTGAAGGCAACCAGTTTGCCGTTGACCGCCTACTTCGTTGTGCAAGCCCCGGCACTAAACGCTTATTTCCTCGGCTATCGGCAGGACGACAAGCTTATGCTTGTCTCGCTGATCGATGATCCCGCATTGAATTTGCGCGCGGGGACAGCGTTGCCGGCCGAGCAGGTATTCGAGGATTTAAGCGCCGTTGCCAGGAAATATAACGGGCTACCGATGTAGCAACAGCGCGCTTATTTGGCCGAAGCGTGCAATAACGCCTGTGACTCCGGTTTCTTGTGATAATCGACCAGGCGAAATCCCCAGCTGATTAGGGTCGAGAGATCTCGGGTTTTGGCCTTCTTCTCGTTGAGGAATTTTTCAATTCGCGCTTTGAGCTCCGGCTGTTGATCGGTGGTGTCGAGGATCTCAAAAATCTCCATCGACAACAGCCAGTCCTCGGGATGTTCAGCCTGCTGCGTTTCCCAAATCTCGCCAAGCCGTTCGTAACCAGTCTTGCTTTCGCGAATCTTGCGCACCTGAGCGTAAAGATTTTCCAGGCGCTTGCGCCTGGCGTCTGACGGCACTTTGATGGTGCGTTCCTTGGGAACAAGCGCCACCTGGTTGTAAGCGTCCTTGTCCGCCGCTCCGCTGAACACCGAGCTGATGCGCTCGCCCACCGCCATATCGTACGTTCCCCAGTCGGCATCGAACAGCACGCGGTCGCCGTGTTTGGCGCTGCAATTTGAAAATGTGATCAGCAGCAGTTTTCCGTCGCGCCGCAAAATTTTCTCGACTCTGCCGGAAACCACGATGCCGCTGACGAATTCAATTTTTGCCTTTTTGCCTTCCACGATTCCCAGAGCATGCAACTGATCGTTGGTGAGCAACTCGGGCGCTGCCGATACCTGTTTCCATCTTCCAATCGGCGAACCGAATCCGTCTCCGTGATGATCGATGCCGTGCCCTTCGAGTTGCTTGTTCCCGAACGCCAGCGCGCTTTTGCCAGCCGTGCGCAGGAAAACCGGCGCATTATTCTCGTCGGTGACCACCTCCGTGAAAACCCCACTAACCTGCAGGCCCGATGAATATTCGCAGGTCGCTACATTCTGGCATTCGACAGCCTTGTTAATGCCTTCGAGTCCGCCAACTCGATAAGCCATTTTGGCGGCAAATTCTTCCAGCACGTCCTTTAAGTGCTGAAAATCGCGACAGACAAACAGCTGCGGCTGGCGGGTTGTAATATCGAACGCGTAATTCTGCGCATCAATGGAGTAGGGGATCTTCTTTACCGCTGGCTCAAGGCATGAGACGGATTCACCGATCGATGAAAGCAAACCAGCCCCGTAGATTTTCGGGTTTTCAAGCGTGCCGATGAGGCCGTACTCGACTGTCCACCAATGCAAGCGCGACAGCAGCGCCATCTCAGAAGGCTCGCCGAGATTTTTCTGGCGATGCTCCACCAACTTTTGCGCTTCCTCAACCTCTCTCGGGTCGGCGTTTGGGCGTTCCTTTAAAATGGATAAGTGCCGGATGGCTTCATAGAGCTCGAAATCTTTCTTTGACGACATCGCCTTTGCCCCTACTTCGCCAAAGCGTTGCAGATATTCCGAGTATTCGCGATCCACGATAATCGGGGCGTGTCCGGCGGCCTCGTGCACGATGTCGGGAGCCGGCGTGTATTCGATGTGCTGGATCTGGCGCATGTCGCAGGCGATTACCAGCACCCTGTAAGCTTGAAATTCCATGAACGCTGCCGGAGGAATGAATCCGTCCACCGCCACGGCGCCCCAGCCGATGCGGCCAAGAATATCGTTCATCTCTTCGATCCGCGGGATGCGTTCGAAGGAGATGCCGGTGTTCAGCAAGCCCTGAAAATAGACTTTGTGTGCGTATTCGCGCAGAAAGAAAATGTTCTGCCGCATGATGAAACGCCACACGGCGTGATCCACCGGCGTGTAATCTTCATAACGCTGATCAACTGCAAACTGGAGCAGATGTTTGGGACAACTGGCGACCGCGGCATTATTGTAGCTGATTCCGCTCTGGGATTTCATCGGGGCACCTCCTTGGCCGAATATAACTTATGACTCCTTTTTAGCGCGGGCAAGAAGGGATTCGACGCTTTCTGCGCGAAGGTTTTCTCATCGCAGCCTTAAGAATATCTGCAAGCGCCAGATTTCGTTTATCCCGGGGTTTCCGCTAAAAAATGATTACCGCGTTGCCGACGCTGACCAAATCTTTCACGCGCGCGGCATCCCAGTTCGCCAGGCGAATGCAACCGTGGCTGGTTGCCCGGCCGATGGTCTCCGGGTTGTTCGTGCCGTGAATGCCAATACCAGGTTTGTTCAGACCCATCCAGAGCACGCCCACCAGATTGTTTGGCCCGGGCGGCAGATTGTAAAAATTTTGTGTGCGCACGCCATGGTTGAGCATCCCTTCGTCGTAACGGAACCATGGCCACACGGCGGCGCCGAGAATTTTCCACGTCCCAAGGGGCGCGGGCAGCGTTTTAGAACCGGGCGTAATGGGAAAAGCGCACACCAGTTGACCGTTGTCGAAAACTTCCAGCAGCCGCTCATACGTATCGACAAAGATTTTTCGAGTTGCCAACGCGGGGTTGGGCGGAACTTGGCCGTCGGCGAATTTCTCAATCTCGAACGGCAACACATTCGGCACCTTGAGGGTTTCACCTGGTTGGAGGTGTTCCCAGTCTTTCCCGGGGTTTAATTTTTCGATGTACGCCTGCGCGGAATGATAACGTTCCGCCACAAACTCGAGCAGGGAAGTGTAAGGCAGCCATTTCAACTTCGCCTGCTCGGCGCGACTGGCCGGCACGTCTCCCACAAACTTCAAATCTTCCTTCCTGATGGTGTAAGTCGTGTAGGTTATCGGCACCTGATCCAGCATCCATTGATCGACCACCCCGGTCTTCGGCATCGCGTGCGCGTGCTTGTAGGAGATAAGCGCTTTACGAAAAAATTCGCCCATTCTGCCATCGATCTTTCCCGGTCCAAAATCGTTGTTATCCAGAAAAATCTGCAATCGGGTGGCCGTTTCTTCATCATAATTGGGAAGCGCTACAGGATAGACTCGCGGCGGCGGAGTCGAGTTCGGCTGTGCGCAGGCCAACGCATAGAACGAGAAGAGCGACAATGCGGTTATGAGAAATTTCATTGCCCAGAGTAAATCCGCGCAAAACAAATTGCGCAACTTTCCGGCGAGAATGGATCGGAGCGCCGGCAATGGCTGCAAGGAGCCGCGCGCCTGGCGCAGGTGCTGGCGACCCGGTTAACGCGCTGGCCGCAGCACTACCGCGGACTCGCCCGGCAGAGTCCATCGCCCGGCGAAGGCGACTTGATGGGAACCCTCTCCGCCGTAGCGCGGGGAGTCGCTGCTCCAGAGCAATTCCCATTTGCAACCGGCCGGCGGCGCCAGCAGAGGCTCGGGTGCCGGCGCCAGAACCTGGCTGGATCTGAAATTAACCATCAGCAGGCGGTCGTCGTTGTGATTGGAAAAGTAGCGAAGCACGAAGCTGGCCGCCCCGAGTACCGCACCGTCAATTCCGCCGCTGCTTTGCTGCCGCAAACGCGAATCTTCCCGTCGAAGTTTCAATAGATCGGCGTGCAGATCGTAAAGCTGGCGGTTCTTGTGACGTTCGGAAAAGTCGAGCTTGCAGCGAGCGAACGCGCTGGGATCCTCCGGCGTCGGCAGCTTTTCCCATATCTGCTCCTCGCTCAGTGACAGAAAGGGGGCCTGCAACTGGGCGCGTCCCTTTCGGATCGCTTCGCGCACAGCGGGATCACTCGGGTCGGCAAAAAAGAAGAAGGGACTCGATGCGCCGAATTCCTGTCCCTGGAACAAGAGCGGCGTCCAGGGACCGAGTAAAAAAAGGCTGGTCATCGCGCGATAGCAGCCGGGCGACGTCTGAAAGCGCAAACGCTGGCCCGGCCCTGTATTTGCGATTTGATCGTGATTTTCCAGAAAACAAATGAAGACTTCGGGACTGAGACCGGCGGCCGGCGTGCCTCGCATTATGCCGCGCCACGAGAGCGCCTGACCTTGGTGCAAGAAACCGTATTTGGCGGCCGAAACAAACTCCTGCGGCGCGCCACAGTAGTCGCCATAATAACCCTGCTTTCGCCCGGTCAACGCCGCTACTGCACTGTGATGGAAATCGTCGTTCCACATCCCGTCCAGATCGTCGCCGCCTACGCTGCGGGGCCGTGACATCCTGCTTTGTTGAAGATCGTTCTCGGCAATAAGCAGGATCGATCGCGCCCCAGCCGCCTGGCGCGCCGCGCGCCCAACTGCGCCGATAATGTTTTCCTCCGACCGATCACGGATGGCGTGCGTGGCGTCGAAACGGAATCCATCGAAATGAAATTCCTCAATCCAGTAACACGCATTGGTGATGAAAAATTCGCGAACAGGCGCGGAATTCGGGCCGTCGAAATTAATCATCTCGCCCCACTCATGAGTCGTCCCGCGCCGCAGATAGTCGTCCGAGAAGGCGCCGAGATAGTTTCCCTCCGGGCCAAAATGGTTGTAAACGACATCGAGAATCACGCCCAGACCCAGCGAATGCGCGCAATCGATAAACGCCCGCAATTCGTCGGGCGTGCCGTACAAGTGCGACGGCGCAAAAAGATCAACTCCATCGTAGCTCCAGCCGAATTTTCCCGGGAACTCGGCGATCGGCATCATTTCGATGACGGTGATCCCGACACGCGCCAGCTCCGGCAACTCCTTCGCTGCGGCGTGCCACGTTCCCTCCGCCGTAAAAGCGCCAATATGCATTTCGTAAATAACCTGACCCTGAAGTTTCAAGCCGGGCCAATGTGTGTCGCGCCACTTGAACGTTGCGGGGTCGATCACACATGACGGGCCGTGCGGTCCATCGGGTTGATAGCGCGATGCCGGATCCGGATAGAACGGTTCTTCGCTGTTTATCCGAAATCGGTACCGAGCGCCGGAACCAATGGCAGCGGCTCCGGAGAAGTAGCCGCCCGGCTGGGGGTCGAGCCGATGAAACAGGGGAGGAGAATTCTCGGCCCCGCTTTCGCAAACGACATCCACACGCTGCGCTTTCGGCGCCCACACGCGAAAATGGGTGCGCCTGGAGTCGATTGGTTCGGCCCCGATGGGATAGCGGCGCCGGAAACTACTATGCTGGCTAAACATTTTTGTGAACATGCGAAAGCGTCGTTGTGAAGCAATCGAGGACAGACAGCTTGGCAGCCGTGTAGGAATGTTTTCCCGTTTCCGCCCGCGGGCGGCTTCCGCAAATCGCTGCTTCGCTTTTTCGAGATTGATCGGCTTGCGCCCGGAGCTTCAGAATGCAGCCCATGAAGCCCGGGGAATCGAGAATCGAAATCTTCAAACCCTTTGGCGAAGCCTTTGAACTCACGAAACAAATCCTGTTTCAGCCATTTAATCTGAAGCGATGGCTGGTAATCGGCTTTGCAGCATGGCTGGCGCACCTCGGCGCGGGAGGCGGCATCAACTTTCGCTACAATTGGCCGCAGAACGGAGAAAAACTGCAGGAAGACCTGACCCAAATCCCGCGCCCTCTTCTGGTCATCGGCATCGGTGTTCTGATCTGTTTTCTCCTCGTGCTGGCTATTCTGTTTACCTGGCTGCGGGCGCGAGGGCGCTTCGTTTTCATTGATTGCCTTGTCAAGAATCGCGCCGCGATTGCCGAGCCCTGGCGGGAATTCCGACGGGAAGCCAACAGCTATTTTGTTTTCTCGCTGTTGGCCGGTTTGGCCTTTGGAATCATCGCCGCGCTGTTGTCGTTGCCGTTTATCCTCCCGATGATGAGCGGAAGCGCATTTTTGCGCGCGCACTTCATCTACGCCGTTTCGAGCATTGTTGCCTGGGGATTCACGCTCGTTGTAATCACTGTGGCGTGGTCGCTGCTGGCAAATTTCATGGTGCCGGTGATGTATCGTCAGCGTTGCGACCCCTGGAAAGCTTTCCGAACAGTGGCCCGTCTTTTGGGGAATTACCCTGGCGAAATGCTTTTGTACTGTTTGTTTTTGATTGTGCTCGAACTAGCGACAGCGCTGATCAGCTGTCTTGCCACGTGCGCCACATGTTGCATCGCAGCGATTCCCTATGTGGGCATGGTGATTTTGTTACCGGTGTTTGTTTTGCTTTGTTTGTTTTCCCTGTTGTTTTTGCGGCAGTTCGGCCCGGATTACGACGTCTGGGCGACGGCTATGCCGCCCGAGTTTGCAGTGGTCTTGCTGCAAACGCCTGCAACAGTCGAACCCTCGTTGGCGCCGCCTCCCGATGCCACAGAAAGCTAAGCGGCCACCACGTCGCGGCGCAAACCGCGCGTCTTATGCGTTCCCGGATTTTCAGGCCGTGCGTGGAAAACCGACAAACCTTTCGCCTGCAACCGCCGAATTTGGTAGGGTGCAACCATGAAATCGGTGAGGTCTTCGCTGTTCAATGGCGAGCCGTTCGTGCGTCTGGTAGCCGCGGTGTTTTGCGCCACGTTGCCGACTCTGGCATCAGCGCAGCAGGCAGTCCAACCCACCATGCAAGCCATCGTGGTGCACCAATGGGGCGGTCCGGGCGCATTGAAGTACCAAGACGCGCCGCGACCCACGCCGGCAGAAGATGAAATCCTTGTTCGGGTGATCGCCGCGGGAGTCAACCCGGTGGATGCCTCGATCTGTTCGGGGCGATACGCGAAAGTTTTGGGAATAACACTGCCATTTGTTCCAGGTTCGGACATTGCGGGCATCGTTGAGAAAGCGGGAACGAAAGTTACGAAATTCAAGCCCGGCGACGCGGTATTTGGATATACGGAATTGAAACGCGGAGGCGGCTACGCCCAGTATGCAGTGGCGCGCGAGACGGAGGCGGCGCTCAAACCGCAATCCATCGATTTTACCGAGGCCGCGGCGGTTCCGATCGCGGCATTGACGGCGTGGCAGGCTTTGGTCGATACGGCGAACCTGGCCTCGGGACAGACGGTGCTTGTTCACGGCGGCTCCGGCGGTGTCGGCACATTCGCCATCCAAATCGCCAAAACACGCGGCGCCAGAGTGATCGCTACCGCCTCGACGCCGAACCAGGATTGGCTCAAGGAACTTGGCGCAGACGTGGCCATCGACTACACAAAACAAAAGTTTGAGGACGTCGCCAGAGATGTGGATGTGGTTCTGGATTCTGTTGGCCAGGATACACTGGCCCGTTCCTACCCGGTGGTAAAAAAAGGCGGAATCATAGTCTCCATCGTCGGACGGCCCGATCCCGCTGAGTTGGCAAAGCACGGAATACGCGGCGCTTCGCTTGGCGTGGAACCCAACTCCGGAAAACTGACCCAGATCGGCAGACTGATCGACGCAAAGAAAATCAGGGTAACCGTTTCCCAAACGTTTCCGCTGGCCGAAGCTGCCAAAGCGCAACAGCAGATCGCCACTCATCACACGCGAGGAAAGATCGTGCTCAAGGTCGCCGAGGAACCCAGGTAGGCGGGCGGGCTGCGGCCCAAACCGCCGCTGGTTTTCGCCGACCGCCCTTCAGGAGATCCTCCTTTATGGATTCGATGAATCAGCAAAAGGCTCATCGCTTCGGAATGACAAGGCACAAGCCAACGCTAATATAAAAGCAGGATGAATTGGGAGGCGATTAGTGCGATTTCGCAATTGGTCGGCTCATTGGCTGTGGTGTTATCGGTGCTCTATCTGGCTGTGCAGGTGCATCAGAACACTCGCGTCGTCAGACTTGCCACTCAGGATGCCGCTGCCAGCGCGCTGCGAGACGTGACCAAACCATTCATGGAAAACCCGGAGCTGGAAAGGATCTGGCGCGTCGGCCTGGAAAACGTGAGCGGCCTTTCGGTGGAGGAGCGTGCGCGATTTTTTCACGCAACTTACCAGTTCCTGAAAGCCTTTGAGACCATCCATTCGCACTATGTCTATGGGTTGATGGATCGCCAGCTCTGGAAAGGATGGGAGGGATTATTGCGCCATTACGTCGCCGCTCCGGGAATCGCCCATTACTGGAAACTTCGCCCTGAGGTATTCTCCGTGCGCTTCCGCAATTTCGTCGATGACTTGGAGCCGCCGCCCAACCAGCGCACCGTCGGCACGCTATTTGGGGAGGAAAAAATTTAAAAGCGAGCGAAGCCGGCGGCGGCTTTTGCAACCGGATCCTATTTGCAGGGGCCCGGAACCGGGATGAAGAATTTACCGTCTTTATCGGCGATAAAGTTTTCCGTTGTGCTCGTGGAGCTCCCGTTGGCGTCTTTTCTCTCCACTTTGATGATGAGTTTCTTGGTGGGCTTGAGCGTGAGACAAACCTTGCCTCCGGTCGGGGAATCCATTGGCGCAGTCGCTTTTTTGATATCTTCCGCCGTGAGCTCGACCAGTTCAATCTTGGAAATTTTTTGGCCTGCCTCTGCCGACTGCATCATTTTGTAAAAACTGAGAATGGCTGGGTCGGCGCCTTCCTGGTATAGAAACGCTTCCAGAGCAACGGCATCTCTGGTTTCGAAAGCCGTTTTGTATTTATCGACAAAGGCCTTTTCCTGGTCCGGGCTCGCGCCGGGCGAACTGGAGACGATGATTGCCACGGTGCCGGCTACGATGCTGATTACGGCGAAGTTCTTCATAAAAAATCAGCCTAACAAACACCACTGAGCGCTGGCAAGCGCATATGCCGAAGAAAAACCGTTGCTGATCTGCGTCGCGCAGGCTAATTGGAACTCCCACATCGATCGCGGCGGCCTGAAAGCGGCCGCACTCCCGCCGAAGATGAACATTCACGAATATCAAGCCAAGGAATTGCTTCGAAAATTCGACGTCGCTACGACGCGCGGTCGGGTGGCCTCAACCCTTGACGAGGCGGAGCAGATCGCCCGGGAGTTCGGCGATGTCGAACTGGTTGTCAAGGCGCAAATCCATGCGGGCGGCCGGGGGAAAGGAGTTTTCAAAAATGGCTTCAAAGGCGGCGTGCACCTTTGCAAGGCGCCGAAGGAGGTGAGGGAAGTCGCAGCAAAAATGCTGGGTCAGATTCTGGTGACCCACCAGACCGGCCCGGCCGGACGCGTAGTGAACAAAGTGCTGGTGGCGGAGTCTGCCCGCGTGGCACGGGAACTTTATTTTGCGGTGATTTTGGATCGGATGAGCGCGGCGCCCCTGGTGGTGGCCAGCACGGAGGGCGGCGTGGAAATCGAAGTCGTGGCGGCGCAATCTCCGGAAAAAATTGTCCGCGCACCGATCGATCCGCTCGCCGGGTTGCAGCCCTTTCAGGCGCGCAAACTGGCCAGGGAACTCAACTTTGAATCGGCACAACTCAAAAGCGCTTCCAAGTTGTTCGAAGGCCTGTACCGCACCTTTGTGGCCTTCGATTGCTCAATGGTGGAAGTGAACCCCCTGGTGGTCACGACCGACGGCCAGGTGCTGGCGTTGGACGCAAAATTTAACTTCGATGACAACGCGCTTTATCGCCATCCCGAAATCGCCGCCATGCGCGATTTCGCCGAGGAAGATCCGCGGGAAGTGGAAGCTTCAAAGCATGGTTTGAATTACATCGGGTTGGACGGCAACATTGCCTGTCTGGTCAACGGCGCGGGGCTGGCTATGGCCACCATGGACATCATCAAGTTCTATGGCGGCGAGCCGGCAAATTTTCTCGACGTTGGCGGCGGCGCCACCGAAGAGCAGGTCACGGAAGCTTTCAAGATTCTGGTCGCCGACAAAAAGGTGCGAGCAATTCTCGTAAACATCTTCGGCGGCATTATGAAATGCGACGTGATCGCTCAGGGGATTATCAACGCCGCCAAAACCGTGCAGCTTTCGGTCCCACTGGTCGTGCGCCTCGAAGGAACCAACGTCGAACGCGGGAGGGAACTGCTGAAGCAAAGCGGTCTGGCCTTGATCGCCGCCAATGACCTGGCCGACGCCGCGCAGAAAGTTGTGGAAGCGGCCAAAAAGATTTAGCTGCCCTGCCTACAAATGGATCCGAAAGCGTTTAGCTTCGCAGTTTTGCCTGAGAACCCCAGCGCAGTAACAAAAGCATGAAAGCAAAAAAAATTGCCTTTACTGGAATACCGGTCACTAACGTCAAACGGGCCAGAGCGTTTTACGAGGGAACGCTTGGGCTGAAAGCCTCCAGCGAATTTAACCGGGGTGTCTGGATCGAATACCAGATCGGCCCTGACACGCTGGCCATCGGCAGCGTGGGCGACCAATGGAAACCTTCTCCGCATGGCACGAGCGTCGCCATCGAAGTGGAAGACTTCGAGGACGCGCTGCAAACTCTAAAGAAAGCAAATGCGCCGGTGTTGGCCGACAACATCGAGAGCCCGAGTTGCCAAATGGCGATTGTACAGGACCCCGACGGCAACAAGATCATCATTCACAAGCTGAAAACCAAAGAGCGCAAACGAGAGCCAAATGATTACAAACGAAGTGGCCTTCGTGGCCATCGCAGTTAAAGACAAGGAACGCGCCCGGAAATTTTACGAAGAAACGCTGGAGCTGAAGCCTGCGTCCGTCCAGATGGATGGCGCATGGGTGGAGTACGATCTGGGACCCACGACCATCGGCGTCGGCTGTCACCCGGCGTGGCAACCTTCGCGAGACGGGACCACTGTCGCCTTCGAAGTGAGAGACTTCGACGAGGCCTACGCCAAACTCAAGGAGCGCGGCGTCTCGTTTGATATTGAAAAGCTTGAAACGCCGGTATGCTGGATGGCTCAATTTCGCGATCCAGACGGGAACAAACTGGTGATCCACAAGCGAAAGAAATGAGCGACTCCCACTGGCGAATAGAGAAGAGTCGAAATCAGCCCGGGTCGCTGCGGGCCACGACCGTCGCTTTGCCCCTGGTGGGTTCTGCCCGCTGCCTGTGAACGATCAGTCCATTCATGTCGATCCTTGTCGATAGAAACACGCGTCTCGTTGTGCAGGGAATCACCGGCAGCGCGGGCGCTTTCCACACCCGCCAATGCATCGAGTACGGCACGAACGTGGTCGCGGGCGTCACGCCTGGGAAGGGTGGCCAAACATTCGATGGCAGGGTCCCGGTATTCGATACCGTGTGGGAAGCGCGGCAAAAAACTGGCTGCAACGCCTCCATGGTCTTTGTGCCTGCGCCTGCGGCGGCCGACTCCATCTTGGAAGCGGTGGATGCCGGTATTGAAGTTGTGGTTTGCATCACTGAGGGAATTCCGGTGATGGACATGATGCGGGTCAAAGCGCTCATGCGCGGAAAGCAATCGCGCTTGATTGGGCCGAACTGCCCGGGCATCATCACGCCGGGCGCGTGTAAGATTGGGATCATGCCTGGTTACATTCACAAAGCGGGGCGTATCGGCGTGGTCTCGCGCTCCGGCACGCTCACCTACGAAGCGGTGTGGCAGTTGACCACGCGCGGGTACGGCCAGTCAACTTGCATCGGCATTGGCGGCGATCCCATCGGCGGCTTGTCGCACCTGGATTGCGTGCAACTTTTTAACGATGATCCCGGCACCGAAGCGATGATTTTAATTGGCGAAATCGGCGGTTCAGCTGAGGAAGAAGCCGCCGAATGGATTAAGAACAATTGCAAGAAACCGGTGGCGGCTTTCATTGCCGGGTTGACCGCCCCGCCGGGGCGCCGCATGGGACACGCGGGAGCAATTGTCTCCGGGGGCAGGGGCACCGCAGCGGGAAAAATCGCAGCTCTGAAAGCTGCCGGCATTGCCGTAGCCGAGACGCCGGCTGCGATTGCGGATACGCTGATCGCTCGAATGAAAGACTCATGAGGCGGGCGCGAGTCATATGACACCGGATGAGCGCAGGCGCGTACTGCTCATCGGCCTCGGACGCTGGGGCGCGAATCATTTGCGCGTGCTCAAATCGATGCCGGTGGAGCTTTTTGTGGCCGATCATCACCAGCAGCTGTTGAGCGACTCCGGCCTGCCGAAAGAGCGCTGCGCAACCAACGCGCAGTCAATTTTCTCGAAAATTGACGCGGCGATCGTCGTCACTCCGGCGCACACGCATTTTGATCTTTGCCGCGCATTGCTCGAACAGGGCAAGGATGTGTTCGTCGAAAAGCCAATCAGCCTGAGCTCGCGCGAGGCAAAGCAATTGGCGGAGCTCGCTGAAAAATCGAGGCTCATCCTGCAGGTAGGCCATATCTTTCGGTTCGATCCCGCATCGTTGTGGATTCGAAACGCCATCGCCGCGGGGCGCTTCGGCAAGCTCAAAACTCTGCGGGCCAAGTTTAGCGGGTTCAAGCGTCCGCGACCGGATAGCGGGGTGACCTTTGCCGACAGCATTCACTTTATTGATTTGTTCAACTACCTTCTGGGCAGCGCGCCGCGCAGAGTGCATGCCGTTGCGTACGATTTCCTCGAACGTGGGATGGACGACGAATCGCTCGTTACCCTGGAATATGCAGGTGATGACGGCTGCCCCATCCTCGCGACAATCGAAGCCGGTTATCATGCGCCGGGAAAATTCCGCGAGCTCACCGTAACGGGAACCGAGTCTTCGGCGGTATGCGATTACAACGTGGCGCAGTACAAAATCAAGACGTTCGAGAACCGGCACGTCGTTGCCGGCGGTGAGATAACAGCCGTGGAAGGAGCGGCGCATCAATGGGAATTTCCTCCGGAAGAGCCGTTGCGTGTGGAACTGGCAGCTTTCCTCGAGTCCATTGAAAACCGCACGCTGCCGTTGGTAGATGGATGGGCGGGGTGCAAGGCCGTGCGCATTGTCGAGGCTGCGCTGGAATCGGCGCGGACGGGAAACTGGATTGAAATTTCCTAATGAGTCTCGCCATCCATTGTCGAGTGCAGGGCGCGCATCGGCAAATTGTCGAATCGCCGCTGGTGAGGATAATCGAAGCGACTGAGCAGCTCTGTGATGGTGCCAAGTGACAAAGCGAGCGATGCTCGGGATGCGGCGAAACGAATCCCGCTGTCCCGTGTTTTTTTCGACGACGAGATGCGCGATGCGGCGGCGCGCGCGCTGGAGTCTGGTTCTTACATTTTAGGAAAAGAATGCGAGGCATTCGAAACGGAACTAGCCGCTTACACAGGAACCCGGCACGCTGTGCTCTGTTCCTCGTGCACGGCCGGCGTGTTCTTGCTTCTCCAAGCTCTGGGGGTGCAGCCGGGCGATGAAATTCTCGTGCCGTCGCATACTGCCTTTCCATCCGTTGAACCGATAATCCACTGTGGCGCGAAACCGGTCTTTATCGATATTGACGAAACCTATTGCTTGGACGCGGACCTTCTTGAAGGAGCGATTACGGCCCGGACGGTGGGGATTCTTCCGGTGCATCTCTATGGGCATCCTGCCAATCTGGAGCGGGTTTTCCAAGTCGCGCGTAAACGCAATCTTTGGGTCGTGGAAGATTGTGCGCAGGCGCATGGGGCGCGCTTCAACAACCGACGCGTTGGAGCGATGGGGCTGGCGGGCGCGTTTTCATTTTTCCCGTCCAAAAATCTCACCGTTCTGGGCGATGGCGGCTGTATCACGACGGACGACGACGCCATTGCCGAGAAAATCCGGATGCTGCGAAATCATGGACGCAAAACGAAGTATGTTCACGAGATTGTGGGTTATAATCTGCGCTTTAACGAGATCCAGGCGGCGATTGGGCGCATTGGGCTGCGGCGCCTGGAAACATTGAACGCCCACCGACGCCAAATCGCGGCGCGGTACACGCAGCGGCTGAACGCGGCGGTAACTACCCCCATTGAGAAGCAATGGGCGTACGCCGTCTATCACATGTACGTCATCCGCGCTCGGCCCCGCGACGCTCTAGTAAAATATCTCCGGGACAAAGGCATCAGCACCGGCATTCATTATCCTGTGCCGAACCATCGGCAGCCGGCGATCACGAAACTTTATTCGACCGTTCCCGATCTGCCGAAAACCGACTCTGCGGTGAACGAGATTCTGTCTCTGCCGATTTATGGTCAAATGCCGCTGGAGGATGTTGACTACGTTTGCGACGCCGTTCTCGAATTTTTTAACCTGCAATGAACGCGCTGGAACTCAGCCTCGTGATCCCCTGCCATAACGAGGAGGGCAATTTGCAGCCGCTGCTGGCAGCCATTCGCGCGGCACTGGATCCGCTCGGGTTGAACTACGAAGTGGTGATCACTGACGATTCCAGTACTGACAATTCCTGGGATGTGTTGAAACGTCTTGCCGCAGCCGACCCGCGTGTGAGGGCTCTGCGGTTCAAGTCCAATTGCGGAGAATCAGCCGCCACGTGGGCGGGGATGCAGGTGGCGCGCGGCCGTTACATTGCCACGCTGGATGCCGATCTGCAGAACGACCCTCGCGACCTGCCCGCCATGCTGAAGGCACTCGAGGATGCCGATTGCGTCTGCGGAACGCGGGTCGCCACACGAGCCAAAGGCGACAACTGGATTCGCATTGTTTCCTCGAGAATTGCCAATCGGGTGCGCAACGCGCTCTCCGGCGAGAATGTCACGGATGCCGGCTGCACGTATCGCGTATTGCGGCGCGAGTGCCTGGAGCAGGTGAAATTTTTCAACGGTGCGCACCGTTTCCTTCCCACGCTGATCAAGATGGAGGGATTCCGTGTGCTGGAAGTGCCGGTCTCGACCAACCGGCGTTACTCGGGCAGCAGTCATTACGGCGTCTGGAATCGTTTGTTTAAATCGTTTCGCGACCTGCTGGGAGTGCGCTGGCTGAAATCGCGGCAGATCCGTTACGAGATTACTGAATCGATCAATTGCCTATGAACACACTTGCACTTATCGCCATCACCTGGATCGGAAAGGAATATCGGTTTCTCGGTCTGGACTGGAGTTACCTCGTGATCCTCGGCCTCATTGGGAACGCGACCTTTTCCATGCGCTTTCTCGTGCAATGGATTGCGTCGGAGCGGCAGAAGGAGAGCGTTATTCCCATTTCGTTCTGGTATTGGAGCATCGCCGGCAGCGTGATCATGTGTCTGTACTTTGTCTTTAAGCGCGACCCGGTCGGCATCCTTGCCTATCTGCCCAACTCGCTGATCTACATCCGCAATCTGATGCTGATCCAAAAAGGCAAATCTGCTCCCACCGCCGCCGCACCTTCGCAGCATCCTCGCGAAACAACTTAATCGGCTCGCTTTTTCCGGGCGCGTTCGTCGGCAGCCGCTGTTTCCAGCGCGGCCGACGAAAAACCGGCCCGGGGTTCAACCGGGCGTTTCATTCGGCTGGACTCTCAGTTCAGGTACATGGAAAATAACCATGTGAAACGCTTTGCAGCTTGCGTGGCATTGTTTGGTATAAGCATCGCGGCGAGCATACCTGCGCAGACGCAGCAGGCCGACGTGGCGCGTTACGGGCCTTATCCCACAAATTACAAGGAGATCGTGATGGCCTGGCTTGCAAAGCAACTGATCGATCCGGCCAGCGCGCGCGTCGAATGGCTCGACGAGCCAAAGCCGGCGGATCTCGGAAAAAACGGCCAACATCTTTATGGCTACCTCGTTCACTTTAAGGTGGACGCCCGCAACCGGTTCGGCGCCTACACCGGGCCGCAAAAGCACGGAGCGTTGATTCGCAACGGCGAGGTGGTCAAAGGTCTGGGTTTCGGTTATTAAATGCGCCCAAACACATGAAAACCAATTCGCAGTTCAAATCTTCGGGCCAAATCCTCAGTGTTGTGATTATCGTCCTGGCTCTGATCGGGGCCGGGTTTTGGTGGCTCTTCTCCAACAAAAACCAAATGGCCAGGGAGGGCCGGGCGTTTGGGCGGGAAGCCATTCAGCGAATTGCCATCCAGCACGATTTAAATTTCCTCTCATCGCATTTGAGCCCCGAGGCGCGATTGCAATTGCCGCCCTCGGGACAACAGGAGCTGATCTCGCGAATCGAGCAATTGGGGCCGCCAGTCGGGCCGGTTGATGTGCAGGGAGATGTTACTTTTCAATCACAATTCTTCGAACCCCGCGGCAACTTCCATGCCCGCATCAATTATGCGGCGCGAAGCGCGGAAATTAACATCGCCATCTCTCATCCGGTTGGACGTTGGCAAATTGACGACATCGCCTTCGCGGCTGCCCCGGAGCGATAGCAGTTCTTGCTTCTGGTAAACGGTGACATTTTTAGACTTTTTCCGCGAGGTGCCGTGCCGGTAAAGGTGCGTGTTCGTTTGTTGCCGCCCGGCGAAACAACGATGCCGCCGGCCGATCACTCGGCACTTTCGTTACCGGTTGCGAATGATGGTTACCGGAGTGCCTTTGCGCACGAGTAATTGCAGCTCCGCAAGATCGTCCCGCAGCATCCCGATCCCGCCGGGTGAAACAGACGCGCCGTCGCCTGAAGCCGTTGAAGGCTCGGCAATCCCCATTGCGGACGCGCTGGCCACTTTGTTTTCTCTGAGACCGTAAAGGGCGTAGCCGGCGCGGCGCAAATCGATGCGCAACGCCTCGGCCTTGCTGTGGAGCTTTTCTTCAGAGGAAAACCCGTTTTTCTCCCCGCTGGATTTCGCCGTCACCGTTGTTTTCAGCACGGGACTTTTCGATCCGGGCAGCGTCACTGAGACAATGGGATATTGCGCGAAGAACCCCTGGGCATCATGGATAATGACCCTGTTGCTGGGAAGATCGACGGTGACTGCGAAATCAAGCCGCGGCACGAAAAGTTTTTGGCCGGGCCGAATCAGCGTGGAATCGAGGCCGTTGACGCGCATAATGGCTTCGACGCTGGACCCAAGTTTTCGGGCGATGGCTGCCAATGAGTCGCCCTGCTTTACGGTATATTCCGTTTTGCGAGGCGACGGTTCTTTGGAGAAAAAAATGCGCGTGTTAACGTTGCCGAGCAGGTCGCGCAGCTCCGTCGTAACGGGGGACGTCGGCTCGACAATCAGGGCCTCAGTCAAAATCGCCTGCGCCTCGCGCAGTTTCCCTTCACCGGCGAGCTTTTGCGCCTGTTGCAGTTTTTTCACATTGGGATGGACATAGCTCACCCATGGGATCGACCGGTAACGCGCCAGTTCCGGCGGCTCGGACAGGACGCGCGCAAAATGACTGGCGCCCCCCAAAATGCCTGCGGTCAGCAGGATTACGACGCCCTTTTGCCAGGACGAAAACTCAGAAAGAATCTCCCTCAGGTCCATCGGACATCCCGCTATTTAGGACAATCTCCACCGGCGTTTGGTTCATTCAGAAGCTTGCCAACCGGGGCAAATATCCAGATTGAGTGTTGGACGTCTGAAGAGGAACATTCGACGTTTCCTGGTTGATTATGCCGACCATCGCAGAGCGCCGCCGCCTTTTTCGCGAACTCCATCGCGCCGGCTGCTTTGCCATTCCCAATCCGTGGGATGCGGGCACTGCGCGCTATCTTCAACAACTGGGTTTCAAAGCTATCGCCACAACTTCCGCCGGCTACGCTTTCTCCCGCGGAGTGCCTGACGGCTCCGTCCAGCGCGACGATATGCTGGCGCACATCAAGGAACTGGTGGAAGCCACTGATCTGCCGGTGAGCGCGGATTTTGAAAACGGCTATGCGACGGAACCTGAGGATGTGGCCGAAAACGTTCGATTGTGCGTCGCCACAGGTGTCGCCGGTTTGTCGATTGAGGATGCCATCGATCACGGCCAGGGCCAGCTTTACGATCTCGATCTTGCGGTTGAGCGAATTCGAGCCGCCCGCGAGGCGATTGCAGAGAGCGATGTAATCTTGGTCGGGCGGGCCGAGGGAATTCTGATGGGTCGCGAAAGCTTCGATCGGGTCTTGGAGCGACTGTGCGCCTACGCGAACGCCGGTGCCGACTGTCTGTATGCGCCGGGAGTTTGCGATGCGCACCAGATCAAAAGGATCGTCGCCGCTGTGGCGCCCAAACCTGTGAACCTTCTCATCGGAGGCGTAATGGGCCTGACGATGAAAGATGCTCAGGCGTTGGGTGTGCGCCGCGTGAGCGTCGGTGGTGCGCTCGCTCGCACCGCTTGGGCCGGTTTTATTCGCGCCGCCAAAGAACTGGCCAAGCACGGCACGTTTAACAGTTTTGCGGGGGCGATTCCCCACGCCGAATTGCAGGCTCTTTTTGCCAATCAACCGTGGCGAAGTTGAAATGCTCAGCAGGAGGAAGAGTGCGACCGCTCAATGAGCACAATTAAGGGCAAATACGATGTGGTGGTTCTGGGCGCAGGACACAATGGCCTTGTTGCTGCGGGTTACCTCGGCCTGGCTGGACTGCGTGTTTTATTGTTGGAAAAGAACGATTACATCGGCGGGGCCACCACATCTCAGAAAATCTTTCCCGACTACAACGCGCACTTGTCCCGCTACGCCTACCTGGTGAGCTTGTTGCCCGAGAAGATCATTCGCGACCTCGGTTTGAAATTGGAGCTGCGCCGGCGCGCGGTTGCCTCGTGCACCCCGTACGTGAGTCATGGACGCCACGGCGCATTGCTCATCAACAATACCGATGAAGAACGGAACCGTCGGTCAATGATGGAGCTGACCGGCAGCGCTGCCGAATACGACCGGATGAAACGCTTTTACAATTTATGTCGCATTTTCGCCGGCAAGACCTGGGATACCATATTGAGACCGCTTCCGGCGAAGGACCAGTTGCGGCGAATCTTCGAGGCCGAGGAACTCTCGCGTGAAGCCTGGCGCAGCCTAGTGGAAGAACCGCTTGGGCTGGCCTTGGAACGACATCTGCAAAACGATCTGATACGCGGCCTGGTTTTTACCGATGCCAAGATCGGCGTTCTGACGCACCCCCACGATGCGTCGCTTCTGCAAAACCGCTGTTTTCTCTATCACGTGATCGGGAATAAGACTGGGGAATGGAAGGTGCCTGTCGGCGGAATGGGCGCTGTGACGTCAGAACTCGAACGGGTGGCGCGAGCTGCCGGCGCCCAGATCCTTACCAGGGTCAAGATCGTTTCGATCGATCCCGGCAGGGAAAAAGCGACCGTCGATTTTGAAGTCCATGGCAGCCGCGAAACTGTGGAATCGCGGTTTTTACTGGCAAATTTCGGGCGAAACATTCTCGCCAGATTCACCGGCAGGCTTTATCAACCGGCAAGCATTGATGAAGGCTCGGTGTTCAAAATCAACATGCTGCTGCGGCGCCTGCCTCGCTTGAAAGCCCAAGGTTGCGCAGCCACAGAAGCCTTTTGCGGAACGTTTCATTGCGACGAGGGCTACCAGCAAATGATCGCCAGTTACGAACAGGCCACGCGCGGCCGACTGCCTGACAGGTTGCCCTGCGAAATCTATTGCCACACCCTGACCGACTCGAGCATTCTGGCGCCCGACCTCAGGGAAAGAGGCTTCCACACCATGACGCTGTTCGGACTCGATACGCCGTGGAGCCTGTTTGCCCCCGACAACAGAAGAATGAGAGAGCTGGCGGAGAAGAAATTCATCGAAAGCGTGGAGCGATGGCTGGAGGAACCGCTCGCGGATTGTCTCGCCGTGGGGCGCGATGGCACTCCATGCATTGAAAGCAAAAGCCCCGTCGATATTGAAGACGCCCTCGGGATGTATCGCGGGAATATTTTTCACAATGCGCCCAGTTGGCCGTTTGCAGAACGGAAAAGCCAGGTGGGCGCATGGGGCGTCGAGACCGAATACGAAAACGTTTTTCTGTGCGGCTCAAGCGCGGTGCGCGGCGGCGCCGTAAGCGGCATTCCCGGGCATAATGCCGCAATGAAAGTGCTTGAAGTAGTTAAAGCGTAAAAGTCGTAGCCTGCGGCGCGTGCCATTATCCGCCAAAGGCGTTTATGTTTCTGGCAAATCTTTCCAGAGTCGCTTTCCCCGGTTCGCGCGCGTAACGCAGCGCGATGTACGTGTGTGAAACTTCGCGGATCCGTTCGGACTCGTGCGGCAACTGTTCCGCAGCGCGCCTGGCGAAATCCAGAGGGCCTTCCCATTTGCTGCGTGGCACTCCAGCGCTCGCCAGTTTTTGGCAAAAACGCTCATACAACGCCTTTGCCTTATCCACCGGTGGGCGGCTTTGCAGCTGTATCCACGTGGCGTAAATAACGAGAATGGCCAGGACAAGAATCGCCGTCTGACCAACAAGCGCAAGTGGCCGGCGGTTTGCGATTCCCAGATCCCTTAGCAGCGCCTCCTGAACATCGGCGTCGAATCCCAGGATGCGTGTGTCCCATTCATAGCTGAGTGCCTCCCACGCCAGACGCAGCCGGTTGACAATGGCCCAGCGGGTCAGGCGAACGACAAACGCGTTTCGGCCAGGCGGAAGTTGTCCGGTTGCACTGCGCGTTTCCAGGAACGAATTGAGATCAAAACTGGCGCGTCCAGGCGCCACAACGCCTGTGGGGTCCACGCGCGTCCATCCGCTCTGGGGCAGCCAGACTTCGCACCAGGCGTGAGCGTCCGCCTGTCGCACAATAAAAAACCGCCCCAAATCGTTATATTCGCCGCCGAGATATCCCGCCACGACGCGACTGGGAATGCCGGCCAGGCGCATCAGCGTTGCAAAAACCGCCGCGTAATGCTCGCAAAACCCCGTACGCCGGCGAAACAGAAACTCTTCCAGATCCGTCTTTTTATATTCGCCGGGCGACAGCGAGTAACGAAACCCGCGTGTGCGAAAGAATTGGAGCGCCTTGTTGATTACTGCGCGCGGATTGGAATTCGAAGCTGCCCAAGATTGTGCCAGCTCGCGCACCGCAGGCGTGATCCACTCAGGCACCTCCAGCGCCAGGCGGCGTTCGTACGCCGAGAGCCCTTTTGTTTTCGCCTCCGAGAATGAAGTGACCTCATAGCGGCGCGCCTTTCGAATCGCCGGAAAACTCCACAAGCAGTTGCCATCCGCAAGGATTGCGCCTGGAGGCGCTTGAAAGGGCCGGTCAAGCGCAAACATCCAGTGAGCGCCATGCGGGGCCAGCGTGATTTGTTGTCGAAGTGGCTGACCCGCCGGCGCTGTTTTGAACGGACTAGGGATGGGCCGCAAGGGGTTCGGAGCGCGCCATTCCATCCCGTCGCAGTGCCACATCACTACGCCTCGCCAGTACAGCGGACCTGTCGGCCTCGTCTCAGGAAACTCGGCGCGAAAAGCGACTTCTGATGAGCTGGCAATGGCGGCCACGCTGCCTGGAGAAATCTCCTCGGAAAAATGAATCCTCGCCAGGCGCAGGTCATGACTGTCGAACCGAAACCCGGTTGTGATTCGCGGAAACAATACGAACAAAAGGGCCACGATCGGCGCAGCCGGGGCAAGCAGTTTACAGGTGGTTGCCAGCGGCGTCCAAAAGCCTCCAGGCGATGAGCCGCTATGAAACTGAACCAGCGCCGCAATGGACAGGACAAAAGCAACCAGCAGAAACAGCGCGCTGCCAAATTCTTGAGAGAGAAAAAAACCGAAAAGACAAAGTATCCACGTCATCATTACCATCACTTGAAACTCGCGCGCCGTGTGCGCTTCCAGAATCTTGAGTGACGTCAACACAACAAGAATCGAAACGCCGGGTTCAACGCCGCTCAGCGATCCGTAACTGAGAAAGACGGCTCCCAGGGCAATCACAACCAAAACGATTTTCACCGCGGCAAGGCGCAGGTGGTATCCTCGCGGTTCCATCCAAAATTTCAGCGCCAGTGTCAGCAGAAAAAGAGTCGGCACCCAGATGGCCAGCGAGCCGTACATTGGAGGCAGAGTAAAGAGCAGCGCGCCTGTCAGCCAAAGCATGGGCCGTCGCGGGATGCTTGTATCTCTGGTCCTCCGCCTTGTGGCTGCGCTTTTCTGTTTTGTGCGCAGAAAAACCGGCTCTCGCGCATCTGCACCGGCCGTCGCTTCGGTCGGGGGCGGCGGCTTCGCTGCGGGAAATAAGCTGAGCGCGCGCAAACAGCGGTGGAAATGCGCGTAGCCCCGGCCCGGCGAAATATCGGTGCCCGACAAACGCAAACCGTACGGGCGTTGTGCGCGTTCGGCTTCGATAATCCAGAGCGCCAGTTGTGAGAGTCGCTGTTCGGCGTCGGCAACTGGCACGGACGCAAAATCCAGGCAGAGTGCGCCGTCGGTTTCGGCGGCAAATTGTTTGATCATCAGCGGCTGGCCGCGCGCCACAGCTTTCCAGTCGATGTGACGCTGTGATTCGCCGGGCACGTAGTCGCGCAATCCGGCAAAATCATCCCGTTCTGCAAGGTCTGGCTGCGTCGATTTTCCTGAGGCGCGCTCGCAATTCTTTGGGAGCGGCAAATTTCCCGCCGGCCTCGGATACACCAGGTAGGTGCCAGCAGCGGCGAGTTTCCTGGAAGCCCGAACAAATCCCAATGGATAAACGCTGCTCAAACCAAGGTATCCGATCTCGTGTTCGCCCCGCCCGTTTGCCGGGAACCTGAGCGTGATTCGAGCGGCTTTTCCGCTGGGAAGATAATCGATTCGCTCACGCGCCCGGGGCACGCCTGAAAGGCTCACCTCGATCGCGTGGCGCACCCCGCGCGATTTATTTACGATTTCAATTGGCAATGCGACTTCCTGACCGGCAAACGCCGGCTTTGCAGATTCCAGGATGATCGTCAGGCCCTTGGTATTGAACAGCGTTTGCGGAATCGAAACCAGAAAGATCGCCCCCAGCGTAAACAAAAGAAAATAGACCGCCGGGCTGTTTTGGCTGGAGGCCGCATACCACATTGCGCCCAGGACAAAGAGCAACGCCACAAAGTTCCCGGTTGGAGACAGCAGCGCTAGTCTGGCGCTTTTCACGGCACGGGCACGCTGTGCAGGAGATGATTGGCAAGTGTTCGCCCGCTTAATCCGGGCTGTTCAATGTCGTGTCCCAGACGGTGCGCCATAACTGCAATTCCCACTGCCTGAATGTCCTCGGGCAAAACCATGTCCCGTCCATGGATCAGCGCCCAAGCCTGCGACGCGTGCAGCAAAGCCAGACCAGCCCGCGGTGACAAACCGGTGCTGTGCCGCTGCCGCGAGGCGTCGAGCAAATCCTGCAGATAATCCAGCAGCGCCGGCGAAGCGTGGACTTTTCGCACCTTACCCTGAATCTCAATCAAAGAAGCGGGACTGATCACCGGTTTGAGTTCCTTGAGCATCTCGCGGCGATCCATTCCAAGGAGCATGGCCCGTTCGCTGGCCCGATCCGGTACGCCCAATTCAATGCGCATGAGAAACCTGTCCAGTTGCGACTCGGGCAGGGGGAAAGTTCCAACGGCATGTTGCGGATTTTGCGTGGCGATCACAAAGAAAGGTTCCGGTAAGTCGTAGGTCGCCCCATCAACCGAGACGCGGCGTTCTTCCATAGCCTCCAGCAGGGCGCTTTGCGTTTTGGCAGTGGCGCGGTTCACTTCGTCAATCAGCACCACCTGCGCAAAGAGCGGCCCCCGATGAAAGACGAAGCGTTGCTCGGCCCGATCGAAGATGGAGTTGCCCAGGATATCAGCGGGCAGCAGATCGCTGGTAAACTGGATGCGTTGAAAAGCCAGCGCCAGCGAACGAGCCAAGGCCTGGGAGAGCGTTGTTTTCCCCACCCCGGGAACGTCTTCAATTAAGAGGTGACCACGCGCCAACAAACAGGCGACGGCGAGTTTTACCGCCTGTTGTTTGCCCACTACAACCTCGCAAACCTGCCGGATAAAGGATGCGACCTGGCTCGTCACCGGGAAACGATCCCCAACAACAAGACGCTTCGCAAACGCGATCTGGCGCCGCCCGATGCTCTCACCATGGAAAGGTTCTCAGCGGTGCGGCTCATCGGCCCGGATTGTTTCAATGGGTGCGGGCGAGAGAGGCCTGTGGATATCAAGCTTCGAGGAAGCGGCAGACAAATGCACTTCGCGCCAGCATTTCGTGATTAACCCCAGCAGAAACGCCGACAACACAAAAGCTGTCACGCGCTTTTCCGTGGAGGTGAGCCGGAAGCGTTCTTTAAGTTCTCTGAGGAGGGAATGCCAAGGGTTGTTCACCGGAGCACAAGAGGAACTTTTCAGGCTTTGTTCAGATCCACAATAACGGCGCGATAGACAAGCTGTGCCGCAGCAATGTCTTCGACAGCCATACCTAACGACTTAAAGATCGTCGTCTCACTAGCGCGGGGCGGGACCCGGTCGGCCAGCGCTTCGCCCAGTTCCGCATAAATTTTTGCCCCGGAAAGAATGATGTCGCCCGATTCCTTCATGGCGGCTTCGCGGGAATCGACAAAGATGATATGGGCCATCGCTTCGTCGTCCAGTTCACGCCAGTCGGGACGGCAGGCCCCGATGGCGTTAACATGGCAACCGGGCTTCAGCCATGCGCCTTGCAAGATTGGAGTCGTGGAGTTTGTTGCCGTCACCACAACATCTGCGCCGCGCGCCGCTTCTTCCGCAGCAGAGACCGCTACCGTACCTATTTCTTCCGCGAACTGCGCCGCGTGTTCTTTGGTTGGGCTCCAGACACGAATTTCTTCAAATTGTCTGACGAGTCGCAATGCTTCTACGTGACTGCGCGCCTGTACGCCGCTTCCGAGAATGGCGAGAACTTTGGCAGCGGGTGAGGCCAACAGTTTCGTCGCCACCGCCGACACAGCAGCCGTTCTCATTTCGGTGATCAATCGCCCGTCCATTACTGCCAGCGGCGCGCCTGTTTCCGCATCATTCAGAATGATCAGCGCCATGTGCGTGGGAATTCCCTTTTGGGCGTTGGGCGGATAGAACGTGACAATTTTCTGGCCCAGCCCATCTGGAGTCAGCGCCGGCATCATTCCGTAAAAGCCACCGGGCGGATCGATTTTGATGACCGAGCGCACCGGTTGCGTCACTCTGCCTGCGGAATAATCAATCAGCGCTTTCTCCATTGCTGGAATCAGGTCCGCAATTTGCAAATGGTTCCGAACTTCTTCTTCGTTGAGAAAAACAGGCTGGCCGGTTTTCACCGAGCTATTTTAATCACGAATGCACACAAAGAGACACGAATTTGGTTTCCTCCTGGCGCTGCCTCGTATTCAGTCGTGGACGTAATGCCTGCACACTCGCAAACCCGGTGCCTGATCGTTGGCGGTGGACCGGCGGGAATGATGGCCGGTTACCTGTTCGCGCGTGCGGGTGTGGAAGTCACCGTGCTGGAAAAGCATGCCGATTTCTTTCGCGACTTCCGCGGCGACACCATTCATCCGTCCACGCTCGAGGTGATGTACGAGCTCGGGTTGGGGGAGGAATTCCTCAAACAACCGCATCAGGAAGTGGGCGAATTGCGCGCGGTAGTTAATGGACAAAGCGTTCCCATTGCGGATTTCACAAAACTTCCCACGCGGTGCAAGTTCATCGCTTTCATGCCGCAGTGGGATTTTCTCAACTTCCTTTGCGCGCAGGCCAAACGATTTTCGAATTTCCAGCTGCTCATGGAACATGAGGTGGTCGATCTCATTTTCGCGAACAATCGGGTCGCTGGAGCAAAGGTACGGGCCCCGCGCGGCGAGCTCGAAATTCGTGCCGATCTGCTAATCGGCGCGGACGGACGCCATTCGCTTGTCAGCGAGCGCGCCGGTTTTCAACAACTGGAGTTTGGCGTGCCGATCGATGTGCTCTGGATGCGAATCTCGAAAAAGCCGGACGATCCCCGGCAGACGCTGGGCTTTTTTCAGCACGGCAAGTTACTGGTGATGCTGGATCGCGGCGATTACTGGCAGTGCGGTCTCGTGATCCCCAAGGATGCGTTCTGCGAAATCAAAGCGCGGGGCCTGCAGCAGTTTCAAAATGAGATCGTGGGTTTCGCCGCATTTCTCGGGAATCGCGCAAAGGAGCTGGACGATTGGTCGAAGGTCAAGCTGCTTACGGTGCAGATCAATCGGCTGCGTGATTGGTGTCGCGAAGGTTTGCTTTGCATTGGCGATTCCGCACACGCGATGTCGCCGGCAGGCGGCGTGGGAATCAACCTGGCGATTCAGGATGCAGTGGCGACAGCAAACTTGCTCGCCGGCAAATTGCGCAGCGCTCCGGTCGCGGTGGACGATTTGCGAGCGGTGCAGGCGCGCCGTGAATGGCCCGCGCGTTTGATCCAGGAAATGCAGATTTTCATTCATCGTCGCGTTGTGACCGGCCGAGCGTCACCCCGCAGCAGCGCTTCGCTGCCTCTGGTCGTGCGTTTATTGAAATGGTTCCCAGTTTTGCGGCAAATTCCCGCGCGCTTCATCGGCATCGGTCCGCGCCCGGAACATATCCAAAACTCGGGCTGCAGTTTGAAAGGCGGTGAGCATTAAACGCCGGCGCTTTTTTCTGCTGGGAGATCGACTGAGTGAGCGGCTAATATCGCGCCACGCGGAGACTTTATTTCGCTTAAGCTTTGCGAACCGGATCAACCATGTCAGTCGATTCCCATCTGATTCGTATCGCGCACGAGCGGATACGCCCCTATATCCACCGCACACCGGTGCTCACGAGCTCGCGGCTAAACCAAGCCGGCGCAACGTCGCTGTTTTTTAAATGCGAGAATTTCCAGAAGATCGGCGCCTTTAAGGCCCGCGGCGCGACCAATGCGGTTTTCTCACTCGATGACGCAGTCGCGCAGCGCGGTGTGGCGACACATTCGTCCGGCAATCACGGCGCCGCTGTGGCGCGCGCGGCAAGACTGCGGGGCATTCCATCTCATGTCATTATGCCGTCCAATTCGGCAAAGGTGAAGGTGCGCGCGGTGGAGAGCTACGGGGCGCGCGTCGTATTTTGCGAGCCAACGGAAGAAGCGCGTGACGCGGTGTGTGCCGATGTGATCGCCCGGACCGGCGCCACGCTGATCCATTCCTTCGAGAATGAAGATGTAATTGCAGGGCAGGGGACGGCGGCGGTGGAATTGCTGGAAGACGTTCCCGAGCTTGATGTGATCCTGTGCCCGGTTGGCGGCGGGGGATTGTCATCCGGCACAGCGATCGCTGCAAAATCCATCCGGCCACAAATTCAAGTCATCGCCGTTGAACCGGAGAATGCCGACGACGCGGCCCAGTCATTTCGCGCCGGCAAAAGGATCGTCACCAAGAAAAAATTCACCATTGCCGATGGCCTGCGGACCAACGTGGGCAAACGGACATTCCCGATCATCAGGCGCTACGTGGACGATATCGTCACCGTGAGCGAACAAGCAATCGTTGAAGCCATGCGCGCGATTTGGGAGACGATGAAAATTGTCGTCGAACCCTCGGCAGCCGTGCCGTACGCCGCCGTCCGAGAGGGGAAAATCGACGCGGCGCAGAGGCGCATCGGCATCATTCTTACCGGCGGCAATGTTGATCTGGATGCCTGGCCGTGGAGATAAAAGAGAGGATGGGCACCGCGCCCGGACAGAGCAGGCGGTGATCGGCGGTTATGTGGGTGGAATCCTCTCGCACCGCGCCAACCGCACCGCGGTCCGGTGGACGGTTGTGGGTATCGGCCTCGCGGTTTCGGGGCATTACTTCTGGAAACTGTACGCTCAATCCTTAATGCATATCGGCGGCGAGTGACTTATGTCAGAAGCCGCAGGGAAAGAAACCGGATGCGCGCAACCTAGTTTTCGGTTGCGGCCCAAAATTTGCGAAAAGCGTTTGGCCAACTCCGATCGACAACGCTGTTTCGAGCGGCTTCGCTCATGCGCTCTCGCAACGCGGGATTGGCGACCAACAGGCGGATAGCCCGAGTCAGGTCTTCCACGTCGCGCGAATGGGTGATCAAGCCGTTCACCTTGTCTCGGACCAGCTCCTTTGGCCCGCCGGAATCGGAGACAATGACCGGGAGGCCGCAGGCTTGCGCTTCCAGGATCACGTTGCCGAAGGTGTCGGTCGTGCTGGGAAAAACAAAAATATCGGCCGAAGCGTACGCGGCGGCCAGTTCTTCGCCTCTCAGGTAACCGGTAAAGACCGCTTCGGGCAAGGATCGGGCAAAAGCCTCCGAGTACGGACCATGCCCAACAACATAAAGCTGCACCGGCAGACCTTCACTTCGCAGTCGCCGATAGGCGTCGGCCATGATGTCCAGATCTTTCTCACGCGAAATTCGCCCAACATACAGCAAGCGAACGGCGCCGTTGCGCCCGCCGAATTTCTCGTAAAAGGCAGGATCGCGTCGCTTCGGGCTAAACAATTCGGTGTCGAGACCGCGTGGAAAGATTTTGAGCTTTGCCGGATCGAATCCCCGCCTGATCCAGCTTTGCCGATATTCTTCAGAGTTCACGAAGACCGTGTCAAGCTGACCGTAAAACCAGTGCATGTAACGCCAGGCAACACTTTCCAGAAAGCTGTCTTCGGTGAGAATCCGGACGTATTGCGGAAAATCGGTATGATAAATGCCGCTGGTTCGCAGGTTGAGCATTTTGGCGGCAAGCAATCCGGTTAATCCCATGGGGCCGGGCGTGCTGATGATGATCTCGGTGAATTTTTCTCGCTGGATGTAATCGAGAATCTGCAGAATCGGCGGAAAACTCAGTTTCTGCAGCTCATACTCGGGCAGCTCAAATTCGCCGATGGGCGGGAAGTTTTTGATCGGGATATCGCAAATTTGCAGGTTACTGCGGGAAGTGACGACGATCAGTTGTTTGCCGGCCGCGGCCCCGGCGGCGGTCATTTTGCAGATCGTGGTGGCGACGCCGTTGACGTCTTCGAGCGTATCGGTGAACCACGCGCGTTTCTGGTTTTGCAGAGACGCGGGAATATGACCGGTGAGATCCCTGCACACCGCTCGCAGCCAG
>Ga0209810_1001426_pt1 | contig 36090 bp, 37 predicted proteins | sample Coa_R1_7_FD_187159 | JGI IMG/M metagenome (GOLD analysis project Ga0209810, IMG submission 187159) | Surface soil microbial communities from Centralia Pennsylvania, which are recovering from an underground coalmine fire - Coalmine... | ecosystem: Environmental > Terrestrial > Soil > Unclassified... | reverse complement strand
GCTCCCTCTGGCGTGCCGGGCAGAGCTTCTCTCCTGATGGGCAGAACCTGGGGATCACCATGATGCTGGCCCGCCTGCTGCGCGAGGCCGGTTGTGTCAACGTGCAGCAGATGGCGCATATCATGGACTACTCCATTGGCACGGAGGCATACGCCAGCAATTACCATAACGTGATGACACTCTACAAATTGTTACAACCCTTTTTCATCAAAGTGGGCGTCACCACGCAGGAAGAAGTCAATCAGGTCTACCATCAGGCGCTGGAAGAGATGAGATCAGAAGATTATACCGGCGTGATCTTCTTCCTCACAGCATGGGGAACGAAGCCTGCATAATCGAAAAATGAGAGGAGCAATTTGCAATGTCGACTTCGAGCAATGAGAACACCTATTTTATCGACGCGGAGAACGCGGCGGAGATGGCGCGGCTGACGGTGCAGGACCGACTGACGACGCAGGCAATGGGCGGACTGTTGCCGGAGCAAGCCGATGTGTCTGGTATCTATGATATTCTCGATATCGCCTGTGGACCGGGCGCCTGGGTGCTGGATGTGGCCCAGACCTATCCAGAAAAGCGCGTGACGGGCATCGATATCAGCCGCTTGATGATCGCATATGCGCAGGCACAGGCAAGGGAGAAGGACTTGAATAACGCCAGCTTCCAGGTGATGGACGCTCTCAAGCCTCTTGAGTTTGCTGATAACTCCTTTGATCTGGTCAATGCTCGCTTCATTTTTTCGTTTATGCCTGCTACTGCCTGGCCGAAATTGCTGCAAGAATGTTCGCGAATTTTGCAACCAGGGGGAATTATTCGCCTGACCGAGAGTGAATGGTATTTTACAAACAGCGCAGCATATGAGCGACTACACGGTATGGTGACGCAGGCAATGCATCTCGCAGGACTGAGCTTCTCCCCTGATGGACGCATGGTAGGTATCACCCCGATGTTAGCTCGTCTTCTACGTGATGCAGGTTTTGCCGGTATTGCAGAACAGGCCCACGTGATTAACCTCTCGGCGGGTACGGAGGCACATCAAGGTCTCTACCAGAATCTCCTGGCTTTCTTAAAGTTAATACAACCGTTTTTGATCAAGACCGGGGTGACGACGCAGGCAGAAGTGGATAGCCTCTATTATCAAGCAATGGGTGAACTCATGTCGGACGAATTTTGTGCTGTCTCTTTCCTGCTGACTGCCTGGGGAACGAAGCCAGCATGATTCTGAAATTGTTGAAAGGAGTTTGCTACTGATGACAACCTATCCTATTCGCCTGAAATCTCAGCCCGATGACGTTCCCCATCTCCTGAGTATAGTTGAAGGGGAGACAGAAGGCGACGGTTTTGAATTGATCAGCACGTGGCTGAAGCTGCCCTGGGCAAAGGAAGCGACGCACAAATGTATGGTCTGCGGAGCGATAGTTGAGCTGCCAGATGGCAGCGTCGCCGCCCATCTGAAGAACTATCAGGCGGAACACGGGGGCAAAGATGCCATTGTGCGCGTTGTCCATCACCATAGAGGTTCCAGACCACCCACTCTCCCCGCCGGAGTAAGGGTTGCAACCGAGGCCGACCGGGCGAGAATAAGAACTCCTAAAGAAATCATCCGTATGCTGGAAGCTGCTGGTCAGGGATCTGAGCCTGATGAATGTTGATAAACCAGAGCGGAAATGAGGGGAGACTGTAGGGACAGGGGGTGGAATAGGGTGGATGAGGGGGCCTTGTGCCTGTCCCCGCTGCCAACCGACCCGTTCGCATCACCCAACCCGAACCTATCTTCTGGCGGGCCGGACAGGCACAAGGCACTGTCCCTACAGTTATCCTGATCACAGCCCCTGCCCTTCCCGATACATACAGATATAATCACGTATGCCCGTTTCCAGAGGGTAGCGCGGCTCGTATTTGAGTTGCTGGCGGGCAGCGGTCAGGTCGAGCGTGCCGCGAGCGCGCATATCGCTCTGCTCCAGTTCACTCAGGCCGGAGCCGATCTCGATGTCGGCCTGCGGGAGGATGGCGCGCACGGTTTCGGCTACCTGCGAGGCGCTGCTCATCGTGCCTGAGCCAATGTTGAAGACGCGCTGCGTGAGCGTCTCGGACGGCACGTCCAGGGCTTTGATGACGGCCTGGGTGATGTCTTTGACGTGGGTGTAGTCGCGGCGCATATCGCCGCCGGTGGCGAAGCGCGTGGGCAAGCCGCGCACGCTGTTCTCCACCATTGGCTTGATGTACATGGGGTAGCGCATGCCGTAGCCGTAGATGGCGGAATTGCGCAGGGCGATGAAATCGACGCCGTTGGTGCTGTAGTAGGTGAGGCCGACGATTTCTGCCGCCGCTTTAGAGGCTCCATACGGGCCAAGCGGGTTGCCTGCCGAGGGTGTGAGAATGGGGTGCTTCTCGTCGATTGGCTCGTACTGGCGCGGCATGTAGACGGCTATGCTGCTGCTCTGCACCACGCGCTGCACCCCCATCAGCCGAGCCGCTTCCAGCACATTGATGGTGCCGTTGACGTTGACCTGAAAGGTGATGGCCGGTTCGTCCAGCGAGTAGGGCGGGTCATAGAGCGCGGCGGCATGGAAGATACGCTCGACTTTATACTGCTGCACGGCTCTGAGCAGGCTGGCAAGGTCGAGAATCTGCCCGCGCACGCGCACGATCTGCCCCTCGTAGGGGGCGGTCAGCGCGGCCAGTTCCGCCGATGGGCCAACGGCATCGAAGCTGATGACGCGATCCCCACGCTCCGCAAGCTGACGAATGACGTAGGTTCCCAGAAAGCCGGAACCGCCGGTAATCATGATGGTGGACATCTCTGCCTCCTTCTATGGCAATACCGTGAAAGCATGTGGGGCCATGTCATGCTGAGCGCGAGCGAAGCATGACATGGCCCCACATGCTTTCTTCATGGCGTAATGATAACGATTTTCGTTTCCGTCATCTCCTCGATGGCGTAGCGCGGCCCTTCGCGGCCCATGCCGCTGGCCTTGACGCCGCCGTAGGGCATGTGGTCGGCGCGGTAGCTGGAGACTTCGTTGATGTGGACGCCGCCGAAGTCGAGGCGCTGCGCGGCATACAGAGCCTTTTGCAGGTTGTTGGTGAAGATACCTGCCTGCAGGCCATAGGGCGTGCTGTTGGCGAGGTCGATGGCCTCGTCCAGCGTCTCGTAGGGCGCGATGGCGACGGCGGGACCGAAGAGTTCGTGCTGGCAAATCTGCATGGTGGGGGTGACGCCGAGCAGGACGGCGGGCGTGATGCAGCCATCGGGCAGCAATTCGCCGCCGACGAGCAATTGCGCGCCCTGCTCCTGTGCGTCGCGCAAGACACCCATCACGCGCCGCGTGGCCTGTTCGCTGATGAGCGTGGAGCTATCGGTTGTCTCCTGACGCGGATCGCCCGTGCGCAGTTTGCCGACTTCGCTGGCGAGTCGGCGCGCGAACTCCTGGTAGATAGAGCGATGAGCATAGATGCGCTGCACAGCAATGCATGCCTGCCCGACGGCGTAGTAGCCGCCAGCGACGACGCGGGCAACGGCGCGCTGCAAATCGGCGTCCGGCTCGATAATGAGCGGCGAGTTGTTGCCCAGTTCGAGGGCCACGCGCTTATAACCGGCGACGGAGCGGATGTGCTTGCCGACGGCTGAACTGCCGGTGAAGGTAATCATCGCGACCCGTTCGTCGCGCACCAGCATCTCGCCGATCTCGTCGCCGCCGGGCAGTACGCTGAGCGCGCCGCGCGGGACGCCAGCCCCGGCAAAGAGCTTCGCCAGTTCGAGCGCGGTAATGGGCGTATCGGGCGCGGGCTTGAGGATGATGGCGTTTCCTGCGGCCAGCGCGGGCGCGATTTTATGGCAATCCAGCAAGAGAGGGAAGTTGAAGCCGGTAATGCCCGCGATGATGCCGAGGGGGCGACGCACGGTGAAGGCCAGACGGCCCTCGCCGCCCGGCATAGCATCCATCGGCACCACCTCGCCCGCAATGCGATTGGCCTCTTCCGCCGCCAACCGCACCGCCGCGATCGCACGCGCCAGTTCCAGACGAGCGTCTTTGATGGGTTTGCCAACTTCGTGGACGATGAGCCATGCCAGCCGCTCGCTATTGGCGGCAATCAAATCGGCCACGCGATGCAGCAGCGCGGAACGGCGGTGCAGGGGCCAGGAAGCCATCTCTCGCGCGCCTTCGGCTGCTACTGTCAGCGCGGTCTCGACTTCGCGCGGCGTGGCCCGGAAGACGCGGCCAACCAGCAGGCTGCGATCATACGGGAAACGAATCTCGGCCTGCTCGTCGCTCTCCACCCAATCGCCGCCGAGGAAGATGCGGTGTTCGCCGCCAAACGGGAACAGGTTGTTGTCTTTACTGTGTGTGGTTGCTGTTTGCATGGTTATGCTCCATTTCCCTGTTTCACTCCCAGCAACGACGCGGCTGCAAGAGCCATGACATTGATGGAGGTGAGCAGGTCGTCGAGGGCCAGCGATTCGTCGATGATGTGCGTCTGGATGATTTCGCCGGGGCCGTAGACAATGCATTGCTCGATGCCCGCGTTATGGACGACGAAACGCTGATCGTCGGTGCCGGGACTGCATACGTAGCCGGGGGCGCGTCCGAGAACTGCTCGCAGCGCGCTATCAAAGGCGGAGACGAGGGGCGTTTCGGCGCTGACCCACGTGGGACCAGTGGCGTAGCGTTCCGTGTATTCGTAGCGCAGGCCGGGCATTTCCTGCGCGCAGCGTGCCAGCAGGTCGAGGATTTCGCGGCGCGCCTCTTCCAGCGTCTCGCCCGTCACCAGCCGCCGGTCAAAGGTCACCGTGCAGGAATCGGGGACGCTGTTGATATTGGTGCCGCCCTGTACGGTGTTGAAAGAGAGGCTGGCTGCCGAGGCGCTGACAGGCATGACGGGAACGCTATTGACGCGCATCTTCAGCAAGGGCTGCAATTCCTGTGTGGCGGCGGCGATGAAACGGGACATGTACTCAACGGCGTTGATGCCGCGTTCGGGTGTGCTGCCGTGTGACTGGCGGCCATAGATGGTGATCTCGCCCCAGATGGCCCCGCGATGGCCCAGGCAGATGTTATCGACGTTGAGCGGCTCCGTAATCACCACGTAATCGGTGCGGTCGCGGGCGATATAGCCGCGCTCGACCAGCAAGCCCATGCCCGCGTTGCGATTGCCCGTACTCTCCTCATCGACCACCCCGCTCTGCTCCACCGTTCCCTGCAATTGCAGCCCGGCGCGCCGGATGGCCTCAACCGCGTAGATTTGCGCCGCGATGCCGCCCTTCATATCAGAGGCGCCGCGCCCGAAAATGCGCCCATTACGTACCGCGCCGCCGAAAGGATCAGTCGACCAGCCAGGGCCGACGGGAACCACGTCCATATGCCCGTTGAAGTGCAACACCGGCCTGGCAAGCGGCCCCGGCAAACGCCCGACGACATTGGTGCGCGGCAGCCCCGCTCCATAGGGAGCGAGTTCGGCCACCTCGGCGGGCGTGAGTTCGATGTATTCAACATCATAGCCCAGCCCACGCAGGTACTCGCCGATATAGCGCGCGCACTCAGGATAGGCGTTGCCGGGCGGGTTCACCGTTGGGATGCGCAGCAGCCCCTGCAAAAAGGTGACGGCCTCATCCAGCACATCCCTGGCCGCGCGCACGATAGCGTCGCGCTGTTCCGCCGTGACAGAATATTCCATTGTGGGGCGTTCCTTTCTAGCGACACCCACTATGTCATGCCATGAGAATGGTCTCCTGGCGTGTCATGCTGAGCGCCGCGAAGCATCCGGGGAACCAACCGGACGGCGTGGCCCACGTGGATGCTTCGCTCTCGCTCAGCATGTCATGGGCGAGAGGCTCTTCACCGGTATGATACGTTTGGTTTTGATCATTCAAGTTCATCATTCATACCTACACAGGAGAGACGAAGTTGATGACGACGGTGACGACGCAGAGGACCAGCGTAAGACCGAGGGCGAGCGCGTCGTAGCGGTCAAAGCTCAACTTCCGGCGTTTGCTGCGCCGCCAACCGGGGCGCCCACCGTAGCAGCGCGCCTCCATTGCCACGCTCAGCGTCTCGGCCCGCTTGAAGCCGCTGATGAAGAGCGGCACCAGCAGCGGCGCGATTTTCCTGGTACGCTGGATGAAGTTGCCTTGATCGAAGCGCACGCCGCGCGCCGCTTGCGCCTTCATCAGGCGTTCCACCTCGGTGACGAAGATGGGGACGAACTTGAAGGCGATGACCAGCACCATGACGAAGGCGTTGGCGGGAATGCCGATCTTTTGCAGGGGCGAGAGCAGTGCCTCCATGCCATCGGTCAAATCAACCAGCGAAGTGGCAAAGAGCAGCATCGAGGTGATGTAGTACAGGAACAGCACGCGCACAATGGTGAGCGCGCTGCGAATAATGCCCTCCCACGAAATGTTGAGGAAGGCCCAGTGCCAGAGCAGCGTCTTGTTCTGCGTGGCCGAGGTGTAGAACAGCACCTCGATACAGAAGATAAAGACCAGGAAGCCCAGAAAAGGCTTGAAGCTGCGCAGGACGTAGCCGGTCGGGATGCGCGAGTTCCATTGCAGCAGGGCGCAGAAAAGCAGGCAGACGAGGAAAGCAAGGAAGCTGGACAGGAACGAGAACAGGATGATGAGCAGGATGGCGCACAACAATTTCGTGCGCGGGTCCATGCGGGCCAGCTGCGAGCCGTTGTTGATGTATTGTCCAAAGGTGATGTCGCGTGAAAGTTCGATCATATCGGTTTGCCTTTAGAATGTGGAATCGGGGTGGCGTGGGGATAGGGCGCAGGTCAGCTCCGCCCCTACCAACCTACGCGGCGTCACCCCCTGTTCGTAGGTTAGTAGGGGCGGAGCTGGCCTGCGCCCTGGCTTGACCCTCCGCCCTATCTCTGTCTGCCCTATCATTTTCCTCTGAAAAAGCTTGCGCTTCGACGATTACGTTTCTGACGATTTCCGCTTCCAGTTCGTCCAGGTTGAGGACATCGGTACGGATGTTGGGCAGGGTGTCGCGCAGGGTCACTGCTATCTGGGCGGCTTCGGGCAGGGCGATGTCCAGCGCGGCGAGTTCGTCGGCGTGGGCGAGAATCTCGCGCGGCGTTCCCTGAAAAGCGAGACGTCCCCGGTCGAGGACGTAGATGATGTCCGCGAGGCCGATGACGTCGTCGAGGCCGCTGGAGACGTAGACGATGGACAGGTTCTGCTGCTGTTTAAGCCGCGTAATGAGTTCCAGTAGTTCACGGCGTCCGCGCGGGTCCAGGCCCGCGCTCGGCTCGTCAAAGACAATGACTTTCGGTTGTAGCGCGAGGACGCCGGCGATGGCGACGCGACGCTTCTGGCCGCCGCTGAGCGCGTAAGTATAGCGTGAACGGAAATCCTCGTAGTCCAGCCCGACCGCTTCGAGCGATTCTTTGACCAGGCGGCGCGATTCGGCCAGCGGCACTTTTTTGCGGCGCGGACCAAAGGAAACGTCTTTGCCCACCGTCTCCTCGAAGATTTGCGCCTCCGGTGACTGGAAGACGACGCCGACGCTGGAACGGATGCGTTCGATATCGAAAGAGGGGGCGAATACGTCATCACCTTCGAAGAGCAGGGTGCCGGATGTCGGTTTGATCAGCCCGGCCATCATATCCACGACCGTCGATTTACCCGCTTTGGTCGGGCCGACGAGCGCGGTGGTCTGCCCCTGCGGGATGGAGAGCGAAAGGCCGCGCAGCGAATCGACGGCGAAAGGGGTGCCGCGCATGTAGGTGTGATAGACATTTTTCAACTCAAAGAGCATGCGCCAGGCCCCCTTTTAGCTGCTCAGCCGTGAGAATAACTTCTGGCAGGCTGCTCCAGCCGCGCGCGCGCAGACGCTGCCCCAGATGCGTGATCATCGGCACGTCGAGGCCCACCGCCTGCAGTTCGCCCACACGCGCAAAGATATTGATGGGCGTATCGTCCATAATCATCCGCCCGGCGTCCATCACAATTAAGCGTTGAAAGCCGGTGACTTCGTGCATGAAGTGCGTGATGTGGATGACGGTGATGCCGCGTTCGCGCGAGAGGCGGAAGACGGTCTCCAGCAGGTTGCGGGCGGTCTGGCCGGAGATCATAGTGGTTGGCTCGTCCAGCAGCAGGTAGCGCGGGCGCATGGCTAAGACCCCGGCGATGGCGACGCGCTGCTTCTGCCCGACGGAGAGTTCGTTGATGGCGACGGGCGCGTAGGCTTCCAGGTCGAGCAGGGCCATTGCCTCCTGCACGCGCTCCTCGATCTCGTGGCGCGGCAGGCCCAGATTTTCCGGGCCAAAGGCGATATCATCAATGACGGTGTTGGCGACCAGTTGATCGTCGGGATTCTGGAAAACGATGCCGACACGCTGCCGAATCGTCCAGATATCTTCGCCGCGAGCGGTGGTGGGGATGCCGTCTACATGCACCGTGCCGCTATTGGGCTTGAGAATGGCCGCCAGCATCTTCGCCAGCGTGCTTTTGCCGGAGCCATTATGCCCGATGATGGCGACAGTTTCGCCTTCATGGATGGTGAGCGTGATGTCGCGCAGCGCGGGGGGAACATCCTGCTCCCCCTCGGCGCTGTAGTTGAACGTGACGTTTTGAACTTCGAGCATATGCGCTTCAATCTATCTGTCAGTAGGGCAGCTCGTCGCGCGCTTTCGTATCCGGTGCGCGCACAACGCGCCCGCGCAGGATGAAGAAGGCATTTGCCAGGATGAAGGTCAGGATGGCGGCGACGATCGCTTCAAAAACGGCCTGCGGGATGATGGGGATGATCGCGGCGGGCGGCAGGTAGCCGCGGATCACCAGCATACCCAGCACGAGAACGGTATTGGTGGCCGCGCCGACGAAGCCCGCGACGGCTGCCGCGACGCCCCGATTGAAGCGCACAAGCGCGGCATACGAAGCCCACGCCGTCAGGCCGATAAAGATACGCGGCAGAATAGAGACCAGCGGGTCCTTAAAAAAGGGAACGGTGGCGCGTGAGAAGCTGACGAGGCCGAACACCAGACCGGAGATCATACCCACCAGCGGTCCGGCAATCACGCCGCCAACAATGGTAGGGATATGCTCGATGGTGGCGCTGCCGGAAGAATTAGGAACAGGGATGAATCCAATGCCGGGAACGACGCCCAGAATGATGGTGATGGCGGCAAGCACGCCGGCGATGACGATACGTTCGGTGGTCAGTGACCATGGGCGAACGGTGGATTGGGCTACAGTTTTACTCAAGGTAGATGCTCCTTTGCAGGTAAACAGGCAGTCATGGGAGACCCCTGAAGGGAACGAAAAAACCGCGAAGCACTACAGGGAAATGTTAGCAAGTAGAGAACCGCTACCTCCTTCCTTAATAAGAGAAGGCTAAGGAAGATGAACTGTTGAACAAAGTATAACTCGTGTATAGCGGCCTGTCAAGGTAAATTGAGATGCGTTCCCAGGCGAATCATGCGCAGGGCGCGTTCGGTGGCGTCGCGGGTCAGGGTTGCCGCGTTTTCCATCGCTGAGGCCAGCGTCATGGGGCCGGAGGGCAGGACGGAGACGGCGTCGACTCCCAGGCTGTAGACGGACTGGTAGCCCTTGCCCAGACTGCCAGCCAGGGCGAGGACGGGGATGCCGGAGCGTTTGGCTCTCTCCGCGACGGCCCCGATGCTCTTGCCGTAGGCTGTTTGCTCATCGATCTGCCCCTCAGCCGTGATGACGAGATCGGCTCCGCGCAGGCGCTCTTCGAGATGCACCGCTTCCAGCACAATCTGCGCGCCTGGGCGTAGGGTGGCGTGGAGAAAAGCGACCAGCCCGGCCCCCAGGCCGCCGGCCGCGCCCGCGCCCGGCAGGTCTTTGACGGCGACTCCCAGATCGCGCTCAACGATTTGCGCGAAGTGCGCCAGCGCGTTGTCTAACAGAGTGACCATCTCCGGCGTCGCGCCCTTTTGTGGGCCATAGACTGCTGAGGCGCCGAGGGGGCCGCAGAGAGGGTTGTTGACATCGCAGGCCACATCAAAACTGCATTGTTGCAGGCGCGGATCCATGCCCTCTAGCGAGATGCGCGCGAGCGTTGAGAGGGCCGCGCCGCCGCGCGCAATGGGCTGCTGCTCTGCGGTGAGCAGGGCGGCGCCAAGCGCCTGCGCCATGCCTGCCCCGCCATCGTTGGTCGCGCTGCCGCCGATGCCGACGATGAAGTGGCGGCTGCCGCGATCCAGAGCGGCGCGAATCAGTTCGCCCACGCCGTAGGTGGTGGTGATGCGCGGGTCGCGTCTCTCCGGCGGCACGAGCGGCAGACCGGCGCAAGCCGCCATCTCGAGTGCGGCGGTGCGCCCGTCGCCCAGCAGACCAAAGAAGGCGTTGACCGGCTCGCCCAGCGGCCCCGTCACCGTCTGCGAGACCATCTGCCCGCCTGTGGCATCCACCAGCGCCTGCACCGTTCCCTCGCCGCCATCAGCCACCGGCACAATATCAATCTCCGCCTCTGGATAGACCGCCTGCACCCCTTCTGCAATCGCTTTCCCCGCCTCGGCGGCGGTCAGGCTGCCCTTCAACGATTGTGGAGCAATAACGATACGCACGCGCCAACTCCTTTGCTGATTATGAGAGGCCGAGCGAACGGACACCGTTGGGGCCACCGATGATGGCCTGTTCGGTGATGCCGAGGAAGAGGCCGGTGGCGACGACGCCGACGATGCTGCGAATCTGCGCCTCCAGATCAAAGGGGTCGATGATACCGCCGGGGAAGGAGCAGTCCAGAATAACGTTGCCGTTATCGGTGTGATAGGGCGCGCCATTGAGGAGCCGCATCTGCACGCTGGCCCCCAGGGCTTCGATGCGCAGGCGCACGGGCGTCTCCGCGAAAGGGATGACCTCGACGGGCAGGGGCATGCGCTGGCCAAGTTGCGACACCAGCTTGGTCTCATCGGCGATGACGACGAAGCGGCGCGCGGCGTAGGCTACCACCTTCTCCCGCAGCAGCGCGCCCCCGCCGCCCTTGATGAGATTGAGCTGCGGGTCGATCTCGTCCGCGCCATCGATATCGATATCAAGGACGGGGTGGACATCCAGATCGGTCAGGGGGATGCCGAGATTGCCCGCCAGTTCTGCTGTGGCCGTTGAGGTAGGGACGGCCCCGACGATGCTGAGGCCCGATTGCAGGCGCTGCGCCAGGGCATAGATAAAATAGGCGGCAGTGGAGCCGCTGCCCAGGCCCACGACCATCCCTTCTTCGATCAGTTGCGCGGCTGCCGTCCCCGCCTCGTGCTTCCAGCTATCCTGCGGAATATTATGCGGCGTCAGATTGATATTCACGCTTTCTGGCTCCTTTTTCAGGTCTCTCTATTGCAGTATAGCAGAAAAGAGCCAGTTCGGCAAAAATGCGTTTTTGCCGAACTGGCTCTTTTCTGCTCTCACCTGCTCCTCATCACTTCTTGATGGCTTTGATGAAGAGAATGGTCAGTTCGTAGAGGCAGGACATCGAGACGCCGAGAATGATGGGGCTGTAGATGTCCGCGCCGGGCGTCAGGAAGGTGGCCGCGATCCACATGCCGACGTGGGCTACCGGGCGTTTCTTCGTCAGCGTCTTCGAGGTGACGAGGCCAATCTGCGCCAGGAAGGTCAGCACGAGCGGCAGTTCGAAGACGACGCCGAAGGCCAGTTCAAAGAAGGCCACGAACGTGAAGTAGCTGCTGGCCGTCACCAGCTCCGTGAAGCTGTCAGACGCAAAAGAGATGAGCCACTGGATGGGAAAGCGCAGGACAACATAGCCTACCGAGAGTCCTATGGCGAAAAGAGCAATGCCGATAAGAATGAACGGACCGGCATATTTCTTCTCATGCTCGTAGAGCCCGGGTGCGATAAAGGCCCATGTCTGGTAAAGAATGACCGGCAAGGCTGCGACAAAGCCGACTGCCAGCGAGACAAGCAGGTAGACGGTGAAGCCTTCTGCTATGCCCGTGACGACAAGCGTTCCCGGCTTGATCAGATCCGCTTCTTTTGGCAGAGGATATAATAGAAGCTTAAAGATCGGGACGCGGAAGATAAAGGCAATGACGGCGCCGATGACGATGGCGATGAGCGACTTGAAGATGCGCTGGCGCAGTTCTTCAAGATGCTCGATCAGCGTCATACCCTCACCACTATCCTCTTCCTCCTCCAGATCGTAGTCCAACGCGGCCATCGTATCCTGCTGGTCCATATTCCTGGTTGTCATAGACATTCTCCAATCAGGTACCAGCTCAAGAGCTTATTCGGCTGGCGTCTCGGTTTTGCTGGCCGCGCTGTAGACTTCGGGTTCGGCCATGCTGGTTTCGGCGGCGGCTTTCTTGCTGGCGATTTCGCGATCAATGGCCTCCATGCTAACCGGCGAGGAGACTTTTGCCTTCTCTTCTGGCTCTTCCTTCGGATTGGTCAGTTCGCTCATACCCTTTCTGAATTCTTTGATGCTCTTGCCGATGGCGGAACCCATCTCCGGCAACTTTTTCGGCCCAAAGATTAAGAGGGCAATGACGAGAATGACGACGAGGTCAAGTCCATGAAATCCGAATGGCATAACAGGTGTCCTTTCTGTTCTATGCTCTGTTTTTGCAACTGCTGCTGTTTTTCTCAACTGTTCGCACGTTCCTCGCGTGCTACCTGATACTACGGGAAAACGACGTACATGGATCATTGCAAACGAGCGGCCTATCAGGGGTAGGCGGGCTGCGTAATATCCTGGCCCAGCAGGCCAGATTCGAGCGATTGCAGGCTTTCCAGACCCATACTCACGACGCTGAGGCCAGCCGTGCCGATGGCGACCAGGCGCACGGCGGCGCGGCGGCTGATCCGCTGCTCGCCCAGCCTGCTCGCCCGTCGTTCTTGTTCGTGCAGTTCAGCCGCTTCCCGGCGCACAGAGGCGAGAAGGCGCGTTTCCAGCCCGGCAGGCGCCGGAGCGTCGTCGCCATAGTGGCGCAGCAACAGGCTCTCGATAGAATCGTTATGCATACATCCTCCGCAGGATCGAGGGGCGCAGCGCGAAAGGCGGCTGTGACGGTGAAACCGCCGAAGTCCGGCTTTCCACGCGCTCCTCTTCGGGTTGTTGTGTTGATGCCTCTCCGCGTTCCATTCTGCCGTCGGGTGTGGCCGAGGCCGACGCCGGGGCAGGTGACCCGCTATCGGGCTGCTCGCCGCTTTCCAGGGCGTAGAGCTGCTGGAACTGCTTGCGAGCGCGGGCCAGACGCTGGCGCACGGCGGCTTCCTGCAGGTCGAGCATCCCGGCAATTTCGGCGGTTGAGAAGTCGCCGACGACCGAGAGCAGCAGGCAGACGCGCAGAGGTTCGCTCAGGTGCGCCATCGTGCGCTGGACGGCGTCGCGTTCGGCCACCGACCTGGCGGGATCGTCGCTTCCGGTCGCGCCGTAGCCGACCGGTTGAACCGGCGCGGCCTCCGTTTGCAGTGTCTCGTCTTCGCTCTCTTCATTCCCTGTGTACTCGGTGCGCGCCTTGCGCATCGAAGAGAAGGGGATGAAGCGGAAGAGGTTGCGGCGGCGGCGCTGCATGCGCACGGTATTGAGCGCGATACGCAGGAGCCAGGCTCTGGCGTGAAATTGCTCGCCATGTGCCTCACAGTCGGCGCGGGCAGCGTCAATTGCTTTCAGGGCCTGGTGAAAGGTATCCTGTGTCAGATCCTGGCTTTCTTCCCAATCGCCAGTGAGGCCGTAGATGGTATGGAAAACCAGCTTCCCGTATTCTTGAATAAGCAACTCTACCGCTTGCGCCGCAGGCATCATTTTTCAACAACTCTTTTCCGTTTGTAGCGTCCCCGCCGGGTTTTCTCGCTACATCTATGGAGATGCACGAAGGTGGAGAAATGTGACAGGAAATTGCACGAATTTCCAGATGGAACAGAAAATTTGTATTAAGGACAGGGGATACCGGAAAACCGGTTTGTTGATGTACACGAGAAAGATGGGCGCAATGACCGGGCGTATGTGCTACTGTATTGCGCCCGACAGAACAGCGGGAAAGAGGCGACCGGAGCGGATATTGTGAGCATATCCTGTTCCTGCCTCATCTCTCCCTGCTCTGAAATTAGCGCAAGTGTTCTTCGATATAGTCTTCGGCCTCTTGCACCGTCGTGATTTTCTCCGCGTCCTCGTCCGAGATTTGCAGTTTGAACTCTTCCTCCAGAGACATGATGAGTTCAACCAGGTCGAGAGAGTCAGCGTTGAGGTCTTCCACGAACGACGCGCCTGGAACTACCTCGCTTTCATCGACGCCCAGCTGGTCGACGATGATTTTCTTGAGCCGATCGTACACATCCTGATTTGTTGCCACTATTTCACCTCACTTTCGGTTTTTGGAGTGGGCTGCTGTTGCGCCCGCATAAATATTGTACCCAGGACGCCATTAATGAAGCGGCTGGAAGTGTCGCTGCCAAACTGTTTGGCAAGTTCCACAGCTTCGTTAATCGCAGCCTTCGCTGGTACCGTATTATTAAACAGAATCTCGTAGATTGCAAGTCTGAGGATATTTTTGTCTATTCGGGCCATCTGATGAAGCGGCCATTCGCGGGCGGCGCTCTGGATGTGAGCGTCTATTTCGGCCAGGTGGTTATTGACGCCCTCGATGAGTTCTCTGGCGTATTCTTCCACCTTTGGCGGCAGATGGCGCTCCTCCACATGACGCTGTAACACCTCCTCCGGGTCATGATGAGCTGTGTCATACTCGTACAGTGTTTGCAGCGCGACCATACGCGCTTGTCTGCGTGTCCCTATCGGCATGGCGTCCTCGACTCACTCCCGGTTATACATCTGGCAGGCGCCCGGCAGCGGCAGTCTGTCCCATGTATAACACACTCTTTCCCCGTACTTCTTTCTACTCGACATCTTGAATATAGATATTGACCGCGCGTACTTGCATACCGACCATATGTTCGATGGCGGCTGCCACCTCTTCCTGAACGGCGGTGCCTGTCTCAACAATGTTCGCGCCCGCTTCCACCACCAGGTACAGATCGGCTGAGACGGTGTGATCCTTGATGCTGAGGGAGACGCCGTGCGCGGGTACCTCACGACCGGCCAGGCGCGACCACAGATCGCTGCTGTGCGCGAAACGCACGACGCCGGGAATCTGCAACGCCGCGTTGACGACGATGGTCAGGAGAACCTGGCGCGCGATGCGTACCACTCCCTGTGCTTCAGCGACCATTGATCTCGCTGTCTCCTTTCTCTTATCCTGCTCTCTATTATACACCACGCACGAGGCCCATTTCACGCACAAGGCCAGCAACTTTTTCAAGTTCAGCAGCATTGCCGATATTGAGGGTGGTTGCGCCTTTCACGATGCGTTTGACCATGCCCGTGAGCGCCTGGCCGGGGCCGATTTCGATGAATGTGGTGACGCCCGCCTGCGCCATATATTCGACGCTGCGCACCCACTGCACAGAAGAGGCGATCTGCTGCGGCAATTCGCGCTCGATGTCCGCCGCCGCTGTGAGCGGCGTCGCGGTAATGTTGCTGATGATGGGAATGGCGGCGTCGCGCACGCCTGCCGCAGGAATAGCCTGTGCCAGCCCTTCGGCGGCAGGTTGCATGACCGGTGAGTGGAAGGCGGCGCTGACGGCGAGCGGGATGACTCGCTTCGCGCCGCGCGCTTTTGCCAGCTCCATTGCCCGCGCCAGCGCGCGTTGCTCGCCGGAAATGACAATCTGGCCCGGCGCGTTATAGTTGGCGACGATGACGCGCCCATCGCCCGGATGGCGCGCGCCGCCGGTGGCCTCAAGGGCTGCCAATGTCTCATCGGTGGCCTGCTGGCAAACTTCTTGCAGGGGGGCCTCATCCATGCCGATGACGGCGGCCATGCCGCTGGGGCAGACCGTGCCTTCATGGTGCATGAGCCGCCCGCGTTCGCGCACAAGCCGCGCCGCCCCGGTCAGATCGAGCGCGCCGGAGGCGACGAGGGCGGCATATTCGCCCACGCTGTGTCCGGCGGTGAAGGCGGGGGTAAGAGGATATGTCCATGAGGAGTTTTCCGGTGAAAGACGCTCCTGCAAGGCCGCGAGCAGGGCGAGGCTGTCGGTGACAATGGCTGGCTGCGTGTTGATGGTTTCGCGCAATGTCTCTTCAGGGCCTTGAAAGCAGAGCGTGCTGAGCGGGAAGCCCAGCGCCTCATCCACGCTGTCGAAGACGCGCCGCGCCGCCGGGGATTGGGCGTAAATATCGGCCCCCATGCCTGCGGCCTGGCTTCCCTGCCCTGGGAAAAGAAAGGCAACTTGTCCCGTCATGATGTTTTACTCATCTGTGCTGGTTGAAACGATGAATAGCGTCGAAAATAAAGAAAAGAGGCGGTGATGGGAATTACTCCAGGTCACCCGCCCGCAGGCCACCCGCAAGGGGTGGCCCTACTATACGCGACTCCACAGGCGGCACGAACGCCGCGTCTATAGTAGGGCCACCCCTTGCGGGTGGCCTGCCAGGCGCTCGCACGGGCTTCAGTTCACGCCTATGAGGGCCACCCCTTGCCGGTGGCCTGCGGCGGCCTGAAGTTCACGCCTCTGGGGCCACCCCTTGCCGGTGGCCTGCCAGGCGCTCGCACGGGCTTCAGTTCACGCCTATGAGGGCCACCCCTTGCCGGTGGCCTGCCAGGCGCTCGCACGGGCTTCAGTTCATGCCTATGGGGGATGGCCCTACGAGAGACGCGACTCCACAGGCGGCACGACCGCCGCGTATAGTAGGGCCACCCCCTTGCGGGTGGCCTGGGAGTAGTCCTCCTCTCTGGCCTGGTTACGCTTTCTTCTGGCTGCGTGGGATAAACACCTGGCGATTGCGGTAGTAGCCGCAGTGCGGGCAGGCATGATGCGAAAGACGCGGCTTCCTGCAATGCGGGCAGGCCACCAGCTGCGGTGGGGTCAGATGCATATGCGCCCGCCGCTCGCCTTTGCGAGCATGCGAGACTCGTTGTTTTGGTAACGCTCCCATACGATAAGTTCTCCTCTTTGTTTTCCACTATGGTTTCTGAATGGTGACAGCCCTGTCGCTTGCCTGCGGTATCATCGGCTATGACTCAGAACCGTTTCGCAATAATTGTTCAAGCACGCTGAAACGTGTATCGGCCTCCGGCTCGCACGCGCAGGGACCGGAGTTGAGATCTTTTCCGCACTGTGGGCAAAGCCCGGCGCAATCTTCCTGGCAGATCGACACCATAGGAAGCGAGACCAGGATGTTTTGCCGAATTGCCTCGGTCAGATCAAGCTGGTGGCGTTCATCGATGGGGAAGGCGACTTCCTCCTCCATCGGTGGCACCGGCACGCCACTGGTGACATCTACCGTCGGATAAAACACTTCGCTGAAGTCCAGGTGCATGGGATGCTCGAATTCTTTCAAGCAGCGCATGCAGGTCAACTCAAGGGTGAGTTCCACCTGGCCATCGGTCAGGATGCCCTGGTTGGTATGATGAAGGCGCACATGTCCCTCGATGGGGCCGATCACCTTCAGGTCTTCATCAAGCTGAACATCTTCTTCGTGTATATCATACTCAAGTGAGGTTCCCACAGGCGCTTTTAAGAGTTGCGCTACATTATAAAGCACGAGAATTCCCCTTCCGTTGTTCAATCTGTTTCGTCGCAAATTCAGTCGCGAGAGACATTCCACTTTGATTAAAATAGCGCATATGTTCCCGTGAGGCAACCTGCTCAGCATCGTGTTTGTGCCTGATTATTATAGTCAAGCCTGCCGGGCGTGTCAAGTGGAGATGACCGCCGGTTCTAGCGCGCCTGCAAGGCCCATTCGTGCTATAGAAAAGCCTGGAGTATGTCATCCTGAGTGAAGCGAAGGATCTAAGGCAACGAGCAATTCACTCTGACCCGGCAGAAATCCTTCGCTTCACTCAGGATGACACGTTCCGAAGACTTTGTAATGGCATTGCCATTACAAACGCTCCCTGACGTGTCATGCTGAGCGGCAGCGAAGCATCTGGTCTCACCAACCGGACGGCGTGGCCCACCTCGGATTCTTTGCTGCGCTCAGCATGACATGTCCCGGCCACTTTCTCATAGCATGACATGTTATAATTTCTCTCAGGAGGCGCATAAGAGAAGGAGTTTTGGCATGTTAGAGACTATTCCGGCTGGCATCTACCCGCCGCTGCCGACATTTTTTACGGACGATGAGGAACTTGATCTCGCCACCCTGCGGCGGCACGTGCAGGCGCTCAACGGGAGCGGCATCGCTGGCTATGTCGTCATGGGTTCCAACGGCGAATCGGTTCACCTGAGCGGGGATGAACGCGCGCAGATCATTGAGACGGTGCGCGCCGTCGCCGACCCGCAGATGCCGCTGATCGCAGGCTGCGGCGAGCAATCGACGCGGGCGAGCATCGCCAGCTGTCGCCAGGCGGCTACCTGCGGCGCGGACGTGGCCCTGATCTTGCCGGGCTTCTATTTCAAGAGCCGTATGAACAACGTCGCCCTGCTGGCGCATTACCGCGCCATTGCCGACAGCAGCCCGCTGCCCATCGTCATCTATAACATGCCCACCAATGCCGCCGGGCTTGATCTCGAGGCCGCCACCATCTGCGCGCTGGCGGAACACCCGAACATCATCGGCCTTAAAGATAGTTCGGGCAACATGGCGAAGCTGGCGCAGGTGGTCGCCGCTACCGCCGCCCATGCGCGTTTCCGTGCCTTCGCGGGCAGCGCAGGCTACCTGCTGCCCGCCCTTGCCGTCGGGGCCGCCGGGGCCGTTGCCGCCCTTGCCAATATCTTCCCCCGCGAGGTCTGCCGCGTGCAGGAACTCTTCAACGCCGGGCAACTCGCGGAGGCGCGCATCTTGCAGGCCCGTCTCGCCCCGGCCAATACCGCCATCACCGCCACCTACAACGTGCCGGGCCTCAAAGCCGCCCTCGAACTTCTCGCTGGCTACGGCGGTCGTCCACGCTTACCGCTCTTGCCGCTTACAGAACAGGAACGTGAGAAACTGGCAGCGATACTGGCTGGCGTAGAGGGATAGGGAAAATCTCAGTCCAGAATTCCCAGGCCACCCGCAAGGGGATGGTCCTATTATATACGTCACGTTCGCTTGCTGGCTAACCTGTATAATAGGGCCATCCCCTTGCGGGTGGCCTGGAATCGAGCGGGTGAGGTATCAATCAGACCCGGCGATCCATATCCATTACCGCAGCGATAGTAGCGGTGGTAGGTGGCTGGATGGAAGAGGAGCTGGTAACGGTGAAGTTGACGACGGCGGCAAGCTCAGCATCGCTGCAGTCGGACTTTGTACACCAGTAGAGTTCGGCGGTGCCGTTGGCGGGTGTCAGGTATGTTTCCGAGAAATAGGCATCAACATAATCGAGGCTTTGCAGCGGGAGAATCCTGCTCTTACCAAAGGAGCCATCGACATACCACTTCACTTCGGCATAGCCCTTCTGTGTCAGGTGCAGATTGAAGGTGATATAGACGGTCTGGTTCACTTTGAATGTAGTTGTTGGATTCGTGGGCTTGTATTTGCTATCAATACTGCTCGTCGATTGAGCGTCGGTAATGATAGCAGCCGCCGCAGGCACGATTGTCTGACCGGACGGCCCGGTCGTGCTGCTGGCGGGCGTGCTACCCGTCGTGGGCGCGGGCGTCGTATCCGTTGTTGTCGCGGTGCCGGTTGTCGTCGTGGGCGTGCTGGTGGACGCGGTGTTAGCGTTTTTACCGATGACATAGAATAGCGCGCAGGCGCCGATACAGAGTAGCAAGAGGACGCCACCGACGATGCCGAGAATGAGGGGGAGTTTGCTTTTTGGCTTCTGCTGCGGCCCCTGCATCTGCGAACCAAACTGCCCTGGATACACCGGTTGTTGCATTGGTGGTGGCGGTGGCACATAGGCATTAGAACTGCCGTAGGGGTCTGGCGGATTCGGCGGCGCGCCGTAAGCTGGCGAGCCGTAGGCCGTTGGCGCGCTGTAGGGCGGCGTGGGCGAACCTGACGGCGGTGGCGGCGTTCCTCCATATGGTGAAGCGGCAACCGTCGGATCGTATGATCCTGAGGGCGCGGAAACGTTGTAGGGGGTAGGGTTGCCGCAAAGAGGGCAACTGGCTGCACCGGGCGGCAGATTTGCTCCACAAGATGTGCAATTCATAGTAAGAGTCCTCCTGGAAATTGCCAGAACGTCAACAAAAACAATGCGGCACCTACTATACCATGCTTTGCTTCAGATTCCAAGAGGAAAATGTTAGCAGATGGATACGTATTTTCACCGAATTTTTCCTCTCCCGGCTCCGTTGCTTTAGCTGTGGACGGTAAAATTGACGCGCTGCGCCAGCAGAGCATTAGAGCAGTTAGTCGAAGTAGACCAGGAAAGTTCAACGTAGGCCGACCCGCCTGTATGGTAATAGGTGTAGGAGTAGGCGGTGGTGCTGGCTATGTTGGGGATGGGAAACGAAAAATTGCTGATAAATTTCCCGTTGAGATACCATGCAAGGCAGACTTCTCCCGCTTGCCCGTTGGGGTGGACAAGAAACGTGACATAGACCGGCTGGCCGACGGTGAACGTTGTTGTTGTCTGTATCGGCGTGGCAGTGGTCTTATCGATTGAGCTTGCCATCTGCGCGTTGCTGATATACTGCTGGCCCGGCATGGCCGGGGTCGGCGATGGAATGACAGTGGGCGAGGCTGCCGCCGTTGGCTGCGTGTGTGTGGTGCCGGTGGGTTGTGTGGCCGCAGGGGTGACGGCGCCGATGCTGGCGCTGGTTGGCGGCAGTTGCATGGAGATGATGTAGACGAAGACGAGTAGCAGCGCGCCCATAATGATGCACAGCCCGGCGATGGTGAAGCCCACCTGTCCGCCGCGTCCACTCCTTCCCGCTTTGCCCGTGTAGCTGTCTGTTTGTGGTGTGCTGACCCAGGCCGGTGTGGGGGTCGAAGAGGGCGCGAAAGTTGGCATCATGGGCATAGAGTTTTGCGCGAATGGCTGTGCGGGCATGTGCGCGGGCGTTTGCGTGGAAATTTGTGCGGGAAACCACTCCTGATTCGGTTGCACAGGCTGCCCCATCGGCTGAAATAGCGGCGTGGGGGAAGGGGTGTCCCCCTGCACTCCCGACCCGCCCATAGAGCCTGCCCCGCCCTGCTGCGGCTGCCCCCATTGCCCCATGTTCATCCCCCATTCATAGGACTGGTTTACCTGTGCCCATGCCCCCGGCGTTTGCTGCATAGCGTTTGATGGCGGTTTTGACCCGATGGGAGCGGAACAGCGCGGGCAGGTTCCGCTCGTGTTCGCCGCTGATAGCGGCAATCCGCAATAGCTGCATCTCATCTTTCTTTCCCTTAACCTCTACTGCTACTCGTGTGCTATGACCGACCAGCCTGGACGTGTCATACTGAGCGGGAGCGAAGCATCTCTCGTAAGCTATCATGAGCAGGCGTTGCCTCAGATGCTTCGCTCCCGCTTAGCATGACATATAGTAGGGCTACCTCTAGCGGGTAGCCTGCGGCGTTGCTCAGATGCTTCGCTGCCGCTCAGCATGACATATAGTAGGGCCACCTCTAGCGGGTGGCCTGCGGCGTTGCCTCAGAAGCTTCCCCTTCGCTCCACTCAGGGCTAACGGCTCTTTTCCGCTCAGCATGACACGCCCGGGAGGGCCTTTTTCAGAGCATGCTACTCATGATAACGAACGAAGCGGAGCGCGTTATATAGAGCCTGCCGAATAGGCTATTCGGGCTACTATCCCTCGGCTTGACAGAAACAGGCGGTGCATCTACAATACTGAATAAATGACGAACTCTGCCAGGATGTGTGGCTGGCTGTGGAAGGGAAGCAGATGCGGAGCTATCTGGCACCACAATTACAGGAAAAACAGGTGATACAACAGAGCGCGGTGGAGCAGGCGCTGGCCCGGCATGCCGCCCGGTTGCGCGTCTGCTTGCAGCATGTCACAGGCGACCGCTATGGGCCGGAAGAGGGGAGCGATGCCTGGCACTTGCTCAATGCCCTCACGGACAATAACATAGATAGCGAAAAAACGACCCAGGCGTTTGAACAATCTGGTCGCTGGCTGGCCGAGCAGGGAGGGAAACTGGATGCTCGCCTGCAAGGCTTGCAGCAATATATCGATGCCCTCGCGCTGGAATTGCAGGATATCTTCCGCGATCAACCGCAGGTACTCATTGCTGCCTCCGGTCGCCTGTACCAGGTGCAATCCGTCTGCACGCTGGCCCTTGCGCGCGGCTATCAAGGGGTGATGGCCTCGATTGCCGGTCGGCAAAAGCAGATGGAGCAGCAAATGGAACACCGCCTCTCCGCTCTCCAGCAGATCAACGGGGCCAGCAATTCCATTATTGACCTGGATCAGACGCTGGAAATCACCGCCAACGCGGTAGCGCAGGAACTGCACGCCGACCTGTGTTCCATCTTTTTCTATGATGAGGTGCAGCGCATGCTCACCCTGCGTTCGACCAATGGCCCGCGCCCGCTCGGCGGCATGCATTTCACCCTGCGCCTCGGCGAGGGCTATAGCGGCTGGGTAGCCGACACAGGTCGCCCCCTGCTCGTCTTTGATGCGCTGGCCGATCCCCGGTTTGCCAGCGAGGCGCGCACCTATAACACCGAATATCACGGGCTGATGGCCGTTCCCATTATCTTCTTTGGCGATACTATCCGCTTGATCGGCGTTATCAGCGTGCAATCGGTCGCGCCGCGCGACTTTACAAAGGAAGAGATGAGCTTCGTCGAGGTTGTGGCCGGCATCATTGCCATTAATATTGAGAATGGCCGCCTCTACGAGCAGACCGATGAGCAACTGCGGCGCAAAGTGCATGAGCTTTCCACCATTCACCGCGTCTCATCTATCATCGCTTCCACGCTTAACCTGCAAGAGGTGCTGCAAATCATCAGCACGCAGGCAGTGCATCTGGCAGGCGCGGAACGATCCTGCATCTTTGAACTGGATGCTGAAAAGCAGGAATTGCACGTTCTCGCTCACTACGGCCTGAACAACAACCTTGCGCGCACCCTGCGCATCCCCGTTACCGATTGTTGCGCCGGGCGCACGGTGACGACGGGCGAGCCAACGATGGCCGTTGATTGCTTCCATGGCGATGAACATTGCTTCATTCATACAGATCCGCTGCTCTCTTCCGATATTCACTCGGTGGTTTCGGTGCCGCTGCGGGCCAGACAGAAGGTGCTGGGTTGTATCTGCCTGTACAGCAGCCACCGTCACCTGCCCTCACCGGAGCAGATGCAACTGGTTGTCACCTTTGCCAACGAGGCGGCCATTGCCATAGAGAATGCGCGCCTGTACGAAGAGACGCGCCACGCCCTGGAGATCAAGTCCGTTCTCCTGCGCGAGCTGCACCACCGCGTCAAGAACAACCTGGCGACGGTGGCCGGCATTCTCTCGCTGCAACGCCGCCGCACCCGTTCGCCGGAAGTGCGCTATACCCTCTCGGAGAGCGTGAACCGCGTGCAGGGCCTGGCCGCGACGCATGACCTGCTCTCCCATGAAGATGTGGATGAGGCGCGGGTCGACGATATTGCGCGCAAAATTGTCGGCGTGGCGAGCGCGAATCTCCAGCCGCCGGGAACACATATCACCTTCGAGGTAGAGCCTTGCCCGATCGTCATCCCCTCACGTGCCGTCACCATTCTGGCGTTGATCCTCAACGAAATGGTCTCCAACGCCATCAAGCACGGCATGGCGCACCAGAGTCGCGGAAAAGTGAGCGTGCGCGGCTATGAAGAGGATGGAGAGATCGTGGTGCAGGTCATTGATACCGGCAACGGGCCATTGCGTCACCAGCCGGGAGAAGAGGAGAGCAGTGAGGGTCTGGGCGTTTCACTGATTACTCACCTGATCGGCGATCTCGGCGGTCGCTTTTCCCTGCGCCGCGCCGACGTGGAAGAGCTTTCTGCGCCGATGGAAGCGGCGGCAACAGGTGATACGCAGGACAATAGTAATGGCGCTCTCCCTTTATCCGGGCAAATTGAGCAGAGTGCGGGGTATACTATTGCAGAGGTGCGTTTTCCGACGACCTTGAAGCGCAATTTTAAGACGGGTTGATGCTGGCCTGTGCGGGCAGCGTCTGGATGTTGTGGAGGTGTTCTCAATGTATGAGCCTGAAAAGAAAGCAAAGATTCTGGTGGTGGAGGATGAGGCGTATATTCAGCAGGTGTTATGTGTCTATTTAACGTATTCTGGTTTTGAAGTATGTAGCGCGTCCAACGGGCAGGATGCAATAAAACTCATCCCCGAATTCTGCCCGCATTTGATTGTCCTCGATTTGATGATGCAGCCGGTGGATGGGTGGGAAGTGTTGCAGTGGTTGCGCAGGGAACGTCCGAGCGGTGAAGCCTCGTTTGACCATATTCCCGTTCTGGTTCTGACCGCGCGCACGAAACTGGCCGAGCAGGCGCGCGGTTACGAGGAGGGCGCGGTCGAATATATGACCAAGCCCACGCAGCCCAGCATGGTGGTCGAGCGCATTCGCGCCCTGCTGGCGATGGATCCTGAGCAGCGCGACCGGCGCCGCCACCAGCGCCGCGACCAGCAGCGCAAGACCCTGGAACGTCTCAACGCCCCCCAGCCCGACGAGTTTGTCTATTGACTCCCCTACATGTGCAGGGAGCGGCCGCAGCGTGTGCAGAAGCGGTTGCTGGCCGGGTTCTGCGCCCCGCAGGAGGAGCAGGCATTGAGAGGCGTGCCACAGCGCGTGCAGAAGCGCATCTGGGACTTATTCATATAGTAGCAGTTCGGACACGTATACATTGGCTGAACAGGTGATTGTTGATAGGGAAGCGCCGGGGAGATTTCCGCGATGGGCGTGCTGGTCGGCCCATGACTCTGCGCTACCGGAGGAGGATAAGGCTGCGGCGGTATCGCTACGGTGCCGATACCTGAGCTTGATTTTCTTGCCTGATTGCTTTCAGGCAGCATTTGCAGGACTTGCTCAAGGGCATCACCCATCTGGCTGGCGCGCTGATAGCGGAGCTGGCGGTCTTTCATCAACGCGGTCAGCATAATTTGCTCAACGGCTGGATGAACGGTCGGGTTGATCGAGGAAGGGCGCGGCGGCGGCTCGTAGATGTGGCTGTGCGCCAGCGCCGGATAGTTATCACCCAGGAAGGGCGTGCGTCCGGTCAGCGCCTCATAGAGCATGACGCCCAGGGCGTAGATATCGGCTCGCCCATCAACCGTGCCGCCCTGGCATTGTTCCGGGGACATATATTCCGGCGTTCCTACGCCTGCCCCTGGCCGCGTGAGTTGTTCCCGGTTATCTTGCAGCACTTTGGCAATGCCGAAGTCGGAGAGAATCGGACGACCCGCGCTGTCTAGCAAGACGTTGACGGGCTTCACATCGCGGTGAATAACGCCCTGGGTGTGCGCGTAGTCCAGCGCGCTGGCCAGCTGGATAAAGAGAGGAGCAGCTTCCAGAAAATCCATTGTTCTCCCCTGCGCGTGCAACTGATCCAGGCGCTGCTTCAAGGTTCCCCCATCGACCAGCTGCATGACGATGTAGAGGTGCCCACGATACTCGCTGGCATCGTGGACGGTCACGATATTGGGGTGTGAAAGCCTCGCAACGAGTTTCGCTTCTTGATTGAATCGCCTGACAAAATTCTGATCGGCGGCAAACCAGGGAGGAAGCACCTTGACGGCCACTTCGCGGTCGAGGTTCTCCTGCCTGGCTTTATAGACACGGGCCATACCACCCTGACCCAGAGGGGCCAGGATACGATAATTGCCGAGCATTGTTCCGATCAGTTCGTCCGCTAGCACAATGTACTCCACAGTTTCCAGATACGAGAGGGACGAACGCTGCTCATCGTTTGGCAAAGACAAGCACAGTCTGACCAAGCTGAATCCTGTCCCCTTCTTTCAGGGGGAAGGTCTGGTACTTGGCGACCGGCTGCCCGTTGACTTTCGTGCCGTTGGCGCTGCCCTCGTCCTTCAGTCCGTAATCGCCGTTGCCCATGCTGACAATAGAGGCGTGCAGGCGCGAGACGGCCAGGTCTTCCAGGAAGATATCGCTTTCGCGGCTACGTCCGATGCTGAGGGTCTCTTTCTTGATGTCATAGACGCGCCCAGGCTCTTTGCCTTCTTCCACGCGGACATAGCCGGTACCCATGTTTGCGGGCCGCAACATCGTCTTGTCGGCGTCGCCTGCCATCAGCGTTGCGTCCTGCCCCATGCCGCCTGCGCCCCACGAGGGCTGCTGTGGCTGTTGCCAGCCAAAGCCTGCGGCGGGCGAAGGAGCCTGTGCGGGCGTTGAGGGCTGACCCCAGGAGGGAGCGGCTTGCTGCTGTGGCGGCTGTGCGGTTTGCGCCCATGCATTCTGTGGCGGCTGTGCCTGCTGGCCTCCCCACATATCTATCTGACCCTGGCCGCGTAACTCGCCCGAACCAGTGCCTGTGCTGCCCATACCCCAGGACTGGCCGGAACCGCCATAAGCGGTTTGCGCCTGCTGTACGGGCTGCCCCGGTTGTGCCGGTTGTGCCGGTTGCCCCTGGCTCTGTCCCCAGCCGGGTTGGGAAGTTGACTGCCCCCAGGCATTCGGGGCGTTTCCTGCCGCAGCGGCATCCCAGGGCGATGGCGTTCCCATTGCCGTGTTCGGCGCGCTCTGCGCGCCCATTCCCCAGCCGCCGGGCTGGCTCTGTGATGGTGAAGGCGCGGGCGAGGGCTGCGCTGCCCATGCTCCGGGTTGCTGGCCCTGCGCGGCGGGCATCCAGTCTGGCTGCTGGGCCTGCATGCCGGAAAGTCCCTGTTGCTGTGCGCCCGGCCCCGCTGTCATACCCCAGCCTGCTTGCTGCGTGGCTCCCTGCGCTCCGCCCCAGCCCGCCTGTTGCCCGGCCTGCGCGGGGTTCTGTCCTGCCGCCCCTTGCATGCCCCAGCCCGGCTGCGCGCCCGGCGGATTCCACCCGGCCTGCTGTTGCGCCTGCATATTCTGTCCGCCCATGCCCCAGCCAGCCTGCGCCTGCCCGTTCTGGCCCCAGGGGGTATCACTGCCCGGCGTGGCCTGAGCATTCCATCCCCCCTGCGCTCCCTGTTGCTGCGCTCGCTGCCAGTCGGCTGCTCCACTGGCCCCCGGCTGCTTTCCACCCTTCTTTTTCCCACCACTGCGGAAGAGAAGAATAGCCCCTATCAGGATAATGACCGCGATCACCAGTCCTGCGACAATGATAATTTTCGGATCGACCGGAAGCGAAAAGGCAAAAACTATGAGTGCGAGCATCTCTTTCATGTCGTTCACCCCTCTGAGTTGTAGCGGCGCAAGATACATGCGCCCGGATTGTGTAAAAGCATTGTTGTTGCGCCCCTACGTTGCGCGCCGGTGTGACATAACACGATATTCAACCCCTTAGCGCAATTCAAATCGGACCTCAACGCTGCCGAAACGCAGGATGTCTCCGTCTTTCAACGGACATTCTTCATGCGGCGCCAGAATCACACCATTCAAACGAGTCTTGTTCAAGGCGTTAAGGTCTTCAACGGTAAAGGTTCCCTGCCGGTTCCGCAGGGAAGCATGGCGGCGACCAACAGTCTTATCCGCCAGGTCAATCTCCGGGAAATTGCGGATAATTGGGTCCTGGCGTCCAACGACCATCACCTCGGCGGTCAATGGAATAGATTGTCCACTGGAAAGGACTACCAGCCGTGCCTGCTTTGGCGAGGCGACTGGCCTGGAAGGCCCCGGCATTCCTCCGTTCCCTGCATGGTGTTCGTGTCCTACCGCTACAGCTTGCTTTCTTGCCACGACTGGCTGGGGCATCGTCTGGACACGCTCCTGGAGTTGTTCCAGGGCCGCTATAAACTCCTGCGGCGTTTGATAGCGGTCGGCGGCCTTCTTAGCCATCGCCTTTTGCATAAAGAAGTCAAACTCCGCCGGTAACTCCGGTCGCTGCCGACTGAGCGAGGGAACCGGCTCGTTCATGTGTTTGATAACGATGTCAACTGCCGTCTCTCCCTCAAAGGGAGGATGACCGGTCAGCATCTCAAACAGGACGGTGGCGACCGAATAGAGATCAGAGCGGGTGTCCGCTGAACGCCCACTTTCTGCCTGCTCTGGCGAGATGTAGTAGGCAGTACCCATAAAGACATTCGATTGCGTCAGTGTCACCGTTTCTCGACCTCGCGCCAGGCCGAAGTCGGTGATTTTCACCACGTCTTTCGCATTGATGAGAATGTTCTGCGGCTTAATATCGCGATGCACCACCCCCTGTTTATAGGCGGTATCGAGTCCCTCAGCGATCTGGTGTGCGTAGTTCAAGGCTCGCCCTACTTCCATCGGGCCATGAGTAACCAGGTAGTATTTGAGATTCTGGCCGTCGATATAATCCATCACGATAAAGTGCGTGTTCCCGTCGTTCCCATAATCGACAATGCGCACAATATGGGGATCGCTCAGATTCAGGAGAATATGGGCCTCACGTTGAAAACGCGCCAGGAGTTCTCCATCGTTTGAAAACTCCATGTGCATGACTTTGATGGCATAAATACAGTTATTCTCTGTATCACGCGCAATATAGACGGTGGCAAAACTGCCTCGCCCCCGTTCATCAATGAGTTTGTATTTCCCCTTGATAATACGGTTTAACATGTCGCCGTTCATCCCGCTCTTTCTCCTGACTGAAAGAATGGCTACTTCTCGCGGCTATTATACATCATCTTTTCTCTGATGTCATGTTGCTCATTTCTATACCACAGTTTTTCAACGTCTTCCCTGTTCTTCAAACGGAACAGTCGACGAAAGGGATACTTTTATAGGCAGTCTCTCCTATTTTGTCCGCTTGCACATTTTGAGCAACTCCTATATATTAGCATAAACGATAAGAGGAGGATAGCGTCATGTCACTGGTTCGGGGTGTACTTCTGGATGTGGATGGGGTGCTACATGTCAGTATGCGTCCCATCGAAGGGGCGGTAGAAACGCTGCGCTGGCTGGAGCGGCAAGGCTATCGTTTTTGCTTCGTGACGAACACGACGACGCTGGCGCGGGCCACCCTGGCCGCACGCCTGCAATCCATCGGTCTGCCGATCAGCGAGCAGCAATTGATGACTGCCCCGGTGGCAACTGCCAGCTATATTCGCCAGTATCTGGCGGGCAAACGCTGCCTGGTTCTCACCAAAGGCGACACCATCGCCGATTTCGCAGGCATTGAACTGGTCGGCATGCACGAAGAGGCTGACGTGGTAGTTATCGGCGGCGCGGAAGAGTTACTGACCTACGAGGCTATGAATCACGCTTTTCGCCAGATCATGAACGGCGCTATCCTGCTCGGCATGCACAAAAACCTTTACTGGAAAACCGCCGAAGGGCTGATGCTTGACAGCGGCGCCTACATCCATGCCCTCGAACTGGCGACAGGCCAGCAGGCGATCATTCTCGGCAAGCCCGACCGTGCCTTCTTCGAGCAGGCCCTGCAATCCATCGACGTTCCTGCCGACGAGGCGATTATGGTTGGCGACGACATCGAAAACGATATCGGCGGCGCGCAGCGAGCGGGCCTGCGCGGCCTGCTCGTCTGCACCGGCAAACACCAGCCCGACTCCCCTCTGCTCCAGCGCATCCACCCCGATGCCATTCTCCCCTCCATCGCCGACCTGCCGCGCTGGCTTGCAACATTACCCCTTGAGTGAACGCTCAAACACGATGAACTGCTGGACACCGCCCGACATACGCGAGGTCAGCCGCCGGAGTGGCTGGAAACCGAGATGCTGAGCAAAACCCAGCCCGGCCCCGTTCTGTTCCAGCACCCCCACGCGGATCAGCGGCCAGCCGTACTCCTCGCGAAAATGCGCGATCAGCCGCTGGAATGCCTCCGTACCAAGCCCCTGTCGCTGGTGCGCGCTATGGATGGTCAGCACGCCAATCCATGGCGCGCCGTCGTCGTGTTCTTCCAGAAATTCGATGTAGCCAACTGCCTCGCCCGTCTCTTTCAGGTAGCAGGCCAGCGTGTGCCGTCCCGGCATTATCTGCGCAATGTGCCAGTCGCGCTGCCAGCGTTGCAGGTCGTAGCGGCCCGCCTCACCCTCCGAGCCTTCCATCTGCTGCAAAAAGTCCGGGTTGCTCAGATACACCGGCAGCACCTTTTCCAGATCATCCGCCGTCATTTCGCGGATGAATAAGCGTTCGCTTTCCAGTTCGATCATCGTTTCTCACTCCTCTTCCGGCATTTCCGTCCCGATCAGCCAGTAGCTGGCGCCGTCGCGGGTGCGACTCATGAAGCGGAACTCGTAGAGCGCGCGGCGCAGGGCTGCCGCATCTTTGAAGGCGCTATGCTGTAGCAATAGCTCATTGACCTCTTTTTCGCTGTAGATGCGCCCAGGCTCAAAGAAGCTCGCCAGGTATTCCAGGATCAGCAGCTTATCGCGCTGCCTTGCCGGGGGCCATGTGGTCAGCTTACCGCTGCGATCCAGGAAGCGTCTCAATTCCTGTGGCCTCTGTCGACCGCTCTGTGTCTCTTCGCTGCGTGCCTGTTCTCCCGATACTATCTGTTGCAGGGCGCGGGCCGTGCGGTCAAAGTAGAAGGAACTCAGGCGATAGGTTTTGTTCGCCCCCTCCCCACGCCGCTCGTAGAGGAAGCCTGCCGAGACCAGTTGCTTCAGGTGGCGCGAGACGTTCGACTGGCTCAGACCCAGTTGCGCGATGATCTCCTGCGCAGGCAATTCATCTTGCTGCGCGAGCAATTCCAGAATGTGCAGTCGCGTCTCATCGGCCAGCGCGCTCAGTCGCGCCCGCAATTCGGGACGCCCGACCGGCGTGGCACGCTGCGCGACATCGTAATTGGGTGGCTCGCTGAAGAACAGCCTGATACTTGCCTCGTCTTCCCACAGCGTCACATTGCGTCCCGTGTGCCACGATGGCACAAGGATGATCTCTTGCGCGCCAGCAAGCCGTCTGGTTATGTCAGATGGCAGTTCGCGCCCCGTCAGGATGGAGAAAACTTCACCGACTGCCGCTTGCTCATCCAGATTGTACGTAAACATCTCAACCTGCCAGCGCAGTGATCGCTGTACACGCTTCCACTCCGCCTCAAACGCCATATTCCACAGCGTTTCAAGGTGGGAAACCAGCATTGTATGCAGTGCGGGCGCGTCGTTGAGCAGGCGATGAACCTCTGTATGCAGCGCCGCGTCAAAAGGCGTGTCTCCCTGCGCGTACTTCACACAGGCCAGATACGCCTGCGCATCGCTCAGCAGGCGAGCCGCATCTGGCGCCACCAATCCATGTTCAGCCTGTCCAGATGAGGCGCGCCAGATAAAGCGCGCGCGCAGCCGCTCAAGCGCGCGGTCTCGTACCGCATCCGGGTTCTGCTCGCTCAGGTACTTCAGAAAAGCAGAAAACTCTTCTCCGCCCTGCTCTGGCGTCAGCGCATCGCGCAGCCCCTCGAATAATAGCCGGTTGGTATGAAGCTGCTCAGGCGAAAACGCCGCCGCCATTTGCACGATCTTGCTATTGAGGCCCGGTCGTTTGCCCACCTCATTGAGCAGCGAAAAACTGTTCAGCACGTTATACACCGGCTCCAGCGCCACCTGCACAGGAGCCGCCCGTTGCGATGAAGACGAATCTGCCATGTCTATTCTTCCTTTCCTGATTATGCGAATATTCGCATAATTATCTGATAGAAGGATAACATGGAATGGTGGGGAATGTCAAGAGGGCGTTGACGTTGTCGACAACTTCGGGTGTTCGAATCAAGCGTGCTTTATGGTTGTCTATCAAGGGGACTTATGATATGCTAAGAGCAGGCCAGAACGCACAGGGAAGGCCAATATCTGGGGGAGACGAAGCAGTCAGTTGCCTGTTGTCAGACCAGAAAGGAGAACGTTATGGCGAAAGATATCAGCAACGAAGTAGCATACTACTACGATTCGCACCCCACTCAGGAGGATTTGATGGGGGAAACCGCGTGGCATTCAGAACTCGTTGCTTATCTCAAAGCGGTTCTCACCTGGTTGTTCCACGACCAGACATGTGCCATTTACGAAAACCTCAACTTCTATCGCACGCTAGATGCTATGGAATATCCAATTGCGCCTGATCTTGCTATTATCAAAGGTGTGTCGCTGGAGTATGTAAGAAGTTGGGCGCCGGGCCGCATTGATATCCCGCCGCACGTTGTCTTCGAAGTTCTCTCAAAAGAGACCTGGAAAAAAGACTTGCGTGAGAAGCCTGCCATCTATGCCGACATGGGTGTGCGAGAACTTTTTGCCTATGATCCCCACGAGCCACCTTTACATAGAGAGACTGTCGGACGCCTTTTTGGTTGGCGACTGGATACTCGCAGTGGACGCATGGTCGAGATGACGCTCAGTAAAGAGGGCTGGCTCTGGAGCGAGCAACTCGATAGCTGGCTCGTTCCAGAAGGCATCCACCTGCGCCTTTATGATTGTGAAGGGCAGATACGTTTGACTGGCGAACAGGCCCAGACTTTGCTGGCCGAGGTAGCTATCGAGCGAGCTGCCGAAGCAGACGAGCGAGCTGCTGAGGCAGCCAAGCGAGCCGCCAGACTGGCCGAACAGCTTGAGCAGGCACGGCAAGCGCAGGCGGAAGCGATAAAGCGGGCAGAAGAGGAGGCGCGGCGAGCGCAGGCGCTGGCAGAGACATTAAGGTCTCTGGGTATCGATCCTGATACCTTATAGCCTACCCTTGATAACCTGGCGTTGAAAACAATGAGGGACGTGCTGAGCGACCACTTAGCACGTCCCTCATTGTTTTCAACGCCAGGCTACTCGTTTGCCCCTTCGTAGCGACCGCCCAGGTAGCGGGCGAGGAACTTTTCGGCGGCGGTGTAGAACTTGAGCCGGTTTTCGGGTTTGGCGAAGCCGTGTCCTTCGTCGGGGAAGAGCAGGTATTCGTAGTCGATGCCGCGACTCTTCATGGCGTTGACAATCTGCTCCGATTCCGCCTGCTTCACACGTGGGTCGTTTGCCCCCTGCGCGATGAGCATGGGAATCTTGATCTGATCGACCTTGAAGAGCGGCGAGCGCGACTTCAGGAACTCTTCCTCCGTGTCCGGGTTGCCTACGCGATTATGGAAGTTTGCCAGGAACGTTGACCAGTAGGGCGGGATGGTCTTAATCAGGGTTATGAGGTTGCTCGGCCCCACGATGTCGACGGCGCAGGCGAAGAGATCGGGCGTGAAGGTGGCGCCGACGAGGGCCGCGTAGCCGCCGTAGGAGCCGCCGTAGATGCCCACGCGCTTCGGGTCGGCAATACCCTGCTCGATGGCCCAGTGGACGGCATCCACCAGATCGTTGTGCATTTTGCGTCCCCACTCGCGGTTACCGGCATTGAGAAAATCTTTGCCGAAGCCGGTTGAGCCACGGAAGTTGACCTGCAGGCAGGCATAGCCCCGGTTGGCGAGCCACTGCGCCTCCGGGTTGTAGCCCCAGGTATCTCGCGCCCAGGGACCGCCGTGAACATTGAGTACCATTGGCAGGTTGGTTTGCTCTCCCCAGGGCGGGCGCGTCAGGTAGCCGTGAATGGTCAGCCCGTCGCGCGAGGTGAAGGAGATTGGCTCCATCGTTGCCAGCACATATTTGTTCAGTTCGGGCTGGTTGTCAAAGAGGAAGGTTCCCTTGCGCTCCCCCCGCCGGTAGGCGTAGAACGGCACCGGCCCGTTATCGACGGTGAAGGAGATGACCCACGTCTCATCGGCGTTGTCGCGGCTGATGACGCCGAAATCGCCCCGGTGTAGCGCGCGAATAGCCTCAAAATCGTCTTCAATAGAGGGGTCGAGAACCAGCCAGTCGGTGCGTTCGCGGTTGAAGGCCACCGCCTGCACTTCCAGCGTATCGGGCTGGATCATCACGCCGCCGATATCGTAGTGTGGGTCTTCGGCTAGCACCGTTCGTTCCCCGCTGACAATATCCATCTTCACCAGTCGGCTGGCGTTGGCGTTGCTCGAATCTTCCAGATAAATCGCTTGTCCATCCTTCGTGAAGCTGACCGGGCCGCTATTGAGCGCGTCATCCGGCCCCCAGGTGAGCAAGACCTGCCACTCCGCCTGCTCGCTCGCGCGCACCAGCATCTGCGAACTGCCATCCGGCAAAGTGGCGACCGCGCCGCGCACCTTGAAATCCGCGTCACTCACCCAGCCTGCGATATTGCCCGGATTTTTCGCTACCATCGTCATTTCGCCTGTCGAGATGATGACGCGGTAGACATCATGCACCTGCGGGTTCTCTTTGTTCATGCCGATCAGCAGTTCGTCGGGAAAGTGCTTATCGACATCGATGATATGTACCTGCACATTCTCGAACGGCGTCAGGTCGCGCGTCTCCTTCGTTTCCAGATCGGTCGCGTACAGGCGCCAGTTCTCATCGCCCGCCTTATCCTGAATATAGAGGATATGCCGGTTATCTTTGGCCCAGAAGTAGAAACGGATGCCGCGATCCGTGTCATTGGTTACCGGTTCGTAATCATCCTTGCCAATCGTCCCTACCCAGACATTCAAAACATTATTAACCGGTGCGATATACGCCATGCGTTTCCCATCCGGCGAAATCCTCGGACTCGTCTTGACCGGATTGCCAAACAGCACCTGCAACGGAATCAATGGTACAGGAGTACTGATCTGTGTATCAGCCATACAAAAAAATCTCCAATTCTATCAATATGCGTCTCAAACGGGCATAGATTATCCCTGATTGCCCATCAGCGATGGGCGTCCGTATGCAGTGTATCACACTGGCCAGGAAAGCGCAGATGAGTCATCAGGCTGAACAGTGTTCGCTTAAAAAGCCAGCACCGTCGGCTTTGTCTCTGGCTGGATGGCGCGCTGTAGGTGAGCTTCCACGCGGCGCGCGTTTTTCTCGATCATGAAACGCTCCTGTACGGTGGCGCGGGCGGCATGGGCTAAGCGGGCGCGCAGGGCGGCATTGTCTGCCAGTTGGGCGATGGCGGCGGCGACAGCCTGCACATCGCCCGGCTCGGTCAGCAGGCCATCGACGCCGTGCGTGACGATTTCCGCAGGGCCGCCGAGGTTGGAGGTAATCACGGGCAGCCCGCGCGCCATGCCTTCCGCGACCACCAGCCCGAACGGCTCCTTCCAGATGGAGGGGATGAGCATGATGGTGGCGCGGTCATATGCGCGAATCAACTGCTCCTGCGGCACTTTGCCGTGGAAGGTGACGCGCTCGCTCAGGCGTTTTTCATTCAGGAAGACACGCAATTCTTTGACATATGCCTCGTCTCCCTCACCGAAGATGTCCAGGTGAAGATTGCCCCTGCCCTGCTCGTTGACCAGCGTCTCCAGGGCCTTCAGGATGATATGCACGCCTTTTTCGTCGCATAGCCGCCCAACGTAGATCAGCCGTATCTCATCTAATGAGGCATCCTCGCCTCTCTCAAAGGACGAGCGCGGGATGTCAAGGAAGCGGGCGTCAATGCCGTTGTAGATGACCTCGATGCGATCGGGGTCGCAGCCGGTTGCCGCGTACTCCTGCTTGACGGCCTCGCTGGCGGCGATGATGGAGGTGTAGTGCAGGGCGGGAACGTTGCCGATCAGTAATTTCTTGAGTTGCTTTGTGCGCAGCCGCGTCTGCTCAGTCTCAGCGGTGAGCGCGTATTGCAGCCAGTAGCTTTCCAGGTGGAAGACGACCGGGATGGGTATATGATGCAAGGCGTGCAGGAGCGAATTCATGCCCAGTCCCGTAATTTCCCAGATATAGAGAACCTCCGGTCGCGTCTCCGCGATAACACGCCGCAGTTCCCTGACGCTGGCCGGATGGTGGAAATAGCGGTAATAATCGCTCAACAGCCCCAGTTGCTGCCAGAGCGGACGCCCGCGATCAACATGCGCCGCCGGGGTGTAGCGCAGCGTGCGCAGGATGTGACCATCCTGTGCCGCCCTGTTCAGCCCGTAGGAACTGGTCAATACCGTCACCTCGTGTCCCAGCGCCGCCAGTTGTACGGCGTAGTCCCGCGCCACAATTTCCGCACCCCCCAGTACATGCGGCGGATAGAGGTTGCTCAATAATAAGATACGCATGCTATCTGTCTCCTCTGGCGAATATGCCGATATCAATAAAACAGGCCACCTCGGGCATGTCATCCTGAGTGAAGGGAAGGATGACTTGCTCTGACCAGCTTTCAATGGTGCAGTGTACCTGAGCCGTCGGCGTGGCGCAAGGGAGAACTGGTTGAGAAACTGCTACCGGTGTGTATT